>Ga0210410_10000081_pt1 | contig 162420 bp, 138 predicted proteins | sample IncBWC4MmetaG_FD_161058 | JGI IMG/M metagenome (GOLD analysis project Ga0210410, IMG submission 161058) | Forest soil microbial communities from Barre Woods Harvard Forest LTER site, Petersham, Massachusetts, United States - Inc-BW-C-4-M | ecosystem: Environmental > Terrestrial > Soil >...
GGGTGGAAATCTACTCCTATAATGATCATCGTTCGGCTCCTTTCTCCCGAGCCTGTTGGTTGGCTTTAGCAACCACCAACTCTACTCGGGCGTAGGAGCCGACATTGTCATGGAATCAATTACACTCGTTGATCTCGGCGAAGCAGAAGCTATCCAGAAACGGGCTTATGGGGAAAGGCGACCTCGGTTTCCAAGGCGCCGACAGAAGTCAACTCGCCAGGGCCGAATCGCCAGCTTCTGATCGCATTGTATTCGGCTAATCCCCTCCTTGAAACCGGACTGCGCATGTGCCTTCCGGAGAAAAACCAGGACAGGGGCCGCATTCGATGCAGAGGAGTCCGTCATCCGCAGTCCGGTTCCTCGGGGATTAATCGCGAAATACGGGCATTTTCTGCGTATTTTAGAGGACGAGGAGCCGACTTTCTCTGCAGTCCAGACTGCGTGGCGGAGGGAGAGGGATTCGAACCCCCGGTACCCTTTCAGGTACAGCGGTTTTCAAGACCGCCTGTTTCAACCACTCACACATCCCTCCGCGGGAAGGGTGGAGACGATTCATTACGCCTTGCGCTAGTTTACAACAGGTCTTTCGTACTCATGAAGGAGCCGCCCAGCTTTTGGTAACCCGCTTGAGAGTAGCTCAACCCCTGCCGCTGAGCCGATTTTTTGGCAAATCCCTTTCGGAACTATTTGAAACCGAACGCACGGGAATGAAACTCCATTACCTCGGTAAAGTGAGCAAGAAAATAGGAGAGGCTGTGGTCACCGGGATAAAGATGATACTCATGTCTCACGCCTGCCTTCTGCAGTAGCTCGTGGAGCGCGGCTGCCCCTTTTTCGAAGCCGTAGTTGTCATCTTGGCCGCAGTTGAAATAAATGTTGAGCTTTCGCACTGCCGCTTGATTTCTGGCTGCTAAAACGAACGGACTGTTCTCCTTCCAGTGCGCGACTTCGATCGGGCTTCCGAAGACCGCCGCCAGCACCTTTCCCAGCGGTGCGCCGGAGCGGGCAGCGGTATCGAGTTCTTGAGGGGATTCCGTGATCAGAGCAGCGCTTTGTGCGCTTACGGCCGAAAACATTTCTGGATGAGCGAAAGCGAAACGCAGAGCACCATAACCACCCATGGAGATGCCACTGATCGCGCGATTGTTCCGACTCTTGCTGATGCGGTATTTGCTTTCGATAAGGGGGATAAACTCTTGCAGAAAAAAGTCGCTGTAGCGGGTCGAGCCGTCGGCAGAATTAATGTAGAACGAGCGTCCGCCTTCCGGGGCGACGATAAGAAATTCTCCTACCTTGTGCCGCTGGCGCAGGTCGTCGAGCAACGTCCATCCGCCGCTGTTAAAGAGGGTTCGCTCGTTGTCGCCGAGGCCGTGCAGGAAGTAGAGCACCGGATAGCTCTGGGCCGGATGTTTGGTTGCACTGACCTCGTAGCTGGCGGGAAGGTAGACGCAGTAGTGAACCGGGTGTTTCAGGATCCGGCTGTTCAGCGCGTCGCAATCGATCCGGCTCTGGGCGTCAACCGGAAGCGTAACCGTCAAGGCCGCGAATAATAGGAGGAGTCGGAGACAGCGATCCATCGATTTCAGTTTACTCGTAGCGTAAGGCCTGCACGGGATCGAGGCGGGCGGCTCGTCCCGCCGGGTAAAGGCCGGCCGCGAGGCTCACTAGGAAAGAGAACAAAAGGGCGAACCCTACCAGCCACCACGGTACGGACCAGAAATGCTCCGGTGGAAAAGACTGACTCTTGAGGTAAATGTTCGTACCCGCGTTGATGACCTGGCCGATAGCCCAGCCCAGCGCCACTCCAGCGACGCCGCCGAGAATGCCCATGGCGCCCGCTTCCGCAAAGAAGAGCTTCTTCACATCACCATCGCTGGCACCGACGGCTTTCATAATGCCAATTTCGCGGCGGCGCTCGAGGATCGCCATTACGAGCGTATTCACAATTCCGATGAAAGCGACCGCCAGAGCAAGGCTCCCGAAGATTCCGAGAAACACGTCCAGCACCTTGAAAAACTGCTGTATGCTCTTGCTGGCATCAAGGATGGAGAAGGCGTTAAAGCCCATCTTCTTGACGGCGTCTTCAACCTGTTGTATCTGGCTGGGATTTTTCACGCGCACACTCACCGACGAATAAACCGGCTGGTCGCTGGCCGCGCGAGAAATTTCCCGCAAATCGGTAGGCTGCATCACGTGCAGGCTTTCCGCCATCTTGAGCGGAAGAAAGACTCGCGCCCGGGCTGGTCCGCGCATGCTCTCAGGATCGAGATCGGCGACGCCGACAATCTTCAGCTTCTGCTCACGCGAAACCACGGAGTAGGCGGCGCCGGCGAGACTCGCGTCCCCGCCGGCGGCATTCTTGGCACCAGCGTCCGCCGAAAGTGTATTCGCCGTGGCGTCGCGCTGGGCGTAGTGCATGGTCAATTCCTTGCCTAAGAGCGGAGCCGCCAGGTCTTTTACATTCGTCTCGTCGATGCCGGGTTTCGGCGTTTTTCCCAGCAGTTCTTCGGCAAATGCCTTCTGAAGAATTGCTTCCGGCGCTGTATCGGACGAAAAGAAACGCCCCTGCACGCTTTCAAAAGCATCGTTCGATTTTGCGGAAGCGGGCAGCGCAGCGATTGTCGTTAGATGGGGCTTGTCGTCGTAGCGCAGTTCGGTGATGAAGCGAATGTCTGGATAGGCCTCAGCCACATTGGGTAAGTGCTCGATCTCCTGACGCGTGGCTTCGTCGAGGATTCGGCTTTCGGCGGGAGCTGGACCACTGCGTTCTTCGTCACGGTTGAAGTTGCGCAAATCGCGGCGGGAGGTGACCACCACAGTATCGAATAAACCGGACTTCATCAGACGGCGCGACGCGAGCTGTTGCAGCCCGATCCCGAGAGAAAGCATTGCGACCAGAGACGCCACGCCCACCGAGATGCCGATGGTGGTTAGCGAATTTCGCAAAAGAGATTCGCGCAAGTTACGCAGCGCGAGTTCGGTCAGATCGGGAAGCTTCATGGCCGCTCTCTCCCGGCTCTCGAAGTTGCAGCTGCGGTTGAATTCGACTCGTCCCCAATGAGCTTGCCGTCCGCCAGGAAGATGAGGCGTTGAGCGTAGCGTTCGGCCAAGGCACGCTCGTGGGTTACCATGACCACCGTCATACCCAATTGCTGGTTGAATTCGCTGACCAGGTTCATGATTTCGGTTCCGGTGTGGCTGTCGAGATTGCCGGTGGGTTCGTCCGCAAGCAGCAACTTAGGCCGGTTGATGAGCGCACGGGCCAGAGCAGCCCGTTGTTGTTCGCCGCCAGAAAGCTCGCTTGGGCGATGGTTCATGCGCGCTTGCAGCCCAACTCGCGCGAGGGCTTCTTGCGCCAGACTGTCACGTTTGCCGCGATCAACCTCAGCAAAGCGCATCGGCAGCTCCACGTTTTCCGCCAGCGTCATGCTGGCAATCAAGTTGAACGACTGGAAAACCATTCCCACCGTATGCAGGCGATAGCGGGAAAGTTCCTCGCGGGAGAGTTGCGCGAGATCCCGCTCGTTAACCACGACGCTGCCGGAAGTTGGACGGTCGAGGCCAGCGATCAGGTTCAGCACTGAGGACTTGCCGGATCCAGAACTGCCGAGCAGCGCAACGAACTCGCCCGCGCGTACTGTGAGGGTTACGCCATCGACCGCGCGGATAAGCGTCTCGCCCATGCGGTAATGGCGGCAAAGCTCTTCCGCATGAATCGCTGGAGCGTCGCTTGCTGGGGTGCTCTTTTGGGGAGCTTTGTCCGTGTCGCTCATCACGCTAGCGGACCTCTCCCCGGAGCACACGCAACGCGTCAGAGGTCTTCGCATCGCTGTCGCGCGCGGGGCCGGAGCTGCCGTTTCCGTCGCCCTCCAGCGTGTCGCCCTCGCCGGGTGCGAGAAATAAGTTATCTTCCAGGCCCTGCTGCGTGGTGTACAGATCGTAGTAGCGCCCTTGCGCGGCATAGAGTTGCTCGTGCGTGCCGCGCTCGACGATCTGCCCCTGCTCCATCACCAGAATCTGGTCGGCGCGCCGAATTGTCGACAGCCGGTGCGCGATCACAAATGTGGTCCGCCCCTGCATGAGATAAGAAAGTCCATGCTGGATCATCTGCTCTGATTCGGAGTCGAGGCTTGATGTCGCTTCGTCAAGAATTAAGATGCGCGGCTCGGCAAGGATGGCGCGTGCAATTGAAATCCGCTGCCGCTGGCCGCCCGAGAGTTTCACGCCACGCTCACCAACTACTGTGTCGTATTTGTCGGCGAAAGATTCGGCGAACTCATCCACGCGTGCGATCCGGCAGGCCCGCAGAAATTCTTCTTCACTCGCTCCGGGGCGCGAAAACATTACGTTCTCGCGAATGGTGCCGTCAAATAGAAACGATTCCTGCAACACGACTCCGAGACGCGTGCGGTAGGAATCGAGACGAACCGTGCTCAGGTCCGTGCCGTCCACTCTGATTTTGCCCTTGGTGGGAATGTAAAAAGCTGAGATCAAGCCGATCGTTGTGGATTTTCCTGAGCCTGAGGAACCCACCAAAGCCGTTACCGTGCCCGGTTCGGCGCGGAAGGAAATGTTCCGCAGCACCTCGTGAATTCCGTCGTAGCTGAAGCTCACGTCGTCAAACTCCACAGTACCGCGAATGTCGCCCAGTACGACGGCACGTCTCGGATCCTGATCTTCGGGCCGCTCGCGCATGATTTCCTGCGTCCGCTCGAGTCCAGCCAGCGCTTCCGTGAGTTGCGTGCCGATGGAAACGATCTGCATGATGGGCGCAACCAGAAAACCAAGCATCAATGTATAGGAGAAGAAACCACCGGGTGTCAGGGTGCCTGCGGCAATCTGGTGGGCGCCAACATACATCGTGACCGCCCCCACACATCCCAGCAGCACGCTTGCCGAAAGGCTCATCACAGATGTCGCAGTCAAGGTGCGCATCACGTTGTCCAGCAGGCGGCGCACACCAGTGGCAAAGATTTTCTCCTCGCGTTCTTCTGCGTGATATCCCTTGATTACGCGCACGCCGCCCAGCGATTCTGTGAGCCGGCCGGTGACTTCAGCATTAATCTTGCCGCGTTCGCGAAAAATCGGACGGATAGTCGCGAACGCTTTGTTGAGCGCCACGGCAAAACACAGCAACGAGCCGACAGCGATCAGCGTCATCTGCGGGCTGGTGCGGAATAACAGGACAAGCGCAATCCCTGAGGTGACCAACCCTCCAGCGAAGTCCACCAGGCCAGTGCCCAGCAGGTTCCGCACACCCTCAACGTCGCTCATGATGCGCGACACCAGATTGCCGGTCTTGTTCCCGTCGTAAAACGCAACCGGTAGACGAGAAATGTGGACCTGCACCTGCTCGCGCAACTCGGCAATTAGTCGCTGCGCCGCCTTCGACAGCAACTGCGTCAGCGAAAAGGAGGTGATGCCCTGAACGAGAGTAGCCGTCAACACCAAGAGAACCAACTTATTCAGTTGATCCATGTGATGATGGAGGATGACGTTATCGAGCAGGAACTTACTGGAATAGGGCAACACCAGTGCCGCGACCCGGTTGATCACCATCAACAGAAAGCCCAGCCCGAGCAGCCAACGCCGCGGGCGCATCAGCTTCCAGACTTCCGGCAAAACGGCCTTCAGTCTTTGGACTTTCGGGGGTTTCGGCTGTTTAGGGTCGGGACTCAATCTGTAATTGGACTCCGGTAAGCCCGAATTGGCTTCATTATTACTGCATTGTGACATGCCGGGGCCAGCCGTTGTATCCTCGGGACGTGGCACGTCCGCCTTCGCCGGAGCGCTCTCCAACCCTGGGCCTGTTGCTTGGCCTGATCATCACCCTCGCGGCGGTCGTGGCCTACTCCGCTTATATCACCTGGCAAGTGGCAGGTTTGCGCAAGCTTCAGGCTGATCTGATCGACCGTGATCGCAAAGATTCCCTCCAGTTGCTGCGCATCCAGAATGATCTGAACCTGCTCGCGGTCGCCATGCGCGACATGCTCGACAATGACGAACCGTATCCGCTGACGGCGTGGGCGGCGCAGTTCCGGCGCATCCGCACTGACCTCGACGATGCCGTGCGCCGGGAAGCGGGGTTGGCCCCAACGAGCCGCACGAGCGAGCAGAACGCTTCGCTGAGCAGTTCGCTGGCGCAGTTTTGGGACGCAGTCGACCGGGTATTCACGATGGCAGGCGAGGGCAAAGAAAAGGATGCGCGAGGGCAGATACAGCTTTCGCTGCAGTCGCGGCAAGCGGCGCTGAGCACGGCCGTGGCCCGGTTGCTGGTGCAGAACAGTGAGAATGAAGAACAGGCGGCGCAGCACATTGTCCAGATTTACGACCGCGTGCAGCGGGAAGTCTACGTGTTCCTGGCGGCAACGCTGGCCGCGATCCTGCTGACCGGATTTTCCATGATTCGGTGGAACCGCCAGTTGTTCGCACGCATGACCGAGCTTTCGGAACGGCGCAGTGAACTGGCGCAGAAACTGATCGCCACACAAGAGTCAACGCTGCGTTACATTTCACGCGAGCTGCATGACGAGTTCGGCCAGATACTGACGGCGATGGGTTCGATGCTCGGGCGTGCCGGAACGCACGCACCGGAAGGCTCATCCTTGCGCGCCGACTTGCAGGAAGTCCGCCAGATCGCGCAAGACACGCTCGACCGCGTCAGGAGCCTCTCGCAGGCGTTGCATCCCGTGATGCTCGACGAGGCTGGTCTGGAGACTACACTCGATTGGTACATTCCCACCGTGGAAAGACAGACTGGAATTTCCATATCCTATGAGAAGCAGGGTGCGCCGTTTGCGGTGGAGGGCAGTGCGGCGGTGCAGGTCTACCGCGTGCTGCAGGAAGCGTTGAACAACGTTGCACGGCACGCTGGGACAAAACAAGCTTGGGTGCGATTGCGGTTTCTGCCTGACGCGCTTGAGTTGGAAGTGGAAGACCACGGCGTGGGCTTCAATGGACGGCCCGCAAGGCAAGGCATCGGACTGGTCGCGATGCGCGAACGCTCGGAGTTGATGGGCGGGAGAATTTTATTTTCTACTCCCGCCACGGGTGGCACATTGTTGCACCTGACGGTCCCTCGCGAGAGAATTGAATCTCGAGCTGGAAGCTGAGCGGCCAAGTGTTTCACTAACACGGGGCGCTTTAGATTCTTAGTCCTTGACGCAATATGAACGTCAACTTGGTCTTAGTAATAATGGCCGGCGCCTTTCTTACGATGATGCTCCTGCTTCGCGTGTTTGCTCCCGGCCTGTACGTCAGGTATGTTTCGCGCGGTGCACGACCGACAGCTAATTCTGCCGGGAAATCATCGAGGGTGCTAGCGGCAGCCATACTTGCGGCTCTCATTTTCATGGCGGTGTATTCTTTTCTTGCGCGCGGTCGCAATCCAGCTGTCCGCCGACCCGTCGCCCCCAACATCGCGGCGATGCGCATCGAGAACTGGATCGGGTTCCTATTTGTTTTCACCACTGGAATCCTGCTTTGGCTATTTCCCGTGGCTGCCTTGACGAAGCTCTCGCGGGGGACAATTGATTTTTCTCGCGCGGACGAAAAGGGCAAGAGAAAGGCCAAAATGATCATTCGCTCCTTTGGTACGGTTTTTCTTGTGATCGCCGCAGTGATCGCGCGACGTCTTATGTGATTGCGGTCCAGTTCAAAGATAAGAACCGAAGATAGCAAAGATAAATATGAATATAACGAAGAAGATCTCCGTATTCCTGGTGGATGACCACAGCCTGGTGCGGCGGGGTTTCCGGCGCATGTTGGAAGATGAACCAGATATGGTCGTCATCGGCGAGGCCGGCGACGGGGAAGAGGCCATCAAGCTGGCGCGTGAGTTGAAGCCGCAAGTCATCGTGATGGACTGCGCCTTGCCCAAGATGAACGGCTTGGACGCAACCCGGCGGATTCTTCAACACTTGCCCGGGACGGCGGTGCTCATGCTCAGCATGCACTCGGAAAACACCTGGGTGCGTCAGGCGATCGAGGCCGGGGCCAAGGGATACATTTTGAAGAACGCGATGAACCTGGAACTGGGACCGGCCGTGAGGCGCGTGGCGGGTGGAGAAACCATTTTTGATCCGCAAGTGGACCAACCTCAGGTACTCAAGGGTGAGCGCAGCACTGGGCTGACTCCACGCGAACTGGAAGTCTTACAGATGATCGTCGATGGCAAGTCGAACAAGGAGATCGCCACCGTGCTTGATCTCAGCGCCAACACGATTGCGGTTCATCGCGCGAACATTATGAACGCACTCGGCATTCACAAGACGGCCGAGCTTGTGGTTTATGCCATTCGCGCCGGGCTGGTAAACGTCCCGTGAATCGCAGATCCTTCCTGCGGGGCATGGCGGGTCTGGCGTCGATGGCTCAGGTGCCTCTGCTACGGGCTCTGGGCGCGGCAACCGGGACACCGGCATCGCCTGGGTTTCGTTTTGTTGACGTAACCGCGAGCGCCGGAATTCAGTTTCAGCACAACAGCGGCGCCTTTGGCGGAAAGTTTCTGCCTGAAACTCTGGGCTCTGGCTGTGCCTTTCTCGACTACGACCGTGACGGCTGGCAGGACATTCTGCTCATCAATGGGATGGATTGGCCCGGCCACAAGCAGCGGCACTCCACGCTCCGCCTTTATCACAATAATGGAAACGGTACTTTCACCGACGTCACTTCCCGCGCCGGGCTGGATGTTGAAATGTACGGCATGGGCGTGGCCGTCGGCGATTATGACAACGACGGATTCCCGGACATTCTGGTAACCTGCGTGGGGCAGAACCGGCTGTTCCACAATACGGGCAAGGGAACTTTCACGGATGCGACGAACGCCAGCGGCTTAGGGAAACGCCTCGGGTTCGGTACATCCGCTCTATGGTTCGATTACGATCGTGACGGGCTGCTTGATCTTTTTGTCTGCAACTACGTGAAGTGGTCGCCGGAGCACGACGTCTTCTGCAGTCTCGATGGCAAGCACAAGTCTTATTGCACGCCGGAAGCGTATCGCGGCGAGACCTGCTGGCTATTCCACAATCGCGGCAACGGCACCTTTGAGGACGTCACCGCCTCCAGCGGAATTTTTGACAGCAGCTCCAAGTCTCTCGGGGTTGCGATGCTCGATGAAAATCAGAGCGGCTGGGCGGATCTGCTGGTAGCGAACGACACGCAGCCCAATAAACTATATCGAAATCAACGCAATAGCACTTTCAGAGATGCCGCCGTTGATGCTGGGCTCGCCTTCAGCACAGAGGGCAAGGCGCGAGCCGGCATGGGCGTGGACATTGGCGATTTCAGGAACTCGGGACATTCCGGAGTGGCCATCACGAACTTCGATAACGAAATGACCGGCCTGTACGAGTTCTCGGGGAAAACCTACGAGGACGTGGCAGCGCAGGCAGGTGTAGGCCTGGCTTCCAAGAACAGTCTCGGCTTTGGATGCGTTTTCCTCGACGCCAATCTCGACGGCTGGCTCGACCTGGCCGTGGTCAACGGCCACATCGACGAGACGGTGCGCAACATTCGCGGCAACGTGGGATACGCTCAGCCGCCGCTTTTGTTTCTCAACGATGGCAAGGGAGGGTTTCACGATATCGCAGCGGAAGCCGGTGGCGGATTCGAGCAGCCGAAGGTCGGACGAGGACTGGCCTATGCCGACTTCGATCGCGATGGCGACCTCGACCTGTTGTTGACTACGAACAACGGCCCCGCCTATCTATATCGCAACGATCAGTTCGTAGGAAATCACTGCATTCGGTTTCGGCTGGTCGGCACCAAGTCGAATCGCGACGCGATCGGTGCCACCGTACGCATTTTCTCCAGCGGCTTGAACCAGTCGCGCATGGTGAAGAGCGGATCGAGTTATTTATCGCAATCCGAACTCCCGCTTACATTTGGTCTGGAGAAACGCGCTCGTGTCGAGCGCGCGGTCATTACCTGGCCCAGCGGCAGAACCGAAGAGTTCAAGAACCTGGCGGCGGGACGATCCTACGAATGCGTGGAAGGCAAGGGAATCTCGCCACAGGATGGATACTGATCGGGCACCTGCCCTTCTAAGGCCGTGTGAGCGTGCCCGCAGCCGTCAGGTCAATGTCGACAGATCCGGTAACCCGCAAAAACAGCGTACTCGGATTCTTCATCCCCCAAGCAGCATAAGGCACCGTGAAGTGAAGCGTCGCGGTCCAGTGGTCCGACAATATTTCTACTTCAGCGGGCGCCGTTAGTTCATGGTCTGATCCATGGATGGAAAATACTCCATGGACATGCACTGAAGACTTTCCCGACAACGATACAGCTCCCTCGACGCGATCGGGCCTGAATGCGATTTCCGGATAGCGCTCGCTTTCCAGCACTTCGCGGTGCATTTTCCGGTCACGCATTCCGCTGCCGCTTTCGCCACTCTTGGCGTCCACCACGATTTCACCTGTGAGCTTGCCCGATGCCGGATCAAGTCGCAGAGAACCTTGCTTCAAGCGGAAGGTTCCTCGAACTGTGTGGAGTACATCGCCAAGCGTGTAATTGATAGTCGTGTGCTGAGGGTCGAGTTGAAATACCAGATTCTGCGGGGTCGCCGCGGCGCTGGCAATCGCGAGAAATGCAATCGCCACGACACATTGCCTGTACAATCGGCGGTTGTGAAAAGCAAAACTGGGTTTTTCCATCAGCTTAGGCCGTTAACAGTCCCCACCCCAGAGTGAACCCGTCGAGAGCGAGGTGAAAAGGCGAAAGACTTCCAATGTGCAGGGCCAACAGTCGGCGAAAAACCTCGGGATACTTGCGAAAAGCCTGAAGCGTGCGTTGCTGAAAGCGGGGACGACCGTCAAGCGTGAGCATCATACGCGCCATCAACAGAGGGCGCTGTGCTAAGCGGCGATGCACGGCCTGGTACTCATCGAGATTACCTGACCCGAGGCAGTCAGCCAGCACCACGGCCTGGCTAAAGGAAAGCCCCAGGCCTTCGCCGGTAATCGCATCCACGGTGCCCGAAGCATCGCCGATCAGCACAACGTTCCCTCGCCAGACCCGGTGCAGTTTGCGATTCGCAGTTACTGAGCCTCTTTCGGCGGAGGACGTCTCCACCCCGCGCAGCCGTGCGCCGAGTTCGGGAAACGCGAATAAAGATTCCTCCAGCCGAAGTTCGGGATCGTGCGAGGCCACTGCCACACAAACTTCATCGCTGCCAACCGCCGTGGCATAACCCTGGCTGTGCTTTCCCCAATATATTTCCATGCGGTCAGTCCATGGACGCATGCGATAGTGCCGGCGAAAAGCGTACCGAAGGCCAGTCCGCGAATAGGAATCGAGATGCGCCCAGCGCCGTACGCGTGAGTTTGCGCCATCGGCTCCTACAATCCACCGGGCGCGAACCTTGCGCCCCCGGAGCTGGACTTCTCCGCCGGTTATCCCAGTGACTGCGGTCTGCCAAAGCAAATCGATTCCCAGCGCGGTGGCGCGTTCGATCATGAAGCGATGCAATGCAGTCCGGCGAATCGAGAGGCCACACCTGCCGGATGGAAAGGCGGCGTCCGCGGACAATCCAGAACTGAGAAAACGTACGCCGCTAAGAATACTGGTATCAGCTGCGGGCACGGCGAGCCCCAGACTTTCAAATGCTGCAATCGCATCGGGCATCAGAACTTCGCCGCAGGCCTTGTCAATCGGCGGCTTGGCTCCGTCGGCAGCTATGACGCGGAATCCCTGTTGGCGCGCCGCGATCGCCGCCGCCAGTCCAGCTGGCCCGCCACCAATCACAAATACATCGGTCGAATCCCGCACTGCGCCTCACCATTGCAAAAGTAAAAGTTCGGAACAGAATCCGGGACCCATGGCGGCCAGCAGTCCTAGGGTGCCCGGCTCAGGGCGCCGGTTCTTCATCACGTCCTCGAGCACACACAGCACCGATGCCGAAGAAAGATTCCCGACCTTACGCAGGCAATCCCAGGAGGCATCGAGCTGGCCATTGTGCAATCCCAACGCGTCGGCTGAAGCGTCGAGCACTTTCGGTCCTCCAGTATGGAGAACGAAGCTCTTCAGGTCGCTGCGCTGGCGCCCGTTGTCCGCCAGAAATGCGTCCACGTCCCGCCCGAGGTTTTGCCGAATCAAGGTGGGAACCTCAGTAGACAATATGATGCGGAAGCCTTTCTCAGAGATGTTCCAGCCCATCATCTCTTCTGTGGCGGGATAGAAAACCGACCGCGTGGCGAGAATCGTTGGACCGTCGATTTCACGGTCGGACGATGGTTCAGCGCGGGATGCTTCGAACTCCGGACCGGTCACAATGACTGCGGCCGCGCCATCGGCGAAGAGTCCCGACGAGATCAGGTTCGCAACCGACAAATCCTCACGCTGCAGAGTGAGCGAACAAAGCTCAACCGATACCAGCGCCGCTGCTTGCTTTGGATAGGCGCGAACGTAATCGGCGGCGCGCGCGATTCCTGCGGCGCCAGCCACGCATCCCAGACCAAAGATCGGAGTGCGCCGAATGTTGGCCGGAAGCTTCATGCGGTTGATCAGCAGAGCGTCGATGGAGGGGCTGGCGACTCCAGTAACCGTCGTAAACAGCAACGCTCCCAAGTCGCTCGTCTCCAGTCCTGCCTTGTGCAGGGCGAGGCAGAGGGCCTGTTCCCCTAGTTCCTGTGCGACCCTGATCCAGATGTCGTTGGCCTGCCCCCAGGTCTTGATGTCCACGTACTGCTCTGCGGGAATCGCGAGGTAGCGGCCGTCCACGGTCACGTTGCGGTGTAGACGAGCCAGTAACAGAGGATTCTTGAGCTGATCTCCCCAATAGTCCTGCAGGCGTTCGAGGAGTTGCTTCTGAGAGTAGTAATGCTTCGGGAACGCGCTAGCTGCGCTTGCAATCCTCATGGTTTCTGACTCCTGGGTCAGTCTCGGCACAATGGCTTTGAAAGCAGATTAAGTCCGGGAAGGTTCTCCCGGGTCGTTGTGAACTCCCATGATAGTACAGGGGGCAGATGCCGGCCCAGCTATTGTCGCAGAGTTCGGAAGTTTTGTTTGCCAAATGAAGGAGAAGACCCCTCGTACCAGCTCATGCCGATTGCCATCCAGCCGCGCCGCTGGAACGCTCCGCTACTGCAAGACGGCGATCGAGCTGGGCGTATTCCCCACGCTATAGGTGGTGAGCGCGTTCAAACTGCCGCTGCTGACGCCAAACGCCTGAATCCCCGCACCAGTGCCTTGGTTCCCTACAAACAAGTATTTCCCGGTCGGGTCTGCCACCAGGAAACTGGGGCTCGATTCGGTCCCGAAGGCATTCGTCGTCGTGGAAGTCGTGAGCGCAGCAGGAAGCCCAGTGGAGGTGATCGAGTATGCTGCAACGTTGCTGGATCCCTGGTCCGCCACGTAGAGGTAATTCCCGGAGGGATCGAAAATCATTGCGATCGGGTTCGTATAGCCGTTGGCGATGGGAGAGCCTTGAACTTGCGCCGATAACAAACCAGACGAAGCAATGGGGAAGACAGCGATGGAATTTGATGGGCCGCTGTTGGCCACGTAAAGATAGTTGCCGCTCGCGTTGATTGCGAGCCCGTACGGATTCATCCCATCAGTGCTGGTGGTACCCAGCGGAGTGAGTTGCCCTCCGGTCACGCTAAAGGTTTCGATCAACCCGTTCGGCTGACTTGCGAGACTGACGTAGAGAAAGTTGCCCGATGGCGTCAATTGCATGTTCAGCGGCAATGCCCCCGTCGAAACTGGAGAGTTGGGAGGTTGAAGCTGCGTGAGCGTGCCCTTGGTGCTGTCGATCGAAAAAACCGAAATGTTGCTCGATCCGGCATTCAACACATAAAGGAATGCGCCGGCAGGATCCATAAGCAGAAGGTGCGGCTGGGAAGCGAGGGGGGCAACTGAGGCCCGGGGAAGCACTTCGGTTAACGTGCCGTCGCTGGCGATGGTGAACAGGGAAATATCGTTCTCCTGGGTTCCCCCTTGACCCGGATTCGCCACATACAAGAACTTTTTGGAAGGATGCAGGACCAAAGAGATTGCTCCTTCGCCCACCGTGTAAGGACTCCCCGAGATTTGCGTGAGCACGCCGGAGTTGGGATCTTCCCGGTAGGCGATGATCTGATTGGCAACCGGAATGGTCGCGTACACATAGTGGCTCGAAGTGCTGCCGCAGCTGATACAACCGGCTATGCTGGCGAGAACAAAAACCAAGACCAATGCCTTCTGAAGCATCCGTGACTCCTGAGAGAATTTGAAAGCAAAAAAAATGAAGAACACTAATAATACTGGGTAGCCGCGAAATCGGCATGGAAACCGGGTACCCTCTATCATACGGTCAAGGCCTGGAAAAAGGGGCGCTGCACCTGTCCTGCGATGCGACCCTGCTCAGATCAGGTTGTACCAGACTGTGGGCAGGAGTCCAAATCAACCTCTCCGCAACGCGTTCAATCTTACCGGCACAAAGAATCGAGCGGCTCAGTGCGCCGGGCTTGGTGCAGGGGAACTAGAACTCTTGGCTAACGATGTGTCTTCGCCGCCACGCAAGAACATCCGCAGGCGGTCGAGATACACATAGACCACGGGCGTGGTGAACAGGGTTAGCGCCTGACTCACGATCAGTCCGCCAACGATCGTGATCCCGAGCGGGCGATGCAATTCGGAACCGGTCCCCCTCCCGAGTGCGAGCGGCAGCCCCCCGAGCAGCGCGGCCATCGTCGTCATCATAATGGGCCGGAAGCGCAGCAGGCAGGCTTCGTAGATGGCCTCGGCCGGCTTCTTCCCCTGCGTGCGCTCCACCTCCAGCGCCACGTCGATCATCATAATGGCGTTCTTCTTCACTAGCCCGATCAGCAGGATGATGCCGATCATTCCAATCACGTTGAGTTCGAGGTGCTTCCACCGCAAGGCCAGCAGTGCGCCCACGCCGGCGGATGGAATCGTCGACAGGATCGTGATGGGGTGAATGTAGCTCTCGTAAAGCATACCCAGCACGATGTAGACAGTAACCACGGCGGTAATAAGCAGCACCACTTGGCTCGAGAGCGAATCCTGGAAGGCCGCCGCCGTGCCCTGGTAACTGGCTTGGATTGTCGATGGGAAGCCAATTGTTCGTTGGGCGTTATCGATGGCCTGCGTTGCCTCTCCCAGGGAGACTCCCGAAGCCAGATTGAATGAAATCGTGGCCGACGGAACCTGGCCCTGGTGATTCACTGCCAGAGCAGTGTTGGAGGGAACGAAATGGGTGAAGGCCGCCAGCGGAATGGGATTGCCGTTGGAAGCGCGCAGGTAAATATTCTGCAAAGCCTCGGTCGTCTGCTGGAACTGCGGTGCAACCTCCATTACGACGTGATACTGGTTGAGGGGACGATACATGGTCGAGACCTGGCGTTGCCCGAACGCGTCATAAAGAGCGTTGTCGAGGTCCTGCGGACTCACACCCAGGCGGCTCGCAGTATCACGATCAATCACCAGTCTGGCCTGCAGCCCCTTATCCTGCTGGTCCGTGTTTACGTCCTGCAATTCTTTCAAACTCCGCAATTTCTTCAACAACTGGGGCGACCAGTTGTTGAGATCATCGAGGTTCGCGCTCTGCAACGTGTACTGATACTGTGCATTGCCGTAGCGTCCGCCGATGGTAAGGTCCTGGGCCGATTGCAGAATAAGTGTCGCTCCCGGCACCACCGCCAATTTGCCGCGAAGGCGGTTGATCACTTCGTCGGCAGTGACATTGGGACAGGATTGCCAGAAATGCTGATTTGGGCAGGTGCCGCGTTCCGCCAGAGGCTTCAGCATGATGAAGAACCGGCCCTGATTGGAGGTCCCACCTCCCGCGAAGCCGGCGATGGTGCTCACCGCCGGGTCGGTCATCACAATCTTAACGAAGCGCTCCATCTTGCCGCGCATCGCCTGGAATGAAGTATCCTGGCTGGCCTGTACCGATCCCCCGATCCGCCCGGTGTCCTGCTGCGGGAAAAATCCCTTAGGGACGACTTTGTACAGGTAGATGCTGAGACATGCCACCAGAATGGTCACGATCAATGTCGCAAGCTGATATTTCAAAACCCACTTCAGAGCATGGTCATAGGTTGCCAAAGCCTTGTCAAAGACCCATTCGCTGCTGCGGTAAAAAACGTTGTGCCGCTCATCCTTTGCTGGCGGGCGCAGGAATTTGGCGCACATCGTAGGCGTCGTGGTCAGCGAGACTAGCAGCGACACCGCGATCGCGATGCTCAGCGTGACCGCGAACTCGCGAAACAGCCGCCCCACAATTCCGCCCATCATCAGCAACGGGATGAAAACCGCGACCAGGGACACGCTCATCGAAAGCACGGTGAACCCAATTTCCGCTGCCCCTTTGAACGCCGCCTGAACCGGATCCATCCCATGTTCCACGTAGCGTGTAATGTTCTCCAGCACCACAATCGCATCGTCCACCACGAATCCAGTCGAAATCGCCAGCGCCATGAGCGACAGATTGTCCAGGCTGTAGCCCAGCAGATACATGCCTCCGAAGGTTCCCACCAGGGAAAGCGGCACGGCGATGCTGGGAATAATCGTCGCCCGTACCGTCCGCAAGAAGGCAAACACAACCAGGATCACAAGAATGATGGAAAGAATCAGCGTGAACTCGATGTCTTTGACCGACGCCCGTACCGTGACCGTGCGATCCATGGCAACGGTGAGCGCAATCGCCGGGGAAATCGAGGATTGCAAATACGGCATCAAGGCTGTCACCCGATCCACGGTCTCGATGATGTTGGCTCCAGGCTGCCGAAAAATAATGATGAGGACGCTGGGCTTGCCGTTGGCCAGGCCGAGGTTGCGAACATCAGCAACCGAATCCTGCACATCGGCCACGTCCCCCAGTCGCACCGGCGCACCGTTGTGGTATGCAATGATCAGCGGCCGGTACTGGTCCGCGGTAAAGAGTTGATCGGTGTCGTCGAAGGACCAGGACGTGGTCTCGTTCGATACCTGCCCCTTGGCGCGGTTAGCATTGGCCGCACTCAGCGCGTTACGCACCGTGTCCAGTCCGACGCCCAGTTTGTTGAGCAATGTGGGGTTCACTTCCGCGCGCACTGCGGGCTGTGCCGCCCCGCCCACGTTCACTTGACCCACGCCCGACACCTGGGCGAGTTTCTGCGCCAGAATAGAATCGGCTGCGTCGTACATCTGGGGCACACTCATGGTGTCGGAAGTCAGCGCCAGGATCAGAATGGGCGCATCCGCCGGATTCGACTTTCTGTAGCTTGGGTTACTCGGCAGGTTGGCGGGAAGCTGGCTGCGGGCGGCGTTAATCGCGGCCTGTACGTCTCGGCCCGCGGCATTAATGTCGCGGTTCAGGTCAAATTGCAAAGAGATGCTCGTTGAGCCCAGTTGACTGCTCGATGTCATCTGGTTGACGCCTGCGATGCGGCCAAACTGCCGCTCCAGAGGCGTGGCCACGGCCGACGCCATGGTTTGCGGATCCGCGCCCGGCAAGCCGGCATTCACGCTGATCACCGGGAAATCCACTCGCGGCAGGGAGGCGACGGGCAGAAAATTGAAGGCAAGGATCCCGGAGAGCAGCAGAGCAGCCGCCAGCAATGACGTGCCGATCGGACGCCGGATAAATGGAGCCGAAATACTCATGCTTTCAGTGACAAAGCCTAATCCGCCGACGCATCTCCTGAAGCAGCTTCGTGCGGAATCGAATTGCCGATCCTGTACTTCTCAAATCGATGCGCCAGCCGGTCAAACCACAGGTAGACCACCGGCGTAGTATAGAGCGTGAGCAATTGACTGAGAATCAGGCCGCCCACGATGGTGATGCCCAGCGGACGCCGCAGCTCCGCCCCCGTCCCGGACAACAGCGCCAGAGGCAATCCACCAAGCAGCGCCGCCATCGTCGTCATCATGATGGGACGGAAGCGCAGCAGGCAGGCCTGAAAAATTGCTTCTTCCGGCGGCTTGTGTTCCTCGCGCTCGGCTTCGAGCGCGAAGTCGATCATCATAATGGCGTTCTTCTTCACGATCCCGATCAGCAGAATGATGCCGATTAGGGCGACTACAGTAAGATCGTTTCCCGTAAGCATGAGAGCCAGAATCGCGCCTACGCCCGCGGAAGGCAGCGTGGAGAGAATTGTGATGGGATGGATGTAGCTCTCATACAAAACTCCCAACACGATGTACACCGTGATGATGGCTGCGAGAATCAGGAACGGCTCGCTGGCAAGAGAATTCTGGAACGCCGCCGCCGTCCCCTGGAACGCGGCGTGGATGCTCGGTGGCAGCTGAATATCTTTCTCCGCTTGCTGGATGGCCGTTGTCGCCTGGCCCAACGACGCTCCGGGCGCAAGGTTGAACGAGAGCGTCACAACTGGGAATTGTCCCTGGTGGTTGACGGAGAGGGGAGTGCTGGTCGATTGCATGCGTGTGAAAGCAGAAATTGGAACCGGCGCCCCGCTGGTTGTGGGCGCCGCTGCGTTGGCCGTCGGCGCCCCGGAATTTGGCGTCACGCTGCTGGGCCGAATATAAATATCGCTGATCGCGCTGGGGTCCCGAGCGAAATTTGGCATCACTTCCAGCACCACGTGGTACTGATTCAATTGCGTGAAGATGGTTGACACCAGCCGCTGTCCGAACGCGTCGTAGAGCGTATTGTCGATCGCCTGCGGCAGAATGCCCAGCCGCGATGCGGTATCGCGGTCGATGGTGATGTTGGTCCTGAGCCCGCCATTGAGCTGGTCGGTGGCCACGTCGCTCAGTACTGGCGAGGCGCGCAGCTTGTCCACCAGCTTCGGAGTCCATTGCGCCAGTTCCTGAGCGTCCGCGTCTTCCAGAGAATATTGGAACTGGGTGCGGCTGACGCGGTCCTCCACCGTCAGGTCCTGCACCGGCTGCATGTAGAGCGTGATGCCATCCACTTTTGCCAACGCGGGTTGCAGCCGCCGGATAATCGCGGAAGCATCGTCGCTGCGCTCATTGCGGGGCTTCAAGTTGATCTGAATCCGGCCGCTGTTCGGTGTCGTGTTGGTTCCGTCCACCCCAATGAACGAGGAGAGACTGTCGACATCCTTGTCTTTGAGAATCACCTTCGCCAGTTCCTGCTGGTGCAAAGACATCGCGTCAAACGAAATGTTGTCCGGCGCCTCCGAAATCCCCAGAATTACCCCCGTATCCTGCACCGGGAAGAATCCCTTGGGCACAACCACGTAGAGGACCAGCGTGAGAATGAGGGTTGCTACGGTCACAAACAGGGTTGCAGTTTGGTGCTTCAAAACCCATTTCACGGTGCGCCCATAAAACGCAATGACACGGTTGTAATAATCCTCGGTGACCTCGTAGAACCGTCCCTTCTCGCCTTCCTTGCGGTGCTTGAGCAGTTTGGCGCACATCATCGGGGTCAAGCTCAAAGAAACTGCCGCCGAGACCAGGATGGTCACCGCCAGAGTGACCGCAAACTCGCGGAACAGCCGGCCCACAATGTCGCCCATGAACAGCAACGGAATCAGCACGGCGATGAGCGAAACCGTGAGGGAGACGATGGTGAATCCAATCTGTTCCGAGCCTTTCAGTGCCGCCTCCAGCGGCGAATCCCCGGCTTCAAGGTAGCGGTCAATGTTTTCGATCATCACGATGGCATCATCCACCACGAACCCGGTGGAGATGGTCAAAGCCATCAGCGTCAGATTGTTGAGGCTGTATCCGAGAAGGTACATCACGCCAAACGTTCCCACGATCGACAGCGGCACAGCTACGCTGGGTATCACCGTGGCCCGCAAATTTCGCAGGAAAAAGAAAATGACGACGATCACCAGCACGATGGTCAACACCAACTCGAACAAAACGTCCTTCACGGATGCGCGGATGGTTATGGTCCGGTCAGTAAGGATCTGAACCTTCACGGCAGCGGGCAGCGACGCCTGCAACTGCGGCAGCAGAAGCTTGATCCGGTCGACCACGCTGATGATGTTCGCCCCGGGCTGGCGCTGGACGTTCACGATCACCGCCGGAGTCAAGTTCATCCAGGCAGCCAGGTGCGTATTCTCCGTGCCGTCGATCACGTTGGCCACGTCGCTCAATCGCACCGGCGCGCCATTGCGATAGGCGATGACGATTGGCTTGTACTGGTCGCTGGAGAAAAGTTGGTCGTTGGCGCCGATGGTGTAGGACTGGCGCGCGCCATCGATCACGCCCTTGGCTTGGTCCACGTTGGCCTGCGCCATGGCCGTGCGAATATCTTCAAGACTCAATCCATACGAAGAGAGCGCCGTAGGGTTTACCTGAATCCGGACCGCAGGCTTCTGTCCGCCGCTGATGGAAACCAGTCCCACGCCCGGCAGTTGCGAAACCTTCTGCGCCAGAGCGGTGTCGGCGAGGTCCTCCACCTTCGACAGGGGAAGCGAGTCCGAGGTCATAGCCAGCGTCAGAATCGGCGCGTCCGCCGGATTCACTTTGTTGTAAATAGGAGGATTCGGCAGATCCGTTGGCAAGTAGGTGGATCCCGAATTGATCGCAGCCTGCACCTGCTGCTCTTCGACGTCGATGTTCTGGTCGAGGCCAAACTGGAGGGTGATCACCGAACTGCCAAACGAACTGGTCGAGGTCATTTGGCTCAGTCCTGGTACCTGCCCGAACTGCCGCTCCAGAGGAGAAGTCACCGACGATGCCATGACATCGGGGTCGGCGCCGGGATAAAACGTGACCACCTGAATGGTCGGGTAATCGACCTCCGGCAGGGCGGAAACCGGCAGTTGCAGGTAAGCGACTCCCCCCACCAGCAGCACGCCCACCATCAACAGCGTGGTCGCCACCGGCCGGAGAATGAATAATCGGGAAGGACTCATGGAGCCTGAGTTCCTGAAGCCGGGGTTCCTGAGGCTGGGTTACCTGGTGGCTTGCCGGCGCTGCCGCTATTTTGGCCGCCGGTCGAATTGCCGGGGTTACCGCTGCTTCGTGGTTCGATCGTGCTGCCAGTTTGTAGTTTGTCCTGACCGTCAGTTACCACACTGTCGCCGGGATTAAGGCCGCTCGTGATGGTCGTGAGGTTGCCCTGCGTAAGCGATATGGTCACATTGCGCGCTTCGACGGTCTTGTCTGGCTTTACCGCATAAACGTACGCTCCCTGCGGTCCGCGCAGGATCGCAGCCGTCGGCAGCACCGTGCTGTTCTTTCGCGTTTCAAGAAGCAGGTTCGCGTTCACAAACTGGTTGGGCCAGAGTTGGTTGTCGATGTTGTCGAACACCGCCTTCAGCTTGGCTGTGCCCGTGGTCACATCAATCTCGTTATCGATGGTCTGAAGTTTGCCTGTTGCTAGTTTGGTCTGATCGTCCCGGCTGTAAGCCTCTACTTGCAGCGTCGAGTTTTTCATGTGCTGCGAGACAGCCTGCAATTGGTCCTCGGGCAGAGTAAAGATCACCGCAATCGGCTGCAATTGCGTAAGCACCAGCATGGGGTTAGTATCGGATGCGTGTACGATGTTGCCCTTATCCACCTGCCGCAGCCCGACCCGCCCGGCGAATGGCGCTGTGATGTGGCAATAGAGAACTTGTAGCTTTGCGTTATCGATCTGGGCTTGATCGGTGCGCACCGTGCCTTCGAGCTGGTCCACTAATGATTTCTGTGTGTCCACTTGTTGCTGGGCAATGCTGCCGGAGGGAATCAGCGTGGTGTAGCGTTGCAGATTCAGTTGAGCGTCGCGCAACGTTGCCTCGTCCTTGAACTTTTGCGCCTGCATCTGGTCCAGTTGCGCCTGATAGGGACGCGGATCGATTACGATCAGCAACTCCCCCTGCTTCACATTCTGTCCTTCTTTGAAGTTCACTTCTACGATCTGTCCGTCAACCCGGCTCTTGATGTTCGCCGTGTTGAACGCGGTTACCGATCCCAGGCCGGTCAGGTAGACCGGAACATCCTGCTGTTGCACCTTGGCCACGGCAACTGAAACCGGACGCGGCGCCGCCGCTTGCGCTTTCTGCTGCTTGGAGTCGGTGCTGGTGCAACCCGAAAAAGATGCGCCCACACCCAGAGCAACGGCCAATGCCAGCCGCGGAGAGCGGAGGAACGGAAATTGTTTTTCCACAAAACCTGAAGCGATTGTTTTCAACGTTTTAGTCCCTGGCAGCTCTGCACACGATCGGCAGTGAGCTTGCCATTTCTTAGACGTATTCATCTTCAACTCGGTTGCGGCACCCCTGCCCGGGAAAGCCAGCAGATCGTTACGCCAAGATCCCCCACTCGAGGGGCTCAGGTAGGAACCGGAACGCAGCTGTAATAGTAGAACCGTACGCATACAGCATCAACTGTGGGTCGGCGGCAGGTCAAGGCCAGGGCGAAGGTTTTACAAATCTTTACCCGCCTTTGACTATGTTTACTGTCCAGTCGATTGCAACGCATGCGGCGCAGGATGTCGTGTTTCATAGGCGGCAATCTCCGCCTCGTGTTGCAGCGTAAGCCCGATATCGTCCAGCCCATTCAGCAGACACTGGCGCACGAATTCGTCGATCGGGAACTTTGCCCGAAAGCCCTGATCGTCACGCACCTCGCATTGTTCCAGGTCAACGGTGAGTTGGTAGTCGCGAACCTCGCGGGCTCGCCGCATCAGCTCCGCCGCCTCGTCGTCCTTCAATCGCACTGTGAGGAAGCCGTTCTTCGTGCTGTTATTGGCAAAGATGTCGGCGAAGGAAGACGAAATCACGGCGCGGAATCCGAAATCCGCCAACGCCCACACCGCGTGCTCCCGCGATGATCCGCAGCCAAAATTCCTTCCCGCTACCAGAATGCTCGCGCCCTGGTAACCCGGCTCGTCCAGAACAAAACCAGCGTTCTTCCTCCCCTCGGCGGAAAACCGCCAGTCATAAAACAAAAACTGGCCAAAGCCGGTGCGCTCAATCCGCTTCAGAAACTGCTTGGGGATGATCTGGTCGGTGTCGACATTCACGCGGTCGAGCGGTGCCACGCGGCCGCGATGGGTACGAAACGGATTCATAAGACGTTCCTCGTCGTCATCGCAATCGTCGTTGTCACCGAAATTTCCAATCCCGAATATCCGTGAAATGCCCGGCAATCGCCGCCGCTGCCGCCATCATCGGACTCACCAGATGCGTCCGCCCACCCCGTCCCTGCCGCCCTTCAAAATTGCGGTTGCTGGTGGAAGCGCAGCGCTCGCCCGGCTGCAAAATGTCAGGATTCATACCCAGACACATCGAGCATCCCGACTCGCGCCACTCAAATCCTGCATCCAGAAAAATCCGGTGTAGTCCTTCCTGCTCCGCCGCGCGCTTCACCGTCTGCGATCCCGGCACCACCATGGCCCGAACCTTCGTGCTTACATGATGCCCTTTCGCCACGCGCGCCGCCGCCCGCAGATCCTCAAGCCGCGAATTCGTGCACGATCCGATAAACACTCGGTCGATCCCGATATCTTCAATCCGCTTCCCCGGCTCCAGCCCCATATATCGCAAAGCCAGTTCCGTCGCGCGCCGGTCAACATCGTTCAAACTCCCAACTTCCGGCACCCGCCCCGTCACCGGCGCCACCATGCCGGGATTTGTCCCCCAAGTCACAAACGGCGAAAGCTGCGCCGCGTCGATCTCCACCACCTTGTCGAACGCCGCGCCCTCGTCGGTCGGCAAGCTTTGCCAGTACGCAACCGCCTTCTCCCACTCGCCCTCCCGCGGAGCAAATCGCCGCCCGCGAACATAAGCAAACGTAGTTTCGTCCGGCGCAACCATCCCCGCCCGTGCCCCGCCCTCGATGCTCATATTGCACAGCGTCATCCGGCCTTCCATCGAGAGCGCCCGCACCGCCTCGCCAGCGTATTCAATTACATGTCCGGACGCACCATCCGTCCCAATCTGCCCGATGATTCCGAGCGCCAAGTCCTTCGCTACCACGCCCTCCGTCAACCGACCGCGCACATCAATCTTCATCGTCTCAGGTTTCTGCTGGGCCAGGCACTGCGTCGCCAGGACGTGCTCCACCTCCGACGTTCCAATGCCGAAAGCCAACGCTCCAAAAGCCCCGTGCGTGCTGGTATGGCTGTCGCCGCACACAATCGTCATCCCCGGCCGCGTTAGCCCCAACTCCGGCCCAATCACGTGGACGATCCCCTGCTCCGGCGAATCCATGTCAAACAGCCGCACGCCGAATTCTTTGCAATTGGCTTGTAGCGCCGCAATCTGCTTCGCGGCAATCAGGTCGGTGATCGGAGTTCCGCGCGGCTCGGTCGGAACATTGTGGTCAACGGTAGCCACAGTCCGCAAGGGCTGCCGGACCTTTCTTCCTGAAACTCGTAAGCCATCAAAAGCCTGCGGCGAAGTCACCTCATGCACCAGATGCAAATCGATATAAATGATCGGCGACCGTCCACCCGGTTGCGCCACCAGATGCGCGTCCCAAATCTTCTCGAAGAGTGTTTGTTTAGACATCGCTTTACATGGTCCCAAGCAGCGCTCAGGCAGGGCCAAGATCCTATCGTGATCTTCTAGTTTTTCACAGCGCGCCGAAGGGAGCAAGCCGAGCACAGGGGCGCCGCTCTCAGGTATCATGAAGGCTTCAAGTCATGATCAACGGCAAGCGCATCGCGGTCGTAATGCCCGCCTATAACGCGGCGAAGACCCTCGAGGTCACGGTGGGAGAACTGCCGGACCTGGTGGACCTCAGCATTCTGGTGGACGACCACAGCTCTGACCGCACCGTCGATCTGGCACGCCGCATGGGCCTGCACGTTTTCCAACACGACCGCAACTACGGCTATGGACGGAACCAGCAGACTTGCTATCGCGAGGCACTGGCCGCGGGCGCTGACGTGGTCATCATGCTTCACCCGGATTATCAGTACACTCCGCACCTGGTCACGGCCATGGCCAGCATGGTGGCCTACGAAGTTTATGACGTTGTGCTCGGTTCGCGCATCATCGGCGGAACAGCGCTGCGCGGAGGCATGCCACTCTACAAATACATCTCCAACCGGCTGCTTACGGCGTTTGAAAATCTTTTCCTGCGCGCGAAGCTTTCCGAATACCACACCGGATACCGCGCCTTCAGCCGTAAAGTGCTCACCGAACTGCCGCTGCTGGAAAATTCCGACGACTTCGTTTTTGACAACCAGATGCTCGCCCAGTGCGTCCACTTCGGCTTCCGCATCGGGGAAGTGTCCTGTCCCACGAAGTACTTCGAAGAGGCCTCATCCATCAACTTCCGCCGCAGCGTGAAGTATGGTTTCGGCGTGCTGGCGACAACGTTGCAATTTGGGTTGCAGAGGATAGGCTTGGTCCACTTGCCCCGCTTCAGCGACAAAGGCCGCAAACTAGAGCCTGGCTATCCCACGTACTACGCCCGCAGAGACGCTGCACGCCCCGCGTAAAAGAATCTCAACAAAAATTATCCGGATCAAGAAAATCCTTCAACAAAATATTCTGGCGAGGATGGTTCTCCTGGTATTGCCAGGTGAGCGCAGGAAGCGGAGATCCCCACCTTTCGTGGGGAATAGCCGGACGGGAGCAGAGCAGGTGTAGACTTGGTGTGGCTTTTCAAGCCAGAAATAAGATTCGGATGAAGGTCACGAAATCCGTTCTGTTCGTAGCGCTGGGGATCTCGGCTGTACTATGCATCGGTTCAGCCGTCGCACGACGCGCCGCTGCTGCGTCAATTTCTTCCTCCAGTACCGTTACGAAAGGCTATTTGGACTCCGTGGGCAACTCCATCCTCATAACGGCTCCTTCGCCCAGCTGTTCGTCTTGGCTCGACCAAGGGAACGGTTGCTCTCAGCGAGTGTGCGTGGGCGACGACGGTCGAACGTATTGCGAGGAAATCTGCAAAGGTGGAACGTCTCACGGGATAAGCTGTAAGTAGAAGCATCCCATGTCCACTCTTCAAGCACGATTGCCGCGCGGGCGATTGCTGTTCGGCGCCATCGGGTTTGGCTTCGCATTCTTCGCATCGCAAAGAGGGCACGTATGAAATTTCGCATCGCTCTTACAGGCTTTCTACTCTGCTTTACGCTGGCACACGCTCAACCAACTAATCTCACTTGCACGTACGAGAATACTGGTAGGGACGAGCACGCGCTCACCTTCGACGAGAGTGCAGGTACAGCTGCGTTTGATTTTGAGCAGCAAGCTCAAGCTCCTGCTCATGCAACTTTCACCGACACCCAGATAACTTGGGAAGTGAACCAGGAGAACAACAGCAGCCGTTTCTGGTACACGCTTTCTCGAACAACGGGTCAGTTGAACCAGAGAGCACGCGGGAGGAAGAGTGGTAACGAGGGGACGTTCGTGTGGCAGTGCTCCGTCGCTCAGAAAAAGTTCTAGCGCTACTTCTTCTTGGAAAGAAATCCCAGCACCTTGCTGGCGAACTCATCGGAGAATCCAAACCGCGCCTTGGCCCGCGAGTAAAGATCGACGGCCTTCTTATCCAGCCAGATCATCGCCGATTTTCCCCACCCATCCTGCGGCCGCGCAAAATAGTCGGTGGAATGCCCGGTGAATTTCCTGTCTCCCTCGAGTGTGTAGTAGTACAAAGCCAGGCTCTTGCGCGACTGACCGTCAGGGCACGTCAACGGATCAGGAAACCCGTGCAGGGACCGTTCGTCAGTCGTGAAAACCAGCGCATGATTCAGCAGCGGCGCGTACTTCGCCGCACATCGCGCCATTTTCCCATCCTTCCGCTCCCACAATTCAATCGCTCCGCCCCACTGTTCCTGCCATCCCGGATTCAGATACAGAATCAGATTCACGCGCCGGTGCCAGTGCGTGTGGAAGTGGTGCATGGAAAAATCCGTATGCACGTTCAGATAACCGCCCGGCCCGGATTGATGCAGGCCGCCGCCTTCTAACATTGGGTCCGCCATCAGGTTTGGGATTCCAGTCAATTCTGAAACCCAGGCCACGAACTCCGGCGAGTTCAGTTCATCGGTCACTGCACCAATCGTGGCCGGAAACATCTGGCGCTTGGCCATTCCCACTTTGTTCTCGTTGGCGTGCTTGTACTGTGTCCACGCATCGCTCGCCGCGTGCGGAAACTGTCTCGCCATGTCCAGCGCCATCGCGGGCTCGAGAAAATCCAGCAACAGAATATGCGGGCAGGGTTTGTTCTCCCGGTATTGCCGGGCCAAGGCAGGCAGGGAAGATCCCCACCTCTCATAGGGAAACAGCCGGACTGGGGCTTGAACAGCCGATGCGGTAGACATTACGTTAAATTGTAACTGATCGCCGGTCTGGGGAAGTCGATTTTCACGGCAAGAATCTTCGCGATTATTGCTCCTAAGGAATCCGGCAAACGCGCACTGCGCTGTTCTGGTAAGAACAATCAAGCCCCGCAACCCCGGGCTGCTGCCCCACCACCCAACTCACGCCGTATTTCTTTTTCAGCCGCGCGAAATCTTCCACGCGGAAATTCTTCCATGGAGTCTGCGCCCGCACTTGCGTCCACCATTCCTCGGCCAGCGGAGGAAACATGCTGACCGCGCCGCTGTCCTTGGCTGTATCCGCCAGCCTGCTCCTCTGCGCCAGACACCGGAAGCCGATTGCATCTTCCCCACGCACTTGCATGAAGTCTGGATCGAGCGCAAACACCGCATCGACGGACGTGTTCTCGCGGACCCAGACGAATGCCTGTGCCCACTCATTCCTCGGGACAGCCCCGGGCCACTCGATGTGAGCGCTCGCCGGAAAGAGCGCTCGCTGGGCAACAAACATCCCGGCCCCCAGCGGCACAAACAGCACGAGCCAGCGCCAGATCCGGTTCTTCAGCACATACTCGCCCAGCAATCCGCCCATGATTAGAAACATCAGCATGTAGAGCAAGTGCAAGCTGCGCAGCGGCTGCAGGCGAGCCAGACTCTCAAACCGCGCCGGCAAATCAACCACCAGAGCGGCAGAAAAATAAATTAAGTCGTAGATGATCAGCGCCCGGCACACCAGTTCCAGTCGAGGCCATTGCCGTGCCCGCGCAATACAGCCAAACCACCAGAGCAACGCAACCGGCGCAAGAATCCCCAACTGCTCATACCACTGCCACAGCTGAACGTAGTGAAACCCGTGCCGCATCGCCGCCGCGTGATAGGCGGGCGAGGTCGGAGGATCCAGCGAAATTCCAAACGGCAGCAGACAGCACAATCCAGTCACCAAGCCCAGTGCAGGCGAGGCAGCGGTTCTCTGATCGAGTCTCTCCATCACCACCAGCAGAACGCAGAATGAAAACGCAAATGCCGCCATCAGCGGATGGACGCTCCCTGCAAACGCAAGCCACAGCCCGGCCCGCACATACTTCTTCTCCAGAGTCCCGGCAACCGCAAAGATGCTCGCAAACGCCGCCAGATTCCGCGGGTTCAAGTACTGGTCCATGATGTAGAGCGCGGTCCCCGCCACCGGAATCGTCAACAACGGCGCAATCAGGCAGACTCCGCCCCACCTCGCCCGCGCGCTGGAAAAGAGCAGCCCGCTCAACTCCCAACAGGCGAGCAGCAGCAGAAAGATGGACGCCGCATGCCACAGGAACAGCCCCGCCTCCATCGGTAAGTGAGTGACGCGCAAAGAAAATGCAACCAGGTTGGGAAAAATCGTCAAGCTGGCATGTGACGCAAAGAATTCCTGTCCCGTGGGAAACAACTGCGGGTTCAGGATCCTCTCCACGCCGGGCAAATAAATTTCCGCGTCCTCGGCGAAGGGATGGTATCCATGCACCAACAGCGCGCCCGCTGTCAGCAGAAGCAAGAACAATCCCGTCTTGTACTTTTCGAATTGGATTTCGCTCGCTCGATTCTGTGCTGTGCGTAGCAGACCCAACACTTTCAAATCCGCAAATTTCAGCGCGCCACTGCCCGCGTGCCGCGCTTCTCCGCACGCTGCTCCAGCCACCCAATGACCGCATAGGCCGCCAGAATCACGAAAACAGGATCAATGGGCCGCCGGTAGTAGTCCTGGGGGTGCGTAATGTAATACACCACGGGGAAGAAGAAGAGCGCGATCGCATACGGCACGCCGATACTCGCGCCTGTTTGAAATGCACGCCGCAACCCTGCCAGCGCCAGCACCGTCAGCCCCGTGCACAGAAATATGTTTGGCGGGTCCAGAGGTTCGGCTTCCATATAGCGCCGGCTAAAGCTCCAGAAATTCGTCCACATGTAAACCGCCCGCCGCAGGCAGAGCGTAACGAACTCTCCGGGATGGGCGTTGATCTGCGCCATCGCCTGCGCTTGTTTGTGCCTCATGTAAGGCAATTCACCCAATTGCCGGTATTCATTCATCTCCCGGTCCGTGCTCGAAGGATGAAATCCGTCTGGCGTAAAATGCCAGGTGTTTCCGTTGTTGCCAACGTAGAGTTCCAACCCAAAATTGTCGCGGAAGGGGACGAAGGCGTGAAAGACCCTGTAGTTGCGAACCATCCACGGCGATACTGTCCCTCCAAACGCAAGAAGCGCGGCTAGGGCTGGCACAAACCAGCTTTGCTTCTTTTGAATTCGCCGCCAGCACATCCAAAGCGCCAGCAGCGACGTCACCGACAGCACCACCGGGTCGGTAAGCGCGCCGATACCCGCCAGAACGCCGAAACTACCCCATGTCGAGACTCGCGACGAATCTTCAAGGCGTAACGCGGCAAGAAACATCAATGCCAGCATCAACGTGGCCAGCGTGGTGACCCAGATGAAGTCCGCCGAAAAATAGATTGCGTAGGGAAAGAAAGCCCACCCCCAGCCCGCCCACACCGCCGTCCGCCAGCCAAAGTTTTTTTGCGCGATCAGAAAAACGGGGATGCAAGTCAGCGCCGAAAACAGGCTGTCAAGTGACAGCATTACCAGCGCTGAAGCCTTCGTATAGGTTCCGAACACCCGGAAAACCGCCGCCAACAATAAGGGGTAAATCGGAGGCATGATTGCCGTCGGTCCAGTTTGACCGAAAAACGGGCTGCTGAATCCTTTGCCTTCGACAAGCGATTGCGCGATGCGTCCAGTCTCGCCGGCAAACCTCCAATGATCGCGCTCCGGGTTCAGACGCTCCGGATAAAGAAACCCCACAACCACCAGCCGGATCGCCAGCCCCACCAAAACCATCCACAACACGGAACGCCGCGAGTTTCCGTTCGTGCGCAGGTTCCCTTCGCTCACCGCCTCGGAAGTCGTCATCCGTTCCACTGGAAATCTCTGAAATTAAGGTGTGTGACCTTCTACTGTGCCACATCAGGGTGAAGAGCAGTGCGCTTTTCCTGCGTCTGCTTTACCCCGTGTAACCTCGTGCCCCCCGTGGTAATGGTTTTTGAGCCCGCGAAAGCTTGCCTGTTCATCCCGCTCAACGTAGCATCTAATCTGAGATGGCTGCCGCCTTCATGCCCGAACGCCTTCGGCCCAGGATGGCCTTCGGCGAGATTATCAGTTTCGCTTACGATACTTTCTGCAGCAACAAAGTGCGATTCATCCTGACCGCGTTGGGTATGGTCATTGGCACCGCGTCCCTCATACTGGTCGTCACCATCGGCATGACCGGCCGGCAATACGTCCTCAGCCAGATTCAGGCCATCGGCACCAACGAGATCTGGGCCGAATACCTTGGCGGTGCCCCACACATCAGTAATTCCAACCCTGACCCGCTCACCATTGACGACCTTCTGGCCGTACAGCAGCAAGTCCCCGGCATCGTCGCCTCCTCCCCCGTGACCCAACTCTCCGACCGCGTCCCCGTCGGCAACGGCAAAGAGAAGGATGTCACCATTCTCGGCGTCAACCCCGAGTACATGCGCGTCCGCAACCTGGTGATTCCCTCCGGCAGATTCTTCGATCGGGAGGACGCCCAGGCCCATAACAAAGTCGGAGTGATCACCGAGAAGATGGCGATTGAAGTCTACGGTTCGCCGCAAGCTGCCGTGGGCAAAGTCATCAAGCTTACCGGACTGCCCTTCACCATCATTGGAACTTTCAAGGAACGCGTGGAAACCTTTGGCCAGTCTGAGATCGTCGACAACACCATGCTCATCCCGTACTCCGTCAGCCGCTACTTCATGGAAATTCCCAGCGTGAAGCTGCTGTATTTCTCGATGGAAGACCCGTCGATGGTGATCTCGGCAAGCGCGCAGATCAAGCGGGTTCTGCAGTCGCGCCATCGCTCGGAGTCGGTGTACGACGTAGCCAATCTCACCGCCCTGCTGGCCATGGCGGATCGCATCGCCACTGGCCTCACCTGGGTTTTGCTGCTGATTTCGATGGTCACCCTGGTGGTCAGCGGCATCGGCATCATGAACATCATGCTGGCGACCGTCACCTCCCGCATCCGCGAAATCGGCATCCGCAAGGCCATCGGAGCCACCAACCGCGAAATCCGCTTTCAATTTCTCGCCGAGGCCATCCTTATTTCTCTCATCGGAGGTTTCGCCGGCATCGTCATTGGCCTCGCCATCCCCTGGTCGGTTCGCTTCCTCACCGAATACCGCTTGCCTGTCTCCGGCCTGTCCGCCATTATCGCCATCGTGGTGTCTTCGGTAGTCGGCGTAATCTTTGGCACCGTCCCAGCCTCCCGAGCCGCCCAACTCGACCCCGTAGAGAGCCTGCGCTACGAGTAGGGATGGCCCTTAAGGGATTGAAAGCAAACACGTTGGCTTGGATGCGCTGAGTCGCGAAGCGACCCCATTCATTAGGCCCGGACTTAAGTCCGGGGAAAGCGCCAACCAATGCAACGAGTCCCGGAGGGACGGCACTGACTCACTCGCCCGTCCCGCGCCGCTTCCAGCCCGCACCCGGAAACCGCCCACGGATGCCTCCTGCCACAAAAAAGTTGCATTTCCCCTCCACTCCGAAGTAATATCCACTACGGACCTTTGCAAAAAGGTTTTTCCCAGTGTTGCAGACCCTGTACCGCTAATAACTAACTTCCAAACTGCAGTTCGGCTGTGCAAAAAACATAAGAGGCCGCCCATCAGCCTCCGTCCCGGTTCGGAGAGTTCAATATGGCGTGGTACGCGTACTGCCTTACCGAGCATCAGACCCTTCCCAACGGCACCCGTTCCCGTCGCCCATTCGTTATTGAAAACGTTCAAGGCGTGAACGGAGCCCCTGTCCTCAGCTATCCCAGCGGCGAGTTTGCTGTGATTGTGAGCGAATACGACCCGAATGTTGCCCCACTTGATCACAAATCGGCCATCGACCATGCCCGCGTGGTAAGTGGCTGCTTCCGCAACTCCACTGTGCTTCCATTCCGTTTTGGAACTATCTTCGAAACCGACGACGCCCTCCGCCAAGCCGTCCGGGTGAACCGGCGCGCCTTCGGCGTCAGTGTCGCCAAACTTCGAGGCAAATCCGAAATGCACATCAAGCTGACCGTCACCGACGGCTCCCTGCGCGAAGCCATGATCGACGTCATCCTGCCCGACACCGTCGGCGGCGACTATCTTTCGAAGCTGCGCGTCAAAGCCAGCCGCGAACGCGAACGCCAGACCAAAGCCCGTGCCCTCTCGGTGCAGGTCCACAAGCTGTTCAACCCGCTGGAAGAAGAAGTGAGCTGCAAAAAGGTCGCCCCCCAAGGCATGCTCATCGACATCGCCCATCTAATCGACACAAAGTCAGTCGAGAAATACCAGAACCGCTACAGCACGGCCACCAAGCAGCTAAAGAACTGCGAAGTAGCCATCAGCGGCCCCTGGCCCCCGTATCACTTCCTACCAGGGAAGCTGCGGACGGTGGCAGGCAACAGCTAGATCGAGCCTTCAGTAGGGTGCCCCGTTCGAGCTTCGCTTGAGCGGGGCTTTTCTGTTGGCGGGGCGAAGGACCTATGCATTCCCGTCCTTTACCGAATCGCCGGTCGTCTGTAAGGACTCGATCAGGGCGGCGTCGTTTTCTGCCGGCCGCGCCGCCATATTGAACATAACAATGGCAACGATCAGCGTAAAAATGGTTTCCGCGATCATCGCTCCGATATCGTTGACGGGGTGGCCACTGGCCGTGTAGGTCCAGATGGACGCATCAAAAGCTGTGTGGAAGAAGACGCACGGGGTGAGGGCGCGATGGCCCATCGTGAAAAGTGAACACAGGATAATTCCTATAAAGAAAATCTGCGGTAGGAAGATCGCTAAAACGGTGACTTTGACACCAGAATGATAGAGGAAATACAAAAAGCCGGCGTGCCAAACTGTCCATCCCGACGAGGAGATGACGATCGCCGATTTTGTCCGCAGCATCGAGCTTATTTTGTTGAAAAAGTAGCCCCGCCAGATTATTTCCTCCCAGAGCGGCGTTAGAAAGATGTTGATCAGAAAAACTTCTGCAAGGATTGGAACTGTACGGGCGTTCCATGGCAATGGATACATGTTTCTCGCCCCAAGATAACTCGAGAACGGCAAGGTAAAGCCGAGGAGGACAGCTGCAATGTAAACTCCAGCGCCTGCCCTGAATCGGAGGGTAGATGCCCTGCACTCTTTCGACCCGGCGAGTAGAGCCACTCCTGGGAGAAAGCTCGCCAGCAGGATCAAGGCCATACCGAAGCGTATCGTTAGATTCAATGGCGGGATCGTTGCGATGACCCGTGGAGCGGCTAGGGTGCCCGCAACCGAAAAGGCCAGGTTGGCAATGCAGACACCCGCTGCAAGAAGCGAAAGCCTGATCCAACTCGATTTGGCCACGGTTCCGCGCAAATTGTTTTCCCGCGCTCGACTGCAGAGTTCGTTGAGTATATGCGATGGAAGAGGGAGCTGGCCGAGCCTTCTTTAGCCGACGCCCTCCCTGACACGCTAGCCCTCGATCCGCTCCACCGCCTCCCGCGCCGAAGCAATCGGAATTCCCTCGATCGATCGCAGCCCAAGCAGGTCCGTCTTGTCGCCGCTGACCAGCAGCGTCGCCCGTCCATCCACCGCGGTATTCAGGAACACATCGTCATCCGGATCAGCACTCATTCTTATCTGCGACCGCAACTCGACCCGCTCGGTTTGATAAACCAGATAAGCGGCGATGTCCGCGACGAATGCATCGGTGATGTTTCTGAATTTCCGTATGCGGGGATAGTCGAGCACCCGCAAATACTCTTCCACAATCGGATCTGAAACCAGGTGAACAGCTCGCTTATCGCGCACGGCACGCAGGATCCGCGCCGGCGGACCTTCCCCCGAAATCAATCCGCTGACAAAGACGTTGGTGTCGATGACAAGACGAGGTAGGGCTCCTCTTTCCACGTCAGATTCTTGCTTTCTTTAAATCAGGCCCGCGCCGGGCTTTCCTGACAGCCTTCACGGCCTTGGCGACCGTGTTCTCGACTTCCGCCGCAGGCACTCCCCGGTTGGCAGACTGCACTTCCTCGATCGATTTCCAGGGATCGACGTTCCGAAGCGCCCGCCGCACGATCAGCGCCTGCGCGAGAATGCCGCTGATGGACGTGCCCTTGTCGAAAGCTTCCTTCGCCACTTCCTCGTGAACGCTGGCCGGAACTCTGACATGAATCTGGCCGTTGAATGCCCGGGACATAAGTAAACTCCCCTCGCTTATACCACTATACCATGGTATATTCATGCTCGGGCCTGGCGTTCACTGCCGGGCACGGTGCTGGCCCAGACTCCCCGGCACCTTACTGCCGAGGGTCGACCTTGGCATAGGGTTGCGCTCTTCAGATGCAACCAATGTGCAGCCTTGTGCACTTGCCTACTCCATCCCCGGTCGGTCCTGAAAACCGCTGCTGACGGCCCATCTCGCCCTAAGCCTATCGCCATCAACCACTTATAGATTCGGGCAGTTCCAGTCGCTGACTCCACGACCTTTGGCTCAGCAAGTGCTCCCTCCCCATGTACTAAGAGGCCGCAAACCCAAAGCAATGACCTTCACTTTCTCTAGTCACCATTTCCCGAAGTGCCGCTTCGCCGTGCGGAACGGTAACTTGCATCGCCTTTCCTGAAACCTTCCAAACCTTGACCTCTTGAAACGTGGCCCCAGCAATGGGGCCGCTTTTTTGTCTGAGATCAGGATCCTGCTGGGGACCGCCGCCTCGGCTGTCCACTGGCCTCAGCCCAGTTCCGGCCTGCCGCACCGCGGAAGTCTAGCTTTCCCGCATCTATCCTTCTCAGATACACTGCCTACTCTATGACCAAAGCCGCCCGCTCCGTCGCAACCTCATTTGCCGCACTTCTGCTGACCTTACCCGCGTCCCTCAGCGCCCAAACCCAGCCTCAACAGCCGCAGCCCATTCCTTCATTCATGACCGCACCGCAGACCTCTCAGGCCGCGCAGCAGAATTTCCCTCCACTCCTACTCCAGCAACTCTCCGCCATCAAAGCCGCCGCGCTCAACGACGACTACGCCTACCGCCAACTCGCCCACCTGACCGAAAACATCGGAGCTCGCCCCACCGGCTCTCCCCAAGCCACCGCCGCCGCCGAATACGTAGCCGCCGAACTCCGCAAGCTGGGCCTCGAAGTCCGCCTCGAGCAGGTCACCGTCCCACACTGGGTCCGCGGCGCCGAAACCGCCGCCCTCACCGAATATCCCGGCATGGTCCCCAACACCACACAGAAAATTGTTCTCACCGCATTAGGTGGAAGCACCGCCACTCCCGCAGACGGTCTAACCGCCGACGTAGTAACCGTCGACACCTTCGAAGAACTCCAGGCTCTAGGCCGCGACAAAGTAGCCGGCAAGATCGTTCTCTTCAACGAACCCTTCGACAAACAAAAAGCCGCCGCCGGACTGGCCTTCGCCTCCTACGGCGAAGCCGTCCGCTACCGCGCCGCCGGCCCCAAAGCCGCCGCCGATCTAGGCGCGGTAGCCGCTCTGGTCCGTTCTGTAGGCAGCGCCGACTACCGCCTCCCTCACACCGGATTCAGTTTCCCCGCCGCCATCCCCGCCGCCGCCGTAACTGCCGAAGACGCGGACTTAGTAGCCCACTTATCAGCCCAGGGCAAGGTCCGCATGCGGCTCACTCTGACACCCCAAAAGCTTCCTGACGAAACCAGTTACAACGTAATCGCCGACTTAAAAGGTTCCGAACATCCCGAGCAGATAGTAGTAGTCTCGGGCCACTTAGATTCCTGGGACCTCGGCACCGGCGCCATCGACGACGGAGCCGGCGTAGTAATCGCCATGGAGACCGCCGAACTCCTCCAGCGTCTCCACCTCCGCCCCGCCCGCACTCTCCGAGTAATCGCCTGGATGGACGAAGAAACCGGAGGCTCCGGCAGTCGCGCCTACTCCACCGAATACACGAATGATTTCCCCCACCACGTAGCCGCCATCGAAAGCGACGCCGGCGCCGCCCATCCTCTCGGCTTCGACGTAAAAGCCGCGCCCGCCGCCCTCGACGCCCTCCGCCCCGTCCAATCCGTTCTCCAAAGCATCGGCGCCACAGTCCTCCAACCCACAACCTACGCTCCCGGCGCCGACATCGAAGCCATGTCCGCCGCCGGAGTCCCCACCTTCGGCCTCCTCCAGGACGGCCGCACCTATTTCCACTACCACCACACCGCCGCCGACACCCTCGACAAAGTAGTCCCCACCGAACTCCGCGAAAACGCCGCCGCCATGGCCGTCTTGGCCTATGCCCTAACGAATATGAAAGATCCGTTGCCAAGATGACGACGTCGATGGGCGGGTGGCCCAGGCTTTCGATCTCGCTTGCATCAGTGATGCAGTGGGTGCCCCGTCCTTGCGTTTTTTGCAAGGGCGGGCTGCGATGCTGCCTGCACCATTTTGTTCGGAACTTAGAAACGTACGCGCAAGGTACCCTGGGTTCACTCCACCCGATTCCGAAACGAAATCTTCGTCCAGCCTTCATTCACGCGCACCGGCCCGGCTTCGCCCAAAAGATAGAAACGATAACTGCTCCACCGCCACTGCTCCGGTGCGCAAACCAAGCCTCGCTTCACTGGATTCCGATGCATATACCGGAGCTTCTCCACCCGCTTCTTCGTCGTCCACACGTTGAAGTCGTAGGAGCGCGCCTGCCAGAACGCTCTGCGCTTCGGCTCGTCTCCAAACAGATTGCGTTGCGGCGGGTTCCTCCGTTTGCGTTTGGGCAACAAGGCGCGCGCCGTGCGCTGTTTCAACACTTGCATCACTGTCGAGGGAGTCCCAACTTCTGCTTCCGTCAAAAGCAGGTGAATGTGTTCCGGCATGACCACATATCCCACAACTACGAAGCGGTGGCGCTGGCGGGTCTGCTCCAGAATCGAGAGAAAGGTGTCGCGGCTCCGCGCGGTGCGTAGAAAAGGCAATCGCCGGTAGCACGAGGTAGTGATAAAGTGCAGGTGGTGAGCGCCGTAGGTGCGATGCAGGCCGCTGGGCATAACAAACCCCATGGTACAAGCAGCATCGTACCCGCCCTTGCAACAAACGCAAGGACGGGGCACCCAACGTTCCGGAACGGGAAGGGAAACACGGAAAGCCGGGCCACCCGCCCATGGACCCAAACGACCCGAACGACTAAGGGGATTACTAGAACATGAAAACTACCATTCTCACTCTCACGCTGATTGCCTTAGCGGGCTTGGTCGGCCAAGACCGCGGCCACGAAGCTGTCTCTCAATCGGACACCATTGAAAAAGAGCAAGCGATAGTCGAACGCGCCGAAGTCCCACACTACCCCTTCCTTGCCAGAGCTGCGGGGCTGACGGGCACGGTACATCTTAGGGTCCAAGTAAAGGACGGGGCCGTCGCAGATACCGTGGCAGACGGCTCGGCGCATCCAATTCTTGAGAGCGCCGCCTCGAAGAACGTGAGGACTTGGCGATTTGGAGCAAGCATCAATAACGTGTTCGACGTGCAGTACGTGTACGAACTGGAGGGTGATGCGGTGAGCTTTCCGCAGAACCCTCGTATCGAGATGCAGCTTCCCGCGCTAGTCAGAATCACGGCGCGGCCGACGAAAGCTTCGTGCCAGGACTGCGAACCCAGTTCGGTCCCGCGGACACCGAGCCCCCCGAAATGACCGGCCCGACGGAATCAACCGGCATGGGACGAAACCGAGAAACCGGGGAGAAACCGGGGGGGGAGAAACCGGGGACGGAGAAACCGGGGACAGACGGGACTGTCCCCATTTCCCGCCGCTACGCAGCAAAGACAATTCCATCTTGCCGGGAGTCGCCTGCGGGCTTCTTCGGACGTCCCACCTTCCGTGCGCTAAGCGCCCGCAAGGTGGAATGTTCCAGCGCCGCAACGAACTCAGCGGACCCCAGCGGCCGTCCTGTGTGAGTGTACTGGCGTAGCGCCCTTACGTCAGTCGCAGATTCTCCCGCCCCGAGATGCGCGCGCCATTCTGCCTCCGTCCAGCGTTTTCGCCATCGCTCCATTTCCAGCACAGCCTCCGGGACGCCGCTTCCGCAGTGGGCCGCCGCGCTCGACCATCGCCACTGCTCCGCCGCTGTCGCCATCCTCGCCCGCACCGGATTCAATTCCACATAGCGCAGCGCTCTCCACAAATGAGTCTCGTCAAGCGGGCACGAGTAGAATCGCCCCTGCCACACGTGGCCGCTCGACGAGTTACGAGCGTTCCAATAGGCGGCGTAGCGCCCGTGGGTGTGCTTGAGAGTCTGCGCCAGGGCTTCGCCGCTGCGCGGAACCACGATCAAATGCACATGATTCGACATGAGACAGTAGCCCAGCAAAGAGAGGCTGTGAAGCTCAGAGTATTGCCGCAGCAACTCAAGGTAGGCGACACGGTCGGCGTCGTCGGACAGAATTACTTGCCGGGCGTTCCCCCGCTGCGTAACATGATGGGCAACGTCAACCACGACGACGCGAGGGAAGCGGGCCATTCGCAAAAAATATCAGAAAGGACTCGAACTTGGCAGGACTCCCAACAATTCCTGGATCGCGGGAACCGACTCCATTCCCACATTGGGCTGGAAAAAATGGGGACAGTCCCGTCTGTCCCCGGTTTATCATCCTGGGAAGTCATTCAAAATCGCGGGGAAAGATACAGGCGTGACGCTCACAGCGACGGTCGGCAAGATAGGAACCAACAACAGTTGCGCAAACATGAAGCCCAAATAGACTTCTGGGCGGACCACTGGCTTGCGACAAGGAAAGGGGGTGACTTCGTGATCGGGCGGGGAACCAGCCTGTGGCTAACTGGCTTTTCATCGTCGGGGCTTATCGTGTGGTTTCTGCTGCGAGGACGTTCGAGAGCCCGCCAGTACAATCGAGTTGCGGGGGAACTGGGATTCACGTATCTGGGCAATGCCCTTCCGGAGACTCTCAATCTTTCCAAGGCATCTTTCTGGAACTCATGGGACATGGCCACGAATGTCATCGCGGGAAATTTTAAGGGCGTCGAAACCGCCGTCCTTCACTTCCATGCCAATCACGGAGAAGTGGGGTACAAACAGACAACAGTCGCCATGAAGTCAAGTGCCCCGGTGGTGGAATTGTCGAGCCTGTGGCAGAGTTCCGGCATACGTGCCGAACGGATCGGGGAGTGGATCGTCATGTTTAGGGAAAAAGAGACGCTTGCGACCGCCCAGATCCCGGGTTTTCTGGACGATTGCAGAAGCCTAGTTCAGTATTTCGAGGATCGTCAGGGAAATCCGGGGGCAAATCCGGGGACAGACGGGACTGACCCCATATCCCGCAAGTCTATGTAATTGGCACTCCCCACCGTCGAGTGCCAGCCGCTTTCACAATTCGGCCTACCCACCCACTGCCCCTCCCAACCCCAACAATCAGCGCCACTTAAAGCAGTTTGTACATACCTCTGGGTACGCACGCCAATGCATGCACAAATGTTCCAGTTGGAACATATCTCACTATGTTCCGGTAAAACCGCTCCAATGTTCCAGCCGGAACACTCAAGCGGTTCGCCCCCCGGGCAGCCCCGCCAGGATTCTCCCACCCCCACAACAGGTTTATAATCTTCAAAGCGGTATCCCATGCAGACAGATCAACTTAAGAAGAAACTTCAGGAAGAAGTCGACGCGCTCGAGCACGAACTCGTCCACGAGCTGCCCAAAGAGATCAAGCGCGCCGCAGCTCTCGGAGACCTCAGCGAGAACGCCGAGTATCACATGGCCAAGCAGCGCCAGGAGTTCGTCAAGGCGCGCTTCCGCCAGCTCGGCAAGCGCCTCGCCGACCTCTCGCTGACTAACATGAACAACATCCCGAAAGACAAGGTGGGCTTGGGTTCCACCGTCAAGGTCTTCGACAGCTCAAAGAATGAAGAGATCGAATACAAGCTGGTGACCAGTGAAGAGTCGGACGTGGGCGCGGGAAAAATTTCGACCACGTCGCCTATAGGCCGCGCGCTGCTGAATAAGAAAGTAGGCGACGAGGCCACCGTGATCACGCCCAACGGCAAGCGCGAGCTGGAAATCCTAAGCCTGAGCACGATCCACGACGAGGCCGAGCCCGAGAAGGCGGACGCCTGATGTCGTGGCATAGTTGGACGAGCGCGTTCGGCCGCGCCTGCGGCGTGCTGCTTGATACCATCGTGCGCTGGCTCGCGCTGTCGCGCATCAATCCCAACGTGCTGACCTTTATGGGCCTGGTGGTGAATACTTGGGCCGCGATTCTTTTTGGGTCTGCCACAGCGCTGACGCAGCGGCGCATGTTTTTTTATGCTGGCCTCGTGATCATCTTCTCAGGATTTTTTGATCTCGTGGATGGGCAGGTGGCGCGCGCGACGAACCGGGTCACGCGCTTCGGCGCGTTCTTCGACTCGGTGGTCGACCGCTACAGTGACGCGTCGCAGTTCCTGGGGCTGCTGGTTTTCTATGCGCGCGGGGATAAGTTTTTCTACGTTGTGCTGGCTGCGTTCGTGATGGTGAGCGCCATCATGGTCAGCTACACGCGGGCGCGGGCGGAGTCGCTGATTGGATCGTGCCGCGTGGGATTCATGGAGCGTCCGGAGCGGCTGGTGCTGGTGATCATTGGCGCGCTCTTCAACCGGATGGCTCCGGTGCTGTGGGTGATCGCAGTGCTGTCGACGCTGACCGTGATCCACCGCATGCGCTACACCTGGACCCGCACGCAGGACGCGCCGGGCGTGGTCAAGGCGGGGCAGGCGGCTTAGCTAACCTGCAATACACAATATTAGCTATAAGTTACTGTAAGCTTGCTCCATATCTTCAGGGGACGATGCGGAAAGCGCGTTTGTGGGCGGAGCGATAGACGGCGAAATCCCGCCGGTCGAGGGTGAAGATGGTGTCGATGCCTTCGCGATTCGCCAGGTAAACCAGCGCGGCGTCGGCCAGTTGAGGACGGATGTCCTGATACTCCTTCATCACTTCGGCAATAGCGCTGGCCTCGGAGCCGGCCAGGGGAAGCAGTTCGAGAAAGCCGCCGGGCTTTTCGGAGAAGCAGCTTCTTAGAAGTTGCTGGATGGCTGGCGGATGGGAACGCAAGAGCCACACGGCCTCGGTGATCACGGGCCAGCAGGAAAACAGCGGGCCGGGCAGTTGATGAAGCGCTTGGACGCAGGCAGCGTGGTGCTGGTCCACGCTGGAGAGAATGGCGACCAGCGGGCCGGTGTCTACTAGCACGCGGCGTTTCATTTTCACTTGGATTTCCCGAAACCTTCGAAGTGGCGGCGACTGGTGCTGAGGTCTCTTGCCGGAGATTTCGGGCCGCGCCCGATGCAGCCAATCAATCCCGCTTCCTCGGCCAGTTCGTAGGCTGGCCGGGCCTCGGAGGGCTGTCCCAGATAGGTTTCCAGAGCTTCGCGGACGAGCGCCGACTCGGGCTGCCCCTTCATGCGCGAGCGGTGGCGCAGGCGCTGCCCCAGAGTTTCCGGAATGCGAATGGTGATACGGTCGGATGCCATGTCAGACATTATAGCATGAGTGTCGGACAGGCTGACGGCCGAGCGTTTTCCGCGTTAGCGCATTCTCATTAATCTTGACATCCCCGAACCAAGGGTTAGTCTGGAGATGCTTGACGGGCGGTGTTCCAGTACCAACCGAATGACCCCGAATGACTACTGGGGCTTTCGTATTCCAGCGACAAGGATCGCGTACTAGTGTGGGCGCCCATCGTAAAGTCTGACTCAAGAGCAGGAGCTCATCATGCCGTGGATTTGTCCGAACTGCATAACCGGCGAACTTCATGTCTTCAATGTAAGGGCAGAGGTGCGGATCGCCTCCGACGGAGAGGTCGACGACGTGGTGGGTGACTTGGAATGGTTTGCCGACAACCCTGTCGAATGTTTGGGGTGCCGATGGAAGGGAGTCGCGGGCGAATGCGCAGCAGCTAAGGTCTCAGGGAGCAAAGACTATGTTTCGGAACGAGGTCAAGGATCGATGCCTGAGTCCGGGGCGTAACGCGGAACAAGGAGAGTGAGTCAATGCCTAGCTTAGGAGCGGTACCGCGCCACACCTGATGAGGAATTCGGCTGTGCTGTCGAGCTCAAAAGCCAGACGGCTTGCGTCTCCCGCTTCCGGTTGCGGTACATAAATCACCATGCCCAGCCGTGCTCGGGTCATAAGAACTCGATAAGCGTTAACTAAGTACATCCGCCGACGAGTGTCAGTCGGCTTGATCAATTTCCAGTGCTTGTTATTGAAACGTCGCGCTACCCACTTCGAGCCGTCCCATGTCAGGTCTTCGCCCCAACAAAGTCCAATCCAGTCCAGTTCGAGGCCTTGAATTTTAAACTGAGTCGCTGCAACTTCCAAGATTGAACTGGCGCGAACGTCATTGCAGTACTTGTGGTCGCAGTCTGGATCCGTGCAATCATGCACATCGAGAAACCAGTGTTCCCAATCGAAGCGCTGCTGAAAATCGAAGGTCGGCTCTAATCCGTCCGCTCTCAGTCGGATTGCGGAAGCGCTTGCTACTAACCCCGAGCGGGTTCGCCCTCGTCGGTTTGCGTTTAGCCATGCCTTCGTGGCATTGAGGCTTCTTGCGATAACAGGCTTAACATCAAGGCCTTGCGCGATCCGAACCGCTTCTACGTGCCCTCCGGACAATACGGCGTCCACCCACTCCGAAATCCGCTGCGCTCGAATTGAGCGCGTGCAGATATTCAAATGCAGCATCGCGGATTCGACGATTCGTCTGGGGTAGGGATCTTCTGCCGTCTCAAAAAGGCGGAAGCCCGAAGCCCCTCCGGCCCGAGTCAGAACAAGGGGTGGCGCATGTACCTGCCAGTGCGGAAATCGCGCCAACGCCCGGCCCCATTCAGCCAGGCCAGCTTCTCCCCGGTTAATCTCCTGACCGCCTCCGATTAACGCAATGATTGCAGCCCAGTCAGGGTGACGATCCATTACTTCAAGCATCATCTCGGGCTCAGACACGCGCGGGCGACCCGCTCGCGCGTTCTCGGCATCATCCCAGGCGCGCTGTGCTTCGTCGAAGACAACCACCTTCGGCACTGGTTGTTGCTTGCCCTCGCCGTAGTACTGGTCTGCGAAGCGATGAACGTTATGGACGAATGCCTGTACCTCCAGCTGAGCTTGTCGACGGTTCATCGGCTGGCTGTGAGCATGACTGCGTTTCACAGTGTCACGTACGAGCGCCTCTTGAATAACCTTCACTAGGGGGCCATTGCCAGACAAGAATGAGGCAAAGTTCTTGATTTCTGGTCGGTGTACTGTATTCAGGCCTACCAGAGTCTTTCCCGCCCCGGGGACGCCGGTAGTGAAGCAGATAACCTTTTGGCAACGGGTTTGCGCTTCGAGCACGGCCATAACCAACGCATTTGTGGTTTTCTCCAGGTCTTCCCGAGCCGCACAAGCGTGGCCGATTTCGAATACGTCCATGTCTGAATAGAGAGCAACCGCCGCATCGATGATCGGTGGTATCGGCCTGAATCGACCTCGATTCCAATCGTCAGCGTCGATCTGCAATTCACTTTCCCGAACGTACTGCCGACATATCGATTCGAGAACAGAACCGAGGTTGGCAGTCGAACTGAACCAGCATTTCTCGATCAGGTTATCGAACGCCGTGCCTGTTGTATTCACGGCGGTCGGTGCGTCAGCTACAACTACGGGTACGATAGTTCTGTGGCTACTGTGCTCGTGAAAACAGGCGAGACTCAAGGCATAGTCCTCCACTTGGCGTGCAGCCGAGGTCGGGCTGACGCCGGTCTTTGTCTCGATCACGATGATTACATTACCCGCTAGTAGAACGGCGTCAATCCGCCGGCCAACAATCGGGATCGGATACTCAATCAGGATGCTCCAATCGCGAGCTCCTGCGAAGGAGTGCAGTAAGTGATTGATGCCGTTAGTTAGTATTGGCAGCTGCGCACGCCAGGATTCTATCGCCTCAGGGGTTAGAGGAAATCTTGCCGCTGCGTTCTCCTGGGTGAGTTTCCAAAGGATGCCAGCAGGGCTCTCGCGTGTGAATTCGGACATCGTGGCTTGGTAATACGCGGGCATGGCAGCCCAGGATATTAGGAAGTTGGTTTTTGGTCCAGCGTGAGACTGATTCTCCTAATCCTCGGCCAGTCGGCGCCGATATCAAGCATTATGGGGAGGATCATGTCGAACTATTTCGTTACTGTTAGGCTGTCGGGTCAAACCCAGTCTCAGATCAAGGACCGGCTGCGAGCGGCATTCGGCAGTGCCGTCGCGCAGGGAGCTCAGATAGTCAACATGCGTACGGTGCCAGATTACTATGAGGCCTGCCGGGCTAATAGCCACTTCGGGTGCGTCCATTGGACGGATGAAGACATCAAGAGCAGGCTCAAAGACTTAAGGGTTCCTAAAACTCCGCAAATTGTGAACGCGGCAAAAAGCAGCTACGCTCTGCGGCACATTGGTGATCGAATGGTGGAGCTGGGATGGGAGGTCATTGAGGAGGCGATACTGGAGGCGCAAGTTGACCGCGTTAAGGTCGGCTAGCAAATCGAATGGCGGTTCGCAAGGAGTGATCGTTCCGGCCCTCAGTGGATAGGGAGAATTTGCGCGGGTATGCCTTAAATTGGCATTGTCTGGAGGCGCGCCTTCGCGAGCGGGGCCCCGCGCCCGCACCTGCTATCCTATTCAGTCATTTTTCTTATTGAGGAATTCTCTTGGCAAACGATCCTGTACTGGTGGTTCACGGTGGGGCTTGGGCCATGCCTGATGACATGGTTGAAGCTCACATCAATGGAGTTCGCAATGCGCTGGCTGCTGGCTGGAGCGTGCTGGCGCGCGGCGGGGCGGCGCTTGATGCCATTGAGGAGGCGGTCGTCGTCATGGAGGACGACGAGACGTTTGACGCTGGACGCGGCAGCTTTCTCAACCGCGACGGCCGGGTGCAGATGGATGCTTTGATCATGGACGGGGCTACGCTGCGGGCGGGGGGAGTGGGGTGCGTGGAGCGGGTGCGGAATCCGGTGCGGGCGGCGCGGAAGATTTTGAGTGAGAGTCCGCATGTGTATTTTGTGGCGGAAGGGGCGGAGCGGTTTGCGGAGGAGCATGGCGTGGAGATGTGCGCGAATGACGAGTTGGTGATTGCGCGGGAGGTGGAACGGTTGCGGGAGTATCAGGCGCTGCAGGCGAAAACCCCCACTTCTCGCGCACAGAACGCGCGAGAAATGGGGCACCCGGATTCGGCGCCGGGGAGTGAGATGTTTGCTCCGGAGATTTCGCATGACACGGTTGGAGCGGTTGCTCTAGACCGCGACGGGAACATTGCTGCGGCTACTTCTACGGGCGGGACTTTGAATAAGGCTCCGGGACGGTTGGGGGATTCGTCTTTGATTGGGTGCGGGTGCTATGCGGACAATTTGAGTGCTGCGGTGTCGACTACCGGGTGGGGCGAGCCGATTATGAAGCTGGTGTTGGCGAAGTGGACGGCGGACCGCGTCCTGGCGGGGAACTTGCCGGAGTGGGCGGCGCAGGAAGCGATGAATTATCTGAAGCAGCGGCTGAATGGGCATGGAGGGATTATTGTTTTGAATGCCGCGGGGCAGGTGGGGATTGCGCACAATACTCCGCGGATGGCTTGGGCGGTGAAGACGGTGCTGAAAGAAGACGCGGGCGCGGAGCGCGGCGCGCTTTAATTCTGAATTTACCTCGTTATCTCAAACACTACGCCTTGACTAGCGGAACCGCCACTGGGAGTTGATCCATATACATTGCCGCTGGCATCTACGGCCAGGGTTCCGAATTGGGGGAAAATTCCGTCGACTCCGTTGGGCTGGAAGCGATAAGGAATTTTTTCGCTCCACGAACCATTGGCGCCAGGCGACAATCGGAAGACCGCGCCGCGATGAACGCCTCCGCTGTTCGTGGTGCCGTAAAGGTTGCCAGATTTGTCAAAAATCACACCCTCGGGATAGGCTCCGTCGGGATTGCCGGGGAATGTATGGAGCGTCTTCTCGGTCCACGTCCCATTTGTTTGTGGCATGAGTTCGAAGACGCCGAAGGCGTAAGCGGAGTAGAGATTACCGGCGTTATCCAGAACTAAGCCGCCGAATGGGCCAATCAGGCCGTTTGCGCCGGTAAACGCGTAGATGATTTTCTCCGACCAGCTACCGTCCGATTGAGGCGCGAGTTCATAAACGACGCCGAAATCGTGTGCTCCGCCACCCGCGGTTGCACCGTAAATCTTCCCTGAGGCGGACATGACTACAGGGTTGGAATATGGATTCGAGCCATCAGTTCCACCTTGGAAACTGTGGAGAACTTTTTCCGTCCAGGTTCCGTTGGGGCCGGCAACGATTTCGAAAATTGCGCCCAATCCGTAAGCGCCTCCGCCGTTGGAGTTGCCGTAAACGTTTCCAGCATTATCGACAATCAAACCACTTGCGAAAAGATTGCCGCCATCGGCTCCGCCGGTAAAGTTATAAATCACCGTCTCAGTCCAGGTTCCATCCGAAGCGGGCGACAACTGGAAGACAAGTCCGGCGAAATTCGCTCCACCAGTGAGGGTGGTGCCATAGAGATTACCTTTACTGTCAAAGACGACGCCGCCGAAAGGAAGGAAACCGGTAGGGTATCCGCCAAGACTGAAGTCGTAAATCAGTTTCTCAGTCCATGTACCATTTGAAGAAGGGCTCAATTCGAAAACAGTGCCGCAGCAGCCGAACGCCCCTCCAGAAGTGGTTGTGCCGTAGACGTTGCCCTGGCTATCGAGAATTACGCCACCCCAGGGCCCGCTGCCATCGGGACCGGTGAAGGTATGAAGGATTTTTTCTGTTTGTGCCCAGCCAGTCGAAGATAGCGTCAGCAAGATGAGGGACGCGGTGAGAAATCTGGCGACGGTTGAGCGCACGCTAACGGTCATAATTCACCCCTTACAATCTGCAATCCGATTTCAGGAAAAGCATAAGATGGTTCGACGAGCCTTCGCGAAACTTTCTATCTACCGCGTAATCTCGAAGACTACTCCGACCTTTGACGCTCCCCCGGCCGGGGTTGTGCCGTACAGATTTCCGCTGGCATCCATTGCCAACGACGACGAGTTTGGAGAGACACCATCCGTTCCGTTGGCCGTAAAGCGATGTAGGACTCTCTCCTTCCAACTGCCACCGAGTCCGGGAGCCAGTTCAAAGACTGTTCCATCGTGTGAACCTCCGGAGTTAGTGGTGCCGTAGAGATTGCCGGCTTTGTCGCTGATCAGCGCAGACTCGGGATAGGCGCCATCAGGCGTGCCGGTAAAGGAGTGAAGGACGCTTTTGGTCCAGGTTCCATTCGATCCATGAACAAGTTCGAATACGTCATAGGCAGCCCCATATAGATTGCCTTTGCTATCGAGAAGCAAGCCCCCTACCGCGTCGGCCTCCCCGTCGGCTCCAGTAAACGCATAGAGGACTTTTTCAGACCAGGTTCCGTTGGACTGAGTCAAGCCGAAAACCAGACCGTAGTCGTGGGCACCGCCGCCGCGGGCCATCCCGTAGAGGTTGCCCGCGCTGTCCAAAACAAGAGAACTGGCATAGGGGTTCCCGCCGTCATTATCTCCGGTGAAGCTGTGTAGAACTTTTTCGGTCCAGGTTCCATTGGATCCGGGGATGAGCTCAAAGACGACACCGAATCCATACGTTCCTCCCGCATTGGTCACGCCATAAAGGTCTCCGGCGCTATCGATAGCCAAGCGGGTGCTGTAAGGAAGGCCTCCATCGGCGCCGTTGGTGAAATTGTAAATCACGGTCTCGGTCCAGGTTCCATTTGCCCCGGGAGAAAGTTCGTAGACGGTTCCTTGAAAGTTTGTGCCACCAGACACCGTCGTGCCGTAGAGGTTGCCTTTGGAGTCGAAAACCGGTTGACTAAAAGGGCTGGTACCGTCACCGGTTGCTCCGAAGGAATGAAGCACTGATTCGGTCCAGGTTCCGTTCGATCCGGGACTCAACTCAAAGACCGTGCCGCAGCTGCAAGGCGTGCCGGATCCGCCGTTTTGGGTCGTGCCGTAGAGATTGCCCTTACTGTCGATGGCCAAGCCGGACTGAGGGAAGCCGCCGTCGGCTAAACCAGTGAAGCTGTAAATAACTTTTTCCGTGACTTGCGCCCATCCGGAAATGGTAAGGATGAATATGACCGCAACAACGGAGATAGTTTTCGACGCAGTGGTGATTGAGCTGGTATGCATAAACTTGCACTCCGGTGAAGGGCAGAATCGGGGGACGAACAAAAACGGGCTACAACATATCACAGGAAGGCAGCGGACACAATTCTTATATCGCCCACACGGCGGGACGCCTGCGCTATAGCCAGCCTTTGGTGCGGGCCATCCTTGAGGCTTCGATGCGGTTACTGGCGCCCATTTTGCTTATGGCTTCCGAGAGATAGTTGCGGACTGTGCCTTCGGATAGGTTTAGTTCGGCGGCAATGTCTCCGCTCTGCATGCCTTCTCCGGCTAGGCGCAGGACCTGGCGTTCGCGGTCGGTGAGCGGATCCATTTCGCTCCAGGCCTCGGTGGCGAGATCGGGATGGATGACGCGCAAGCCCTGCTGGACGCGGCGCACGGCTTCGGCGAGTTCCTCGGCGCGCATGTCTTTTAGCAAGTAGCCCAAGGCTCCGGCTTCCATGGCGCGGCGCAGATATCCAGCGCGGGCGAAGGTGGTGAGGATGATGACTCGCGTGCTGGCGCGGCGGCGTTTGAGTTCGGCCGCGGCGTCGAGTCCGGTCATGAGCGGCATCTCGATGTCGGTGATGAGGACGTCGGGTTTGTGCGTGAGAACGGCTGCCAGCGCCTGCTTGCCGTCGCGCACTTGAGCGACCACGGAGATGTCGCCTTCGATCTCAAGCAACGCGGCCAGTGCGCCGAGGACCATGCCCTGATCTTCGGCGATGACGACGCGAATGGTTTTCCGGCCTTCTTTCGAGGTGGGACTCAATTGTTGCCGTCCTCGGATTTCGGCGCTACTTCTTTGATGGGCACGGTGATGGTGAGTCTGGTGCCCGCGTGAGATTCGCGGGTAAGGGTGCCGCCGAGCATTTCGACGCGTTCGCGCATGCCGCGCAATCCGTTGCCTTCGTTCTGAAAGCCGCCGCGTCCATCATCTGCGATCTCGAGTCGGCAAGAACCGTTCTGCTGGTTCAATCGCAGAGTGCAGGTGCGAGCCTGCGCGTGGCGGACGACGTTGGTAACGGCTTCCCGCACCGCCATGCTGAGCACGCCCTCTTGCATGGCTGGAATTTTTATCGAGGTGGATGCATCGTAGTGAACCGCGACCCCAGCCGTTTCCAGCGTGGACTTGGCTTGCGCTAGCTCGGCGGTCAATCCCCTGGAGCGGTAACCACGGATCGCATCGCGCACATCCGATAGCGCCTGGCGCGATATTTCTTCCACTTCACGAATCTCTTTTCCGGCGCGTTGCGGATCGCGGTCGATCAGCTTGCCAGCCAGTTCCGACTTCAAGGTGATCACAGAGAGTGTGTGCCCGAGCACGTCGTGCAGGTCGCGGGCGATGCGCTCGCGCTCGGCCACTGTAGCGAGATGCTCGATTTCCTCGTTCGCTTTACGCAATTTCCGGTTCATCCGGTTGCGCTCGGCAAAAAAAGTATTTCCCGCTCCAATGATGACGGGGAAGAGGGCCGAGTAGAAGAGCTGCCAGCCGTGGATATGCAGGAAGAGTCCTTCAACCGCTGCAATCGCTCCAATCGTGAGCAAGCCAACGACTGCGGCGGCCTGGCTTTCGACGCAAAACGGCAACATCGCCGCGGCGAAGATGAAGAACGTACAGGCGCCGGGGTTGATGGGTTGGTACAGAAGCCCGAGCAACATCATGCCGGCGATGTGCGCCAGGGCGCGTGGCTTCACCAGGACAAACAGGCCAAAGTAGAGGCAAAGAAACAGCACTGCCCCGAGACCATTGAGGAGCCACATCTTCAGGCTGACGTGATCGTAGATCGGCTGGACGAAAAAGAAGCCAAGATAGACCACCCAGAGCAAGGGACTCCACCCATGTTCTCTGTCCCTGAACATCGTGTTCCACGACTTCAGTTTCAAAGGGCCGGCCGTTTCGCATGTTGTTTCAGGCCCGAGAGGCATCAGTGGCATAGGTCTATTCTCACCCTTGCGCTCAATTCCGGCCAGTGCGCCATGCGGAACCCGCCCGGTACCATACCAGGACCGCGGCGGGAATAAGCACGGCAAGCCATCTGGCTCCGCCGAAGAAGGCGGCCAGTCCTAGAATAATGAGTATCACCGCGGCGCCCGTCGATTTTTTCAGATCTGCGCTCATAAGAACCACCAAAACAACTGCTGACTAAGAAACGCCAATGAGAAATCAAGCTGCCCCAGCCCTTAGCCGTAGAGTTTGCCCTGATCGCGCTGGAAGCCGATACGGGCCACGCCCAGGCAAATCAGGGTGAAGGCGAACAGCACTTCCCAGTGGCCTGTGGTTGATTGGTGAAATCCGGCGCCCACGGTTCCGAGCGCCAGTTGCGACAAGTGATATGGGGGCAAGGCCAGTGCGATTTGCTGCACGACCTTGGGCAGGAACATGTAAGGCACCCACAACCCGCTGCAAAACGACATGGGCAAATAAATCAGGTTGATGGCGGCGGGCGCGGAGTTTGGTCCGACGAAGTAACCGATGGCTAAACCCATGACAGAAAAAGGAATCGATCCGGCTACGAGTGTTCCGACCAGCTTGGCCGTTTCCGCAAGCGGCATGCGCACGTTGCCGAAACTGATGCCGAGCACCATGAGCAGCGCAACCACGATGGCGCTGAATCCCATGCTCACCAGCACCTTGGCCGCGAAGTAGGCGAACGGAGGCATGGGGCTGGCACGCTTCACTTGCAGCCATCCCAGGCCGCGGTCGGAGGCTAGGCCGGAGGCGGTCCCGAACAGCGAAGCTCCCATCACCCCGAATGTGCCGTAGGTTGCGATCATGTAGGTCGGCACACCCATGCCTGAAATCGCTTGCTTGCCGTTCAACACCAGGCCGAACAGCACGTAGAACATCAACGGGAAGCTGAGCACTGACGCGGTATACACGCGCAGGCGAAGACTCTTCAGGAATTCATACTTCGTTTCCTTCAAGTAGATGGTGACGGTGTGGCTTGGGGAGCGCTCGATCTGTGTGTTGCTTAGAATCGCTGTGGCTGTGCTCATGATCGTTTCCTCGTTTGTCCTTGTTCTTAATCTCTAGTTTTTATCTCTGGCGCGGTAGCGCATAACGCAAAGAGGTAAATCAGTTTTTACGGTTGCCGTTTTCGCCGTTGTCCTGCGTGAGAGCCAGGAACGCTTCTTCCAGACCGGCGCTAGTGATCTCGAGCCCCGAGAGTGAAGCATCGCGGGCCAGCAAGGCGCGCACGACAGGCTCGGCTTCACGGGCGTGGATCTCTATGGCATCGCGGTCCTGCCGGGCATCGGTCACGCCGGGAATTTGCAGTAGGGTGGCCAGGCTGAGAGCAGTGATGCAGCGGATGCGCTTGCCGCTGGTCTGCGCCTTGATCTCGGCCGGCGTGCCTTCGGAGATGATTTCACCCTGATTGATGACGGCGATGCGGTCGGCGAGCGCGTCGGCCTCTTCCAGATAATGCGTGGTCAGCAGGACGGTCTTTCCTTGATCCACCAGCCTGCGGATTTCTTCCCACAGTGCGCGCCGGGCCTCCACATCAAGTCCGACAGTGGGTTCGTCGAGAAACAGCAGGTCGGGATTGCCGCAGATGGCAAGCGCAAACAACGTGCGCTGGCGCTGCCCGCCGGAAAGGTCGCCGAACTTGCGGTCGCGCAGTTTCTCGAGGCCGGCGGCGGCCAGCACTTCCGCGAGCGGCAGCGGATTCGTGTAATAGCTGGAGAACAGATCGATGTGCTCGCCGACGCGCAAAGTTTCCGGAACGCGGCCCACCTGTAGCATGGCGCCGGTGCGCATTCGATTCTGCGGGTTGGTGGGATCTCCGCCGAAAACGCGGGTCTTGCCGGAGTTGGGCTGGAGCAGCCCCAGCAAAAGCTTCACGGCGGTCGTCTTTCCTGCGCCGTTCGGTCCGAGCAGCGCGACCACTTGCCCAGCGTGTACGGTGAAATTCACATTCCGCAGGGCGCGGACTTCTCCATAGTTCTTGCTGACGCCTTCCAGACTGGCCACGACCGCGCCAAAATTTGCGCGCTGCCGGCTCGCCGTTTCCTCCAGGGTTGCGATCATAGAAGCCTTCTTTATGCTGTCGGATAAATTGCCAGGCAACTGACCTCGCCCGGTAAATTCATCATCGTGGAGCAGCAGACTGAGCACCAGTGCCGTTCATCACGCGGTGAGCGTGACAAATGTCATGGCGGAAAGCCTCTAGCCGAAGGGCAGAGTTTTTACAATTTTCGATGGGTCCGTTACGAAATCCGAAAAAATCGGCTCGGGCGGATCCAGAAATAGGTACGGGCCGGACGCAGCCTTTAAACCGCTATATCAGCGATTCCATAGGCTGGACGCGGATCGCAGCCTGTTCGGATTTCGTAACATGTCCCGTGAACTTAAAATTCTTGCAGGATTCATGACACAAAACTGTACGTCCTGCTATGATGTCGAGCACTTCTACATGGAGGCCTGTCATGCTCCCGGCCGGTAAGAGCCTTCGCACCCTGCGAGAAAAACTCGGGTTGACCATGCGCGACATCGAGATGTCCAGTGCGCGCATGGCGGAAAAATATCGCAATGAGGAATTCTCCATCCCTCCCAGCCGTTTGTCGGACATCGAGACCAAGGGAGTGCTGCCCAGCATTTTCCGCCTCTATACTTTGGCGGTGATTTATCGCCGCGATCTGCGCGAGTTGCTGGCCTGGTACGGCGTGGACATGAACAATGTAGCTGCGGACCTCGGGCTTATTGCTCCGCCGCGGTCGCATGTTTCTGAAGCTCTCTCCGGACTGTCTTCCGTGCAAATGCCGGTGCGTATGGATCCCGGCTTTGACCAGCAACGCACCTCCAATCTGGGCCGCATGGTGGAACAGTGGGGCCTCGTGCCTCTGGCGTATCTGGCCCAATTCGCGCATAGCGATTTCACATACGGCTACATCGGGAACCAGGATTTCACGATGTATCCGATTCTTCCGCCGGGCAGCTTCATTCAGGTGGACGAAGCAAAGAATAAGGTGGTGGATGGGTTATGGCGGTCCGAGTACGAACGCCCCATCTATTTTGTGGAAACCCGCGACGGACACACCTGCTGCTGGTGCAGCATGGGGAAGGATGAGGTCATCTTGCAGTCGCATCCGCTATCGCCGGTTCCGGTTCGAGTCCTGCGGCATCCGCAGGAAGCCGAGATCATCGGCCAGGTGGTAGGGGTTGCGATGAAGCTGACGGAGTGGCACGCTTTTGGTTCTTCTCCAGGCTCGAAAGCGCAATCAGTACTGAATTAAGATGGTGGGCCGAAGCCGCGTCCTGCGGCGAGGGAAGCAGTTCGCTGAACTGTTCGCGCATCTCTTCGACGTAAGCTCCGGCGGTTTTCTCGCTGTCCTGGCTCGACTCTCGCAAATCGTCCACCAAATCCGATATTGGAGTGCGCAATACGGTGGACAAGACCTCGGAGTGGGCCGCCTTCAGAGCGCGGTCCGACGCGTCCTCGCCATGCACCAGTGACATGCCCCAGTGCAGGTAACCGCCTTCGCGGCGGCGCAGGGAGCCCAGGTAGGCCAACCGCGCCAGCAGCCCGGAAACGGCGGCCAGCGTGGTTTCTCGCAGATCTTGCAGGGCGGATTTCAGAGTCATGGGGTCACGAATTCTTGTTACGAATTCCGAACACTCTTAGGCACTAGAGTGACCTTTCCTGCCTGGGGGAAGCCATGAAAGTATCACGGTTCGCTTTTCCAAAACAAGGAGAAAACAATCGTGAAACGCGTCCTACTCGTCGTTGCAGCAGCTCTGATGTTTCTCAACACTTTAGTAATACCCACCGTGGCTCATGCTGACGGCGGATCGGGCACCACCAATTGTGGCGGAAACACAATTTGCAAGCCGTAATTTCTGGGTAGCGTTACGAAAAACGGACAGGGCCACCTCCGCTATTGGCGCCTGCGGCAAGTCGCGGTATAGTACCGAGGCTACGGCTATGCTGCAGGCGCACTCATTTCTCTGGCATTATCTCTGGGTTGCCCCTAATGTTCTTCTTCTCGTCTTAGCGGTCCTTGCTTGGAGACGTAAGGTTCACGAGCAGTTTCCGGTCTTCCTGATTTTTGCGGTTGTGACTGGGATTGAGCAACTTACGCTCTACACCGCGGATGTCCTCCCATCCGTTAATCCGACGGCTTGGTGGAAAATATTCTGGGCGGGCCTGCTGCTGGAAGCTCTCGTAAAGTTTGCCCTTATTGGCGAGATATTCGGACGTGTGTTTGGCCAATATGCTTCGGTAGCCAAACTCGGGAGATGGCTCATCAACGGAGTCGGCGTGTGCCTTGTGATCTTGGCCGCCGTGGCTGCCGCGTACACGCCCAAGGACAACGTTTTCTGGATTGTTTCCGGGGCCCATCTTCTTGAACAAGCGATTTACATTATCGAGAGCGGATTGATTTTGTTCCTTTTTGTATTCGCGGCGTATTTTAAGCTGCGTTGGAGCCGTGCCGCCTTCGGTATCACGCTCGGGCTGGGCATATCAGCTTGTGTACACCTTGCGACGTGGGCACTGGCAGCCAACGGTAGTCTCGCCGCTCGCTATCGCGCTCTTCTCGATTTCCCGATCATGGGGACGCATCACATTTGCGTGTTGATCTGGTTTTACTATCTCCTCGTGCCCGCAAGAAACACTAGAGGTCCCAGACCTAAAGATCCTCCTCCACCTGAGCACGACCTTCAAGTCTGGAACGAGGAATTGGAGCGACTACTACACCAATGAATCTGGCCATCGTTCTCGTCATCGCCGCGGTACTTGCGCTTGCCACTATCCTGAGCCTGGCCGTATCACGCAGCCTGCAAGCCAACGGAAGCGCTGCCCTGGCCGGAAGCATTCGGCCGATCGACGTCGAAGCCTTCCGTAATCTGATCAACCCCATCGAGGACAACTATCTGCGGCACCGCTTGCCGCCCGCTAAGTTCCGCAGGGTCCGCCGCGAGCGCTTGCGCGCCATGGCCGCTTATATCCAGGTCGCGGCTAGCAACGCCGCGGTGCTGGTGCGTGTGGGTGAAGCCGCACTCGCCAGCGGCGATCCGCGGGTCGCCCCGGCCGCGCACGAATTGGTGAATGACGCGCTGCTGCTTCGTCGCAACGCCACGGTGGCGCTGGCGCGCATTTATCTGGCGCTGGCATGGCCGAACTCCAGGTTCGCCGCCGTGCGACTGGTGGACCGTTACGAGCAACTGAGCGGCGCGGCCATGCTGTTGGGCCGGCTACAGAATCCAGCGGTGCCGGTTCGCCTCTCCGTTCAGCGCTAGACCGGTCGCCTTTTCCCCGCGTCGCCGCGCCTCAATCGCCCTGCTGGTTAACTCGCGGACCACTCCGGATCATTCCCGCCTTGTTTTCGCTACCCGTTATGGTGTAAAAACCAGCGGGAACCTGCCTTCCACAAAATTTGTGCGCATGTCGGCCCATGATCGGCCGTTGAACTTGTTTCTCCCGCCACTGCGAGGTGGCGGAGTCAAGGGAGACTCTATGATCCGCGAAGTAGGCATCGGCAGCGTGAAGGTCCGCGGCCTGAAAGCTTTCTCCATCTCAATCCTGGTCCTGTTGCTTTCCGCGATCACCTTCGCTCAAGGAGGCGCCGCCACGGGCGATCTCCACGTAACCGTGAAAGATCCCAAAGGAAGTCTTGTGACCAACGCCACAGTCACCGTCAGCGATGTCGCCAAAGGCGTGGAACGTACTGCCACCGGCGATGGACAGGGGGGCTACAGCGCTCAACAGTTGCCCCCGGCCAACTATAGGGTGACCGTGGAAGCGCCGGGCTTCGGCAAAGCCGAAGCCAAGGATCTGAGCATCACGGTGGGCGGACTGGTGGAGCTTCCAGTCGCGCTCGCGGTCGCGACCGGCAGAGAAGTGGTAGAGGTCAGTTCGCAGGCGGAGTTAGTGGAAACCTCGCGCACCTCGACGACAGACACGATTGGACAGCGCCGCATCGACAATCTTCCCATCAATGGCCGCAATTACATTAACTTCACGCTCACGGATTCTCAGGTGGTCCGCGACAACGCGCCGAATACGGGCGCTGCGCCAACCTCAGGGCTCAACATGAGCGGCCAGCGCGGCCGGTCAAACCTGGTCAATGTAGACGGCGCCGACGCAACAGACAACTCAATCAACGGGGTGCGCTCCACAGTCTCTCAGGAAGCAGTTCAGGAATTTCAGATCATTACCAACGGCTATAGTGCTGAATACGGCCGTGCCGCGGGCGGAGTCGTGAACATCATCACTCGCTCCGGATCGAATGATTTCCATGGCGACGTCTATGGTTATTTGCGCAACCGGAACTTTCAGGCGGTGAATCCGTTCAGCACGGTGCCGAATCCAGCGTATACGCGCGTGCAGGCGGGCGCAGCTTTCGGCGGTCCAATCAAGAAGGACAAGACGTATTACTATTTCTCTTACGAAATTACGCGGCGGCATGAGACCGGGTTTGCTTCGATTGGTGAGGACTGTCTGAAAACCGGGGGCGCCACCTGCTGGGGCCTGATCAACAACGTAGATCTCTCGAATGCTTACGCTCTGCCTCCCGGAACGATTCAGCAGGGCGTTTACGCGACCGGAGGTCAGCAGCAGTTCTTCCAAAACTTGCCGTCCGCGGAGGCAACACTGGCGGGTATTAGCCCTGCCTTGGCGGCCGGCTACGCCCAGGAAGCGGCCCTGTACGCGACATTCGTCGGTGGTTCTTCGGGGGTTTCGCTGAACGGTGCTTATCCTGCCCCTTTCACCCTCCTCGAAGGGTCGGCGATCCCGATTCCATCCAATGGTTCCAGTCCGCTAACTCAATTTCCGACCTCCTGCAATCAAGCGGGTAACGCGCTGTGCAATTCGTTGCCCTCCAGTTTCCTCACTTTGAACTCACAAATCGGAAACTTCCCCGTTTTTGAAGGAACCAGCCTCTATTCATTCCGCCTCGACCACAATCTTTCGAACAACCACCGCCTGACGTTGCGTGCCAACGTCAGCCCCAGCACCGTCACAGGAATCGGGGTCAATGGCGAGAACCAGGTCTTTGGCCAGAACGCCTATTCCCGGACCTCGTCGCAAACTTACCGCGACGTGGCCGGAGTTTTTCAGGACACCTGGACCATCGGCAACAACCGCGTGAATGAATCCCGCTTCCAGTACGCGCGACGCGGCAACTACTATTCTTACAATACCGCCATTCCCGCAGGGGCTGACGTTGCTGAAGACATTCCCGGGTTCGCCTTTTTTGGCAGGGAACCGTATTCCATCGTCAAACGCACGGAGCAGCGCTATCAGTTCACCGACAATTTTTCCTGGTCGATCGGCCGCCACAACACCAAGTTCGGCGGCGACTTTAATTACATTCCACTCGACGCCACCTTTACGGTGAACTATGGCGGCCTTTACAATTTCGGCTCGACCGATCCGGCTACCCTGGGCTTTACCAACCCGTGCCCGCCGGCCATCGCCACACTCTGCCCAGCCTTCCCGCTTTTCACCCCGATACAAAGCTACGGACTCGGCTTTCCCAATGAACTGGTGCAAGGATATGGAAGTCCCACCGATAGTTTCAATAATAAAGCGCTGGGAGTTTTCTGGCAGGATTCATGGCGGGCTTCACCGCAAGTCACTTTGAACTACGGCGTGCGTTACGATGTGGAATTCCCGCCGCAACTCAGCCCACTCAACGCAACAGCAAAGGCCGCATACAACGAACTGGGCCTGCAAAAAGGCATTCAGACCGATACCAACAACATTCAGCCACGTTTCGGTATTGCAGTGGATCCCAAAGGCGATGGTAGAACCGTGTTGCGAGCATCGTATGGCATTTTTTACGATCATCCCCTGCTTGCGTTGTATTTTCTCGGTGACGCTTCTGACGGTTCGTCGAGCGGGCAGCTGTTTTTCGGTCCGGGCGCTCCCTGCGGCACTTCGGGAGGCGGCCCGGGCAGCCTGAATGCGGTGAACACTTTTCAGGGCATCCTGACGACTCCCGGGTGCTTGCCCACGGTCCCGGGCTACATTGCAGGACAGCAGCGATTTAACCCAGCTCCGTTCAGCCCATCTCAGGCATCCGATCCTCAGTTCCCTGGATTGTTCGTTAATCAGAACTTCTTGAATCCGGCCACCTTTTTCCCCATGGGATTTCTACCCTTCGGCTACCCGCAGGCCAAGAATTTTGTGTACGCCTATGCGCAGCAGGCGAACTTCAGCATTGAACGCGACCTCGGCCACGGCTTTGCCCTGAATCTTGCCTACAACTTCAATGGCGGACGTCACCTAAACCGGCCGATCAACGCGAACACAACCCGGGGTGACATTGTCATGAAAAACTACTTCGCGGCATTTACCGATCCCACTTCTTTTGCGGCGCAAGGTGGACCATTGGGCGTTGGGGCTGGATCCGCCGCTCAGGGTTTTGCCCCTTGCGGCACCAACTCCAGCGGACAACCTTGGGTGTCGGCGGCGCTCACAAACTTCTTCCGCCCCTCCGCGGTTAACCCCGCTCTTGCTCTGGCGTATTTATCGAACTCGGCGTCGGCCCCTTGCGTGACCACGGTGTTGCCCGCTGTCCTGGCGGAGTATGGGCTGACTTCCACCTGCAATCTCACCACATTGGCGGGCTGCATCCCCTTCAGCGACATGGATGCCAACTATTCGAATGGCAGTTCGGTCTATCACGGGTTTACCGCCAATCTGCGCAAGCGCTTTAACAATCACTACGAATTCCTTGCTTCTTACACCTGGTCGCATGCCATCGACGATTCCACCGATCTACAGGCTCCTCTCGCCCCGCAAGACAGCTACAACCCCGCCCTGGAGCGTTCCAATTCGCTGTTTGACCAGCGTCACCGGTTCGTTTTTAGTGCGGTCTATCAGACCGGGAAACTGGGCAACAGCTTTGTCCGCAGGTTCCTGAGCGACTGGACCTTGGCTCCAATCATCGAGTTTTCTTCCGGCCGTCCGTTTAACATCCTCACCGGCAACGCCGATAATTTCCAGTTCTCGCCTGACACCGGACGCCCCAATACGTTTGTGAATCCCGCGTGCACGGCGCTGGGAGTTCCCGCATATAACTCGAAATACTCTCCCACGGGAGTTTTTCAAGAGCCTTGCCCCGCTGATTTCAATGGCACGCTGATCTCGCTCGACGGCAATTTCCCACGCAATGGCGGGATTCAGCCCTGGACCGTTTTCGACGATATGCGCGTCGCCAAACGGATTTACTTCGGCGAACGCTACAACATGGAGTTGATCGCTGATACTTTCAATATTGCGAACCGCTTCAACGTGGCGGCCGTCAACCAGCTCATCAGCAATGCCGGGCAGGCCACCGCGGCGTATGATCCACGGCAGTTCCAGTTCGCCGTAAAGTTTAATTGGTGATCTCTGGACGCGAATCGAGGCAATACGCGGAACTTCGCTCCTGTTTTTCGCGTAATTTAACTACATGTCAGAACCAGCGATAAACCTTCCGCAAGAACTGCCCGGGGGCCAGAGCACAGTTCCTCAGCCACCTTCCTCGGCGAGTATTTTCCGCGGGCCGAATGGCATCCGTGCCGGGTGGCGAGCGCTCACATTTCTGGCGATAGTGGTCGGCCTTGTGGCTGTGGTGAACCTCGTCCTCTGGTTAGTAATGCATTTTGTGCTGCACCGCCCGCTTCAGTTCGGGGCGGCTTCGGCACTTTCACCCGTTGCCGCCGTCCTTAGCGACGGCGGGATTTTGCTCTTCACCAGCCTGGCCGCACTGATCATGAGCCGGATCGAGCACCGCAAGTGGGGACAGTACGGCTTGCCGCTAAGATTCGCGTTTCGCAAGGACTTCTGCATTGGGACTCTCGTCGGTTTCCTCGCCATCAGCACCAGCCTTCTTGCCATCTTCGCTCTCCACGGATTTCACCTCACCGGCCTCGCCATTCACGGCAAGACCATTCTCACGGCCACGGCTGCCTGGACCGCCGCGCCTTCGTGATCGTCGGCCTCGGCGAGGAATTCGCCTTCCGCGGTTATCTTCAGTTCACTCTCACCACGGGCATGGGTTTCTGGCCCTCCGCGGTTGTGATGTCGTTGTTGTTTGCTCTGGCGCACGCCGCCAATCCTGGAGAGACCAAGTTTGGATTGTTCTCCGTGGTTTGCTTCGGCATGCTGTTTTGCCTGATCCTGCTCCGCACCGGCAACCTCTGGTGGGTCGTGGGCTTCCACGCAGGATGGGATTGGGGACAAACTTTCTTTTACGGCGTCGCCGACAGCGGCTTGCCTGCCTATCACAACCTGTTCAACTCCGCGTTCAGTGGGCCGGTTTGGCTGACCGGCGGCAGCGTCGGGCCTGAAGCCAGCATCTTTACACCGCTCACCTTGCTGCTGGTCGCAATTATATTCACTCGTTTCTATCGCGAGAGTCGGTACGCTCCACTCGGCAAGCAGACTTAAGAGACTTTCGGTAGTTTAGGCCCAAGCCCGGCGCCCTGAGCTCGATCAACTTTTTTTGCAACTGCGCCACCGCGGTCTGAGTCTCAATAGCAGGAGTCAGCCGTGGATCGAAGACATTTCCTCAAAACCGCCGCAGCCGGAACTCTTATGACTTCACTGAACCGCAAGCTTGCATCAGCCGCCGATGCTTCTTTTCCTACGCGCACTCTCGGCCGCTCGGGCGAAAAAGTTTCCATCGTAGGGCTGGGCGGCTACCACATTGGCAACCAATCGGATGAGCAGGAGAGCATCCGCATCATTCGCACGGCGCTCGACGCCGGCATGAACTTCCTCGATAACTGCTGGGACTACAACGGCGGCCAAAGCGAAATTCGTATGGGCAAAGCGCTTCGCGATGGATACCGGCAGAAAGCATTCCTGATGACGAAGATTGATGGACAAACAAAGAAGGCCTCGGCCCAGCAGATCGAGGAATCGCTTCGCCGGTTGCAAACCGACCGCATCGACCTGCTGCAGTTTCACGAGGTCATTCGCGACACTGATCCGGAACGTATCTTCGCGGCAGACGGCGGCATGGAAGCTGTGCTGGAGGCGAAAAAGCAGGGCAAAGTGCGCTACATCGGTTTCACCGGACATAAGAGCCCTGACATCCATCTCAAGATGTTGAAGACCGCATCCGCGCACAAATTTACATTCGACGCCGTGCAAATGCCGCTCAACCTGATGGACGCGCATTATGAAAGCTTCGAAAAGAAAGTCTTACCCGTCCTGGTAAAAGAAAACATCGGCGTGCTGGGCATGAAGCCGCTGGGTGACAAACAAATTCTCCAGAGTAAGACGGCCGCGCCGGTGGAGTGTCTCCACTACGCCATGAACCTTCCCACCAGCGTAGTCATCACAGGCTGTGACTCTCTGAAGATCCTTCAGCAGGCTCTGGACGCCGCGCGCAGTTTCAAACCGATGACTCAGGGAGAGGTCGCGAGCCTGCTCGCCAAAACCGCGCCGGCCGCCGGCAAAGGAGAGTACGAACGCTACAAGACAAGCCACGATTTCGACGGCACGTTCCACAATCCCCAGTGGTTGGGCTGAAATCTTTCGGTGCACCGCGAAGCTCTCGTTCGACGATCGAAACTCGATCAACCCAACGTCCTGCTACACTGTTTCTTCACCCATCCTTGGCGCTTGCCGGAGTTCGTTCCCAGATGTCCCAACCCTACACGCCCACGCCGCGGACCCGTCTGGTCCGCGAAGCCGATCGTGCTGTTTATGACCGTGAAACCGCGTACCACATTCTCGACGAAGGCTTCCTCTGCCACGTCGGCTTCGTCGCCGACGGACAGCCCTTTGTCATTCCTACCTCCTACGGACGCAAAGACGACTGTCTTTACATTCACGGCTCGGCCGCCAGCCGCATGCTGCGCCACTTGAAGGAAGGCCTCCCGGTCTGCGTCACCGTCACACTGCTCGAAGGATTAGTCCTGGCGCGTTCGATTTTCAATCACTCGATGAATTACCGCTCGGTAGTTGTTTTGGGGAAGGCGACACTGGTTGATGATCCAGCGGAAAAAATCGAGGCCTTGCGACTGCTTTCTGAACACATCATTCCCGGCCGCTGGGCTGATGCGCGTCAGCCTAACGAGCGCGAACTCAAGGCGACGTCGGTTCTGCGCCTGCCGATCGAGGAATTCTCGGCCAAGGTCCGGCAAGGACCGGTTGTTGATGACGAAGAAGACTATTCTTTTCCCACCTGGGCTGGGGTTGTGCCGCTGGAGATGAAGTGGGGCCCGCCGCTTGACGATGCGCGGCTCTTGCCTAACCTGACTGCGCCCGAGTACGCGCGAAATTACAGTCGAAGGCGATAACTGCCGACTTGATGAAGATGACCACGACTTACTTGGGCACACTCGACAGCAGGGGCCGGGTAACCGTGCCATCGGACCTTCGGCGCCGGTTGAGCTTGTCCGCTGGGGACCGCGTCGACTTTGTCGTGGAGAAAAAGCGGATTGTCCTTCGGTTTCAGCACTCGCACACCAATGTCTCCGAAGAGTACAAAAGCATGCCTGAGACGTTTCCCGGTGGGCACGGACAGATACAAGTCTGGATACGCCGAAAGCGCGGCAAATAGGCTCTCATTCCTGAGGGTACGGCTCCTTAGGGAATCAGCAGCAGCTTCCCCGTCGTCTTCCGTCCCTCCAAGTCCCGATGGGCTCGCTGCGCCTCGGCTAACGGATAAGTATGCTCGATGCGCAGCTTCAGCTTCCCAGAGACCATCATGCCGAACACCGCGCCCGACCGCGCCACCAACTCCTCGCGCGTGGCGATGTACTGGAACAGCGTGGGCCGGGTCACATACAGCGACCCCTTTTGCGACAATACAATCAGATCAAACGGCGGCACCGCTCCACTTGACGCGCCAAACAGCACCATCATCCCGCGCGGCCGGAGCATGTTCAATCCTTTGTCGAAAGTCGTCTTGCCCACCGAGTCGTAGACGACGTCTACGCCCTTACCGCCGGTGACGCGCTTGGACTCAGCCTCAAAATCTGCCTGCGTGTAGAGAATAACTTCGTCCGCCCCAGCCTCACGCGCCAGCTTGGCCTTCTCCTCGGTAGAAACCGTGGCAATCACTCTCGCGCCAATGTTGTGCGACATCTGCACCAGCAGCAGACCCACGCCTCCCGCCGCGGCGTGCACCAGCGCTGTCTCTCCCCGTTTCAGCGGATACGTGTCGTGCGATAGATAGTGTGCCGTCATACCCTGAAGCATCGCGGCCGCGGCCTGATGATCGCTCACGCCCTGGGGAATCGGCACCAACTTGTCCGCTGGCACCGCGGCAAACTCCGCATACGACCCGTGCACGGCAGTCCAGGCCACGCGATCTCCCACTTTGACTGACTTCACGTCCCCGCCCACAGCGGTCACCACACCCGCGCCCTCCTGTCCCAAAGTGATGGGCAGCGGCGCCTTGTACCTTCCCTCGCGGAAGTAGCAATCGATAAAGTTCACGCCTGAGGCGGCCAACTTCGCCACCGCCTCATTCGCCTTAGGCTGCGGCACCGGCAACTCCACCAACTCCATCGCTTCGGGACCGCCGGGTTGTTTGACCTGAATGGCTTTCATGGCGCTTTGGATTCTGATTCCTGAAAAAAAGATTGTCAACATTTTCCTGTGACACGATCCAGGGAAGTGGTGTTTTACTGAGAACTGAGAACCGAGAACTTCTTCTGCTACACTGGCACGTCCGCGCCTGGAGATCTTCGTCATGGCTGAAAAGAAGCCGCAAACCTACGCTAACTACACGCGTTGGGATCCATTGTTCCACTTCTTCGCTTTGCCAGTATTCCTTCTGCTGGCCCTTGCCGGCTTGGTTCACTACATCTGGCGCCCGGGTTTGCATTCTGCGTTGATGTTCGTAGTCGCGGTGGCTTTGGCGGTCGTGATCGTGAAACTTCGCAATTACCCGCTTCGAGTGCAGGACCGCGTGATTCGCCTGGAAGAGCGCCTGCGTCTGGCTTCGCTTTTGCCCGAGCCGTTACGCTCCCGCATTCCCGAATTAACCGAAGGCCAGCTGGTTGCGCTGCGCTTCGCCTCGGATGCGGAAGTGGCCAAACTCGCCGAGCGCGCGCTCTCCGAAAAACTCTCCCCGGCGGACATCAAGAAGTCGATCCAGACTTGGCGTCCGGACCACTGGCGCGTCTAACTAATCTTTCGCCGCAAGGAGCCAGCAAGGCGGATAGATTCGCCCAAACGTTTCCCAGCTTCTTCCGTCTGACTAGAGGCTGTGGTAACCACGAGGTCAGGTGCCGAAAGTAACCCCGGCGGTCCCCTTTCGACGTTGACCCGGGCGCGACCGCAGGATACGATTTTTGATAGAATTCACCGGGCCTTAGCCAGGGAGCAATCCGTATCTCATAGAGAAATATGCGAGTTGCAAAACTCCAAACCCGGATCGCCATCTTGGCCTTGCTGGCCCTGTCGGCTTCTTCCTGCCAGACGGCGCAGAAGCCGGTCGCCTTACTGCCGCCAGGAACCGCGCCCGCACTAGCAGTCCCGGTTCGAACTCCAGCACCGCCGCAGCAGCAGGCCAAACCCGCTCCGCCAGCAACTCCTCCAAGCCAGCCACCGATCAAAGCGCAACCTGAATCTGCGCCTGAGGCTAAGGCACACTCTCCATCCTCAACGCCCACTTCCGACCCTGTCGGCGATCTCATCGTCAAGGTCGAGAAGGACTTTCAAGCTGGATTGGACGCTTACCACGCCGGCCAAACCGACGCTGCCAAGCAGGATTTCGACCACGCCTTCAACGCCCTGCTCGAAAGCAACCTCGATATCCGGTCCGACGACCGTCTCGAAAAAGAATTTGACCGCATCGTGGAAGGCGTCAACCACCTGGATCTGAGTGCCCTGGGCTTTGCATCCGACTCTGAGGCGCAAAAAGCGGAGCCCGCGCCCATTGACGAGACCAACGACATTACTGTGCCCACCGACGCCAAAGTAAAGGCCAAGGCTCAGGCCGAGATCAAGTCCACGCACTCCGACCTGCCGCTCATGATGACCGATCAGGTCGCCGGCTACATCAGCTACTTTTCGAATCGCGGACGCGGCACCTTCGAGCGCGCCTTCGCCCGCTCCGGCCGCTATCACGACATGATGGTCAAGATTCTCAAGGAGGAAGGCGTCCCACAGGATCTGATCTACCTGGCGCAAGCCGAGTCAGGATTCCATCCTCTTGCAGTTTCCCGCGTCGGCGCCCGCGGCATCTGGCAGTTCATGGGCAGCCGCGCCAAGGGCTATGGCCTCCAGCACAGCATGTGGGTGGACGATCGCCAGGATCCCGAAAAATCCACCCGCGCCGCCGCCCACCACCTCAAAGATCTCTACGCCCAGTTCGGCGACTGGTATCTGGCCATGGCCGCCTATAACTCCGGCCCTGGCAGGGTGCAGGCCGCGGTCAAACGCACGGGCTATGCCGATTTCTGGGAGCTCTACCGCCGCAACGTTCTTCCCAAGGAAACTCGCAACTACGTTCCTATCATCGTGGCCATGACCATCGTCAGCAAGAATCTGTCGCACTACGGTTTTGATGACGTTTCGATGGATAACCCGGTCGCCTTCGACAAAATAACCATCAATTACCCGGTGGACCTGCGGCTGGTGGCTGAGTGCGTAGATGCGACTCCCGCCCAACTTCAGGAAATGAATCCCAGCCTGCTGCGGATGACCACGCCCAGAGTCGGCAGTTTCGAACTTCACCTGCCCGCGGGGACGAAAGATCAGTATCAGACCGCCATCGCCGCCGTCCCGAATGACATGCGGCTCTGGTGGCGCTATCACAAGGTTCAGCCCGGCGACACACTGGCTTCACTCAGCCGTTCCTATCGCGTCACCGCCAAAGCCATCACCACCGCCAATCACCTCGATGATGTGGAACTCGAGGCTGGCGTCAAACTGATCATCCCGGTGGCTGCCGGCAAGCATCCGGTCAGCGACGACGCCACCTACGCCCGCCGGATCACACGTTACAGAGTCCACAGCGGAGACACGGTCCAAACCGTAGCCGAGAACTTCGGAGTATCCGCTCAAATGGTTCGACGCTGGAACGGCCTGCATAACAGCGACAGCCTGCGGGGCAGGAAAGTGCTGGCTCTGCACCTGCCGGTTACGCCCAGCAGCGAACCCTCAACCGCCTCCAAGTCGGCCGCCCATGCCCGGAAGCCCGCGCAAACGGTTAGCAAGGCCCCGGGTGGCAAGTCAGCCAAGACCGCCGGCCAGGAAAGTTCTGAACAAGACACTTCCGGGCAAGCCGCCGTGCTCCGCCACACCGTGAAAAGCGGCGAGACTCTCTACTCGATCGCCACCACCTACAAGACCACCGTCGCCGCCCTCAAGCGCAACAACGGCAATGTCGCCGTCCTCCACCCCGGCATGGTCCTGGTGGTCGAACCCAGCCGGTAGAAGGCTTTCTGTTCCCCTCAGCCAGGTTTCCTGAGGGTGTCTGTAGAATCTTCTTCCATTCCACTGTCTCGTGTGGTAACAGGATAGGTTAGGGCCGCATGACTACGGCCCTTGCAGCCTGCACTAAACGTCGTGCTATAATCGCGCGCCGTTCCAGCACAAGTTTCTGGTGGTCTTTTAATTTCTCGTACCCGGCAGCCTGTCGTGGCGGTTCTTGCGCCAGGAAGCCAAAACAAGATCGGCCACAACAAGATTGGCCAAACAAGACCAGGAGGAGCCATGACTTTTTACGATCCCACTCTCTACGGACGTGATGACGAAGAAGATTTCGGCGACAGCGGCGCCTACAGCGAATCGCTCGAAGAAGATTTCGAAGAGGAAGAGGAGGAGGAAGAAGAAGCCGGCATCGCGGAACCGGCCATGAGTGTGCCGGCACCGACCCCTCCGGCGCCCCCTCCCGCCCCCAAACCCAAACCCCCAGCTCCCGCCGGCGGTGGCGGTGCGCCCAAGAAGCCCGCCCCGAAGAAAAAAGCGCCGGCTAAGAAAAAGCCCGCCAAGAAAAAAGCGGCCAAGAAACCGGCAAAAAAGAAAGCCGCGAAGAAGCCCGCAAAAAAGAAAGCGGCCAGGAAGCCGGCAAAGAAAGCCAAGAAGAAGGCGAAGAAGGGCCGCCGCTAAGCGATTGCTCGAAGACGCAAACCGCGGCTCAAGGGCCGCGGTTTGTTTTGTCTGGTAGTCTGTCGCCAGGTCGGGGTGAGCGCGGTACGCGCTTGCTCGGTACTGGGTACTAGGTACTGCCTACTTCTTCCCCTCAACCGCCGCCCGGCATTTCCCATACAACTCCAGCAAATGCGCCGCGTACTCCTCGGGCTTCGCTGCCGAGCCGGTGCCCTGAAATCCCACGCCGGACGAAGCCGTCCGCCCGTACCCCGTAGTCATCGCCACAAATTTCATCAGATCGAGCGCGATATCTTCATTGCGCCGCGCACTCCCATGCGGAGCTGTCCCTTCATCCATAAGTCCTTCTCCTGAACCGGAAATGTAAGGAAGTCCCTCGTCGTCTTCAAAGTCTTCCTGCATGACGTTCACGACCATTCCGCCTCGATGATAGCAGGGTCAATGCCGTCGGGAGTATCGACCAAACCCAAATTCTTACGGAGAAGACGCTAGCTTCTCAGCCATTACCCGTACGCGCTTGCCGAAGATGGACCCGTGGATCGCGAGCAACGGTCCGATCGCCAGATATACCCACCCCGCCCATCCCGGACTCTTCAACGCCACCAGAAACGACGCGATCCCGATCAGCCCGAGCACAGCGTTCTCCTGCATCGCAGAACGCGTTTCCAGCACTTCCACCGGATTCAACTCCAGATTTCTACGCAGCCTGTAAGCGTGACCGTACATAAGAACAAAAAGCAGAAAGACGGACGCAAATCCGATGGCATAAATGCGCATCAAGACCGAAGCTTCATGCCATCCCAGATTGCCGGTATCGGTCCCCATGATCTCAGCAAACAGCATTGTGAACACAAACTTCAAGGGATACACATAGAACAAAACCAGAAAGAGCAGAACCACGTTCAGGAACACTGTGTAAGGATCTTCCAACCCATAGCGGCGCGAAAATTTATAGTGTGTCCGCCAGATCATCGCCAACTGTGCGAAGCACGCCGCGAACGGCAGAAAGCCGCGCATGTCAGCCATTAGCTCCGCATAGCTGTGCGGAACTTCCAGCGACACCACCAGCAGCGTGATGGCGAAGCCGAAGACCACGTCGCAAAACGCTTCAAGGCGCGTGATCTCGCCCGCGCGCCAGCGGAAATACTCCTCCGGAACGATAGCTGATCGATGCTCAGTCGGTCCGTGGACTTGCACCTCCGGCTGCGCGGTGTTCGGGTTCTCCGTCATGCCGTTGATTGTCCACGCTCAGTAGCCGGTTGGCAATTGAAAATCCACGCGAGCGGTGCGCCGCAGCCGGACCATCAGCCACACCGAAGCCACGAACAGCAACGGAGAAGAATAGAAGCCCGGTGCGGGGCGGGGAAATGTCACGGCCGCTACCGTGTGCCCCAGAATCGAGAACAGCGTGTGGCCGAGACCGTTAAGAAACATGATGAGCGCGTAGACCCATGCGAATGGCCGCAATCCCTGCATCCCCCGCGCCGCCACCGGGGTCAGGCAGAACAGCAGCCCGCAAACCACAACCAGCGCAACCAGCCACTCTCCAAACTGGAACGGAGGCATGGGAAACCAACTCCAGCGCTGCCGCAAAATAGTCACGGTAGGGTTATATACGGCGAGAAAGCCGGTGGAAGCTTCATCCAGAATGTGCAGCGCAAATGCCACGCACAACCCCAGCCACGCGCTGCCAAAACCCGATTCTGAAAGTGCCGCCACTTGTTTCACGACTTCATCCTTCCCACGAATTCTCAACCACCCCTCGGACACTTGGCAATCGAAAATGACCGCTTCCGTGCGCACCGATGGGCCGTGACCAGCCGCCTACCGCGCGACTTCGCTCATCAGCGCCAGCAGGTTTCCCTCAGAATCGCGGAAGAACGTCATCCACAAGTCGTGCGCCTGCATTCGCGCAATCAGGTGCGGCTCGTCCTCGAAATGCACTCCGCTTTCCTTCATTTTGCCGTATGCCCCCTGAATGTCGGGCACGGCAAAATACAGGACCGAGCTGGGATGATCGAACTCCGGCCTCTCAGCCCCGCTCAGCATCAGCCGAACTCCGCCGCAGTCGAAGAATGCCAGCCCCGGCGGCGCTTTGAAAAGCAGCTTCAGCCCCAGCTTGTCCTGGTAGAAGGCCGCCGCGCGCTCTACATCTTTGGCGTTGACGGCGATCTGGCCCAAGTGCGTGATTCCGATTCCCGTTGCAGATGTCATCTCTTAACCTCACAACCATATTAGTTCCTTTCTCATCGGTCTCTGTTCGGTTTTCGTAACAAGCTAAAGCCCTTGGTTGCAAAGTCCTGCCCGGCAATCTATTATTCGCCGCGCAGTCTTCCCCTCATCGAATGTTGAGTCCAGAAGCCGGGATTTCCCGGATCTCGTAGCGAGATTCTTGAGTCCTGACAGGAAAGGAACCGCAAACATGTCGGTAAAGATGCTTGCTGCTGAGCCCGCCGATGCACGAAAGAGCATCACCATAAAGACTGACCCATCCAGAATCGATCCCCTCAAACTGAAGCTCGGCAAACACGCCCCACGACACGACCCGCGGACTCTCCTTTTCGCCACCTACGCTACTGCCGCTCTGCCCGCTCCGCCACCCAGCCTCGATCTGACCACAAAGATGAAGGTCCCCTGGGGAATGATGAATAACACGCAGGTCGGCGACTGTACCTGCGCCGCCGCCGGCCACCTAATGATGGAGTGGACCGCCAATTCGAAATCCAAAATATTCACGCCCTCCGACAAGCAAATCATTGACGCCTACTCCGCCATCACTGGCTACAATCCCAAGACTGGAGCCAACGACAATGGCGCTCAGGAAATCGACGTGCTCAACTACTGGCGGCAGACGGGCATCGCCGGGCACAAGATCACTGCCTTCATAGCCCTCGAGCCCTCAAACACAACCCACATCATGGATGGCACATGGATCTTCGGCGGCTGCTACATCGGATTGGCCCTGCCCAAAAGCGCGCAAGCCCAGACCAGCAACAAGCAGATCTGGTCGGTTCCTCCGGGAGGCACGGGCGGCGACGGCGCACCCGGTTCCTGGGGCGGGCACGCCGTCCCCGTGGTCGCTTACGATGCCCGCAGCCTCACAGTTGTCACCTGGGGTGCCTTGCAAACCATGACCTGGGGCTTCTGGACGGCTTATTGCGATGAGGCCTACGCCATTCTCAGTTCTGATTTTCTCGCGCAGAAAGGCGGCCAACTCGTCTCGCCCGACGGTTTCAATCTGGCGCAGTTGCAGGCGGATCTCGCCGACTTGAAGTGATGTTGCATTGCATGAGCTCGGCCTCCACGAGGCAGGCTCAGTTTTCAGCTAGCTGAGAGGACGTGAGTGACGCATGGGCGCTTTTGGCATCGCTTTCGATATCGTCGTCGTCGGTGCCTTGGCTCTGCCTTCGGTGCTGCTCATCATCCACCTTTTCTTCTCGGACCACGAGAGCAGCCTCAAGATGCTTTTGGGCTGGGTGAGGGACCAGAACCAACCCACGCTGGTCAGCGTCCTGCTGTTCGCCATCGCCTTTCCCATGGGTTCGGCGGTGTCCCGCATCGCACAGGATTTCTTTGATGACGCTGACCTCCACGTGCACATCAACCTTTTCGGATACGAACGTTGGGCCCGGCTTCCCATCGCAACCGAGACCAATATCCGGACAGACGTCTATTGTGACGCCAGGGAACAGATTCTGAAACTAACGCCCAGCGTTCCTTCCACCGGCAAGACTCCACAATTCACCCAATCCGCGTCGCAGGACTCTGCGTGCAAAGACAACGGCGGGCGCCTCGCCATGAAAACCGACGATGTGTGGAAAACAAAACAAGAGTTGGAGGAATTGGCCACGCGCGTTTTTCGCGTCCAGGAAGCGACGCTTCTCCTGGAGGGCACCGATAGTAACGAGAGGCTTCGCCAGTTTCACGATCAGATCGTGGTGCTTCGAGGCGCAGCCTTTAACGGGATGATCGCTTTCTTTTTGTGTTTCTTCTGGTGGTGTGTCCGATTTAAGTCCTGGCTGCGCTGGGCCGCGCCATTGGCTCTTTCTCTTCTTGGGATAAATGCCCTTTACAACCACCTGGTCGAGCGCGCGGCAAGCGATCCGCCCTATATGGAATTCACTCTGCTGGTCTTGGCCGCAGCCGGGTGGCACGTGCTGTGGCCCCGCGCGCCGAAAGTCGCTGTACCTGGTGAGGCTCAACCGCAGGACGGCCGCGGAAGGATTCGGATTGCCTATCTAATCCTGGTCGCGTTCCTCGGCGCCAGTTCTTTCCTGGGATGGTGGTCCACGCAGGTGCTCTACGACCAGCAGGTCTTCTATTCCTATCAAGCCCTGCTTCAGAATCCCAGGGCGTCTCTGCCCCCTGCGAAATAGAATCACAGCGGCTCCTTCGATTCTTACCGGTGCGAGAATGTATTATTCTTGAGGGAGCCACTCTTACCTTGCGCCTGACCCGCCGAAAATTTACGCACTCTGCGTTGCTCGCCGGCGTAGCGGCTGTCACGCCAGTTGGTTTGCTATCGGGCTGCGGTTCGTCGTCGAAGGCGGCGGGCGCCGCAAACTCAGCGTCCCGCGCCAGTTCCCGCGCCAGACAGTTTGACTCTTCTTCCGAGATTCACTTCCCCACGAATTTCTTCTGGGGCACCGCCACCGCCGCTTTTCAGATTGAAGGCGCTTGGAACGAAGACGGCAAAGGCGAATCCATCTGGGACCGCTTCTCTCATACTCCCGGCAAAATCAAGAACGGCGACATCGGCGACGTCACCTGCGACTCCTATCACCGCTGGCGCGAAGACATCGCGCTCATGCGCGCGATGAACCTGAACAGCTACCGCTTTTCCATTTCATGGCCACGCGTTCAACCGAACGGTTCCGGCCCCGCGAATTCCAAAGGCCTCGACTACTACACCCGCATCGTCGACGCCTTGCTCGAAGCCCGCATCCGGCCTTTTGTCACGCTCTATCACTGGGATCTGCCGCAGGCTCTCGAAGATGCAGGCGGCTGGCCCAATCGCGATACAGCTTCCCGCTTCGCCGACTACGTAGAGATGGCAGCGAGCGCTCTCGGCGACCGCGTTTCCGCCTGGTGTCTTTTCAATGAACCTGATGCTTTCACCGAACTAGGCTATCTCGAGGGCACGCACGCTCCCGGACATACCAGCATCCTCGATTTTCTGCGCGCCTCGCATACCGTGAACCTGGCGCAGGGCGCGGGGTTTCGAGCATTGAAGGCAACTTGCCCTGCCGCACGCGTTGGAACCGCGTTCAGCATGTCGCCCTGCGAGCCCGCCACTGACTCCGAACCGGACCATCGCGCCGCCGAACGCTGCCACGCCATCACCAACCTGTGGTTTCTCGAGCCGGCGCTGAAGGGACGCTATCCCGAAGCTCTGGCGTTTCTTCCAGAAACTGCGATGCGCATCAAGTCCGGCGACCTCGACAAGATGCGCGCCCCGCTCGATTTCATCGGCATCAATCTCTACTACCGCACCATCGCATCGGCCCCCGGCACGATGGAGCGGCTCTCCCACGCGCAGCAGTGGCTCTTCCCGGTAAAGATGGGCAACGGCCAGCAGGGCCCGAAGACCGACCTTGGATGGGAGGTTTGGCCGCAGGCGCTCTACGACATGGTCACGCGCATCAGCCGCGACTTCAACCGTCCGCAGATTGAAATCACCGAGAGCGGATGCGCCTACAACGACGGCCCCGACGCGAGCGGCGTGATTCACGACACTCGCCGCATTCAGTATCATCGCCAGTATCTGCAAGCGCTAGCCCAGGCCATCGCCGATGGCGCCGACGTTCGCGGCTATCACGCCTGGACTCTGCTCGACAACTTCGAGTGGGCCGAAGGTTTCCGTCCGCGCTTCGGCCTCGCCTACGTGGATTTCAAAACCCAGCAGCGCACCATCAAAGATTCAGGAAGATGGTATGCGAAGGTGGCGGCTGAGAACCGAGTTCCCCAACAATCCCCACAATCACCCTAGCTTCTTGTTCAGCAGTTCATTCACCAATTGCGGATTTGCCTGGCCTTTGGACGCCTTCATCACCTGGCCCACGAAGAATCCCAGCATAGTCTTCTTACCGGCGCGGTATTGTTCAACCTGTCTGGGATTTGCAGCCACGACTTCGTCAATGATCTTCTCCAGCGCGGATGTGTCGGAAGACTGATGCGGACACCCTTCTTCCTCATAGACCGCAGGGAAGTCTTTGTTGCGTTCGAAGCTGAGGTCGTACAGGTCCTTGAGCATCTTGCCGGAGATCGCGCCGCTCTCAACCAGATCGGCAGACTCCGCCACACCGTTCATCGAAATCGGAGACTGCTCAATCCCGGCGCCCCGAGCCTTGAGCCGCCCCATCAGCTCACTCTGGACTAAGTTTGCCACGCGCTTGGGATTCTTCGCCGCCTTCGCGGCGGCCTCAAACTGATCGGCCAGCGACTTCGAAACCGTCAGCACCTGCGCGTCATATTCCGTCACCCCAAAATCACTTACGAACCGCGCGCGGCGCGCTTCCGGCAACTCGGGCAAAGTCCGCGCTATCTCCGCTTTCCACTTCTCGTCCACTACCAGCGGTAGCAGATCAGGCTCGGGAAAATAGCGGTAGTCGTGCGCCTGCTCTTTCGAGCGCATGCTGTAGGTCTTGCCTTCGTGGGAGTTGTAGAGGCGAGTCTCCTGCACGATCTTGCCGCCGCCTTCGATCACTTCGATCTGCCGCGCGATCTCGTAGTCCAGCGCTTCGCGGATGAAGCGGAACGAGTTCACGTTCTTGATTTCAGCTTTCGTGCCCAACTCCTTCCGCCCGCGCAGGCGCACGCTGACGTTGGCGTCGCAGCGCAGCGATCCCTCTTCCATATTGCAGTCGCTCACGCCGGTATAGAGAATGATCTCCTTCAGCCGCGTCAGGTACTCGTAAGCCTCGTCGGGCGTGGCAATGTCAGGCTCGCTGACAATCTCGATCAGCGGCACACCAGTGCGGTTCAGGTCGATCGCAGTCTTCTCGTCGGAGTCGGGAAAGCCCTCGTGCAGGCTCTTACCCGCGTCTTCTTCGAGATGCACGCGAGTGATGCCGATTTTCTTTACCCTGTGGTCCCCTGTGCCCCCTTTGTTTAAGGTTTGTACTTCGATAAATCCATGCTCAGCCAGTGGCTTGTCATACTGCGAAATCTGGTAGCCCTTGGGCAGGTCAGGATAGAAATAATTCTTGCGCGCGAAAATCGAAGTCTCATTGACACGGCAGTTCAGCGCCATCGCCGCCAGCGTGGCAAACTCAACCGCCTTCCGATTCAACACCGGCAAGGCACCGGGCATGCCGAGGCAGACGGGACAAACATTCGTGTTAGGAGGAGCGCCGAAGCGCGTGGAGCACGAGCAGAATATCTTCGACTCAGTCAGAAGCTGAACGTGAACTTCGAGTCCGATGACGGGCTCGTAAGCGGCAGAAGCGGCGACGGAGGTGTCAGCGGTGATTGACATGTTGGGTGATTATTACACGCACACGAGCCGAGTTCTCCAACGTCTGGAATTTCCTTGACTTCCTTCCCAGAAGCTGCAATCCTATCTCTCTAGGCATTGGGCCTTTGACACTTGAATAGCAATGAGATAACTTCCGTGAATGCAATATTTTAAGATCCGGGCACCTGAATTTGCCGGCATTCCGCGATTGCGTGACCCCTAAGTCCTTTGAACGGAGTATTTTGCAAGCAAGTCTTTTGCTCCCAATATTCTAGCCGGATTCGCGGGATACCCCAAGGCGCTAAGTAGTTGATTCCAGAGATTTTACGCACATCGATCCGTTATTTTTTTGATCCAGATCGCGGCCATCGGCCGACGTAGGGGAGGAAGTCCAAAGCCCCAACCGTTCGACTTCCTTACGCCCTAGTCAACCTACAGTAGACACGATTCGACTCTACGGTTTCTAACCAATTCAACATCTGTGTTCATTGTGGTCTGCTGAGGCATGGCAGCGCCCTTCGGATGCTCGCTGCGGATTCGATCTGCCGCGAAGATGGACTGTTGAGGAGGTACGCAGATGAAGACGTTTCGAATCCTTACCGTATTGTTCGGGCTGGCACTCTTGCCTGCCTATTTTCCGCTAGCTCATGCCGATCAATGGGACAAGGCCACCAAGATAACTTTCAGCGAGCCAGTAGAGGTACCGGGCAGAGTCTTGCCCCCGGGCACCTACACATTCAAGTTGCTGAACAGCGACTCCGATCGCCACATCGTGCAAATCTTTAATGAAGACCAAACTTCGCTGATCACAACCATCCTGGCGGTTCCCAACGAGCGCCTGGAACCGGCGGGTAAGACTATCCTCACGTACGACGAGCGTCCCGGTGACCGGCCGATGGCGTTGGCGGCATGGTTTTATCCAGGAGATACTTTCGGACAGGAATTCGTGTATCCGAAGTGGGATGCCGCACGGCTTTCACGTTTGAATAAGAGAGAAGTTCCTTCCATGGAATTGGAAGAGGCTCAAAACCAGACTCCGGCCGGGGAGCCGAATCCAAAACCGAGCAGTCCGCCCGCTGCGGCAAGTCAGGCGCCGTCTCCTTCCGCCAGCCCCGTTCCGAACGCGGCGAACACTCAGGTTGCGCAGAACAAAGCTGAACTGCCTCACACCGCTAGCCTGCTTCCTTTGGTTGGGTTAATTGGAGTCACCTTGCTGGGTGTGGCCGTAGTTCTGCGTCTGGCACTACGTACCTGATCTTTCCTCGAGGACCAGGTGTCCGTGCGCGGACACCAGGTCCTCGCAACGACACCCATTGTGAGGCGGGACACGTTGGGCATACGGACATCAAACGGCTCAAACACGCTTGGACACCGGTTCACGAGGTACGTCGAATACGTTTGCTGGTCGGCGGGTGTATTGGCGATCACGTGGGTTGCGTCAGCATCCTGGTCCTCGGTTTCGTATCAGACTCAGCAAGCGAAGCGGCTCGAAATCCTGCGGCAAAGTCCTGCCGAACCGCGGATGGCGCGGCCAGGCGATCCTTTCGGGGAAATCTCAATTCCTCGCCTTGGACTCTCAGCGATCGTTGCAGAGGGGGTCGACGAGAGCACGTTGCGCCACGCGGTCGGGCACTTTCCGGAAAGTTCGACTCCGGAAGGTGGTGGCACTGTTGTTCTCGCAGGTCATCGCGAGACATTTTTTCGGGGTCTAGCCCACGTCCGACTCCATGATCTGGTTAAGTTGGAGACACCGCACGGAAAATACTTATACGAAGTCGTGAGCACTGCTGTCGTCGGCCCTCAGCACGTCGAACTGGTCGAGTCTTCTCCGCAGTCAGATCTCACCCTGGTGACGTGTTTCCCGTTTCGTTACATCGGACGAGCGCCCCAAAGATTCATCGTCCAGGCAGTTCAGATTCCGAGCGAGTGAGAGCGGGTGTCAGGGGGAGACTCAGAACACCTGGGTCTTCACCACCTTCCCATTCTCAAAGCGGACGACCCAGCGGTGGCCGTTTTTCAGGTAGAACCAGGTTTCCTTCAGGCTGGTGGCGTCGATGTCGTCCACTTTTTTCTGGTCGGGATCGCCGAAGCTCATGAGAACCATTTCGTAGGTCATGTTCTCGACCACGGTGTGGGCTTCGATGGCGGAGCGCAGATCGGCGGGCATTTCTTTTTCTGAGAGCTTCTGCTCGATGCGGCTCACGTCCAGCAGTCTGGACATGAATCGCAGCATGTTTTGAGGAGCGATGTCGGTGTCGTTGAGATCTTTCTGATACTTCAGGTTCAGGCGCGAGCCTCCGGCGCGTTTGTAGGACGCGCCGACTTTGTTGGCATGATTGCTGCCGCGGCGCCCTTCGCCGCCGCCTTCGAGATGGATCTCGATTTTGTCGCTGTCGATCTTGACGTTGGTGATGGTGACCCACTCCTCGCGCTCCACGCCCACACCCTTGGCCTTGAGCCACTTGGTCATCTCTTCCAAGTCAACGCCGCGTTCATCGCATCGCTTGTTCGAGAGAGGGATATAGTAGACATCCACACCATCTTTGTAGGCCGGCAGATCGACCAGAGCTTTCACGTCCTTGCCCAGCAACAGCGTGTTCAATTGGTCCTGCGCGGCTTTCGAGGTGGAGGCTTGCGCCGCCATCCACGACCCCAATACGAGGCCGGTTAACGCGGCCCAGAAAATCCATCTCCTCATCATGGTCATGCCTACGGTATTCTCTTGTGTCGGCTTCCTGCCGGCCTAAACAAGACTCAGCCCGGCAAGGAATGATGGGGCAGGGACCGATCTGTGTAAATGGCTCTTGAGTGCTAGTGCGTCGGCGCTGTAAGGCTCTCGTGGATACCCCGCCCGCCAAAGGCCTGTGTCAAAGTTCTAATTCGGCTTCTGCGGCGGGTTCAGGGATTTCTCCAGTTCAATCTCGAAGTAAAACAGCTCTTTGCCTTTGACGTCGTTGACGCCGGTGACGTCGACGTGCGCGCCGGCTATGGGCGTTGCGATGTCGCCGACGTCGAAGAAGAGGAATCCGGATTGCGTGGTGTGGGGCTCGACGGCCCGGGCGGCGAATTGCGAGGATTCGATCTCGTCCATCTCTTTCTTGCTGATGGTGCCCTTCACCTTTTTGCGCGGGATGGGAATGGGCAGCGGGTTTACGCCGGGGTTGGTATTGGCCTGGGGATTCGTCAGGCGGCGCGCGATGTCGTCGGTAGAAATGGGCGTGAACTTGGTGCGGTTGGCGGTGGTGAGCGTGACTTGCATGTTGGCAATGGAGACGGGCTGGCCGCCATCGTTGGTGACGACGAAGAAGATGGGAAGGAATCCGTGCTCGTGGAAGTCAACGGAGAATATCTTTGCTTTGTCAGGAGTGTCGTAGGGGTCGGCCGCGATGGCGACTTTCTCGTCAGCGTGGTCGTCGTGCGCGGGATAGCTCTTTGCTTGCTGAGCTGCGGGTTTGACGAAGTCTTTGGCGGCGAGGCACAGCGCAAACGCGGCAACGGCGCTTAAGACAATCAGCACGCGGGAATTACTCTGCTTCAACACCGGTTGCATGCCTCCGATTATAGAGGCAAACGCGGTCTCCTTCCCTGCCCAGAGTTTGTTTAGAATGGCTGCACTTGATCACATCTCTCTACAGCTTTCTCTACAGCGTGACGCTGGCGGCGGGGATGTTGGTGAGCCTGCCCTACTGGCTCTTTCAGATGGCGCGCCATGGCAAGTACCGCAAGAGCCTGGCGGAGAGGCTGGGCCGGGTGCCTGCGCGGCTTGCGTTGCCGGGAGAACAAGACCGGGTGATCTGGGTGCACGCGGTTTCCGTGGGAGAGGTGCTTGCGGTTGAGGGCTTGGTCGAAGAGCTTCGCCGCCGCTGGCCTAGGCATAGGATATTTGTCTCCGCCACAACCGACGCTGGCCAGGCGCTCGCCCGCCAGCGGTTTGGCGAGGCGAACGTGTTTTATTTTCCCATGGACTTCGTATTCGCCATCCGTCCTTATCTGCGCGCGCTGCGTCCGCAGATGGTGGTAATTGCGGAGACTGAGTTCTGGCCCAACTTCATTCGACTGACGCATGCCAGCGGGGCTCGGATTGCGGTGGTGAACGCTCGCATCTCAGACCGCTCGCTGCCGAGATACCAGCGCTTCCGCGGATTGCTCCGCAGGCTGTTGGGAAATGTGGACTTGTTCCTGGCACAGACACCCGCGGACGCGGCGCGGCTACAAGACATTGGAGCGGGCCCGGAGCGCGTGCGGGTTACGGGCAATCTTAAGTTCGATATCCCGGCGCCAGCGCCGCCGGAGATCGTGGACAGCTTGCGAAAGTCGATCGCTGAAGCCAGTGCCGGGCCGGTGCTGGTCTGCGGCAGTACCGTCGATGGTGAAGAGCCGCTGCTGCTGAAGGCGTTTGAGAATCTGCTGGCGAAGCATCCGCGGGCGGTGATGATTCTCGCGCCGCGGCATCCGGAACGCTTCCCCGCGGTGGCGGGGCTTCTCGGCCAGATGTCGATTCGCTTCTGGCGACGCTCCGCGTGGAATGGGGAGGCGCTCACCGGTGGAGTGCTGCTGCTGGATACAATCGGGGAGTTGGCTGCTCTTTATGCCCTCGCGGACATTGCGTTTGTGGGCGGAAGCCTGGTGCCGCGCGGAGGACACAACATCATTGAACCCGCGCAGTATGGTGTGGCTACGGTCGTTGGGAATCATACCGAGAACTTTCGCGACATTGTGGGCTTGTTTCAGAGCCGGGACGCGGTGCGGATTGTTGGGCCGGCGGAACTGCCGCTGGTGCTGATGGAGTTGCTGGCCAACGATGCGGAGCGCATCGCGCTGGGACGGCGCGCTGCGGAAACCATGCGGTCACAGGTCGGAGCGACGGCACGTACCGCCGATGCGCTGGAGGAGTTGCTGGCGCAGCCATGAACTGGAATCCTCTGTCAGCGTTGTACGGCGGGGTGGTGGGGGGGCGCAACGCGCTCTATGACAGTGGCTGGTGGCGCTCGCGGGCGCTGCAAGGACCCGTGATCAGCGTGGGGAATCTTTCGACGGGAGGCTCGGGGAAAACTCCGTTCGTCATTCTGTTGGGCGAGTTGCTCAAGGCGCGCGGGATTCGCTTCGATGTGCTTTCGCGCGGCTACGGACGCACGACTCGCGGCGTGCTGCTGGTTGAGCCCGGAGGCTTGCCTCGGGATTTCGGCGATGAGCCTTTGCTGATTGCTCGGCGGCTACAGGCGCCGGTGATCATCGGGGAAGATCGTTATGAAGCTGGGCGGTTAGCCGAGGCGCGGTTCGGGCCGCAGATGCATTTGCTGGATGATGGGTTTCAGCATCGCGGGCTGGCGCGCGATTTCGACATCGTGCTGGTGACTCCCGATGATGCGCGCGATCGACTGCTTCCCGGGGGGCGCTTGCGGGAGCCTTTGCGATCTCTCGAGCGAGCGGATGCGGTGGTGCTGGCTAGTGGCGCTTCGCCGGAATCGTTTCCGGTCGCGGGCAAGATAGTGTGGCGGGTGCGGCGGGGCATTATTCCGCAGAACGTTCCGCCTCGGCCGATTGTTTTCTGCGGTATTGCACGGCCGCAGAATTTTCTGCTGCAGTTGCGGGCTGCGGGCGTTGATCCCGCGGCCGAGGCATTTTTCCGCGATCATCACTCCTACACGGAAAAAGACATCCACGACTTGCTACAACTTCGAGAGCGAAGCGAGGCTGGCGGCTTTGTCACCACTGAGAAAGATGCTGTGAACCTGGGTGGCTATCTGGATGCTCTCGCGCCGCTGGCGGTCGTCCCGGTCAAGATGGAACTGACGGACGCGGCTAACGCTGTAGATACCATGCTGCGCGCGATAGAGGGGCGACGGCGGCGCTCGTGAGAAAATGCCGGAGGGCAAGTGGTCAGTGATTAGTGGTCAGTGGTCAGCAAGCTCCCTCGGGTTTTACTGACCACTGGACACTGATCACTGGTGTCGCGATTACAAGAACAATCTGATGACGAAACATTTGAAGGAAGTCGAGCGGCTGCAGAAGATTGTCGAAGCGTTCCCCAAGGTCACTATCACAGTGCTGGGGGACCTGGTGGCCGACGAATTCGTGTATGGGGAAATCTCGCGCGTGTCGCGCGAGGCTCCGGTGCTCATTCTGAAGCATCGGGAACGCACTGTGGTGCCGGGCGGCGGGGCCAACGCCGTCAACAATCTGGCCGACCTAGGGGTGAATGTGCTGCCAGTGGGCGCGATTGGAGACGACGAGCCCGGGCGGCTGCTGGTGAAGTATTTTCGCCACAAGCGCATTCCGGTCAGCGGCGTGTTGAAGGACAAGTCGTATACGACGGTTACGAAGACGCGCATTCTTGCTGGCATGACGCATAACTCGCGACAGCAGGTGGTGCGGGTGGATCGCGAGCCGGAGAATCCTCCGAACCAGCATTTGACTCGCGAGTTGTTTCTGGCGGCGCGAGAGTATCTGCGGGCCTCGGATGCCCTGCTGGTTTCGGACTACGGTTATGGATCGGCGACTCCGGCGATCGTGAATGCCCTGCGCCAAGCGGGACGGCGAAGAGTTGTGCTGGTGCCCTTGATTCTTGATTCGCGATACCGGCTGCTGGAATATTCTGGGGCCACGGCCGCGACTCCCAATGAGCCAGAAGTGGAAGCGGCGCTGGGCGTTCGCATTGGGCAGGACTGGAAGAAGCTGAGTGGAGCTGGGCAACAAATTATGGAACGGATGAAGTTGCAGTCGCTGGTTATCACGCGCGGCCGCGACGGCATGGCCGCGTTTGATCAGGGGCGAGAGCCGGTGGACATTCCGATATTTGGGTCGGACGAAGTTGCAGACGTGACGGGGGCGGGCGATACCGTGATCGCGGCGTTCAGCGCGGCGTTGGCCGCCGGGGCCACCAGCGAAGAGGCAGCGCAGTTGGCCAACTATGCGGGCGGAATTGTGGTGATGAAGCGGGGCACGGCTACGGTTTCTCGCGAGGAACTGTTGCGCGCGATTGAGCAGGCTCCGCCGGAGACTAGAGCGCACCAAAGCCTTTAACCACAGAGGACACAGGGGATCGCAGGGTAAAACATCTTTCTTACAAAGTGACGAACGAAGGAAAAATCCTGAGTCGCAGCGAGTTGCGCCAGCGCGTGGAGCAGTGGCGGCGGGCCGGCGAACGCATCATTTTGGGCAATGGGAATTTTGATCTGCTGCATGTGGGGCACGTACGCTATCTGCGGGGTGCGAAGGCATTGGGCGGGAAGCTTGTGGTCGCCATCAATTCTGACGAATCGGTGCGGGCGCTTAAGGGCGAGGGGCGTCCGGTGATGCCGGCGGGGGAGCGCGCCGAAATTGTTGCGGCGCTCGCGGACGTGGATGCGGTGGTGATTTTTCCTGAGCTCGATGTCCGCGCCTTGATTCGCGAGATTCGTCCGGATATTCAGGCCAAGGGTACTGACTACACGGTGGATTCCGTTCCGGAGCGCGATGCGGTTGCGGAGGTTGGCGGACGCGTGGCGATTGTCGGGGATGCGAAGAATCATTCCACCAGCGAGGTCATTCGCTCGCGGCTGGGGATCAGGCCTTGAGTTCCGAGACGGCTGGTCTTCCTATTACTTCTGAAAGAAAGATCGGGCGCCTGCTGATCGTGCGGCTCAGCGCCATGGGAGACGTGATTCATACGCTGCCCGCGGTGCACGCGCTGCGGGATGCATTTCCCCATGCGCACATCGGCTGGCTGATTGAGGAGCGATGGGCCGAACTGTTGTGCGCGCCAGGAGCCTCGTGGAGGGGCGCGCGGTCTGCGTTGCGGCCGCTGGTCGATGAGGTGCATGCCGTGAATCTGAAGGCTTGGGGGAAGTCTCCGTTTTCGATTTCGACTTTGCAGCGCGCCGCCATGGTTTGGAACGATGTGAGGGACGCGAGCTACGACGCTGCGGTGGATCTGCAGGGGGCGATGCGGTCGGCGGTGCTGGCGCGGTTGTCGGGGGCGCGTGTGGTTTATGGGCCGGCTGAGCCGCGAGAAGCCCCAGCTAGCTTGTGGTATACGCGGAAGGTGGTTACGCATGGCAGGCATGTGATTGAACAGAATCTTTCGGTTGCGGAAGGGTTGTGGGAAACCCCGAAAGGTTCGCCGCCGGATGTTTGCCACGACTTTCCTTGCGATCGGCAGGCTGAGGCGCGAATCGGAGAGCGGCTTGCGGCATATGGGGTCGGCGAGTTTGCCATTCTAAATCCGGGGGCGGGATGGGGGGCGAAGCGATGGCCGGCGGAGCGGTATGCCGAAGTGGCTCGCAGGCTTGCGGAGAGGGGCGTGCGTTCGATTCTTAATTACGGCCCAGGCGAGGAACAGTTGGTGCGCAGGGCGGAGTCCGCGAGTGGAGGCACCGCGCGAGCGATGAGCTGTACGGTCACGGAACTGATTGCGTTGACGCGGCGGGCGCAGCTGTTTGTTGGCGGCGATACCGGGCCGCTGCATCTGGCGGCGGCGTTGCGGGTTCCGGTGGTGGCGATTTATGGGCCTACAGATCCGGCGCGCAATGGGCCTTATGGGACGCGGAGCATTGTCCTGCGCAGTGTGGAGAGCGTTACTTCGCATGCTCGGCGTGCGGAGGCAGAGGTCGGGATGTTGGGGATTGGGAGTGGGGCGGTGGTGGCGGCAGCTGACGAGCTGCTGGGCCACGTTGGATAACGGTTGGGGCGGCCCGGCTCGTCCGGCGTCGGAATTGGAAGGGGCAAGAGCGACTTGGCGTACACGGGCGTGGGCGAGGACGCCGCCGGGACGGCGGCGCTACGAAGTCGATGACCCAATGGTCACAAATCGCGCGGCGGATTCGGGTACCGCTGGGGTTTCTGTTTGCCGTGCTTTATTTCTGGCTGGCGCGGCCATCGTGGCGGTCGTTGATGCTGGGCGCGATTGTCGTGGGGCCGGGGCTTCTGGTCCGGGCGCTCGCTTCGGGGCATGTGCGCAAGAACGAGGCGCTGGCGACTTCCGGGCCTTATGCTTATACGCGCAATCCACTTTATTTGGGGTCGCTGGTGATGGGGCTGGGATTTTGTGTTGCGGCGCGCAGTTGGTGGGTGGGCGTGGCGCTGGTTGTGATGTTTCTTGCCATATATTTGCCTGTGATTCGCGATGAAGAAGGGTTCTTGCGGCGGACGTTTCCGGGGTTTGAGGAATATGCGCGGCGGGTGCCGAGGATGTTGCCTAAACTCACTCTGCCTTCAGCGGACAGCAAAGGTCCGGCGGGATTTTCGTGGGAATTGTATTTGAAGCATCGTGAGTACAACGCGTTGCTGGGGGCGTTGGGGATGATGGCGGCGTTGATTGTTAAGATGACGATGTTTCGGGGTTAGGGCTTACGCGGCCTGAGAAGGCCTTCAGATGAGACCTTTGCGGACCTTCATAAGAAAATCTTCAGCATCAGCACGCGCCTTCTCCATGAACTTTTGATCGCGGCCGTGCTCAATTTCCATCTCATGAAGAACAAGTTCTACTGCGACCTTCGGTTTGTATCCCCGCTTTATGAGCGTACGAGCACTGTCCGCGAAAAGCGTATCAACATTCCGTTTAGTTGCCTCGTGCGCCGGAGAAAAACTGGCTTCAGCATCACACTTATGGTCGCGAAATTTTGCGGCGGCCAGGCGGTCGTATGCGGCCATTGCCTCTTCTCCGGCAAGGAGCGTGGGGACAGGGAATTTCCATCTGCAATTCGAGCAGGCCCAGCCGCCGGAATCGCCCTGGACTCGGAACAACGAGCGCTCCATATTTACGACCTCAAAGCATTGCGCGAACACTGGCATGTTCGCGCCGCTCGGGATGATGCGTTTTCGGGGCCCTACTTCTTCGCTACTAACTCCCTGGCGCGGCTGAGTTCCGGCCTTGTGGAGTTTGATCCGTCGCAGACTTTCAATAGCAGGGCGTAGTATTCGGTGGCGTCGGCCTGTTTGCCGGCGGCTTCGGCGGCGCGGGCTGCGCCGTAGAGAGCATCGAAGCGGTTGGGATGCAGCTTCAGGTCGGTCTGATATTCCGTGAGCGCCTGCTGCGGACGCTTGGCTTCGAGCAGGATATCGGCGATCATTTCGCGGGCGGGAGCGCCGTCCGGTTCATCACCAACCGCATCCTCTTTGTCCGCGATCGGACGGAGTACTTCGACGGCGTCATCGTACTTGCCCTCGGCGAAGGAAAGCCAGGCCTGGGCTTCTTTGCGATCGCCTTCGACGGCTTCGGCAAATTCTGATTTCTCGGCCACGCGCTTTTTGTAAATACGCTCAATCTCGGAGATGTCCTTGCGAACGGCGTCGGGATGGTGCAAATGCGCCGAGCCGATGGCGCGGGCCCAGAAGATCACCGAGTATTCCGCTGTGCCTGCGACCTCGGTGGGAGGGATCGCGGCCGCGGCCGCCCAGTCATGCATTTCGATGGGATAGAGCGCGGTAAGGTGAGACAGCGTCGCGGCATGCGGGTCGTAGCCCTTGCCGTACATATCATCTTTCTTGTTGGGCATGGCGCGGATTTCTTCGATCAAGGCTTTGGCGTCGGATTCGCGGCCGCTTTGCATGTAGGCGTAGAAGAGGAAATCCATGGCATGGAACTGGTGGCCTTCGCCGCCCATGCCCATGGCAGCAGTTTTGCGTGTGGCGGCGACGGAGGCGAGGTTGGAGGTGATGTCGTCCTGCCAGAGGCCGACGCGGGCGAAGATGTGTGACGGCATATGAAGGGCGTGTGGAGACGCGGGCGCGATTTGCGCGTAGCGGCGGGCCGCGGGCAGGCCGAGTTGCGCGAGTTGCGGCTTGTCGTAGCTGTGGATCAGATAGTGCGCTACGCCGGGATGGTCGGGCTCGATGGTGAAGAGCTTTTCCAGAATTGCCGCGGCTTGCTTGCGGTTGGCGAAGGTGGCGTCGTCGTGCGGTTCGGAGGCTAGCAGAGAGAGCGCGTAGAAGGCTGCGGCTTCGTGGTCGTCGGGGTAGGTCTCGTAGACTTTTTTCATCGCGTCGGAGTAGGCCTGGGCGCGGGCTTCGTGTTTCAGTTTCTTAGAGTCGCTGTAGAAAGCGGCGATGGCGGCGATGTAAGCCTTTTCGCGCGGAGTGGCGGGGCCGTCGGTAGTTTTCGCCTGGTGGACTTCGTCGAGCCCACGTTGGACGACCTTGGCATCCGGGTTGTTCCAGAGTTGGTGCCACAGGCTCATGGCTACTCCCCAATGCGCCATGGCACACCTTGGATCATCGGTGGCGATGTGCTGGAATTCCTTCTCGGCTTCTTCGTACCAGAAGGAGTGCAGCAGGGCTACGCCGCGCTCGAAGGGCTTCTGGACGTCAGGTGCGCATGAAACTGGGAAGATGACTGTGCCCAGTTGAACCGCCGTCAGGTCTTCGTGGTGATGGTGGTTTTTGTCGTCGTCACCGACGGCTGTAAGTGTGAGCAGTAGAGAGGAAAAGAGCAGCAAGCATGCGATATGTTTCATAGAAACCCCACAGGATGGGAGTTTAGATGCGCGGCGGGCGGGGGTCAAACGGGTACCTCAGGGGCTAAACGCCAGCGGGTTCCAAGTGGCTTCAAGGCAGGCCTGGAAGGCCTGCCCTGCTCCTCGCTTCGCTTGGCTGGACAGCCGAGGCGGCCGTCCCTACGTGAGCAACCTAGTTTCTAACTGACTCCTGAATCTTTACCACCTGCGGCTTTGGCCCGGCGCCCGTTGCCACTAGCTCCATTTCGTCGGAGCGGTCTTCGTCTACAGGAGTCAACGCGATGTCAGTGTAGTTGCGCGCGTCGGGATCGCGCTTGAGGCGGCGCCGGAATCCGCCGTAGCGCCAGACCAGCGCTGCCAGCTTGACGTGCTTGCTTAGCAGGTCGAAGACATAGTGCGGATAGAACGCCCACGGGCTCTCGACCGGGAGCGTGGGGCGGCGGTCTTTTCGGTACTTGCGGCGCAGGTAGCCGCCCTCGAGCGGATCGATCTTTTCCAGCGCCACCATGGCGTAATACCAGAGCAGCAGGAATGTCATGTTACCGGCGTTGCTGTCGGTGGCCACGGAGCGGCGCATCACCGTCTCTAGGTGCTCGGGAGAATAAAAGGCAGCCCAGGAATCGTGATAGAGCTTCTGCCACTGCTGCGGCGACATGGTGGAGTGCGTTGTGGTGACGTGTTCGAGGTCGTATTTGTTCAGATCGGGGTCGAGATATGCGCCCGCCTTGTGGAGCTTTTGATGATCTTCGGAGCCGGGCAGCGGGGTGAGGCAGTGCGGCTCCAGGAGATCGATCGGTAGCTCACGTTGGATGATCTCGATGTCGCGCAAGACTTTCTCCGGCGTGTCGGAAGGGAAGCCGATAATGTATCCGGCGAAAATCGTGGCGCCGGCTTTTTTCCATTCGAGCAACATCTTGCGATACTCGGCTACTTTGTTCTGCTTTTTTCTAGCTCCGAGTAGAGCGTCGGGATTGATGCTTTCGAGGCCGATGAAGACACGCGCCACTCCGGCGCGGCCCGCCTTTTCGATGAAATGAGGTAGGCGGTGGCACATGGTATCGACCTGGATCACGAACTTGATGTTCAGGTGCTGCTGCTCGCGCATAGCGATGAGGCGATCGAAAACTTTTTCCCAGTCGGTGTTGCGGGCGAAATTGTCGTCGGTGATGAAGAAGCGGTTGATGCCCTGGGCCAGGTTGCTGCGGACGATCTGCTCGATATCGTCGGCGGAGCGGCGGCGGGACTTGCGTCCCTGAACGTTGATGATGGTGCAGAAGGAACACAGGAAGGGGCAGCCGCGGCCGGCGTCGAAGGTGGTGATCTTGCCGCCAGTACGCTTCACGCGGTGGGCAGGAAGAATCGGCATCGGGACACCATCGAGCGACGGGAGGTCGTCCATGTAGTTGTAGAGAGGCTTCAGGGTGCCGTTCCAGGCGTCGCGAAGAACCAGGTCGAGACGGCCTTCGGCTTCGCCGGCGAAGAGCGAGATGCCGAGGTCCATGGCCTCTTTGAGTTCGGACGGTAGCTCGGGCAACATCGAGAGGCAGCCGGAGACGTGAAAGCCGCCGATACATACCGGAACGCCGGCCGCGCGCAGGGGGCGCGCTAAGTCCATCGCATGAGGAAATTGATTGGACTGTACTCCGACCATGGCGACCATACCGCGTCCGCCGCGGAGTTGGCGCGCGATACGCTCCGGCTTAATGCGGGTATTGGTTTCGTCGAAGGCGCTGACTTCAATCTCGACGTCGTCGCCGAGCACGCGGCGATCTCTGCAATCCAGGGCCAAGCCGTTGAGCACGGCGAGAGTATTCGAGGGGATGGCAGAACGGAACCACTGGATGACGTAGCCATCGTCGTCGTAGTGCGACGGCTTGATCAGCACCAGCGAGAATCGTTTCGACGCCTGCCATGTCGAACCCATGCAATCCCTTCCAGTTGAGGAACGACTTAGCAGGAGAATATCACGGGCGGGAGGGATAACCAGGAGCCGAGTCGATTCCGTGGGGGGACAAGCGAGGGTAGGCTGGCCTACGGAGTTCCTTTCTGGTACACTTCGCGGCGATCGGGCTTGGGCCGCGCCAATGGGGGGCCACTTGGCGTGTGTTTGATCGCTCTGGCAAGAAAACGCCAGAGGTAATCCGCGCAGACAAATCGCTTTGCCCAGCCCGCAGGGAGTAGCCATGGATGTGCACCCTGGGCCAGAGAAGAGTCGAGTTCGTGCGGTAAAGTTCGCCGAGTTGGATCCCATCCGGCGAGCTCTCCAGGAAAACGAAGACTGGTTTCAAGATCTGGTCGAACACAGTCAGGATCTGCTGTGCATCCACGATCTTGAAGGCCGGCTGCTATTGGTGAATCCCGCCCCGGCGCGGGTGCTCGGTTACTGCGTTGAAGAGATTCTCCAGATCCCAATGCGCGAGCTGATTGCCCCCGAGTTCCGCCCTCAATTCGATGCTTACCTGAGGCAGATCGAGCGCACTGGCGAGTCGCGCGGCTTCCTGGCTGTGATGACGCGGTCGGGAGAGCGGCGCATCTGGGAATACCACAACACCCTGCGAGCCGAAGGTGTGGAATCTCCGATTGTGCGTGGCATAGCCCACGACGTCACCGAACAAAAGCTTGCGGAGAAGCTGGCCCGCGAGGCCAGCGAACTCAATCGTCAGATCATTGCCAGCGCCAGCGAGGGAGTCGTGGTCTACGACCGCAACTTGCGTTGCCTGGCTTGGAATCCGGCCATGGAGAAACTGACGGGGATGCCCGCTGGCTCCGCGCTGGGCAGGCCGTACCACGAGCTGATTCCTCCCGAGTTGAAAGCGCATGATCCCGAAACGCAGCTGAACCGGGCGCTGCAGGGAGAAACGGTTCGCGTGCCGGACGAGAGGATTTCTGCTGCCGGAGGCCCTCCCCGATGGATCGCCACCCGTAAGTGCCCGCTGCGCAATGCAGAGGGCGAGATCACCGGCGTCATGGTGACCCTGCGGGACATCACGGAACGCATGCAGTCAGAAGAGTCGCTGCGGCGCAACGAAGAGAGTTACCGCCTGTTTGTCTCCCAGAGTTCAGAGGGCATCTTTCGGGAGGAAATGGATGCGCCGGTTCCCATCGACCTTCCAGAAGAGGAACTGATTCACCGCATCCTCTACGAGGCTTACATCGCGGAATGCAACGACGCTCTGGCGGCGATGTACGGGGCGAAGTCCGGAGAGGAACTGCGGGGTAAGCGTTGGAGAGAAATGGCGCCGCCGGAAGATCCTCAGAACGTCGAGCTAACCCGGCAGTTTGTCCGCTCCGATTTTCGTGTGCTCGATCAGGAATCTCGCGAAGTGGATATCCGGGGTAATCCCAAGGTCTTCCTCAACAGCATGATTGGCATCGTGGAAAATGGAATGCTGGCGTGCACCTGGGGCATCCAGCGGGACATCACGGAGCAGGTGAAGGAGCAGGAAGCCCGCCAGAAAGCGGAAGAGGCCCTCCGCCAGAACGTCGCCCGATTGCAGGAAGTCACGGAGGAGCTTCGCCTGGCCAAGGAGAAGCTATCGGAAGAGAAGCTTTACCTCGAAGAATCCATTGACGCCGAATTGGGGTTCGGAGAGATTATCGGGCGCAGCAGCGCATTGAAAGAGGTGATGCAAAAGGTGGCCAAGGTCGCCCCCAGCGATGCCACCGTGCTGCTACTGGGCGAAACCGGCACGGGCAAAGAGTTGGTGGCGCGCGCTATTCACCGCATGAGTCACCGCGAGGGCAAGAGTTTCATCAAGCTGAACTGTGCCGCCATCCCCTCCGGGCTGCTGGAGAGCGAGTTGTTTGGTCACGAAAAAGGTGCCTTCACCGGCGCCGTTGCCCGGAAACTGGGGCGCCTGGAACTGGCGGACAAGGGCACGCTTTTTCTGGACGAGATTGGAGAGATTCCGCTCAACTTGCAGCCCAAGCTGTTGCGCGTGCTGCAAGACATGGAGTTCGAACGGCTGGGCGGCACGCAGACCTTGAAGGTGAACTTCCGCCTGCTGGCGGCCACGAACCGGGACCTGCTGCAAAGCGTGAAGGTGCACGAGTTTCGCAGTGATTTGTACTACCGTTTGAATGTCTTCCCTATCCTGATCCCGCCTTTGCGGGAGCGTCGCGAGGACATCCGGCCCCTGGTCGAGCACTTTGTCCGCAAGTTCGCACATCAGATGAAAAAGTCTATTACCAGCATTCCATCGAAGACTATGGAGATGCTGGTGCGGTGGGAGTGGCCGGGCAACATCCGCGAATTGGAAAACTTTATAGAACGCTCGGTCATTCTGTCTCCGGGCGCGGTTTTGCAAGCGCCGTTATCCGAATTGGAAAAGGCGGTTGACGAGGGCAATGGCAAGAACGTCACTCTCCGCGACAAGGAACGTGAGCGCATTGTACAGGTGCTTCGGGCGTGCAAAGGCAAGCTCGGCGGGCCCGACGGCGCGGCGGCGCGGCTGGGATTGAAGCGCACGACTTTGCAGTCAAAGCTGGACCAGCTTGGAATCAAGCCGGGGGCGTATCGAGCGTGAGGCGCATCTCCCCGGTTCACCTGCGCTACTCCCATTTATAGAAATGTCATCCCGAACGAAGTGAGGGATCTTGGTGTGTGCCTGCGGCGGCGACGCCGGTGGTGCGAACAAGAACCAGGATCCCTCGTTTCGCTTTGGATGACAAGACGTGTTTTACTACACAAGAAAGCTTCCAGCACAAAAAAGCCCCTCGCTTGCGCGAGGGGCTTTCTCGGGGGGAGGGACTCGGGCGAGGCGCCCTTGGTCCCTAAATAAGTTGCTTCCTACTAATCCAGTTACTGTTGCTGGGCCGTGGTCGCCGGAGAATTGCTGGAGAGTTGCTCCAGATCGTTCTTCAGCAAGCTGATTTCCACACGCCCGCCGCTGATGTGCTTGGTCTTGGCATCTGCTTCGGTACCCGCGACTGGGGCATTGCCCATGCCAACGAGATAGATGCGGTAGACCGGAATCTCATGGTTCAGCACCATGTAGCGGACCACGGACTCGGCCATCTTCTGCGAGTTCTGGATGGCCGTCTGGCCTTTGCCCGAAGAGAAGCCTTGCACTTCGATGATGTATCCGCGCTGGCCCTTCACGGTGTTGGCCATTTCGTCGAGAGCGTCCTTGGCGTTCTTGCTGAGGACGGTCTGGCCGGGCTTGAAGCGGATTTCGGTCTGGTTTGACGCTTTGTACTGGTCGATGTTGCCGACCACCGTCTCAACCGTCTGGATGCGGGTGGTGGCCTGCTGCGCACTCTGCTGCGCCATGGTGGCCTTGTTGGCGGCATCGGCTGCGTGCTGATCGGCCATGTCGGCTTTGTCCGAAGCCAGCTTGATGCCAGCCTGGGAGCGCGAGTCGGTGTCTTTGATCGCCTTGCCGTTGGCCGCGGTCAGGTCATCGAGTTCGTTGACGCGGTCGCGGATCGGGTCGGTCTGCCGCTTCACGTAGTTCTTGCGAGCGAAGGGGTTTACGCGTCCCCAGAAACCCTCACGGGCGGGCGCCTGAAGAGGCTGCTTGCCGGTGGCGTTTTCGGTGGACTGAGTTGTTGTGGGGGTGGTGGCTTGAGTCTGAGTAGACGAGTCTTGCCCGAAGGCCGGAAATGCGAGCATAGCAGCCAGCGGCAATGTAACGAGAATGCGGTTCTTCATAGTAAACTTCCTCCAAGTTGGGGGAGCGTTTGGGGCTCCACTCCAGCACGCCAAAACGGGCGTGTTGCGTGATTTTGATTGCGTCCCCTACAACAGATACGGCTATAAAAAGCAAGCGATGGTCGCTTTGCCAGCCTGCGCTGACGCAACGCAGACCTGAAAATCTCAAACTCCAGACGCCGCGAACCCGTTGGCGCCTGCCCTTACTATTACAGGTTGGATGCCAAACTTGGCGCCAAGGTTGAAGAGCTAAAGCCTTGATATCTAAAGACATTGTACCTCTGGGGCGGGTGGAAGGATAGGCCAAGGTGCAGAAAGCAGGGTAATTTTGGGAAACCTGATATAAAAACTGCGTGCATTTGTGCCTGAAGGGGTTCGAAGAAGGGATGAATTTCCAGCCCGTGCATCGACCGCGGGAAACAGGGTTACTGGGATGCGCCTGGTTGTGGCGCCTTGGGGACTACGAACACGTCCATATACCGGAAGATCTTGTCGCGGTTGGCCGCACGGTAAGCCACGTAGTCCTGGGCAATCTCGTTATCGGCGCGGTTAAGTAGGGCAAAGGGCTCGATTAGTCCTGCCTTGTCAATTGCAAGGACCTGCAACAGAGCCGGGTCAAGGTGTTTCTTTTTTTTCTCAAAGCTTTTCTGCTCGGTCAGCACAGTGACCAGCAAATGCAAAGAATCCGCTTCCTCCCGCATGGTTCGGCGATATTTGGGCTCGTTCGGAAATTCCTGCTTGAATTTGTCGCCGTGCCACAAGGCTCGCTCCATCGCGTAACCGGCCCACGCCGCCAGGGTTGGGTCGTCGTTCTTTCCCGACCCGGAGTCCAGTGTGATGTTGATGTTCTTGTCGTCCTTCTGACTGACGGTGCCCCTGTCCTGCAGGCGAACCCAGTTCAGCGTCACCTTAGCCCACCCCGCCCATTGGTTGAGTCCCATCCAGGAATTCTTGCCGTAAGGATCGGCAATCACGGCTTGGATAAACTTCTCCCGGGCAGTCTGCATGTCGCCGAGCGAGACCAGGGCATCTCCCCAGTATCGGTAAGCGGTCTCGCGGTTGGGGTCGATCTGGATGGCACGCTTGAACCACTCGCCGGCACTGCCGGGCTTATGCTGCTTGTAGAAAACGTCGCCGGTGAACAGCGGCGCCTCATAGAGATTCGGATCGAGCAGAGAAGCTTGAATGTAGCCGTCGACGGCCTTGTCGAGATCCCCGCGGCCAAAATCAGCCTCAGCGTGCTGCATGACGTCGTTTACCTCCTGGCGCGACGAGAAGGTGACGTTGCCTCCATCTTCGGGAATCATGCCGAGAAGAGTCTGTACGAGATTGCTGTTGTCGCCGAGATCCTTGGCCTTGAGCAAAATGGTGCGGGCGCGCGCCCGGGCCTTTTTCCGCAGATCAGGGTCGTCGAGGGTTTGTGAATATCCCACCGTAGATACGCCCCAGCACTCCCACACGACGCCGTCGGTGGGATAATTCGCCGCCAGTTTCTCGAACAAGGGCATAGCCGCCACCATCTTGCCGTCTTTGTAGACTTCGAAAGCATGTTTGCGCTCGGGGTCGTCTGTCGTAACCGTTTGAGTTGGACCTGGGCCGGAGGCGGCCTGGGCGGAAGAATGTGATCCGCTCGGAAAAGTAAGCAGCATTGCTACAACTGCCACGAGATGACAGAAAACAGACCGACGCAGCGGCGTGCTCACATTAACCTCCTGCTCCAGTGACTGTGACACAAAAAGAACGGTTGAGGTTCCCAAGTTTGCGGCTAATCGGGTGAGGAATGCAACACATCGCGGAGGTTGACGGCCCTAAGTTGTTCCGCCGCAATGCTTCTCATACTGTTCGATGATGAAATGATCGGTCATGCCGGCGATGTAATCGCAGACCACGCGGGGTAGAGATTCCTGTTCAGCTTTCTCCTGGTAGTAGTGCGGCAGGGCTGAGGGTTTATTCATCCAAAAGTCGAACAGCTCGGTGACGATGCGTTCGGCGTCGTCTTTTTCTCCTGCCAGAGACGCGCTGTAGTAGAGATTCTCGTAGAGGAAATCCTTGATCTGCCTGCGTTCGGCTTCCACCTCGGGGCTGAACGTGGCCAGGCGCTCTTTGTGCAGGCGGACCTCGGGCAGCGTTTCGATTCCGGCTTGTTTCAGCCGCGCCTGCGTGTACGTGATCAGATCGCCGGCCAGACGGTTGAACACTCTTTTCAGGGCTTCGTTGAATTTCAGCTTGTCCGCAACGTTGGGATAGATCTGCTCGACCTCACGGAAGAAACGCTCGAAGACGGGCACACCGGCGCGGATTTGCTCGAGCGTCAGTAGATGGGCTTCGTAGCCATCGTCGAGGTCGGCGGTGTTGTATCCGATTTCGTCGGTCAGGTCGATGAGCTGGGCTTCGAGCGGGGGGCGCTGGTTGAGCAGGTACTCTGCCAGCTCCGGATTTTTTGCGGGGTCGTAATCGCGCGAGTGCTTGATGATGCCTTCGCGTACTTCAAATGTAAGGTTCAGACCGCGAAAGGCGGCGTAGCGCTGCTCGAAGTCTTCCACAATACGCAGGGCGTGCAGGTTGTGATCGAAGAATAGGCCGTGGTTGCGCATGGCGGCATCGAGCGCCTTCTCGCCGGCGTGGCCGAACGGAGGATGGCCGAGATCATGCACCAGCGCCAGTGCTTCGGCGAGATCGACGTTGAGATCGAGCGCTCCGGTGATGGTGCGCGTGATCTGCGCTACCTCGATGGTGTGGGTGAGACGGTTACGGAAGTGGTCGGAATAACGGCGGGTGAAAACCTGGGTCTTGTCTTCGAGTCGGCGAAAAGCGCGGGCGTGGATGACGCGGTCGCGGTCACGCTGGAAGTCGTTGCGGTAGGGATGCGGCGGTTCAGGGAAGCGGCGTCCGCGGGAAAGTTCCACATGGACCGCGTAGCCGGCCAGCATCCTCGAAGTTTAGCAGGTGCTAGTACCCAGTACCTAGTACCGAGTTGCGAGTAAACCAGTGCAACGTTTTGCTAGGTACTGGGTACAGGGTACTCGGTACTGATTACTGGTTCCCCGAGCCCTCTTTAGCCAGCCGCACTTTGGCGGCATCGAGCTTTTTCTGCGTGGATGCGAACAGCTCGCCGTCCACTTCCGAACCTACTGTCCGGTTCCACTCTTGGACGGCGCGCTCCCAGTGAGCGGCGGCCAGCTTCAGACGGCCCGTCTTCTGGTAGAGATCGCCCAGGTGGTCCTGCACGGTTGGGTCAGAACTCATGCGCAAGGAGGCCTTAGCCAGGTTTTCTTCAGCAAGGTCGAACTTGCCCAGTTTGAAATAGACCCAGCCCAGCGAATCCAGATAGGCGCCATTGGTGGGTTCCATGCTCACAGCCTGCTTGATGTAGGTGAGCGACTCTTCCAGGCGCACGTCGCGATCGGCGTTCATGTAGCCGAGATAGTTGAGGGTGGCGGCGCTCTGCGGGTTCATCGCAAGGATTCTCTTGAACTCGGTCTCAGCTTCGTCGAACTTCTTTTCGTGCTGGTAGGTGTCGCCGCGCAGGAAGTAGACGTACTCCTTCTCCTCGGGCTTGGTGGCAAGCTGCTCGGCCTTGTTGAGGGCTTCTTCGGATTCGCTCCAGCGCTTCAGGCGCGTGTACATGATGGCCAGCCGCACGTAGACCTCGCGGTCTTCAGGCGTGCCTTTGAGCAGCGAGCGGACGTCGGCAAGAGGCTTCTCGGGATCGCCGGTGTCGGCGAGTTGAGAGTCCAGCACCATGCGCAACTCGCGATCGTTGGGCAGCTTCTGCACTGCCTCTTTGGCGACTGCCGTGGCTTGCGGCCACTGCTTTGCCTCGCGGTAGGTATCGATGACGTCCTGATAACCGGTGCGCGTGTTGTCGTCACCGAGCGGGATCATCTTGCGGAATGTTTCAACCGCGGCCGTGTAGTTTTCCTGTTCGCGGTAAACCATTCCAAGGCGCTCGATGAAGATGGCACGATTGTTGCGGTCGGCCTGCGAGTAGCTGTTTTCGGCCTTCTCGGTGCGCTTGAGCAAGTCCTGCAAAACCTTGATGGCTTCGTCGTAACGCCCCTGGGCCTGATAGACCACTGCGATATTGTAGGGAACTTCAAGCGCATCGGGAACCATGGCCTGGGCCTTCTTCAGGCTCTCCAGCGCGTCATCGTACTTGCCCTGGCGGCGGTAAATCTCGGAGATGCGGAGGTAAGTTTGCGCGTCTTCGGGGTTGGCGTCGGCGATCACTTTGTACTGATCGAGCGCGGCGTTGATCTGGCCGTCGTTCAACAGATTCTCGGCCAGGCCACGAATGGCGTCGAGATTGTCGCGGTCGAGTTGAATGGCGTGTTTGTAGGCGTCGATCGCGCTCTTATATTCCTTGCGCTGTTCGTAAGTGGCGCCCAGGGCGGCATACAGCTTGGCGGAACGTCCTGCATCCGGTACCGAGCTGAGCACTTGCAGGGCGCGGGCAGTGTCACCTTCGTCGCTGTAAAGAAGAGACAGACTGGTGATGGCTTCTTCCGAGTTCGGATCAAGCTTTACTGCGACCTTGAGTTCATTTTCCGCCTTCTGCAAGTCATTGTTCAGGCGGTAGAGCCGGCCCAGCAGAAGGTGGTCGTCCACGTTGTTGGGCTCGATCTTGACGATTTGTTCGTACTGCTCGATGGCCAGCTTGAGCACGTTGTCGGAGCCGTTGTTGGCGCTGCCGGGCAGATCGCCCAGCGAGCGGAGATAGATCCGGCCCAGCAGCTTGTGAGCTTCGAGGTTGCCGGGGTCGCGCTTGAGGATGTCCTGCGCTTCGAGCACGGCATCGCGAATGCGTCCGGTCTTCACATAAAGCTCGGCCAGTGCGGAGGTGAGGAATTCGGACGACGGATCAGCTTCGATCGCCAGGCGGTACTCTTCCATCGCTTTATTGGCCAGCTCGCTGCGGCCGTAGATCGTGATCTGCTCCTCGTACATGTGGGCCAGCGTGTAGTGGAAATAGGCGGCAGCACGGTCCACTTTGCGCGGGGCAGCCGGTGTCTGGGCAGCCTTGGACTCGGATGGCTTCTCCGCGGGTTTGGAGGCATTGGATTGCGCGGCGGCGACCGCTGCGAGGAATGACAACGATAAGACACTGCGAATAATTCGATTCATGCTCGACCTAACGACACTGGAATTAGTTCTATCGAACCTGATTTGCTTATACCTGACTCTATTAGAACGCCTCTGCTGGAGCTTCGTGCACTTGCCCAACAGCATATTTCATTGGATGCAGAACCCGGGGGCGAGGTGACTTCCATTCTAACCCGGTACGCGCAGGATTTGGAAAAACAGTGCGGGCGGCGGGGCTGCGGAAAGGCTCGGAAGTACAGGTACCGAGGGGAACTTGAAGGGGGCGATTGTCAAGTTTGGTAAAGGCGCCGAAATAGTGCCGATTTGCAAATCCACTTGCAGCAGGGCGTGCTCGCCCCCGCGGGGTGCGAGCACGCTTGCAAAGGCTGATGATCTAACGTCGTGGACCATCATCCGTTACTTCGGAGCGTTTATGGGCTTACCTATGGGCTTACCGTTACTGATGTTGAACCATTTAGAGTAAGGGCACAACTGCCGGTTGCGCTGTAAGAACCTGTGTAATTCGATCCACCACCGCCAGCGGCTCCGCCGGTCACAAATGATTTGAAATTCTCGGGAGTCCCCGCGTGGTCTGAGTTTTTGTACTCACTCGCCTGGTTGTCATCCACCGGCTTTACTCCCAAGTCGTTGTAGTCAGTGTCAAAGGAGGTGTAGACGGCCGCGGCCCATTGCCAATTAACGGTGAGTCCAGGAGTTGTACTGGAGAATTCCGCGGTGAACGCGACATTCTGGATGCCTCCCGGTAATCCGCCTGCTGGCACCGCGAATTCCGCTGCGGTCATCAGGACATTGCCCGCCAGTCCGGACGACGGTAGTTTCGTCCTCCACCCCATTCCAAGGAACAGCGGCTTCAGCTGGACAAAATCCGTGGTTGCGACTGTGATCGCGGACGAGAAAGTGATCGCCGCGCTGGGTACTTTCACGGTGTAAGTCTGATTGTTGGCGCTAAATGTAATCGAGGCGTTGCTCACGAAAACCGTCGTCGGGCTAGATCCCATCCCCTTTACGGTGAGCACGCCCGTAAACCAGATGTAGTCACCCTGGTTGATGGCAGTGCCGTTAAAGTTGCCTGTGACCGTACTCGTGCACATGTTACAGGAAGCGCTGGCTTGAGTTGCTGCTATCAGAATGCTGGTCAGAAGAAATATCAGCTTTAGTCTTTGTGTCATTGTCCTCTCCTAATTGGTGTCATTTAAGTGGATCCCGTGTTCGCAGGTTGAGAACTTGCGAATTAAAGGTCCTATGGGACCAAAAATGCTCCTGCCCGTTCATTTCCCTGGGAGGTCCCGCAACCCTTGTCTTTCCGCCGCGTAAGCACAGGTTCAAGATGCGGAGAGTTGGGAAGGGTGGTGCATGCGGCGACAGGGAGTACGTTGCCGTTCCAGACCGGAGTCAAGATGAAAGAATCTGCACATCCAGGCCGGTTTTTCATTGCGCCCTCACGTTTAGCGAGCGATTAGTCTGCTGTGGTTGTGACAAGGGTGTGCCCAGGGTGAGCATCGCTACATAGCATTCTTCGTGAATGGGTTGCCCGTCTTCGCTTACTTTCGAGTCTTCAAGAGGGACTGGATTGTTGCAAATCGCGCACGCGAACGACGTTTCAGAGACAGGCCGAAGAATCGCTATCCCAGCGCCGGGCGAGTGCCACGCGACAAGTTGCGCTGCCGCCAGTTTTCTGAGCCTATCGTTGTGCTCACGGAGGGAGAGTTGCAGCGCGGAAAAAATCGGCTCTAATTCTGAGTCTTGCGCCGTTACCGCTCGGGCGCATAGCTCACGGACGCGATCTTCGAGACGACGGGCGCGCACCGATAGAAATTGCTACAACCTGAACCCGCAGTCCATACGGCGCTTCTGGTATCAAGGCCTACGGGGAGGCCCTATGGTCTAGAGTATGCGTTTCGACACCCCTCAAAAAGGCTGCCTAGTGGCGGAAATGCCGCACGCCGGTGAACAGCATTGCCAGCCCCAGGCGATCTGCGGCGGCGATGACTTCGGGATCACGCTGCGAGCCTCCGGGTTGGATGATGGCGGTTGCTCCGGCTTTCGCGATTTCTTCCACGCCGTCGGGGAACGGGAAGAATGCGTCGGAGGCGGCTACTGTTCCTTTTAGTGGCAGTTGCGCCTTCATGGCGCCAATCCTGGCCGAGTCGACGCGGCTCATCTGGCCGGCGCCTACGCCTACAGTCTGCCCATCGCGGGCGTAGACGATGGCGTTGGATTTGACGTGCTTGCAGACCTTCCAGGCGAACAGCAAAGCGCGGGTTTCTTCGGGTGTGGGGGCGCGCTGGGTGACGACTTTGAGGTCGACGTCCTGCAAGGGGCGCACATCGTTGTCTTGCAGGAGAATTCCACCAGAGACGTTTTTGAGAATCCATTTCTGCGGGGCGGCTTCGACCTCGACGAGGCGGAGATTCTTTTTGGTGGCGAACCGGGCTTTGGCGGCCGCCTCGAAGCCGGGGGCGGCGACTACTTCGAGGAAGAGTTTGTGCATCTCTTCCGCGGCTTCGGCGTCAATGGGACGATTCACACCGATCACGCCGCCGAACGCTGAGACTGGATCGCATTCGAGCGCCCGCTTGTAGGCCTCGACGAGAGTCTTGCCCGTGGCGGTGCCGGCGGGATTGGTGTGCTTGATAATGGCGCAGATGGCGGCATCGTTGGGATCGAATTCCTGAGCGAGGTCCCAGGCGGCTTGCAGGTCGACAATGTTGTTGTAGGAAAGTTCTTTGCCCTGAAGCTGGCGGGCGTTGGCTACGCCTACGCCAGAGCCGTCGGAATACATCGCCGCTTTCTGGTGCGGGTTTTCTCCGTAGCGCAGGTCGAGGGTTTTCTGGAATGAGAGGCGCAGAGTCTGCGGGAAAGCTTCGGCGGTTGCGAGTTGAGGATTCTTGATGTCGGGGATGCGTTCCAGTGTTGAGGCGATCGCGGAATCGTAGGCTGCTGTAGTGGCGAAGGCTTTCTGCGCCAACCGCCATTTGGTTTCGAGCGAGAGAGTGCCTTGGTTGCTGGCAAGTTCTTCTGCGACGACTGGGTAATCGGCCGGGGACGTGACCACCGCGACGTCGTAAAAATTCTTGGCAGCGGAGCGGATCATTGAGGGTCCGCCGATGTCGATGTTCTCGATCAGCTCTTCGAACGCCACGCCCGGCTTGGCTGCGGTTTTTTCGAAAGCGTAAAGATTTACGACGACCATGTCGATGGGCTGGATGCCATGCTGGGCGACGGCGGCTGTGTGCGCGGGATTTTCGCGGCGATGCAGGATGCCTCCGTGAACCTTGGGATGCAGCGTCTTGACGCGGCCGTCGAGCATCTCGGGGAAGCCGGTGAGATCGGAGATGTCTTTGACCGCGATGCCGGAATTGCGAAGCAGCTTGGCCGTGCCTCCGGTGGAGATTAGTTCGATGCCGAGGCCGGAGAGCTGGCGCGCGAAATCGACGAGTCCAGTCTTATCGGTAACGCTGAGGATGGCGCGCTGGATGCGGGACATGAGGACGGTGAGATTCTAACAGGCAGGACACCTATCTGAGTCGCGGCATGGATTTGATTTCCGTGCCTGCGGAACTTGCGACTTCACCGGGCGCTGCTTTTCGCAGGGACTGCACAATACGATTGATCTCCGGTTGGGTAACTGCGGCGGAGTGCGTGTAGTCCTTCTCCAAGAAAATCATCTCGAAGTCCCCCTCATCGGAGTACAGATTAATAACGACACCGTCTCTACTGACCCGAGGGTCGCCTTGTTGGAAGCCTCGATAGTACTGGTTCTGGAGATTGAAGATCCCCGAATTCGCTGCTTTCACTGGCATGATCGATTTGGTTAAGAGCACCATTTGCTCGCGAGCATGCAGCCGCGGCGAGAGGGACCAGTAGTGCATCTTGTCAGGCGTGAACCTGTATACGTTACTCACAAAAGCGTAGTCCGAGGTCGACGCTCCAGGACCAAAAAGCAGTTCGACTCCTGGCGGCTGAATTTTGAACTCTGTAGCGCAGAAGCTAACAGCTTCTCGGGCCGGAACAGCGGTCACCACGAGTCGCAGCCCAGATCGAAAAGAGAGAACAACCCTGGTCTTCTCAGGCTTGTCCTTGGGATAGTGCGCGGTCTTGGCTTCGTCGAGATCGCTCCACGGAACTTCAAACTCATAGCCGAAGTAAGACAGTTTCGTTCCGGGCGCCTGCGAGACGGAATGGTCCTTCAGATCTGTTGGCACGACCCTGGCGACTGGCAGAACTTTCCTTGCGGCGTAAAAGGAAAGTGCTATGGGGGCAATCCAATACAAACATACGAAGATGGCCGTGAGCGTGACGACAATCGTGACCAGGATGCTTCGAAGGCGCTTCATGTTTGCCTTTGCTACGCTTTCGCCTTAGCCTTCAGCTTGACATGCCCGTCGGCAAGTTCGACGGAGAATTCGACGTCCTGGCAGCCGTACTGCTTGCGGATTTCCTGGGTCTTTTTCTGCACGAAGGTGTTGAAGGAATCGAGGTTGCCGGAAACATTCTCTCCCGCCTTCTTTTTGGCCGCGACCAGCGTGTTGAACAGGCGCTCCACTTGCTCGGGCTCGGTTTTATCTGCTGCGGTGTGTAGGGTGAAAGGCTGAGAACTAACTGCGGCCCCGTCCCCCGCGGCAGCAGCGGCGTGGCTCAAACCGTAGACCGGGTTGTGGTGGGGCTTGTGCTCCTCAGCATCAGGGCGAACTCCCTGCACGGCTAGCAGCGCGTCCTGCGGGCGGCGGTAGCCTTCTTCGCGGATGCGCGACTTCTTGCGCCACAGATCGCTGTAGATGGCGTAGCGCTGGGCCATTTCGTTGTAGCGGAAGCGCTGGGAGAAGCTCATGCGTCCGCCGTCGGAAAACTTGCGCAGCAGCGAGAGCACCTTCCACTCAATGTCGGTGGGAGGGCGTTTGGTCGGGTTACTGAAAAAAACCTCATACTCGATCTTCAGCCGGCGAAGCTGGGTCTCGAGCACATTCAGTTCTTCATCGGTGGTCACGGAAGGGTCTCCAAGTCAACAGTGTATGGAGGATTTGCAGCGGGGGCGAGGTAACCCGTGGTCACCGAGGGGCATGGTACGAAAGTAAGCAACTTTAAGCCCCGAGCTGCTAGTTGCGAGCGAAAAGGCCGCGGCGAGGTCTGCCTACATCTGAAGATTCTGGTGGGAGTTTTGTTCTGGGCGCAACCTACGATCCGAGGGCCCGTTCTCGCGACTCGCATCTACTTCGCTGAGTTCGCCGCCATCTTCTTCACCATGGCCAGCACCAGCTTGCGGTCGCTGTCGTTCAGGTTGGTGGCGTAGCGGCGGACCTGGCTGAGGAAGCGGACTTCGTCATCGGAAAGCTGCGGCAATCCCTTGGAGCCGTTACTGTGGCCGGATTCGGAGAAGAACTGCGAGAGTGCGATCTCCATGGCACCGGCAATTTTCGAGAGCGTGTCGAGCGACGGAATGGTGTGCCCGTTCTCCACCCGCGACAGATAGCAGCGCAGAAGGCCCGTACGCTTCTCAATGTCTCCCTGAGACATCCCTTTTTGCAGCCGGTAGTCTCGGATGGTCTGGCCGATATTGATCTGGGGGAGCATTACAGGATGCGACATAGTAACCAGATCGGCAATTTCTGGCAAGTGGAAATTAGTGCCATATCCGGGGCACCTTTTTCCCAGCACTTGACAACGCTGGGACCCGGTATGCTTAAACAGTGTGCAAGGAATGATCATGGCCACCGGCGCGGTGCGGGGGCACACCGGCAGCGATGCGGAGCTACTTTTTCAGGGTCTGCAGTTCCAGTTCCATATACATTGCGCCCGCGATCGGATTCGGGCGGTAGGGATCGACTTCCTTAAATCCGAGCTTGCGATACATCGCGACCGCGTCTTTCATGACCGGCTCGACGGTATCGAGCCGCATGCGCTGATAGCCGATCTGGCGCGCCTCAGCGATGATTCGCTCAGCCAGGGCGCGCCCCAGGCCCTTGCCGCGAAACTGCGGACGGAGGTACAACCGCTTCATTTCGCAGATGCCGGGATCTAACGGGTGAAGCGCGACACAGCCCGCCAGCCGGCCCTCGTATTCCGCAAGCAACAAGCGGCCTTCCGGCGGCGCATAGTCGCCCGGGAGTCCGGCGAGTTCTGTGTCGAAGTTCTGGAAGCAGAGGCTGAAGCCAAGGGACTGCGCGTACTCGAGGAACAGCTCGCGGGCTTGGGCGACCTGCGCGGGCGATTCGGCTTGAAAAATCGAAAAGCCTTCTACCGCCGAGGGAGCAGAGAACGCCGAGGGAATCAGGGCTCTTTGCGCACGGTCGGAATCAGCCTTCATTTTTCTCTGCGCTCTCGGCGCACTCGGCGGTGAAAAGGTCTCCTATCCCATGAGCATGCCGCCGTTCACGTTCAGCACGTGGCCGGTGATGTAGGAGGCTTCCTCGGAAGCGAGAAAGGCCACGGCACTGGCCACGTCGGCGGGCGAGCCCACGCGGCCGAGCGGAATCTGTTTCGCGGCGTTCTGCTTGAACTCGTCGCCCAGCACGTCCGTCATTGCCGTTTCGATGAAGCCCGGGGCCACGGCGTTGCAAGTAATGTTGCGCGATCCCAGTTCGCGCGCAATCGCCATGGTCAGGCCGATCAGCCCGGCCTTCGACGCGGAGTAGTTCGCCTGCCCCGCCTGCCCCATCTGTCCGAAGACACTGGTGATGTTGATGATACGTCCCCAGCGCTGCTTGAGCATGGAGACGGAAACCTGCTGGATGCAAAGAAACGCGGAGGTGAGATTGGTTTGCAGCACGGCATCCCAGTCAGCGCGCTTCATGCGCATCACAAGCTGGTCGCGGGTGATGCCGGCATTGTTCACCAGAATGTCGACCTTGCCAAAGTGAGCCGTGGCCGCCTTGATCGTGGCCTTGACCTGCTCCTCGTCGGTGACATCGAGGGTGAAGGCCGCGGCCTTGCCCCCTGCGGCAGTGATTTCGCTTACCAGTTCGTTCAGCTTCGCCTGATTGCGTGCGGCCACGGCTACCGCGGCGCCCGTGGTGGCGAGCTTCATGGCGCAGGCTCGTCCAATGCCTTGCGATGCGCCTGTGACAAACGCCACCCGTCCTGAAAGGGACATTAGTTTCTCCAGTTGGTTGACTCTCGATTAAGAAGGCTTTCGCCGGAACGTGGAATTATACCCGCCGGAGCGCTTAGGCCAGATAGCGCCGCCGTTTTACCCTGCGTAACCCCCGTGTCCTCTGTGGTGAAGAATTTAAGACACTGTCCCAGCGCATTGCTCATTGCACATTGCCCGCACGCCGATTAACATTCGAACACTCCTATGTCTCAACCTGCGGCCGACCAAGTGATCGCCATGCCCGAACCTTCCAAACAGAATTCATCCACGTCAGATTCTGCTTCAGCCGGGGCGGGGCACCGTTCGCCGCAAAGGGCTTCGGCTGCAGACAGTCCCGCGGCTGAAGAACCGCACCCCGAGGCCCCTTCCACCGAAGTCTTCGCCGTCTATGGCGTTGAGCCGGAAATTCAGGCCTATGCCATGGCCAAGTATTCGCGCTCGTCGCTGTCGATGAAGGAATCGCTGCGCGAGATCAGCGCGCAGAAGGCGGAGAAATTTCTCAACACGTTTTATTTTCAGTACGGGCATCGCTCGATTGCCGACTTGGCGCACATTGCGCTGGCTGTAGAGCGGCTTTCGATTCTTGCGGCGATAGAACTGGCCGACGAGCAGCGCTGGGACGGCCAGGAGCGTTCGACCCGTTATCAGGATTTCAAGAAAAGCGGTTATTACACCCCCGACTTCGGCAACGACGACGAAGGCCGCAGGCTCTACCGCGAGACACTGGATTTTCTCTTTGCCGAGTACGAATCACTCTCGGCGCACATGACGCAGCACCTGATCAGCATCACTCCCAAGCCCGCCGACATGAAGCAGGAGGCCTATGAGCGCACACTGAAGGCGCGGGCCTTCGACATCACACGCTACCTGCTGCCGCTGGCCACGAACACTTCACTGGGAGAGATCGTCAACGCACGCACGCTGGAAACTCAGGTTGCGCGCCTGCTCTCGCATACGCACAAAGAAGTGCGAGTTCTCGGTGAGTCGTTGAAGAAGGCAGCAACTTCAGCGGCTTACAACGTGAATGCCGAGTCTTTGCGCGGATTAGTGGACGAGATTCAGAAGCTGAATCCCGAGCTGGGAGCGCGAGCGGAGCAGGAATTGCTGCACGAAGTTCGGGTTGCGCCTACGCTCGTGAAGTATGCCGACCCGAATCCGTATGAGATGGAAACGCGGCGCGAATTGCGGCAGGCCGCGCGCGAGCTGATGAAGAGCGAGTCGGTCGCGCCGTCGAAAGCCATCGTCGATCTGCTCGATGAAGAACCGCTCGAAGTCGAGATCGCGACCACTTTGCTCTACGAGCACTGCCACTATTCTTACCGCCAAGTCCGGCAGGCGCTGCAGGTCTCCGGCGAGAGGTATCGCCGGGAGATCATCGATCTCGGCTTGCGGCATCGCGGCAAGCACGACGAAATGCTGCGCGGCTTCCGCGCCGGACAGCAATTCCGCTTCGACATCCTCATGGATACGGGCGGGTTTCGTGATATGCACCGTCACCGCCGCTGTATCCAGGTGATGCAGGGGTTCACCACGCAGCACGGCTACGAAATGCTGCTCGATGTGGAAGACGCCGGCATGCGCGGCCGCTACGGCGTCGCCATGCGGCGCACGCAAGCGGCGATCGAGAAGCTCGCCGCGCGCAATGCGCCCGAGGCGGAAGAGAATTCGCAATACGCCATCCCGCTGGCCTATCGCAAGCGTGCCCTCTTCAAAATGGACTTCGCCGAGGCCGTCTACATCTCCGAGCTGCGCACCACGCCGGCCGGCCACGTCTCCTACCGCAACGTGGCTTACGCGATGTATGAAGCCGTGGCGCGGAAGTATCCCGCGCTGTCCAAGTATTTCCGCGTGCACGATGTAACCGCGCCGGTGGATTTGCTGCAGAGGTAGGCCGGTCATGAATTCCGCTTTTGGAACCTTCCACAGGTTTATTATTAAGATTCGCCTTTTCTTCGCTTCAATCTGTATGTATAATCCGGCCAGATCAGTTTCTGCAGATTCATAAGGAGCCACACTCCCATGGCGGATGAACGCGGCAAAGCAATCGAGCTGGCGGTTTCACAGATTGAAAAGCAGTTTGGCAAAGGTTCGATCATGCGGTTGGGGTCGAAAGAAGCGATCGTCCCCATCGCGGTGATCTCGACCGGCGCGATCTCGTTTGACGCGGCTCTCGGCGTGGGCGGCTTTCCGCGCGGGCGTGTAGTCGAGGTGTTCGGCCCGGAGTCTTCCGGCAAGACCACCATCACGCTGCAAGTGATTGCTGAGGCCCAGAAGACCGGCGGCATGGCCGCGTTCGTGGACGCCGAGCACGCGCTCGATCCCGGCTACGCCAAGAAACTGGGCGTCGACGTCGACAACCTGCTCGTCTCGCAACCGGACTACGGCGAGCAGGCGCTCGAAATCACTGAAGCCCTCGTGCGCTCCAACGCCATCGACGTCCTGGTGGTCGATTCCGTAGCCGCGCTCGTCCCCAAGGCCGAACTCGACGGCGAAATGGGAGACAGCCACATGGGCTTGCAGGCGCGGCTGATGTCGCAGGCGCTGCGCAAGCTGACCGGAACGGTTTCGAAATCGCGAACCTGCCTGATCTTTATTAATCAAATTCGCGAAAAAATCGGCGTGATGTTTGGCAATCCGGAGACCACGACCGGCGGCCGCGCGCTGAAGTTTTATTCTTCGGTGCGCATCGACATCCGGCGCATCGCCGCCATCAAGGAAGGCGACATCGTCACCGGCTCGCGCACCCGCGTAAAGATAGTCAAGAATAAAGTGGCGGCGCCGTTTCGCGAAGCCGAGTTCGACATCCTCTACGGCGAAGGCATTTCCCGCGAAGGCGACCTGCTCGATATCGCCGTGAACAACAATATCCTCGAAAAGTCCGGGTCGTGGTTCAGCTACAAAGGCGAGCGCATCGGCCAGGGCCGCGAAAACGCCCGCCAGTTCCTCAAAGACAACAAAGACACCATGGCTAAGCTGGATACCGAAGTGCGCAAAGCCCTGGGACTGATTGCGACTCCAGCGGCGCAGCCCGCGGCCGCTCCTGCGCAAACTCCGCCGCAAGCTCAAAGTGCCCGAGTCACAACCATGCCGAGTGCCGCTCCCGAACCCGCGCGAGTGCCGATAGCGGCAAAGCGATAGGATTCTTACGCTTGTCATCCCAAGCGAATCGAGGGACCTTGGTGTTTGCTTGCGCGTGCCACTGATTTGCGCTGCTAGCAAGAACCAGGATCCCTCGCGTTGCTCGGGATGACAGTCCTTAGAGTTGATCAGCACGAACCCCGAATTGCCATCTCCCTCCCGCCCGCATAGAATCTTCTATTCAGCCCCGCTGTTCCTGTGAGGACGATTGCATAAGGGCATCGCTATGTATCCCGGGTCGTTTGATCCGCCCACCAACGGGCACCTCGACTTGATCGAGCGGGGCGCCAAGATCTTTGAGCAACTGGTGGTCGCCATCCTGCGCAACTCGGAGAAGAGCCCGATGTTCAGCGTGGCTGAAAGATTAGAGATGCTGCGGGAACTCACCGCGAATCTGAAGAGCGTCCGCATCGACACGTTTGACGGGCTGATGGTTGAGTACGCGAAATCCCTGGACGCGACTTGCATCCTCCGTGGCATCCGGGCCATCAGCGACTACGAATATGAATTGCAGATGGCGCTGATGAACCGCAAACTAGAGCCGACGCTCGAGACCGTCTTCATGATGCCCGCCGACAAATACTCCTACGTCAGTTCGCGCCTGGTGCGCGAAGTGGCGCAGGCGGGCGGTCCGGTGAAGGGCCTGGTCCCGGAAGTGGTGGAGCAGAAGCTGCGCGAAAAACTCGAACCTGCGTACCGCTTCCACGACGAGATGCACGAAGTCACGCCAGCAATTCTGAGCGGAAAAGAAAAGAAAAGGAAAAAGAGAGCATGACCACTGCCACGACTGAAGCCCTGAAACTCACTGACCGCATCAACCGCATCGAGCCCTCAGCCACGATGGCCGTGGTGGCCGAGGCCGACAAACTGCGCGCGCAGGGCATCGACGTGGTCGACTTCGGCGCCGGCGAGCCGCACTTTGCCACGCCCCAGCACATCAAGGACGCTGCGATCGCGGCCATTCAGGGCAACTTCACCAAGTACACGGCGGTCCCGGGCACGCCCGAGCTGCGCGATGCGATCGTGCACCGTCATGCCGCAGACTTCGATTCCGACTACCGCCGCGAAGAAGCCATTGCCTCAACTGGCGGCAAGAACGCGTTGTTCAACGCGATTCAAGTGCTCGTAGATCATGGCGACGAAGTGATTCTGCCGGTACCCTACTGGGTTTCGTTCAAGGACATCGTGCGCTATGCCGGCGGCGAGAATGTGTTACTGCACTCGGATGAATCGCAGGGCTTCCGCGTCACGGCGGAGATGGTCGCCGGGCTCATCACGCCGCGGACCAAGGTCATCATTCTGAACTCGCCATCGAATCCCTCTGGCGCGGTGATGAGTGCGGAGGATCTGACGGAAGTCGTTCGCCTCGCGCACGAGCGCGGCATCTGGGTGCTGTCGGACGAATGCTACGTCTATCTGAATTACACCGGCAGGAATTTTTCTGTGGGCTCGCTGCGCGAATACAAAGAGCGCATCGTGGTGCTGGGCTCGCTCTCGAAAACCTATGCCATGACCGGCTGGCGGCTGGGTTACGCGCTCGGACCCACGGCGGTGGTAAGCGCAATGTCGAAGTTGCAGAGCCAGTCCACGTCAAACCCAACTTCGATTGTGCAGAAAGCGGGCGTGGCCGCGCTGAAGGGACCGCAGAAGTGCGTCGAGCAGATGCGGCTCGAATACATTGAACTTCGCGACCACGTGGTGAAGGGCTTGCGCTCGATCCCCGGCGTGACCTGTACGCTGCCGGAGGGCGCATTTTATGCCTATCCGAACATTTCCGCATTCCTGGGACGCGGTGGCGTGAAGTCCGCATCCGACGTGGCTGGGCGGCTCCTGAGGGAAGCGCACGTGGCCACCGTGCCGGGCGAAGGATTTGGTACGGGAGAACACATTCGTGTTTCCTACGCGACTTCGAAAGCGGAGTTGGATCGCGGGCTGGAACGCATGCGGAAGTTCTTTGCCGCGCTATAGCAGCGAGTTCACATGCTGGTTCAGAGATGTTTAGGTTCGGCCGAGGCCGTCCGTTCGCGAACGGCCTTTTCTATGTAGTTGCTTTTATGGGAAATCTTTATCCTTTCTTGATGCTCCCGGCGTTCGACCCGCGCCCCTGGGGCGCGCACGATCTGTCGCCAATTTATCCCAATCGCAAGTTCGAGGAAAAGATTGGCGAGGCCTGGCTCACCGGTGACGACTGTAAGATTGCCAACGGGCCGCTCACCGGGCAAACCCTGGCACAGGTCAGCGAGAAGTATCAGAGGGAACTTGTGGGCGACGCTGCCCGCGATGCCCGGCGCTTCCCACTGCTACTCAAGTTTCTCTTTCCGCATGAGAAACTTTCGGTGCAGGTTCATCCCGATGACGATCGGGCGCGCCGCATAGATCAGCCGTGGGGCAAGACCGAGTGCTGGTATGTGGCCCACGCGAAGCCGGGGGCACAAATCGCTTTAGGATTGAAACCCGGCGTGACGGTTGCACAGTTCGAACAGTCGATTCAAGACAAACGCGCGGAAGAGTTCCTCAACTGGCTCAACGTCTACACCGGCGACATGATTTACGTTTCCGGAGGAACCGTGCACACGCTGGGACCCGGCTCGGTGATTGTGGAAACACAACAGCAGTCGGACACGACCTACCGTCTGTATGATTACGGACGGCCACGGGAGCTGCACCTGAAAGATGGTATGGCCGCCGTGAAGGTAGAAGTTGCGTCTGGGAAAGTCGTGATACCGGCTCCGGTGCATGTCTCGGGCAGCAGGAACCGCCGGGCTCCGCTGGTGGCTGCTCCTTACTTCGTTGTGGACATGTTTGAGATGAAGGACGTGCAGGAACTGAGCACGCGCGACGATTCCGGCAAGAGTTCGGCGCAGATTCTTGTGGCAGTTGAGGGATGCGGAGTAGTGGAAGCTGCCGGTGCGGAATCCGTGACCTTGGCGAAGGGTGATGCGGTGGTAATTCCAGCGTCGGTGGAAAGGTTTAACGTCCGGCCACAGTGGACGCTGGAGTTTCTGCGGGCGCGCGTCCCTGGGGCGGCGTTGCCCGAACCGGAAACGCGAATGTAGTCGGTGGAATCAAAACCTTTGGCAAAGAACTCAAACTTCTATTCTGTGATCCTCGCCGGCGGCCGGGGCACGCGCTTCTGGCCCTTGAGCCGCAAGAAGCGGGCCAAGCAGTTGCTGGCGCTCGACGGAAAACAGACCATGATCCAGCAAACAGTGACGCGTTTGCTGCCGCTGGCTCCGCCAAAACAATTCTGGATTATCACCAACGATGATCTGCGTCCCGCGATCATGAAGCAACTTCCAAAGTTGCCCAAGCCGCAAGTGCTGGCCGAGCCCGTGGGACGCAACACCGCACCCGCCATCGGCCTCGCCGCTTTTCTTCTGTTGCGCGAACATCCCGACGCCGTGATTGGAATGTTCCCTTCCGATCATGTGATTGCCGATGAAGAAAGCTATCGCGCAACTATCGAACGTGGCGCAGCGATCGCAGCCGCAGGAGAAAACATCGTGGTTCTCGGCATCCGACCAAACCGCGCGGAAACCGGCTACGGCTACATTGAGGTGGGCAGTGTCTTCGCGGGCGATGCACTGCGCGTGCGCCGTTTCACCGAAAAACCCGACGCGGAAAGAGCTGCCGCATTTGTCGCCGCGGGAAACTACTTCTGGAACAGTGGGATGTTTCTGTGGAGCGCACGCACGCTGGCGAACGCTCTGCGCGAGCATCTTCCGAAGACCGCTCCCCTGCTCGAGGAAATCGCCGCCGCATTCGGCACCCGCAAGTTTGCGGCGACCTTCCGCAAGCTATATCCAAAATGTGAGAACATCAGCGTCGATTACGCGGTGCTGGAGCCGCGTTCGGCCAAGGGCGAGCAGGCGGGAAACATCTTTTGCCTGCCGGCGGATTTCGGCTGGAACGACCTCGGCTCCTGGACCGCGCTGCACGAGCATCACAGCGCGAAGAGCAGCCCGGCCGAGGGCAATCTGATCAACGGCTCTGGCGTTTTTATTCTGAATGCCCGCGGCAACTACGTGCATGCACCGGGAAAGTTTGTCGCGACCGTGGGCGTGAGCGATTTGGTGGTAGTAGAAACTGACGACGCGTTGTTGATTACGACCCGGCAACACGCGCAGGACGTCGGTAAAGTGGTAAAGCATCTGGACGAGAAAAAGCTGCACAGACTGACGTAAGAAAGTGGTCAGTGTTCAGTGGTCAGTGGCCAGTAAAATCGAGAAGCTACTGACCACTGATCTTCTATGGCTCAAGAAATCAAATTTGGCACCGACGGCTGGCGCGGCATCATCGCCGATGACTTTACCTTCGACAATGTGCGCCGGGTCGCCGGCGCGATCGCTTCCTATGTATTGAAATACGAGGACGCGCAACGCGGAATCTTCGCGGGCTATGACACGCGTTTCGCCTCGCAACGTGCGGCACAAGTTGCCTCTGAAGTGATTGCCGCAGCCGGCATCCCGGTGAAACTGGCCAACGATTACACGCCCACACCGGCCGTGTCTTATGCGGTGAAGGAAAAAGGCGCAGCCGGCGGCGTGATGATCACCTCCAGCCACAATCCGTGGAACTGGAATGGGGTGAAGTTCAAAGGAAAGTTTGGCGGGTCGGCCACACCCGCCATCATGAAAAGAATTGAAGAAGAATTGAACGCGGGCGCAATGCCAAAAGGGACGAAGGCGGCCGTCGAAGAAGTTGACCTCAAGACGCCCTACATCGCCGCCGTTTGCCGTTTTGCCGACATGGATCTCATCGGCAAAGCCAGGTTCAAAGTCGCGATTGATTCGATGTATGGTTCCGGCCGCGGAATTCTTGCCGGAATCTTCCGTGATCGCGGTGTGCAACACGTCGCGATTCGCCAGGAGGTGAACCCACTGTTTCCAGGAATCAATCCCGAGCCCATCCAGCCGCACATTTCTTTGCTACAGCAAACCGTTGTAAGCGAGAAGTGCGATGCCGGACTGGCCACTGACGGCGATGCCGACCGCATCGGCGCGGTCGCGGAAGATGGCAGCTTCGTCGACTCGCACAAAATATTCTGCGTGCTGCTGTACTGGCTGCTGGAGCGCAAGAAGTGGTCGGGAGATGTGGTGCGCGCCTTCAACACCACGCGCATGCTCGACCGAATCGCCGCGAAATACGGTCGCAAGCTTTATGAAACGCAGATCGGATTCAAGTACACCGCTGATCTCATGATGGAACACGACATCCTGATCGGCGGCGAGGAATCCGGCGGCATCGGCTACTCGCGCTTTCTGCCCGAGCGTGATGGCGTGCTCAACTGCCTGCTGCTGGCCAACGTCATGGCGGAGGAAGGCAAGCCGCTCGGTCAACTGGTTGCGAACCTGCAACGCGAGTTCGGCCCTCACTATTACGGCCGTCGCGATCTTCACATCGCGGAAGAGATCAAGCAGGGCGCGATCCAGCGGGCTCGCGCCGAAAGCACGCAGAGTCTGGGACGCTATCGCGTGCTGAAGAAGGAAAATCTCGATGGCATTAAATTCTTTCTCGATGCGCCGACCAACGGCAACGGAGCAGAAGCCTGGATCCTGTTCCGCGCTTCAGGGACGGAGCCTCTGCTGCGTGTGTACTCTGAGGCCGCGTCGCTGGAGTTAGTGAACGAGATCCTGACAGCCGCCGAGAGTTTTGTTAAGAACCAAGCTCAGCGTTAGCGGGGTCACTCGTCCTGCCGAAGCTCCGCATTTGACGCGCATTCGACATGCCATTGATGCGATACTTCTAACTAAGCATGACTGTGGCTGGAAACACAATTTCGCCGGCGGACGATTCGCCGGAGGCGCGTCGTTACAACCGGATCCATCGCTGGCTGGGGATCGCCGACTTTATCATCGGCTCCGCGTTCCTGGTCATTCTGCTGATCACCGGCTGGACGGGCTGGCTGCGCGATCTTGCCTTGCGCCGCGGCTTCCAGAACTACACGCTTGCCGTCTTCATCTATTTGTTCTTCCTGCTGCTGATCAGCAAGGCGCTCGGTCTGGGCCTTGACTTCTACGGATTCCGCCTGGAGCGCAGGTTCCAGCTATCGACGCAAAGACTTCGCTCGTGGCTCTGGGATGAGGCCAAAGGCTTTCTCGTGGGACTGGTGCTCGCGGGAATTGTCGTGGAGTTGCTGTATTTCATGATCCGGCAATCACCGCAGCACTGGTGGATCATCACATGGGCGCTGTTCATGGTGCTGTTCATCGTTCTGGCGCAGATTGCGCCCGTGGTGCTGTTCCCGATCTTCTACAAGTTCGAACCGCTGGACAACGAAGACCTGCGGCGGCGGCTGATTCAACTGAGCGAACAGGCGGGCACGCGCGTGCGCGGAGTCTATCGCTGGAAGCTTTCGGAGAAGAGCAAGAAGGCGAACGCCGCGCTCACCGGACTGGGCAGCACGCGGCGGATCATTCTCGCCGATACTTTGCTGGATAACTATGCTCCCGAGGAAATCGAAGCCGTGCTCGCGCACGAACTCGGCCATCACGTGCACCGGCACATTCTGAAGAGCATTGTGGTGCAAGCCGGAACTACGCTGCTCGGGTTCTGGGTGGCGAACTGGGTGCTTCACTACACGGTGGATCATCACATGTTCAACCTCGAGGAACTTTCCGACTTCGCCAACCTGCCCTTGTTAGCTCTCACTGCCACTGCACTTTCTCTTCTGCTGATGCCCGCGCTCAATGCCTACTCGCGCTACAACGAGCGGCAGGCCGACCGCTACGCTTTTGAATCAATCGCCAGCGTGGAGCCTTTTATTTCGTCGATGAACAAGCTGGCGCAGCAGAACCTGGCTGAGCGCACGCCGTCGAAGTGGATTGAAGTATTGTTCCACTCGCATCCTGCGATCTCGAAGCGCGTGGCCGCGGCGGAAGCGTGGGGCCGCGCGCAGAGCGCGGGTCCGCAGGTCTAGTCGCGAGTACCTAGTACCTAGTACCGAGTACCTAGTACCCAGCAAAATCAGCGCTTGCGCAGAATTTCTGTCACTCTCTGCAAGTCGTCTTCGGTGTCAACTCCAACCGAGTCGTAGGGCGTTTCGCCAACGTAGATTGCGATTCCATTCTCGAGGAAACGCAACTGTTCCAGGCGTTCGCTTTTTTCGAGCGCAGATTCCGGCTGGCTCTCGAAGAAATCGAGCGCCGGTTTCCGGTAGGCGTAGAGGCCGAGATGTTTGAAGTAGCTCGGTCTCGTGCCGTCGCGATCGAAGGGAATTGTGGCGCGGGAAAAATAGAGTGCGCGGCCGCCCGGCTCGGTCACAACTTTCACTGCGTTCGGGTTGCCGATGTCTTCTTGTGGGCACTGAGTCTTCACCGTTCCCACCCGCACTGCCTGATCCTTCATCACGTCGAGCAGGGTGGCGATTTGTTCCGGTCGCACCAGCGGTTCGTCGCCCTGCACGTTGACATACACATCCGCCGCGATGGAGTTCGACAATTCATGCACGCGCTCGGTGCCGCTGCGGTGCGTGGCGGACGTCATCTGCGCCTTCCAGCCGTGTTTGCGGCAGGCGTCGAGGATTTCTTCGGAATCGGTCGCGATGATCACGTCCGAGAGAAGCGGCGACAAGCGGACCGCCTCGTAGACCCAACCGACCAGCGGCTTGCCCGCGATCTCGCGCAGCATTTTGCGCGGGAGACGCGTAGAAGCCAGGCGAGCGGGGATGATGGCAATGGTTTTCATGAGAGCACTAGTTTCCTGTTTCCCGGTGCAACTGGCAAGAGGCGAATCCGCAGATGGAATCTAGTTTCGCTGTTTGACACCTTTTTAGGGCGGCTCTTAGAATGAAGATTGGACGTGACGCGCCACTCCAGCTGTTGTGTCCAAGGCAGCGAGGTTTGTAAGAGTGCGACTAGTCCCTCTCGTTGCGTTTCCCAACTTGTTGGCGGCGTAGCTCAGGTGGCTAGAGCGACGGTCTCATAATCCGTAGGTCCGTGGTTCGAGTCCACGCGCCGCCACCAAATCTCTCAAGAACTTACTGGATCTATGGCCTTCCCCATGAAAATCTGCGCTATCTGTGAGGAGGAGTTTGAACTCACTCCGGATAAACCTGGGCTTGCCAACCGCTGCCCGAGATGCAGCGCTGCCGAGGTTGCTGCTCCCGCAACGCAGCTGCGCATGAGCGCCGAGGAGCGCAAGTCTGCTAGCGAAGCGAACGAGGCTCGAAGGCGGGCGATCCGCGATTTGCTTTACCGCAAGGACAGCTAGTGATTAGGCGCAACGCTTCAAAGCTGGGCTAGGCGGCGTTGTACGAAGAAGAAGTAAAGGGCGACCAGAATCAGAAGTAATCCATTCACCCCCAGCACTACCGGCGCGCTGAATATGGGGACGAGCCATCCCGACAACAGATTGCCCATGGGCATGCCGCCGCGAAAGGCGAAATTGTAGACGCTCATCACGCGGCCGCGCATTTCGTTGGTGGTGATCAACTGCACCAGCGAACTCACCGTGGCAAATACCGCCATCATGGAAGCGCCCACCAGTACCAGGGCAACACTGCTGAAGGGCAACGACTTCGAAAGGGCGAATGCGGAAATCCCTCCGCCCAGACAGAAGAGCGCTGCGAGGGCGACGAACCCTTTTTTACGAAAGTTGCCCGCGGTTGCAATTCCCAGCGAGCCGAAGATGGAACCTAGTCCCATCAGCGCCAGCAAGTTTCCGTAGGTTTCCGGACCGCGCTTGAAAATATCCTTCACGAACACGGGAATGTAAGTGCGCATGGGCATGGCCAAAGCGGTCATGCAGAAAGCCAGCACAATCAGCGCTTCCATCGAACTTTGCTTGCGGGTGAACTTGATGCCCTCTTTCAGGCTGGTGAACATGGACTCCGCGGTCTTCACGGGCAGGAACCGGGTGGTGATGATCGACAGCGAGAGAATCGGAGCGAGAAAAGACAGCGCGTTCAGGCCGAAGCACCATTTCTCTCCCAGCTTTGCCAGGGCTTGTCCGGCTAGCGCCGGGCCGACCATGACCGCAACGTTGAATTGGATGGAATTCAGCGCGATGGCGTTCGGCATGTCCTCTTTCTCGACGAGCGTGGGTATCAGAGCCTGGTAGGCTGGGCCGCCGAAGGCCTGCGCGAATCCAGAAATAAACGAAAGGCAGAGGATGTGCCAGACGTGGACCAGGCCGGTCGCCACGAGAATGGTGAGGATGGTGGCAGTCGCCATTTGCACATACTGGGAGCTGAGCAGAATCTTTCGGCGCTCGGCGCGATCGGCCACCACGCCGCCGATCAGAGAGAACAGGAAGATGGGGATGCCGCCGAGAAATTGATCCAGCGCCAGCAAGAATGCGGAATGGCTGAGCCGGTAGATCAGCCAGCCTTGGGCGACGATCTGCATCCAGGTGCCGATGCTGGAGGTGCAGGCGCCGAACCACATCAGACGGAAGTCGCGATATTGGAATGCTTTAAAGACCCGGCGAATCAATCAGGCGTCTCCATAGAGGCTCTGGAAAAGCCTAACATGCGGATTGGTTTGGCTTCCTCCCGTCCAGGTCTTCTCATCACGTTTCTCGGTTTTCCGCGTGCGAACTTAGATGTGGCCTGAAGCCGCGGCCGCGCAGCCGAATGCGGATGGTCCATGCAGCCAGCGTAATCGCGCAGCAGATCTCGACGAACACCTTCCCGCCATCGAGCAAGTCGATCTTGCCGTTTGAGAGTGCAGGATCGGTGAACACGCTGTGGATAAACATCAAGACGAATGCGGGAAATACCAGGTAGTGCAGCTTCCTCCACAATGGGCGAGCCATGCGCAGGCGAAAGAGCGAGGTGAGGATGACGATCAGCAACACGTACAACGAGGCCGCTCCCACAGTATTGAGATTCGGTTGCACGGGAGATTCGATCGGTAACAGCACATCTGCCAACCCGAAATGAGTGGAGCCCTCTAGCAGCAGCACAGCCGGATGCAGAACGATCAGCAACAGAACCGAGTATGCCGTCCAGTTGTGAAGACGGAAAATATTGATATGGCGATGCGGCCACAACCGCTGAGGGCTGTAGCGCAGCGCGATCAATAGTCCCAGGAGCATGTTCAGCGTGGCTGTGCCGACGGCGGAGAGTCCGAGGTAGGCACAGACGTCGAGAATCGTCATTGACTGTTTGATGCGCTACTCGTATCGCAGGGCTTCAATGGGATCGAGGCGTGAGGCGCGAAGGGCGGGGATCATGCCGCTGATCAGGCCCACTACTGTCAGAATCAGCGTGGCCACAACTAATATGCCGGGGGCGATGACCAGGCGGATATCGCCAGCTTCGCCATTCTTTGCGATAGCGCTGTATAGCGTGAGCCTGCCGACGGAGAGCGACACTGCGTAGGCCAGGATGATTCCGAGCAGTCCGCCGATGAAAGTAATGGTGAGAGCTTCGGCGAGGAATTGAAGCAGGATGTCACCGCGGCGCGCGCCCAGCGCCTTTTCCACTCCGATCTCTCGAGTGCGCTGGGTTACGGAGACCAGCATGATATTCATCAGGCCGACGCCGCCGATGCCGAGGGTGAGCGTGCCGATGAAGCCCAGGAGAATCTTCAGGCCGATGGTGATGACTTCGAACTGGTGGACCTGCTCCATCAGGTTAAACACGCGCACGGCACGGCGGTCGGTTTGATTGAACTTGTGTTCGCCCGCCAACACGGCGCGGGCCGACTCTTCCAGCCTTGCGTACTCCGGAGTTTCGTAGTTGAACCAGATGGAATCTAGGTAGTGAGTGTCTTTCAAGTCACTCATGCTGGTGAAGGGGACGTAGATAGCGCGGTTGATGTCGTCGTCGCCTTCCTGCATCTTGGCGTTCAGGACGCCGATCACTTCGAAGCTTAGGCCATCGACGCGGATGCGCTCGCCCAGGGCGTTGCGGCCGGAGAAAAGTTTTTCCTTGGCCTCGGAGCCAATCACCGCGACACGGGCGCGCTGCAACTGGTCTTGCATGTTGAAGAAGCGGCCCGGGCCGAGTTTCAGGGCGCGGACGGAATCAACGTTGGGATAATCTCCGGTCACGTCGAAGGTGAAGGTCCGAGTGTCGAACTGGATGTTGCACTGCTTGTCTACTTCAGGAGTGATGTGGGTGATCTGCGGAATGTTGGTGGTAAGGGTGTCGATATCGTCGAGCGTGAAGCGGACTTGCGCGCCCGCTTTCTGGCCGCCGGCCTGCATCGAGGTGCGGCCCGGCACCAGGATCATTAGCTTGGTGCCAAAGTTGGCGAAGATGTTGGCACAGGCTTGTCCGAAACCGTCGCCATAGGCCAGCAGCATCACGACCGTAGCGATGCCCCACGCCATGCCGAGCATGGTGAGAGCGGTGCGGCGGCGATTGTGCCGCATTGCGCCGTAGGCTTCTTGTAACAGATCCCGAAACATATTGGTTTACTCTGTTCCTACTCTTGCCGCAGCGCCTCGACGGGCTGCAGCATGGCGGCTTTGCGCGCGGGATAAAGGCCTGCGATCACGCCGGCCAGAGCGAGGCTGCCGATTGCCAGCATCGCGGTGGAGGGTACGAGTTTCGGAGGATCAAAACCTCCCTGACCCTGGATGTTGCCCATCAGCGCCATCAGGCCGGCGGCGAATCCCATGCCGACCAACCCGCTGAACAGCGTGAGAATGATTCCTTCCAGAAAAAAATGCGCCAGGATGCTGCGACGCGTGGCGCCGAGGGCCATGCGCAATCCGATCTCGCGGGTGCGCTCACTCACAGTGACCAGCATGATGTTGATTACGCCGATGGCGCCCAGAGCCAGCGTGATCATTCCAACCGCGCCGAGAAACACGTTCATGGCGTCGAAGATGCTGCCCACAGCTTTGGAGTTCTGAATGGTGTCCCAGCCTTCGAAGGCATTCTTGTCGTGATAATCGAAGCCATGATTGCGCGCAATCAGTTTTCGGACTTCATCCTGCGCCAACAGGTGCTCGTCGGTCACGCGCGGCTGGTAGTTGATGAAGGAAATGGAATTCTCATGGTTCTCGCCCTTGAGCGGAAACAAAGTCGCCATCACACGAAAAGGCAGGTAACCACGCATGTTGGTCGAGTTGTCGTCGCCGCGCCCAACGCGCTGCACCGTGCCGATGACCTCGAACGTTATGTCGTTGAGTATGATGCTTGCGCCCACCGCCGGACGTCCGGGAAACAGGTTCTTGACCAGTTCATCGCCCAGCACGATGACGTTGCGTCTCTGAGATTCGTCCAGGTCATTGAGCCAGCGTCCTTGATTCAGCGGAAGGTAACGGATCTCGCTGAACTGCGGTTCCACGCCGGCGATCTCGCCGTTGGCACTGGCAAACTCACTCACAGCGCGCACATCCGTGCGAATCAGCACCGGGGAAGCGTTGCGGACGTGCGGAGCTTCCTTGCGAATGTCGGCATAGTCCTGATAGGTAAGCAGGTAGCGGCGGGCGGAGTTCATGCTGCCCTGGACCACTGGAGCCCGCCCCGGATAGATGAACATGATGTCCTTGCCATACTGCGCCATCTCGCGCTTGTTACCGGAGCGGAAGCCCTCGCCCAAGCCTACGAGCAGTAGCAAAGACCCCACACCCCACGCGATGCCGAACATGCTAAGGAAGGAGCGCAGCTTGTGGGCCCAGAGGGTGCGGAAGATTTGCGCGAAGATGTCCAGAACGATGCGCATGCGCTCCATCTATCCATTATTACGCATTTATGGACGAACTGGTTCGGCCTTTGTTAGCGGACACAAAGAACATCGGCAAGACTAACTTCCGTCGAGAGCGATCCGCCAGGTTTTGCGCGCGTCGTTGGAATCTGATTGGAAGTTGAGTGGAATCAGGTGGTTCGAGTGCGTTACCGAAGTGTCCGCGGGGCCTCCAAATTCCTGTTACTGAGCCTGTTCGCTGTCTATCCTTGATAAGGGAACCTACGCGCGCTGAGATAGTTACGGCGTGCAGTGGCCCCAGACTGTAGACAAATGTCCGCCAACGCACACTCGTGGAAAGGCCTGCCCATCGGCGCTAGGGCTTTCGTCGGCCTGGTGATCGCTGCCGGTTTGGCGTCGCTGCTTGAGGCCGCGATCCACACCAGCAGCAAGAACATTGCCGAGTTCATCTGCTACCTGGGCGTCGCCATCCTGGCCTCGCGGCTGAGGGTGACGCTGCCCGGCATCACGGGCACGCTCTCGGTAAACTTTCTGTTCATCCTGGTGGCCGTGGCGGAGCTGAGTTATTCCGAGGCCCTTACCCTGGGCGCATTCTCGATGCTGGCCCAGACCCTATACCCAAACCGGCCGGGCGCGATCCAGTTGACGTTCAACGTTTGTGCGGGATCCCTGTCGACTGCTCTGGCGTACTTCGTCTATCACAACTCTCTGGCGAATCAGCTTATCGTTAGCCGTCCTCTGGTGCTTTGTCTGGCGGCTTCGACTTACTTCATCGTCAATGCGGGAAGCATTGCCATTGTGATTTCCGTGGCCGACGGGAAGCCTCTTCGCCAGATCTTGGTGGATTGCTATTTCTGGTCATTCCCGTATTACCTGGTTGGGGCCGGCATCGCGGGCGCCATTGGCTGGTTCAACCACGCCTTCAACTGGGAAACGTCGCTGCTGTTCGTCCCCGCCATGTACCTCATCTACCGCTCCTACCGCCTGTACCTGGGCAAGCTGGAGGACGAGAAGCGGCACGTGGAAGAGATGGCGGACCTGCATCTGCGAACCATCGAGGCCCTGGCGCTGGCCATCGAGGCCAAAGACCAGACCACTCACGATCACCTGCAGCGCGTTCGCATCTATGCCATCGCGGTGGCCAAAGAGCTGGGGATGAAAGGCAGCGATTTGGAAGCTTTGCATGCCGCCGCGCTGTTGCACGACATCGGCAAGCTGGCCGTGCCGGAACACATTATCTCGAAGCCCGGCCGGCTGACGCCGGAAGAGTTCGAGAAGATGAAGATTCACACCGTGGTGGGAGCGGAAATTCTGGAGCGGGTTCGCTTCCCTTATCCCGTGGTGCCGATCGTGCGCGCCCATCATGAAAAGTGGGACGGGTCGGGTTATCCCTACGGACTGAAAGGCATGGAGATTCCGATCGGCGCACGGATTCTTTCCGCCGTCGATTACCTGGACGCGCTGGCTTCAGACCGGCAATACCGGCGGGCCATGCCGCTGGATGAAGTGATGCAACGGCTCACTTCAGAATCGGGCAAGTCGTTCGATCCGAAGGTGGTGGAGGTCCTCAAGCGGCGTTACCGGAATCTGGAAAATCTGGCCCTGGCACGATCGGCACAAGACGGCACTCTGGTCGTTCCCACGCCGCTCAAGATACCGCGCGGGCCGGCGCCGGACGCGGGATTCGAAAATGCGAACGTTCCAGATTACTCCGGGCGGGAAGCAACTTTTCTGTCCTCCATCGCGGCCGCCCGTCAGGAAGCTCAATCATTGTTTGAGTTGAGCCAGGATCTCGGAGCCTCGCTCAGCCTGGGCGAAACGCTCTCCGTGTTCTCCGTGAAGCTCAAGCCCATGGTTCCCTATGATGCCATCGCCATCTACATCCTGCGCGATGGCATTTTGATCCCGGAGTATGTGAATGGCGATAACTACCGTCTGTTCTCTTCCTTGCGGATTCCGTTTGGTGACGGGCTCTCGGGCTGGGTGGCACAGAACAAGAAACCGATCGTGAACGGGAATCCCTCCGTGGAACCGGGCTACCTGAACGACCCGGAAAAATTCAGCACGCTGCGCTCCGCCCTGGCCGTGCCTCTGGAGGGAGTGTCCGGCGTCATCGGCGTTCTCGCGCTCTACCGCGCCGAGAACAACGCATTTACTACCGACCATTTGCGCATCCTTCTCGCGGTGAGCGGCAAGATGGCTCTGGCCATCGAAAACGCTCTCAAATACCAGCAGGCGGAAAGCTCCGCCACCACCGACTACCTTACCGGCCTGCCCAACGCCCGGTCGCTGTTCCTGCAACTGGACCGCGAACTGGCCCGCTGCAAGCGCGACAACGCCTCGCTCACGCTCATGGTCTGCGACATGAACGGATTCAAGAAGATCAACGACCGCTTCGGGCACCTCGAGGGGAATCGGGTCTTGCGCCTGTTTGCTCAAGCGTTAAAAGACAGTTGCCGCGAGTATGACTACGTGGCCCGCATGGGTGGAGACGAATTTGTGGTGATCGCTCCCGGCCTCGCGGCCGATGCCGCTGCCAAGAAGGTCGAGCAGATTCGTCCTCTCGCCCGGCAAGCCGGGTTTGATGTTTGCGGAGAGGAGATTCTTTCCTTGAGCGTGGGGCTCGCCGTTTCCCCCGGCGACGGCAACGATGCCGAGCAACTTCTGACCCAGGCCGACCGCCGCATGTATCTGGAGAAACAGAAAGAACCCTCGCGCAAAGACCAGCGCCTGCATACGCGGATGAAATGCCGGCTCACCATCGAACTGCATCCTCAATCCGGTGACGGGCCGATCTTCGGCAACCTGATCGACATCAGCCTGGGCGGCTGCTATGTGGAAACCAGCGCCATTCTGACGCCGGGATCCAATCTGAAGCTGGTTTTCTCCATGGATGGGAACGACGGCGGTTTGACTGCGGACGGCACGGTCGCCCGAATCCATCCCGGCACGGGCGTGGCAGTGCAATTCAAAGAAATGAGCCGCGAATCGCGCGAGAAAATGTATCGCATCCTGGAGTTCGTCCAGAGCTCGACTACGGTTTATAACGACCGCTACATGCAGAATTTGCTGAAGCGATAAAAGCAGTGGTCAGTGGTCAGTGATCAGTGGCCAGTGGGCGGCAACACAAAGCTCTTACTGGCCACTGACCACTGGCCACTGACCACTGCTCTTGAAGCCCGCCTTCCCCGCCCGTACACTTAAAGAATGCACGCCCACGTTCACGGCGCCGGCAGTCCCAAGCGAGTGCTGAAGATCTCGCTGGGCGTCACCCTCGCCTACATCGTGCTGCTGGTGGTTGCCGGCATTCGTGCCCACTCGCTGGCTCTGCTCTCTGAAGCGGGACACAATCTTTCCGACTTTCTGGCTCTGCTGCTGTCGCTGGTTGCGGTTTATTTGCAGTCGCGCCCGGCCAGCGCCACCAAGACTTATGGCTACCATCGCGCCGGAGTGCTGGCGGCGCTGGTCAACGCCGTATCGCTGCTCGCGGTCTCATTCTTCATCTTTTACGAAGCGTTCCGCCGCTTGCAGCACCCCGAGCAGGTGCAGGCCTCGGTGATGATGTGGGTCGCGGCCGCAGGCGTGGTGATGAACGGCGTGATTGCGCTGATGCTTTATCGGACGACAGTGCGGTCGCGGGGAGGCTCCGGCGGCGACGTCAACATCCGCAGCGCGCTGCTGCATGAAGTTGGCGATACGCTCTCCACTGCGGCCGTCATCGTAGGCGGCTGGGCCATCCTGGTCACGCACGATTACTGGATCGACTCCGCGCTCTCATTCGGAATCGGAGTGCTCATCCTCTGGTCCGGTTTCGGCATCGTGCGCGAGACGCTGAACATTCTGCTCGAAGGCACCCCACGCGGGTTAAAACTCGAGTCGGTTGAAATCGCCATCCGCTCCATCGAAGGCGTCAACGACGTGCACGACCTGCACTGCTGGAGCATCGGGTCGGAAACGCGCGCGCTCTCCTGCCACATCGCCATCGCCGACATTCCACCCTCGGTCAGCGAACGCATCCTGCGCGACGTAAAAGACCGCCTGCACCACGACTTCCGCATCGACCACACCACCATCCAGTTCGAGCACGCGGAATGCGAAGTAGCGCATGGGTGTGTGATTCCGGTGGGGGAGAGCGAAGAGCAGCACCATCACAGCCACGGGCACTAAGGCTGTCTTAGAAACGTGAATGACCTCAAGAGACTTCGCGAAATCTACGAGCGACAGCTCAGTGCCGGGCCGTTCCCTAGTGCGGACTGCGCTGTCGCTGGGATAAGCGGGAGTCTTCACGGGAACTTGGTCATCTACTTGGCGGACATAGCGGGCATTTCCTCGCGGGGTGAAGGGTTGGCAGAATTGGAGGGCTCGACTCGTGAATCATTTAAGCAGCTGGTCGCGAAGAGTCTTTGGGAAAAATACCCTGAATGCCAGAACACAATCACCTCGTTGGTCACTCCTAGGTTGTACGCGCTCATTTGCGCGACAGAAGAGGCGCGGTTGCTCATAGTCAACGCACTCACTCGATAGTATTTGGAAGTCAGCTTCTCTCGGAGTGTCCCGACTGCTTTTCGTAAATCTCCCGCACCCGCTCCATCGTATCTGCCTCCTCCGCCGTCTTATCCGGCCGCAGCCGCACGATCCTTGGGAAACGCAGAGCATAACCGCTATCATGACGGTCCGATTGCATCATGTTGTTAAACGCGACCTCCAGAACGATCTTCGGCTCGACAGTGCGCCGGAGGCCTTGATCTTCGATGGTGTGTTCGAGAAACCACCGGGTCATCTCGGCAATCTCGGCGTCGGTCAGCCCTGAGTAGGCTTTGCCAATATTCACCAGCCGAGGATTGTCCGTAGTTGTATCCCACACGCCAAACGTGTAGTCGCTGAGCACGCCCACGCGCTTGCCGTGTCCGTACTCGACGGCGGTCACCACCACGTCGAGCGTGGCCAGTTCACGCTTCATCTTCAGCCACGCCTTGCCGCGTTTGCCCAGCGTATACGACGAGTTGAGGTCTTTGATCATCAACCCTTCGTTGCCCCGCGCCTGCGCCGCCGCAAACAGCTCTTCCAACTCCTCGGCGGACGAGGGGCGAAACACCGGTGCACGGATCACGGAAGCTACTGACGATTCTTCCTCGCCGAACGCAAGCTTCACTTGCGAGCCCGCCTTACCCTGTATTCCTCCGTGTCCTCTGTGGTGAAGGTTCTTTTTTTCTAGCAGCTCATCCAAAATCCGGCCGCGTTCCCGCAGCGGACGATCAATCAGCAACTCCCCGCCGGCATACAAAACATCGAACACCAAGTAAGCCACGGGAATCTCGCGCAACATCTTCTCGCTGACTTTCCTCCGTCCCAACCGCTGCTGCAACACGCTGAACGGACGCGCCCGCCCCGGATCCTCCCAGGCCACGATTTCGCCGTCGAGAATTGCATCCTCTGGCAGTCCGGCCAGCGCATCGGGCAACTCGGGAAACGACTCAGTAATTTCGTCCCGGGTCCGCGAAAAGAATCTCACTTCACCGGCGGAGATGTGCGCCTGCGCCCGAATCCCGTCATACTTGTCTTCCACCGCAGCATCAGCAAAGTAACTTAGCCCTTCTTCGGCGGACTCGATCGGACTCGCCAGCATAAATCCCAGCGGATGAAACATTCTCATCTTCGCCTCAACCAGCTTGCCCGCGACCGCTAGCCTCAAAGTCTCGCCGATATCTCCCAGCAACATGTTCGCCCGCTGCACCTCACCGAGCGTCGCGCCGTACGCTTTGGCAATCGCCTCCTCGACCAAACTCTCCTTCAGTCCAATCCGCAAATCGCCGGTAATAATCTTCACGATGTACTTTGCCTCGAGCGGCGTAGCCCGCGCCAGCAAATCGCGAACCAGCGCACTCTTCGCCGCCGGCCCGCGCGCCGCCGCGATCTGACGAAAAATTCTGCTGACCTCCAGAACGCCCAAGCCTTGCCCGCTGCGCTCGTCCAAAACCTCTCCGGCCACCGCGCCTAGGTCTCCGTGCTTGCGATAAGCAGCCGCCAGCGCGGCTTCGTCTTTCCCGGACAGCTCCGCCACCACCCGCCACAAGAGCGACCCGCCCACCTGCAAGGTCGTTTCTTCCCACGCGGGAAACGCGCGTCCGGAAAGAAACTCCGCTGATACTGCGGCCTCGTCGACGTTTCGTGACTTGAAGTAGCTGGCAACGATCGCGGTCTTTTGCAGCTTCTTGGTGGTGGCGGCAATCGCCTCGCAAGTCTTGGCAAGCTTTCGCATGACGTTCTGGAGAAACCTCTCGAGGATAGCGGAAAACGTGGGGGATTCCCCACGTTAGAAATACGGAAATCACAGTATGGAATCACAGGCGCAGACTACGCAATATTCGTTGGGTGCCGCTCCGTCGCATAGATAACCGTATCCGCGAATTGTGCTTCAAGGTTTTCCGGGACCAGGAACGCGAACCGAAGACGGTTCGATCCATGCCTGACCAGCCGCAACTCGGACGCTGCCAACGATCCGTGCAGCCCGATGGGCGGCCCTTCTGGTCTTTTACCTGGCAATACCCTCCGCAAAACATTGTGCCCCAAAGACATAACCCGGTTGTAAGGACTACGCGCCGTAACCTGGAATCGACTCAAAACCCGCTTTCGGCAGCCTAGGAACGAGTCCCCCCTGTGGTACCCTACTGTTTGGCGCTTTTCCGCGGCTGGAGCATCCAATCTCCGTGCGTTCTTTGCGAAATTTCGTGCGTTTCCTGGTGGCCGTGCAGCTCCTGCCCGCGCTTGAAAGCGGGGAAGAGACGCTGGTCGGCGGCCAAGCCGTGCTCGAGGGCGTGATGATGCGCTCTCCGCACGCCTGGGCCATCGCCTGCCGCAAGCGCACGGGCGAAGTGGTCACCATGAGCGAACCGCTCGAGCGTCCCTCAGAAAAGCATAAATGGATGGCCTGGCCCGTCGTCCGCGGAGTCATGACACTCGGTTACGCCATGTCCCTCGGCTACCGCGCCCTGCGCTTCTCCGCCAACGTCGCGATCGAAGAAGTGATGCAAACCGGCAACGAACATGTAGCGACGGACGCCCCGGCTGTAGCGCCGAAGCGAAGCGAAGCGGAACCTTCCACGGCCGCCGCCGCTGAATCCACCAAGGCCCAAGCCCGCGAAAAGGCCGCCGCCATAAGCGGATGGCTGGCCGCAGTAAATATCGTCATCTCCCTCGCCTTCTTCATCGTCATGTACAAGCTCGTTCCGCTATTGGCGACCAACGAGTTGAAGAAGTGGAACCCGGCTTTCAGCGGCCAGATCATGTTCAACCTGGTGGATGGCATCATCCGCCTGCTTCTGTTCCTGCTGTTCATCTGGGGTGTTTCGTTGTTTCCCGACATTCGCCGCGTCTACCAGTATCACGGGGCCGAGCACAAGACAGTCTTCGCTTTCGAGAACGGGGACCCACTCGAAATTGGCGCAGTCCAGAAGTATTCGACGTACCATCCCCGCTGCGGCACCAGCTTCCTGATGACGGTCATGCTGATCTCGATCGTTTTCTACATGCTGTTCCCGGTGACGACGCTCTGGGCGCGCTTCGCCCTGCGCATCGCGCTGCTGCCGGTGATCGCAGGAGTATCGTACGAAATCATCCGCTTCGCCGCCAAACATCGCGGATCGCTCTTCGCTCTGATGACCGCCCCAGGCCTCTGGCTGCAGCGCATTACCACCCAGCCGCCGTCGGACGAGATGGCGCAGTGCGCCATCGTCGCCCTCGATCACGCTATGGCCCTGGAAAAAGAACACGGCGGCGAACTGGTGATTGCCTAGCGGCCCCGCCGCGAATACTTTCCTCCTCCCGTCCAATATCACTAAAATGCCGTAGGGATGTAACGTATTTTTTACGTCTCTCTCGCCCGCGGCACGAACCGGGCTCGGCGAACCGAGACGTAACAAGCCACGTCTCTACGAAAGATTCCGATGTTTGAACGCTTAGAGCAAATCGAAAATCGCTACGACGAACTGACTCAGGCGCTGGCCTCGCCCGACATTGTCAATGACTCCGCTAGATACCAGAAGACTGCGAAAGCGCACTCTGAAATCGCGCCCGTGGTCGAGAAGTATCGCGAATACAAAGATCTGACGCGCGGCATATCCGAGAGCAAAGCCATGCTCGCCGAGGAAAAAGATCCCGAAATGCGCGCCTACGCCCAGGAGGAACTCAACAAGCTGGAACCGCGCGTCGCAGCCATTGAAGAAGAGTTAAAAGTCCTGCTGCTGCCCAAGGACCCCAACGACGAGAAGAACGTCATCCTCGAAATTCGCGCCGGCACCGGCGGAGACGAGGCCACACTCTTTGCCGCCGAAATTTTCCGCATGTACACCCGCTATGCGGAGACGCAGCGCTGGAAGGTCGAAGTGCTCTCGTCCTCGGAGTCGTCGGCCGGAGGCCTGAAAGAAGTCATCGCCATCATCGAAGGCAACCGCGTCTACTCCCAGCTCAAATACGAAAGCGGCGTCCACCGCGTGCAGCGCGTGCCCGCCACCGAGCAGCAGGGACGCGTCCACACTTCTGCCGTCACCGTCGCCGTGCTGCCTGAAGCCGAAGACGTCGACATAAAGATCGAAGCCAAAGACCTGCGCATCGACACTTTCTGCTCCTCCGGCCCCGGCGGGCAGTCCGTGAATACGACGTACTCCGCCGTGCGCATCACGCACATTCCCACCAACACGGTGGTGAGTTGCCAGGACGAGAAATCGCAAATCAAGAACCGGGAAAAAGGCATGCGCGTGCTGCGCTCCCGCCTGTACGAAATCGAAATGGAAAAGCAGCAGCAGGCTCTGGCCAAGGAGCGCAAGGCCATGGTGGGCTCCGGCGACCGCAGCGAGAAGATTCGCACCTACAACTTCCCACAAAACCGTCTCACCGACCACCGGATCGGATTCACCATCCACCAACTCGAACAAGTGATGGACGGCAAGCTCCAGCCGCTGATCGAGGCGCTGACCACGTATTATCAGTCCGAGAAGCTGAAGCAGGAAGCCACCACGGCAGTGTGATTGAGCCCTGAAATCGTGTCTTCTGTTTTAGCTTTCTCGTGTCTCTGTGCCTCTTTGGTGAAAGAGTTTCGTGCAGATCAAACAAGCCCTCTCCTCCGCCATCGCCCGCCTGACTGCGGACCGCGTCCCCTCGCCGCGCATGAACGCGGAGCTTCTGTTGATGTTCACTCTCAACTGCGACCGCGCCCACCTCTACGCCCATCCCGAGCGCGAACTCAGCGCCGAGGAACAAACGCGCTATGAAGCTGTGCTCGCCGAACGCGCCCGCGGCGTCCCCGCGCAGTACATCACCGGCCACCAAGAATTCTGGGGCATGGATCTGATCGTCGCCCCTGCCGTGCTCATCCCGCGTCCCGAAACCGAGCACGTGATCGAAACCGTACTGGAATTGCAAGCGTCGGCAACCAGCGCCGGGCGCCCGAAGCCCGAAGCCCGAAGCCGATTTATCGACATCGGCACCGGATCCGGCGCCATCGCGTTAGCGCTGGCCAAAGAATTACCGCGAGCCGAAATCCACGCCACCGACATCTCCGCCGCCGCGCTCGAAGTCGCGCGGGCCAATGCAGTTCGTCATCAACTTGAATCCCGCATTCACTTCCGCGAAGCCGACTTGCTGGACGGCTTCGAGAAAAACTCCTTCGATGTCATCGTCTCCAACCCACCATACGTCGGCGAATCGGAAGAAGATCAAGTCCAACTCGAAGTCCGAAAGTTCGAGCCGCGCAACGCCGTCTTCGCCGGACCCACGGGGGGTGAGGTGATTGCCCGCTTGATCCCGCAAGCCCGCGCCGCGCTCAAGCCGGGCGGCTGGCTGGTCATGGAAATCAGCGGGACGATTGCTGAGAAAGTAAAGGAGCTGCTTCGGGATTGGAACGACGTTGTGATCCGGCCGGACCTGCAATCGATCCCGCGCGTGGTGCAAGCGCGGAAATAATTAGCGCGGCACGGACGCCGGCAAAATTTCTTCCACGTCGACAATGCTCGTGGGATACTTGCCGGTGTAGCAAGCCGAGCAGTAGGAAGTCTTCTCGCCCTCGCCGCAAGCTTTTTTCAGCCCTTCCAGCGAAAGATAGGCTAGCGAGTCGGCGCGGATGTACTCGCGAATCTCGTCAACCGATTTATTGGCGGCAATCAGTTGATTTTTCGAAGGTGTGTCCACGCCGTAGTAGCACGGCGAAATTGTGGGCGGACACGAAATACGCATGTGTACTTCCTTCGCTCCCGCGCTGCGGATCATGCGAACAATCTTCCGGCTGGTGGTACCGCGCACAATCGAATCGTCAATCAGCACGACGCGCTTCCCTTCCAGCAGCGAGCGCACCGGATTCAGCTTTAGCTTTACGCCGAAGTCACGTACGCTCTGGCTCGGCTCGATAAACGTGCGCCCCACGTAGTGATTGCGGATCAGGCCAAAGCGAAATGGGAGTCCACTTTCGGCCGCGTAGCCCACGGCTGCTGTCACACCCGAATCCGGCACCGGGACCACAAGATCGGCCTCCACCGGCGCTTCGCGCGCCAATTGCCGTCCCAATTCTTCGCGGCTGGTCTGCACCGCGCGGCCAAACACCACGCTGTCGGGCCGCGAAAAATAAACATGCTCGAAAATGCAGCTCGACTGCGGCGCGCCCGTCGAATAAAAACGCGAGGTGATGCCTTCCGGCCCCACCACGACTATCTCGCCCGGCTTCACGTCGCGCTCGTAAGTCGCTCCGATCAGATCGAAGGCGCAAGTTTCCGACGCGAAAACTATGGTGTCGCGTGTCTGTCCTGCCAGCGCGGGAATGCGGCCCATGGCCAGCGGCCGGAAGCCGCGCGGATCGCGCGCCGCAATGATCCGGTCTGGGCTCATCAACACCAGCGAGAACGCGCCTTCCACGCGGCCCAGCGCGTCCGCGATCGCCTCGGGCAGAGTGTGTTCCCGCGAAAGCGCGATCAGGTGGACGATCACTTCCGTATCGCTGTTCGTCTGAAAAATCGATCCCTGGCGTTCCAGCCGGCTGCGCACTTCCGCGGCGTTCGTCAGGTTGCCGTTATGCGCCACCGCGATCGAACCCTTATTCGACTGCACCAGGATCGGCTGCGCGTTTAGCAGCGCCGAATCGCCCGCGGTCGAGTAGCGGGTGTGTCCAATGGCCAGCGTGCCGCGGATCTGCGAAAGCACCTCTTCAGTAAAGATATCGGCGACCGTGCCCATCGCCTTGTGGACGCGGGAAGTCAGGCCATCGGAGGTAACAATCCCCGCCGACTCCTGCCCGCGATGCTGCAAAGCGTGAAGCCCCAGATAAGCGAGCTTCTCCGCCTCAGGGTGCGCGAAGATCGCGACTACCCCGCACTCGTCGTGAAATTTGTCGGAAATCTGCATTTAGCTTTTAGCCTTTAGCGCTTAGCTCGTTAGTCCGCCGCCACTAATTCCGGATCAGTCCGCAAAGTCGATTCCAGGGCAGACTCGTAAACTCGGTTCAACTCCGCCACCGCTGCCGACACAACTACTCGCCCGTCGAGCGAAATTTCCAGCTCCTCCGGAGTCGTTTCCCCGAGCAGGTCCGCGGCAATTCCGTGCTTCTCCGCTATCTGTTGGATTCGCGCCACGCTTTCCGGGTCGCAGGAGAGTACGATCCGGCTTGCATCTTCGCCAAACAACACAAACTCCGCCGGAAGTCCGTTGGATGCCAGATTCACTCGCGCACCTACGCCCTTCGCAAAAGCCTTCTCCGCCAGCGCGACGGCCAACCCGCCATCTGCGCAGTCATGCACCGAATCCACCAAGCCTTGCTGAATCAACTCGATGACAACCTTCTGCAGCGCGGCTTCTTTCTCCAGATCGAGCTCGGGAGGATACCCCCAGAGCGCGTCCAGAATTTCCTTGGCGTATTCCGACGACCCGAACTCACTCTCCACATCGGTGATATCGGCTGCTTCGCCAGCGCGCAATAGCACGATCGTGCGACCAGTGCCGTCGAAGTACATCTTCGCGGTCTTGCGCACGTCGTCGAGAATCCCCACAACGCCAAGCACCGGCGTGGGATAAATGCCTTCGCCCAGGGTTTCGTTGTAGAAACTCACGTTGCCGCCGGTGATGGGAATCTCCAACTCCTCGCACGCTTTTGTGATGCCATCGATGGTTTGCGAGAACTGCCACATAATGTGGGGTTTCTCGGGGTTGCCGAAGTTGAGGCAATTGGTTGCGCCTACCGGAGTTGCGCCCGAACACGCCACCTTGCGTGCAGCCTCGGCCACCGCATGCATCGCGCCCAGACGCGGATCGAGGTAACACCAGCGGCTGTTGCCATCGAGCGCCATCGCCAGTCCGCGCTGCGGCGAGTCGGGATTCGGGTTCTTGATGCGAATCACGCCCGCATCGCCTGCGCCCGGCGCCTCGACCGTGTTGGTCTGCACCATGTGATCGTATTGCTGCCACACCCAGCGCTTGCCGCAGATGTTCGGGCTGGCCAGAAGCTGCTTCAGATTCTGCGTCAACTCGTTGCTTCCATTGAGCTTGATATGCTCCGGCATCTCGCGCGGCACCGGCGGCTCCCAGCGCCCCAGCGGACGTTTGTACACCGGCGCATCGTCTGTAAGCGCCTGATTCGGAATCTCGGCTACGACTTCGCCGTGATGGAGCACGCGCAACTTGTTGTCGGTCGTGACCTTGCCCACTTCGACCGCGTCGAGTCCCCACTTTTCAAAAACGCGGAAAACTTCCTGCTCGCGGCCTTTCTCCGCCACCAGCAGCATGCGCTCCTGCGACTCGCTCAGCATGATTTCGTACGCGGACATGCCGGTTTCGCGTTGCGGCACACGATCGAGTTCAATCTGAATGCCAACGCCGCCGCGTCCGCCCATCTCGCAGGTCGAACACGTAAGTCCGGCCGCGCCCATATCTTGAATGCCAACGATCGCACCTGTTTGCATCGCTTCGAGGCAGGCTTCCAACAATAATTTTTCTAAGAACGGATCGCCGACCTGCACGTTGGGACGCTTGGCCTCCGAGGCCTCGCTGAATTCTTCGCTGGCCATGGTTGCGCCGTGGATGCCGTCGCGTCCGGTCTTGGCGCCGACGTAGATCACCGGATTGCCTTCACCGGCGGCGCGGGCGTAGAAAATTTCATTCTTGCGGACCAGGCCCATGGCGAAGGCGTTCACCAGCGGATTGCCGGAGTAGCACGGCTCGAATTTGGTTTCGCCGCCGAGGTTCGGCACGCCGAAGCAGTTGCCGTAAGAAGCAACGCCGCTGACCACGCCTTCGAGGATGGAGTGATTGCGATGGATGTCTTTCTGACTAGACTGCGCGGGCGAGTCGCCCGCGCCCACGTGAATCGGGCCGAAGCGCAGCGAGTCCATCACTGCTATCGGCCTTGCGCCCATGGTGAAAATGTCGCGCAGGATTCCACCTACGCCGGTGGTTGCGCCCTGGAACGGCTCGATGAAACTCGGATGATTGTGCGACTCGATCTTGAACGCGCAGGCCCAGCCGTCGCCGATGTCGATGATGCCGGCGTTCTCGCCCGGGCCTTGCAGCACGCGCTTGCTGCGCGTGGGCAGGCGCTTCAGATGAACGCGCGATGACTTGTAGGAGCAGTGCTCGCTCCACATCACGCTGAAGATGCCGAGTTCGGTCAGCGTGGGCTCGCGATCGCCGAGAAGCTGCTTGATCTTTTCGTATTCGCCGGAAGTAAGGCCGTGCTGCCGGATGGTCTCCGGAGAAAAGGCAGGAGTCAGGGAGGTGGTCATGGAGAAGTTCTATTGTAGCAAGTCGTTAGTCGTTGGCCGTTAGTCGTTGGCAAAACCTTGAACGCCGTCGTCAACGACCGACGACCCAGCGTTTTCAACGACTTATCTGCAAGCTATTTATAAAATCAACAGCGGCGTGCAGCGCCCGTGGCGCGATGTCCTTTGTTTTCAGCGAAGGACTTGCAAGTTGTTGAAAACAGGTGCGGAGGTTTTCGGTTCAACGGTTTTGTTCTGTCCGAGCGAGACCCAGGATGCCGCTGGAGCGCACAGAAGTGGCCCCAGAACGCATCCAATGGGCCCGGTGACGCCAGAGGTCGTCCGACAACTTGCCGGCCCTGGAATCGCCTCTAATGCGAAAGTCTTTGTAAGTCTTTGAAATTATCTGTAAGCCGTTGACATTATCCAGAAGCTATTGAAACGATTGAGAACGCTCTCGTGGAGCCCATGACGCCCCTTCGGCAAGCTCAGGGCAAGCTCTCGTCCGGGAGAGAGTGCGGTGCGGCCGGGCTTCGCCCCAGGCCGGGCGGACGGTGCGTCCGCCGCTCCATGAGTCGTTTCCGGTAAGATGCCAGCCAGATGAAATCGATCATCGTGGGAACGGCGGGGCATATCGACCATGGCAAGACTGCGTTGGTAAAAGCCTTGACCGGGATAGATGCCGACCGGCTGGCGGAAGAGAAGCGGCGCGGCATCACCATCGACCTCGGCTTCGCGCACATGGATTTGACTGCGCCCGGCGGCAATATTCTGCGGCTGGGCTTTGTCGACGTACCCGGGCACGAGCGCTTTGTGCGCAACATGCTGGCGGGCGCGGGCGGAATCGATCTGGTGTTGCTGGTAATCGCGGCGGATGAGGCGATCAAACCGCAGACGCGGGAGCATTTCGACATCCTGCAACTGCTCGGCGTTCAGCGCGGCATCACGGTGCTCACCAAGTCGGATGCGGTAGATGCCGAGATGCTCGAGGTGATGCGACTGGAGGTGGAAGAGTTTCTGCGCGGGACATTTCTGGAAACCCCAAGAGCTCCAATCGTGGCGGTGAGTTCTCTGACGGGCGCGGGATTGCCCGACCTCGAGCGGGCAATGGTTGAAGTGGCGACTGGAGTCCAGCCGCGGGATTCGCAAGCAATCGCGCGGTTACCAATCGACCGCGTCTTCAGCATGAAGGGTTTCGGCACGGTGGTCACGGGAACGCTGGTGGCCGGGACGATCCGCCGCGAGGACGAGCTTGTAGTTTTTCCTAAGGGGCGGCGGGTGCGCGTGCGCGGCGTGCAGGTGCATGGTCAGACTGCGGAAGCAGCAGTCGCCGGACAACGCACAGCGTTGAACCTGGCGGGCGCGAGCACCGAAGATTTCTCGCGCGGGATGACGCTGGTGCCTCCGGCAACGTTTGCGGCAACGAGGCGGGCGGATGTGCGGTTGCGCCTGTTGAATTCGGCGCCGCATCCGCTGAAGGACCGTGCACGAGCGCACTTTCACTCCTATAGCATGGAGAGCGTAGTTGAGATTGTGCTCCACGAACGGAAGGGCTCGGGGAATATCGGCCGCCCGCAACTGATGCCGGGGCAGGAGATGTTTGCGCGGCTCAAGCTGCCGGAAGCGGCGCTGCTGCTGCCCGGAGACCGGTTCATCATCCGGCAATTTTCGCCGGTGGTGACCATTGGAGGCGGAATCGTGCTGGATGCAGCGCCGCTTCCGCGCGTGCGAGGGGGCGTGAGCCTGCTGGAGATTCTGGCTGGCGGCGATGCGGAAGCGATACTGAAAGCACGAATCACACGCCGGCAGCATGAGGGAATTTCGATCGCTCAACTCGTGGCGGAGACTGGTTGGACGAGTAATGTGATTGAAACGCAACTGGCTCCAGCCGTGAAAGCGGGCACAGTGGTGCGGGCCGGGGAGCGGTTTCTGCATGCGCCTGCGCTGGAGCAGCTGAAGCTTCACACTTTGAGCGCCCTCGCGGATTTCCATAAGAAGAATCCGCTGGTGGGTGGAATCAGTAAAGAGGAATTGCGGGCTCGGGTGGACGCGACGCCGGAAGTTTTCGAGGCGGTTGCCGGCACGCTGGTGCGGGACAAGAAGATCGAAGTCGCCGGGGACCTGGTGCGGTTGCCGGGGCTGGGCGTGGTGATGAAAGATGAAGAGGCCGAATCGAAAAAGAAGATCGAGGATGCGTTTTTCGCGGCAGGACTGAAGGTTCCGGCGCTTAGTGAAGTGCTGGCGGGGTTGAGAGTGGACAGAGTGCGGGCGCAGAAGATCGTCACCCTGCTGCTAAGGGACAAGGCACTGATCAAGGTCTCTGACGAACTGGTTTTTCATCGCATGGCGTTGGAAGAGTTGCGGCGGCAGGTGGCGGCCTACAAGGTGAAGTCGCCGAAGATCGATGTGGCCGCGTTCAAAGAGATGACGGGCGTGACCCGCAAATATGCGATCCCGCTGCTGGAGTATCTGGACCGCGAGCGGGTGACAAAACGGATTGGGGACGCGAGAGAGATTTTGTAATCTGGTAATCGGGTTATTTGGTAATTTGAAAAGCGAACCTCACCCAATCTTCTCGTCGGGGAATTCCAGTTCCAATCCCAGCGGGTCGGTCACGCGGTTGGTCAGGTTCGCGAGTCCCGCGAGCACGTGGATGTCGATGATCTCGGGTTCGGAGAAGTTTTTCTTCAGTTCGTCGAAGTCGGTTTCGGTGATTTCGTGCGGAGCTCGGGTGAGCTTCTCGATATAGGTCAGCGCCGCGCGTTCTTTCTCTCCATAACGCGAATAGTTTCCCGCCTTCAGCGCCGTCCAGTCTTCCGCAGTGAGTCCGGCGCGCTTTGACGATGCGATATGGTGCTGCGCGCAGTAATGACATTGGTTGATGAGAGAAACGCGGAGGTAGATAAGTTCATAGAGCTTGCGGTCGAGGGATCGTCCCACGCTGGCGTAAAAAGCAAGGAAATTCTTCAGCATCTCGGGACGATGGGCCAGCGCCTTCTGCACGTTGCCGGGCTTGCCGCGAAGAGTGCTATCATAGATTTGGCGTACTTCCTGAGACGCGGTTTCCGGGCCAATCAAACTAACGCGTGCCATCGAGTCCTCCGGGATGGTGATCAATTTTCCTCGTCTTTCCATCATCGCAGATTCGCCGGTCTTGTGCTGCGAACCGAAAGCAAGGCTCAACAAAACAACCCCGCTGGCCGATAGTACTGAGGACGAGTCTCTGAATTGAGAACACTAATATTGGTTGCGCTGTTGGCTTCCGTGGGGACATCGGCAAGCTACGCTCAAGGGGATGCTGATTCCGACGTGGAGGCGAAGATTCTTGCCACGGAGCATATGTGGGGCCAGGCCTACGTGAGCAAGGACCCAAAGGCGCTGGAGAGAATCCTTGACGACGCATTCGTCAACATCGACTCCGACGGCGTAGTGCAGAACAAGGCGGAGGCGGTGGCGGAGGTGAGCACATCCACCATAGTGCAGTTCCTGACGGAATCGATGGTGGTGCATTTGCACGGGAACACCGCGATCGTTACCGGCATTTTTCAGCTCAAGGGAGTGGATCACGGGAAGCCATTTGCGCAGCGCGAACGTTTCGTGGACACATGGCTGTACAAGAATGGACAGTGGATCTCGATCGCGGGCCTGGTGACGAGGATCGGGCCGTGAAGCTGGGCGAGTCTCTCCGAATTACAGCCTCGCGACGGCGGGCAAGTCTTATGCGAACCATAGGATGGTTGCTGGTTCTGGTCTACGCGACGTCACTGCCGGGTTCCGCCCAAAAGGCTGGCGACAGCAACCCTGCCACGGCGGTTCGAGCTCTAGAGGGCGAGAGGGTGAAGGCGGAAGCGCGCAATGACAACGATGCGCTGGACCTGATTCTCGACAATGCTGTCGTGTACATCGAAGCCGGCAAGGTGATTTCCAAGGGCGATTACCTGTTGCGGGTAAAGTCCGCCAAGCCGCAGCTGCAGCAGATCGTACTGGAAGCCATGACGGTGCGCACGGTGGAAAACACGGCCATCGTGGTTGGGACCTACCGCAAAACCGATGGCAAGGACGGAAAGTCCTTGAAGCGCTGGCGCTTTGTTGACACCTGGGTGAACAAGAAGGGAAGTTGGATGTTGGTCGCCGCGGCGGCAACACCCCTGGCGAAGTAGCGAACTCGGCTGCATCCGCATTGCCGGGTCCTGCGCCCCTTCAAATTACATCGGCGTTCAGTCCGCAAGTCGCCCAATCCGCTCGTGATGTATTCTTCCTGCTTATGCTCCTGATTCGTCCTGCGACAATTGATGACGTGCCGCTGTTGCGGACGCTGATCCGCGAACTGGCTGCGTTTGAGCGCGAGCTGGAATCTTGCGTGATCGAAGAGGCGGAGCTGGGGCGCGATGGGTTCGGGGCGAATCCCCGATTCCGCGCCCTGATTGCGGAGTGGGAGGGTCAGACGGCGGGATACGCTCTGTTCTTTGGTTATTACTCGACGTGGGTGGGACGGGGACTCTTTCTCGAGGATATTTTCGTGCGCGAGCAGTTTCGCGGTAGAGGAATTGGGAAAGCATTGCTGGCTTCCGTGGCGCATGTTGCCGTGCAGGAGGATTGTTACGGAGTGCAGTGGGAAGTGCTCAACTGGAATGAGAAAGCGATTGCACTTTACAAGTCTTTGGGAGCGGAGTTCCGCGACCGGTGGCGGCCCGTGATGCTGTCGGACGACGCGCTGCTGCGGCTGGCGGAGAAGGCGTTGTGAGCGCACGGGTTCGCATCATCGGCGCGGGATTGGCCGGGTCGGAAGCGGCGTGGCAGTGTGCGCGGCGAGGAGTGGAGGTAGAACTGTTCGAGATGCGTCCGGTGCGGTCGACGCCGGCTCACCAGACGGCGGACTTTGCGGAGTTGGTGTGCTCGAATTCGTTGAAGTCGGATAGTGAGAATACGGCTCCGTGGCTGTTGAAGGAGGAGATGCGGCGGGCGGGGTCACGATTGCTGGAAATTGCGCGCGAGTGCGCGGTTCCTGCGGGGCACGCTTTGGCTGTGGATCGGGTGGCGTTCGCTGCGAAGGTGACCGAGGCGGTTTCCCGCGAAGGGCGGATTACGGTACGGCGGGAGGAAGTGACTTCCGTGGAAGAAGACGGGCCGGAGGTCACCGTGATTGCTACCGGGCCTTTGACTTCGGAGGCGCTGGCGGAGGAGATTGCGCGCCTGAGTGCGGGTGGAGGCGAATCAAACCCAGACCGGGCGAGTCGCCCGCTCCCACACAATCAAGATCTACACAGTCCACATTTGTATTTCTACGATTCAATCAGTCCGATCGTGGAGGCGGATTCGATTGACATGTCGCGCGTGTATATGGCGGCGCGCTATGACAAGGGATCGGCAGATTACATCAACTGTCCGATGACAGCGGAAGAATACGGCCGGTTCTACGACGCGCTTTTGGCGGCGCAATCTGTGGAGGAGCGCGATTGGGAGAAGTTGAATTACTTCGAGAGCTGCCTGCCCATCGAAGAGATTGCGCGGCGTGGACGGGACACGCTGCGCTTTGGTCCCATGAAGCCTGTGGGTTTGAAAGATCCGCGCACGGGCCGCATGCCTTATGCGGTGGTGCAGTTGCGCCAGGAAAACTTGCGCGCGGACTCCTACAACCTGGTGGGATTCCAGAATCATCTGAAGTTTGGCGAGCAGGCGCGCGTGCTGCGGCTGATTCCCGGGCTCGAGAATGCGCGGTTCCTGCGCTACGGACAGATTCATCGCAACACTTATATCAACGGGCCGGCGCTGCTGCGGGAGACGCTGCAGATGAAGGCGCATCCGCGAGTTTTGTTCGCGGGGCAGATTTGTGGAGTGGAAGGCTACGTGGAATCGATTGCGACCGGGCTGATGGCCGGAATGCATGCCGCAGCGCTGGCGCTCGGGAATGAGCTTGTGCCACCGCCGCGGGCGTCCGCGTTTGGATCGCTGACGCACTATGTGACCCATGCGGACGCGAAGAACTTCCAGCCGGCGAACATCACGTTTGATCTGCTGCCGGCGCTGGAGAAAAAGATCCGCGACCGGAAGGAACGGCACCGGTTGCAGTGCGAGGCGGCGCTGAAGGAATTTGATGGGTGGATGGACAGGGCCGGGGCGGCGCTCAGGGCGGGCACACCTTAATTCGTGGCACGCCGTTGTTCAACATGCAAAAAGACCTTCTGGCGATCGCATTTTCCTGCAACAATGTGCTGCTGCCCTGCGTATCCACATAGCGAAGGGCAAGACCGGCGCAGTGAGCTTACTTTCCTTGATCGGTTGCGTCCAACCAACTGAAGAGCTATGACCCTGCAAGATCTCTTTCGCGATGTGCTGCGGACGTTATGGGCGCACAAGCTGCGCGCGTTTCTCACCATGTTCGGTATTGCCTGGGGGATCGTCTCGATCGTTCTGATGGTGGCGGCGGGCGAAGGCCTGCGCAAGGGCCAGGCAGAGCAAGCCAAGAATCTGGGCAAAGACGTGATGATTGTTTTCCACGGGCGCACCAGCTTGCAAGCCGGCGGAACGCATGCCGGACGCCAGGTGCACTGGGAAGATGAGGACCTGCCGGTGGTGCAGGCAGAAACTCCCGACTGCCAGTACGCTATTCCAGAACTGGAGCAGGATACCGTGCGCGCGCATAGCAACTTCAACAATGCCGCGTTCACCGTGACCGGATCGCATCCGCAGTTTGCTTACATTCGCACTCTCGACGTGGGCTCGGGACGTTTTTACGACTGGGACGACATGCGCGAAGCGCGGCGGGTGGCGTTTCTGGGATCAGATGCCGCCAAACAATTGTTTCCCGGCCGTAATCCGGTGGGCGACAACATCTATTTGAATGATTTCCCCTACGTCGTGATCGGAGTGATGGCGAAGAAGAAACAGGATTCCAGCTATGACGGATGGGACGTGAACAAGATTTTCATTCCCTTCTCCGCCATGCGCCGCGACTTTCCCGACAAGCCTCCGGGAACATCGACCACCTTCGATCAACTGCTGGTGACGCCGAAGTCGGTGGAGCAGCACGAGGCCTGCAAACACGAAGTCCGCGTGGCGCTGGCGCGCATGCACCGCTACGATCCGAGCGACAAGGAAGCTTGCCCCATCTGGGATACGGTGCAGGAAGCGCAAGCTTTTAAAACAATGACGGACGGGATGAAATATTTTCTGGGCGCGGTGGGGATTGTGACGCTGCTGCTGGGCGGCATCGGCGTGATGAACGTGATGCTGGTGGCGGTACGCGAGCGCACGCGGGAAATTGGGGTGCGCAAGGCGCTGGGCGCGCCCGCGGCAACGATCCTGCGGCAATTCTTCGTGGAGGCGCTGATCATTGCGCTGTTGAGCGGAGCGATTGGTCTGGGAGTTGCCTTCGGATTTTGCGCGCTGGTGAACTTGCTTCCCATGCCCGACTTCTTCGCCGGTCTGGTTCCGGACTGGACTTCGGGGCTGGTCGCCGCCGGCTTGCTCGGCACGATTGCGGTGGGCGCGGCGCTGTATCCGGCACGAAGGGCGGCGTCAATCGATCCCATTGAAGCGCTACGGTATGAGGCGGGAGGGTAGAAAGAGCCGGTTTCAAAGTTTCAAGGTTGCAAGGTTTCAAAATCGGATGGCGCCTGTAGCTGCGGTGTTGGTCATTGAAACCTTGGAACTCTGAAACCTTGAAACCTCGCTCCATCTGCTGGCAGTGAGACGAATGCTCATAGAAATCATTCTCGAGGCCTGGATCGCGCTCAAGCGGAACCTGACGCGCAGCTTCCTCACCATGCTGGGAATTGTGTGGGGGATTGCGACGGTGACGCTGCTGATCGCCTATGGAAGCAGCTTCCGCGGCGTGCTGGTGCATGGCTTTGACGCGTTCGGAAAGAGCGTGGTGATTTGCTGGCCGCAGCAAACCAGCGAACAGCCTGGCGGGCAGCGCGCCGGGAAGAGAGTCGTCGTCGAGCAGGCCGACGTGGACCTTGTGAAGGCCACGGCACCGCTGGTGCGGCATGTGTGCCGCGAGACTGTGCGGCGTCCGGGGATTGCCTATGGCGACCGCATGGTGGGAACCGCACCAGTGCGTGGGGTTTGTCCGGAGTACGGCGAGATGCGGAACGAGGTGCCCTCTGAGGGCCGCTGGCTCGATTCCGGCGATGAACTGGAGAGGCGGCGCGTAATCTTTCTGGGCGGCCGGCTCAAAGAAGAACTCTTCAGCGGCCGACCCGCCGTGGGCGAGACCGTGACCGTGAGCGGCGTGCGCTTCACCGTGGTGGGCGTGATGGCGCGCAAGATCCAGCTCAGCAATTACTTCAGCAGCGACGATGAGTCGTCGTGGATTCCCTACTCGACCGCCGGGGATCTGTGGAACACGCGCTACGCCGCAGTGATGCTGTTTGAACCGATCGCGCCGCAGTTTGAAAAGAAGGCGATGGCGCAGGTGCTGGCCGCGGTGGCGTCACGGCAGGGCTTCTCGCCGACCGATCCCAAAGCCTTTCAGATGTTCGGGCGCGATGAATTCCGTCCGGTCATTGATGCGCTGACCATTGGCCTACAGGTGCTGCTCGCGTTTGTCGGTACGTTGACGCTCGGGATCGGGGGCGTAGGCGTGATGAACATCATGCTGGTCTCGGTGGACGAACGCATTCGCGAGATTGGCCTGCGGCGGGCGCTGGGCGCGCGCAAGCGGCACATCAAGCTGCAATTCCTGGCCGAGACTTTGCTGATCATGGTGCTCGGCGGCGCCATCGGCGTACTGCTCTCCTATCTCATCGCATGGGCGGTGGGCACACTGCCCATGATGGGGCCGCTATTTGAAGACGATTCCGGTCAGGGCGATATTCACCTGCGGATTTCCATGATGACGGTGGTGATCTCAAGCGCGGTGTTGCTGATCGTCGGCGTAATCAGCGGCATGGTTCCGGCTGTTCGCGCGTCGAAGCTTGATCCCGTGGAAGCGCTGCGCTACGAGTAAGTCTAACTTCTCCCTCCGAATTAATTTGATCCCTGACGATATTCTTAGTACCTTTTCTGCGTAAGTCATTGACAGCCGAGGTGCGCTTTGCCATTTTCCGCGGTCGACGCAATCTCTCCCGCCTTCGAGCACACCAAGAGGCAACTGTTGCAACCATTTCGTTTCGGTCAATGGTTGCGGCTCGCCCTGGTTGGATTGCTGGCGGGCGAACTCAGTTCCGGCGGCGGATGCAACGCGCCCAACACTTCCAACTTCAACCTTCCCCGGCACACCGGCACGGAGCACTTTCTAGGGCCGGGCCTGGCGAGCACTGATCCCGCGCTGTTCGCCGGTTTGATCGTGGTGCTGGTTCTTGCCGCATTGGTGCTGGGCATTGTGTTGATGTACATCAGCAGCGTCATGCGCTTTATTTTGTTCGATAGCGTGCTGGCGAAGGAGTGCCATATTCGCCGGGGCTGGAACCAGCGGCAGGAGCCGGGCTGGCGCTATTTCCTCTGGAAGCTGCTTTATTCACTCGTGACCCTGGGGGTGGCGATCGTGCTGGTTGGAATTCCGGCAGGCTTCGCCTTCGCAATGGGCTGGTTTAGCGCCCCTAAGGATCACGTGGTGGCGCTGGTGCTTGGCGGCATCGCACTGTTTTTCGTATTCCTGATCTTCGTGATCGTAACGTCTGTGATTTACGTGCTGACCAAGGACTTCGTTGTGCCGCAAATGGCGCTGGAAAACATTGGGGCGATGGAGGGCTGGCGGCGGCTTTCGGCCATGATAAAGGCTGAGAAGGCCGGCTACGCAGGCTATGTGGGGATGAAAATCGTGCTGGCGATCGGCGCGTCGATCATTTTCGGCATTCTGGGCTTCATTCTCGCCCTGGTTTTTTGATTCCAGTCGCGGGAGTGGCCATTGCCGCTGTGATGGGCGGAAAAGCAGCGGGCCTCGGGTGGACCGCGGGCACCATCACGCTGGCGATTGTCGCGGGATGCATATTGCTGGCCGTCTTTCTTTTTCTGTTGGCGCTTATTTCCGTGCCTGTCATCGTTTTCTTTCCCGCTTATTCCATTTATTTCTTCGCAGCGCGCTACCCCCAGTTGAGCGCCCTGCTCTACCCCGCGCCGCCTGCGCCGGTCATTCCACCGGCAGCAACTCCGCCGCCCTACGAGCCGCCGCCATTGCCGCCCGCGCCCGAGGCGATCGGATAGACAGAGGTGCTCACTGCGGCGGGGGCTTCAGCTTGGCGTCGCGTCCGTGCGGCCACGAGAAGCGCCTGCCGATGATGCATTTCACGATGAGATGGTCGGTGGATCGTGTGGTGCCGACGCCGACGCCGAAATTGAACTCCCACTGCGGGCCGAAGTCGACATCAATCGACGGGAAGAATTGCTGTTGCTGAACTCTAAGCGCGTCGAAGCCGGTCAGTGAGCCATAGGACGCGTAGTATTCCAGTCCGCCCGCAATCTTTTTCGTGAAATCGTAGCTGATCTTCGCGTTGGGAGAAAATGTCATACCCTGATTCACTCCGGGGCCGTGCCAGGAGCGATCGAGCGCGGGATTGAAGGACAGGTACCACGGGCCGATTTTCTTGTCGACGATAGGCCGAATTTCCCAGGTCCATGTATCGGGAGAAAAAGCGGCGCGCTGATACCCGATCTCATTCGACAAGCTAACGCCGACGGGCCAGTGCCACTTCTCCGGAACCCGTACCCGCGGGCGGATGTGGTCGCCCACCCATTGCCATCCACCGTCGGATTGAATGCTGGTGAAAACGTAAAAACCAACTTCGGCCCAGTCATTGATTCCCTGCGTGATTTCAAGCGTCTCGTGCTCGGCGTGGTTCGAGGGCAGAACTCCGTCCTGCACGGTTTTGCTGCCTTCGACTGTGAAGTTGGAATGGATTTCGAACATGGTTGACCGGGGAACGACCGTGTCGGCTCCGTAGACCTGGATTTCGTAATTGTCCTGCGCGTTGGCTGAAGAGAGGTGCAACACAAAGACAATAGCGATCAGAAGCGCAAGGAGGGCGGGGCGAGGCGTGCGTGACATGGTCAGGTATATCTTCCCACATCAACGCGGTTTCACGGCGGCCAAGGGAACTCTCTCGCCGCTCGGGGTGTCTGATCTTGCAGACACGCGCGTGCCAAAAGAGAAGAGGAGCTTTCTATGTCGTTCTCCATGGCAGGCAAAGGTGCGCGCCGTCCCGAGATTAATGTCACGCCGCTGATCGACGTGCTGCTGACGCTGGTCATTGTGTTTATGGTCGTAGTGTCGATGGACAAAGAAGAGGGAGAGACGGCGCAGATTCCGCAGCCAGACCACAAGTCAGCGCCGAACATCGCAGAGCCGCGCACGGTCGTCATCCAGGTGGTGTGGACGAAGGACAATCAGCCCCCGGCAGTGAAGATCAATCAGGACGAGGTGCGCTGGGAAGATCTGGAACAGCGGCTCGCGGAAATCTATTTGAAGCGTGCCGAGAAAGTAGTCTTCGTGCGCGGTGACAACGACGTCGACTTCCAGTACGTCGCCGACGTGATCGACGTGGCACATCACGCGGGCGTGCTGAGGGTTGGGCTGCTGACCATGGATCGGGAGGTCGCGGGGGAGTAGGGCCGATTCTCTTTGAGAGAGCACGCAGGGAAAGGGTGTTAGCCTAGCGCTGAATGTTTGAATCGATCAGCAATCGGAATCGTCCGAGCTGGAGGTTCCGGGTGGTCGCCGCGGCCCTGGGTCTTGCGCTGCTCGCGGGCTTGGTGTGGATCTTGCGGATGACTCAGATGCCGCTCAAGTCTTACACACGCCCGTTGCCTCCTCTGTCCAGCCCACAATCGGAGATCGAAGGCCGCCTCTCGACCGGAGTGAAGTACTTGTCGGAAACAATAGGTGAGAGAAACGTTTGGCGAGCCGGATCTTTACCGGTAGCCGTTAACTATCTTCGCGACAATCTCCAGCAATCCGGATACGCGGTCACAGAGCAGACCTATCGAGTGGAAGATCAGGAGGTAAGCACTCTTGAAGTGAGCATCGCAGGAAGCGAGAACGCAGGTGAGACCATTATTGTCGGCGCGCACTACGACACTGTCGCCGGGACGGTGGGCGCGGACGACAATGCCACTGGTGTCGCAGCGGTACTGGAACTGGCTCGCCAGTTCCGGGGAAGCAAGCCCCGTAAAACCGTGCGCTTTGTGATTCTTGTCAATGAAGAGCCCCCGTTCTTCCAGACGAGCAGGATGGGCAGCCTCGTATACGCCCAGCAACTCCGGCGTGAAAACGTTCGAGTCTCAGCCATGATTTCGCTTGAGATGCTCGGGTTCTATTCCGATGTTCCGGGGAGCCAGAAATATCCCGCATTGCTTAGCCTCTTTTATCCCAGCCGCGGAAATTTCATTGGCTTCGTCAGTAATTCCGAGTCCCGAGACTTGGTTCGCCGCTCCATCCGCGCGTTCCGCGAATCGACCAGCTTTCCGTCAGAAGGCATCGCTGCTCCAGGCGATTGGCCCGGCATCGGATGGTCGGACCAATGGTCCTTCTGGCAGGAAAATTATCCCGCAATCATGATCACCGACACGGCGCTGTTCCGCTATCCGTACTATCACACTCCGCTCGACACCGCGAATCGACTGGATTTCGACCGGATGGCGAGAGTTGTGGAGGGCGTTCAACGGGTGGTCGAATCGTTGTGTGCAGAACAGTAACCGCCGGGAAGGAGCTGGTTAGCTCTAGTTCCTCGCGCGATTCTTAATCCAAATCGGAGTCCCCAAAAATCCGAATGCTTTCCGGATCTGATTCTCTAGGAACCGCTGATAGGAAAAGTGCAGCTTCACAGCGCGGTTGGTGAAGAGCACAAACGTGGGCGGCGCGACCGAGGCCTGCGTCATGTAGAGGATCTTCACGCGCGAGCGCATGGGGACGGATGCGCGCTCGAAGTCCACGGTTTCGATGAAGCGGTTCATCGCCGACGTGGAGATGCGCTTGCGGCGCTCAGTGGCAACCTGTTCGAGCAGCGGGAAGATTCGCTCCGTGCCTTTCCCCGTATGCGCGGAGACAAAAACGATGGGCGCGTAGGTCAGGAATTTGAGGTCCCAGCGCAGGCGCTCTTCGTAAGCCTCGCGGTCGCCGGGACGCTTGCTCTCCCGCATGCGCATGGCTTTCGACGGCCTGCCAGGCTGCTGCGCGCCGCCGCTCACCAGGTCCCATTTGTTGACGACGATAATCACCGAGCGTCCGCTCTCGTGGGCATAGCCGGCGATGGCGGCGTCAAGCTGGCTCACGCCTTCGGTGGCGTCGATGACCAGCAGCGCAATGTCGGCGCCCTCGAGATGCTTGCGCGCCATCACGACAGAAAGCTTTTCCGCCATCAGGTGAGTCTTGCCTTTGCGGCGAATGCCGGCAGTGTCGATGAAGCGAAAGCGGCGTCCCTTGTGCTCGACGATTTCGTCAACCGCGTCGCGCGTGGTGCCGGGGATGGGCGAAACTATGGCGCGGTCGGACGCAGTCAGGCAATTCAGCAGCGTTGACTTGCCCACGTTGGGATGGCCGATGATGGCGACCTTGGTTTCGTAGATGGGCTCAGGTTCAACGGCGAATTCATCACCTGCTTGAAAAGATTTATCCTGTGCTTCCTCTGTGTCCTCTGTGGTTAAGGTTTCGGCGGGCGGCAAGACGTCCAACACTGCGTCCAGCAGATCGTCGATCCCGCGCCCATGCTCGGCGGAGATCGGAAACATTTGATTGATCCCGAGCCGATGGAACTCGTCCACAATGTGCGCCTGCTTTTCCGTATCGGCCTTGTTGACCGCCAGAAAGAGCGGACGATTCGTCTTGCGCAGTAAGCGCACGAGTTCAAGATCAGGCGCGGCGACTTCCGTTCGTCCGTCAACGACCATCACGATGGCGGCGGCTTCGTCGAATGCAACTCGTGCCTGGCGAAAGATCTCCGACGGAATAAAATCTTTGTCCTCGGGAATGATTCCGCCGGTGTCGATGATGCGAATGCGACGGCCGCGCCATTCGGCGTCCCCATATAAGCGGTCGCGCGTGATGCCGGGCTCGTCGCCAACAATAGCGCGGCGCGATCCAACGATGCGGTTGAACAGCGTGGACTTGCCTACGTTAGGCCGGCCCACGATGGCAAGCGTAGGAACGCCGGCTGCGGTGGTGCCGAGCGTGCTGGTCGAGTTGTAGGTGGGTTGGGTCAAAATAGGCGACAAACAGTGCTGATAGCCCGGAACCCTTATTATAGAGACTCCCGTGGCTTTAGGTTCCCAACCCGTGTCTCCTGCAACGCAAAATCGCGCCGTACCTGGCGGAAAAGACGCTTCTCGTTCAACCCTCCATCAGTTCTTTTCGCCGGGAGGAGTGCTGGCGCGCACGCATCCTGCCTATGAATTCCGCCGCGGTCAGTTGCAGATGGCGCAGGCGGTGGAGGAGGCACTGGAAGAAAAACGCCACCTGATCGTGGAAGCCGGCACGGGCACGGGGAAAACCCTGGCGTACCTGTTGCCGGTGATCCGCTCGGGCAAACGGGTGATCATCTCGACCGGCACCAAGAATCTCCAGGAACAACTTTTCTACAAGGACGTTCCGTTTCTTGAGCAAGCCCTGTTCGGCGCGGCGGGCGGTGAGGGAGAGACCTCGCCTCGTCGCCTTTCGGTCTGCTACATGAAAGGCCGCAACAATTATCTGTGCCGCAAAAAGCTCTACGACCTCACCGACCAACCCGTGCTGAGCGGCTTGGAAGAGATTGAGCAATACCGCGCGATTGCCGCGTGGGAAAAGACAACCTCGACCGGCGACCGCGCGGAACTCGCCGAACTCCCCGAGGCCAGCGTGCTCTGGCACAAACTCGATGCGCGCTCAGACGCATGCATCGGGCAGAAGTGCAGCGAGTACGAGCGCTGTTTCATCACCGAAATGCGCCGCCGCGGCATGGAGAGCGACATTATTATCGTCAACCATCATCTCTTCTTCGCCGACCTCGCCATCAAGCTTCAGGCCGAGGGCGCGCCCGACGCGGGAATCCTGCCGGAAGCTGCGGCGGTGGTTTTCGACGAAGCCCACGAGCTGGAAGATGTCGCCGGGAACTATTTCGGAATTTCGGTGAGCAACCTGCGCGTGGAGGACCTGGCGCGGGACGTCGAATCCTCTCTGCAACACAACAAGATGATGTCCGCGTCGCTCTCAGGAGCGCTGGGAAGTTTGCGCGAGCGTTCGCAATTCTTCTTTTCCCTGTTGCCGCCGGGCGAGGGACGCTTCGCCTTCGAAACGCGCCGTGAGTTTCTCGAAGAGAACGGAGACGAGTTTCTGGCGCTCAATCAGGCATTGACGCGGCTTGCAGGCGAACTCGAAGGCTTGCCACAGAAGCCGGAGGAGGTTTTCAACTTCGTGCGGCGAGCCCAGCAACTCCAAGTACAGCTTGCCTTCGCCATGGAGTCGGACGATCGCAATACCGTGTTCTGGATCGAGCGCCGCGGCGGGCGGGGGCGAACGACTTCACCACAAAGATCCGGCAACGCCGACAGAACCGGTCGTCAGAACGTTTTTTTACAGGCAACTCCGATCGATGTCGGCCCCATCCTGCGCGAGTGCCTGTGGTCAAAACTAGAGTGCGCAGTGCTTACTTCGGCTACACTCGCCGTCGGCGGCGGTTTCGAATACATCCGGCAGCGGCTCGGCCTTGAGCACGCGCGCGAATCGGTGCTGCCTTCGCACTTCGACTATGAGAGCCAGGCTTTGTTCTATGTGCCCCCGGACTTGCCCGATGCACGCACGCCTCAGTTTGCCGCGCTGGCCGCAGAGCGCATTCGCAAGCTCCTGGAGATCACTCGCGGCCGCGCCTTCGTGCTTTTCACCAGCTACGCGCAGATGAACGACATTTACCAGCGGCTGCTGGGCGAACTAGAGTTCCCCATGCTTCGTCAGGGCGATGCGCCGAAAACCGCGCTGCTCGAGGAGTTCCGCCTGACGCCGAATGCCGTGCTCTTTGCCACCTCGTCGTTCTGGCAGGGTGTGGATGTGCAGGGCGAGCAGTTGAGTTGCGTGATCATCGATCGCCTGCCATTTGCCGTGCCCAGCGATCCGGTGGTAGCCGCGCGGGTAAAGGCAATTGATGCCGATGGCGGCAACGCGTTCTTCCAGTATCAGGTGCCGGCGGCGGTGATCACGCTGAAACAAGGCTTTGGACGCCTGATCCGGTCGCTCCACGACCGCGGCCTGCTGGTGCTGCTCGACAACCGCATCCTGAAAAAGCAGTATGGGCGCGTGTTCATCGAGAGCCTGCCGAATTACAAGAAGACCACGGAGATGCGGGTGGTGGAGGAGTTCTTCGAGACACGCAGTTAAGCCAACTCACACGTACTCCCGCTCCGCCCGCCGAATCTCGCGATACCGCTCAAACACTTTCTTCTCGCTCTCCAGCCCCAGCGCCGACCGAATCGAGCTCCCCCGGAAAGTGTGGCCCAGCATCTTCCACCCAGTCGTCAGAACAAATTTCGGATCGTGCTTCAGCGCCACCGGGACATGTCGAACTTTCATCCAGCGCTCGGCCTTCCAGCGCATGAATTCCACTTCTTCGGCGGGCAGGTGTTCAGTGCGCACCACGGCCGTGGTGCCGTCGTATTCTTCAAGCCGCTCATTCATGATCAAGCCCTGGTCGCGGAATTCTTTCGTCATGGGCGTGCGCGGATACGGAGTGGGATGCTGGATGTAGGGCCAGTCCACGTAGCGGCGGGCAAATTCAAGATTGGCTTCGATCGACTCGCGAGTATCGCCCGGACTGCCCACAATTAGTCCTCCGACCACCAACATCTGGTTGCGATGGAGGTAGTCGATGGCTTTCAGCGTGGCATTTCCAGTGTTCTGACCGTTGTTGCGCTCGGTGTTTTTTGCCGAAGCCTTCAGAAATTCAAGATCGTTCTCGAGGATATTTTCGATGCCGAGAAACACGTAGCGGAATCCGGCTCGCCGCATCAAGGGAGCGAGTGTTTCGCCGTGATTCGCGATGGCGGAGGTCATGCCCTGCACGAAGTAGTCGATTTTATGCAGCCCGGCGGCGATGATGGCCTCGCACAAAGCCTCAAACCGCTTCACGCTCAGCGTGATGTTGTCGTCGACCAGAAAAATAGTTCGCGCGCCGTGATCGTAGGCGTCGCGAATGTCGGCCAGCACGCGGTCAAACGAGTAAGTATGGAAGTTGCGCCCGCGCATCTCGATAATGGAGCAGAAACTGCAATCGAAGGTGCAGCCGCGCGAAGTCTCGATCACGTCCACCTGCCGGCCCAGCATCGTGTATCCCGCAAGTACTCGCGCATCGCGCCTCGGCAGGCGAATCTCGCTGTCTTCCAGCCGGTGCGGCGGCCGCGCAGGATTGTGCACCCAGCCCTCGCCCTTCCGATAAGAAAGGCCGCCAATCTTGTCGAAGCCTGAACCTTGTTCCAGCGCGCGCAACAATTCGCGGAACGTGACTTCGCCCTCGCTGCGCACAAGATAGTCGACGCCCATATTTTCGTATGCCTCTGGCGCGAGGCTAGGATCGTACCCGCCGACCACGATCTTCACGCCCGGCCGCAACGCGCGCACCAGGTCAATGATGCGGCCGGCAGTGCGCCGCTGAAACGTCATGATGGAGAGTCCAACAACTTCCGGATCAAGCTCGCGGACGAGCCGCGTGACGGTTTCACGCACCTCGCGGTGAACCAAAATCAAGTCAGCCACAGCCACGCGATGATGCGGGTCAACGTTCCCCGCCAGCGACGTAAGCGCGCCGTTGGGCATGCGGATGGCGACTGGTGGCATGTGTTCGAAGGAATCCGGCATCGACAACAACAGGACGTTCATGAGGACCTGTCCTTACGCTCCAGTAATCCCGCAGGCGCGGGTTGACCCCAGTAGCAAAGCGAATGGCCGTAATTGTACCGCAGCCTGCGCCCTAAATGCCCGATCGCGTTCTCAGTCTTAGAGTTTGCTACTTGTGCTCGTCCGCCGTGCCCGCAGTTGCCAGCACGCCCACCACAATCCCGGAAGCCTGGCCCTTAGCGCGATACAGGCGCTCCGTGGCTTTTACAAAGTCCGAGGGCTTGGCATCAGGAATGTTGACGAAGGTCTGTGGATTGCGGTCGGTGAGCGGGAACCACGAACTCTGGATCTGCACCATGATGCGGTGGCCACGCCGGAAAGTATGGTTCACGTCTTGCATGGCGAAGTCGATCTGCTCGACTTTGCCGGGAGTGAAGGGCTCTGGTTTTTCGAAACTGTGGCGAAACTTTCCGCGGAAAGGCTCGCCTCGCACCAGTTGCTGATATCCACCCATGGTGAAAGGCGGCGCACCCACGTCAGTTCGCGGCTTGTTTCTGTCTTCAGGTTTCACATCGTCGAGCTTGCTGTCGGGGTAATCAGGAGGATAAACATCAATCAGTTTCACATCCCAATCGGAATCAGTACCGGTGGTCGAAACGAAAAGCCGCGGCGAAACCGGGCCGGCAATGGTTACGTCCTCTTGCAACACCGGCGTTTCATAAACCAGAACATCCGTTCTGCTCGACGCGAAGCGCTGGTCGCCGACCATGTATTCCTGCGGGACGCTGGTTGAAACGTAGTTCACGAACGGCACAGGCTTGGCCGGATCGCTGACGTACTCATCGTATGCGGAGGCGTCGGAAGCGGGCGGATCGAACGAAAGTCCGCCACCCGCGCGGAAATACAGGGTCCTGGCGTCAGTCTCTTTCGGCGGCCATGCGGAATACTTTCTCCACACATTCGTGCCGGTTTCGAACACGTACGCTTTCGGAAGCTTCGCATCGCTGTTGCCTTTCAGATATTGCTCGAAAAAGGGAAATAGAATCTGTTTCCGGTAATAGTCGCCGGTATTGAATGAGAAATCGACTCGTCCCAGGTGATCGCCGTCGTAGCGAGCCCAGCCGCCATGAACCCACGGCCCGACCACGAGTGCGTTGAAGATTCCGGAATTGTTTTTGTCGATGGCGTGGAAAGTGCTAAACGGACCTTGCAAATCCTCGGCGTCGAACCATCCACCCACGGTAAGCACAGCGCAGTGGATGTTCTTCATGTGCAGCGCCAGATTGCGCGCCTTCCAGTAATCGTCGTAGGTGTCGTGCTTGACCTGGTCATCCCAGAGCGCACTCTTGCCCTCCAGATACTTCGCAAGATTGGAGAGTGGACCGGCATTCAGATAAAACTCGTAGCCATCTTTGGTGCCGTAATCGAAGGGGACAAATGTCTTTGGCGGCAGTTGGGGATTCTCCTGCGGCTTGAACGAACTATAGAACCCGAAGTTGGCGTCGAGCATGAACGCCCCACCGTGGTAGGCGTCGTCACCCATGAAGAGATCAGTCATAGGGGCCTGCGGCGAAGCCGCTTTCAGCGCGGGATGCGAGTCGATGATGCTGGCCGAGGTGAAGAATCCGGGATACGAAATGCCCCAGATCCCGGCGTTCCCGTTATTGTTAGGCACGTTCTTCAGCAGCCAGTCGATGGTGTCGTACAAATCGCTGGCGTCGTCCACATCCTGCTTGGATTTCTTGTTGTCGATATGCGGTCGCATTTCGATGAACGTTCCCTCCGACATGTAGCGCCCGCGCACGTCCTGATTGACGAAAATGTATCCCGCCTTGTCGAAGTCGGGAGACGGGCCGAGCCGCGTGCGATACATATCCACGCCGTAAGGGCCCACGCTGTAAGGCGTCCGGTTGATCAGGAACGGATAGGCGCGGGAACTGTCCTTGGGCACGTAGACCGAGGTAAACAGGTGAACGCCGTCGCGCATGGGAACTCGATACTCGTACTTCGTGTAGTGTTCCTTAATGTCATATTCCGGCGTCTCGGGCCTGCTCTGGGCGGCAAGAGCGGTGGTGAACGCAAGGGCGACAAGAATCAGAATCGGCAGTTTGGGGCGCATGCGTGCTCCTTGGGCAATGAAACAGACGAATAGGCAAGCTACCTTTATAAGCAGCAGGCAGTCAAGCCGCAATTGCGCCCATGCGCGTTACAATAGATGTTTCGGCAGGGAGCGCGGCCCTGGCTTGTATTCACGCCGAGCCGCTGAGGGATGTATGTTTGAAGTAACAGTTGACGACACTTTTGCCGCGGGGCATTACCTGCGCAACTACAAGGGTAAGTGCGAGAACCCGCACGGGCATAACTACAAGATCCGTGTAACGCTGGCCGGGGCCGAGTTGGATAAAGCCGGCCTGCTGCTAGATTTCAAAGACCTGCGCGAAGTGATGAAACACGTAATCGACCGGCTCGATCACCAGATGATCAACGAAATCGAGCCCTTCACAGTGATCAATCCGTCGGCGGAAAATCTTGCCAAGTATTTCTACGACGAATCAAACGCGCGGCTGAAAAATGTGACCAACGGCCGGGTGCGAGTAAAAGATGTAACGGTGTTTGAAACAGACACCACGACAGCGAAGTACTCGGAGTCGTAGCGCCGCCGTCCCGGCGGCTGTCCAGCGGGCGTCCCACCCGCGCCTAGGCCGGCGCTGCTTTCCATGCAGATAACTGAAATCTACAAGTCGTTGCAGGGCGAGTCGACCCACGCGGGGCTCCCTTGCGTGTTCGTCCGCCTAACGGGCTGCAACCTGCGCTGCTCCTGGTGCGACAGCGAGTACACTTTCCAGGGCGGACACAAGATGACCTCCGAGGAAGTGGGCGACGAAGTAAAGCGTCTCAGTCCCCACGGCGGGTTGGTGGAAATCACCGGCGGCGAACCCATGCTCCAGGAGCGCGAACTGCTGCCGCTCATGCGGCAGCTGCTGGAAGCCGGCTATCGCGTGCTGCTCGAGACCAGCGGAGAGCGTCCACTGGAGCGGGTTCCCGCCGAAATCATCAAAATCGTCGACGTGAAGTGTCCAGACTCGGGCGAGTCCGATACTTTCCACATCGAGAATCTGGAGACCCTGACCGCGCACGATGAAGTCAAATTCGTCCTGAGCGGGCGCACCGACTACGAGTTTGCCCGCGACTTCACCTACCGGCATCACCTCGCCGAGCGCGTCAACGCAGTGCTGTTCTCCCCTGCTTTCCGCAAGGACGCCACCGGAGCCCGCGACAGTTCGCACTGTCTGCTCGACCCGCAGGAGCTAGCCGAGTGGATGCTCGCCGACGATGTTCCCGCACGCCTCGGCCTGCAACTGCACAAGTTCGTCTGGGACCCGGCGGTGAAAGGCGTTTGAGATAACTGAGGAAGGGTTGCCATGGCAATTCCATACAGCGCTGAGAAAGATGACCTTTACTTTCCCGCAAAGCGCGCAGTGTTTTTCCCCAACGGCCGGCCACGGTCCGATGCTGCCCTTTGTGTGGAGATGGCGCGGCTGGCCTACTGCCGGCTCGACACCAGTTTCACCTTCGACCAGGACCGGATTCGCAAAGTCCTGGGCCGCATCCTGTTTACCGATTGCAAGTTTTTCGAGACCACGACCGCGCCCGATGGTGGCGGCTCTCACGCTTTCCTCGCAATCGATGGCGACAATAAACTGGCCGTGCTTTCGTTTCGGGGCACCGACAAAGACGACCCCACAGATTTGGCTGACGACCTCAACGCCCTGCCCCAGCCATGGCCGGCCGGAGGCAAGGTGCATTCGGGTTTCGCCAAAGCCCTCCAGGAACTTTGGCCGGGAGTTGAGGCCGCCATGCAACCGTTCAACGAATATCGGTTGCTGTTCACCGGTCACAGTCTGGGCGCGGCCATGGCCGCGCTGGCAGCAACTCTGCGAAAACCGCAGTCGCTCTACACCATCGGCTCTCCCCGGGTGGGCGACGCGGCCTTCGCCGATCTGCTCCAGGGCTTGGACAACCATCGTTACGTCGATTGCTGCGATCTCGTGACCCGCGTCCCTCCGGAAGTGTTGGGATATGCGCATATCCCCGGCATGATTCATTACATAAATTTCAACCGTGCCGTGCAGCAACTCTATCCCAACGATTCGTTCATCGAACGCGACCGCACCCAAGCCGAAGAGGATTACTTGAAGAATTATGCCTGGAGGATCGGAGACGTTGCCCTGCGTTCCCTCGCCGATCACGCCCCGGTGAACTATGTATTGCCGGTAACCGTGGCGACTCCCTAAGGATCGAGACCTTGAGCCAAGAAAAAAACAGCGAAGAAAAAAAACGCGCGATCGTTCTGCTCAGCGGAGGCATGGACTCCTGCGTTTGCGCCGCGCTCGCCGCCCGCGACTACGCTGCCGCGGCGTTGCACGTGAGTTATGGACAGCGCACCGAAGCCCGCGAGCGCCAATCCTTCCTCGCCATTTGCCAACGCCTGAACATTCAGGAAAAACTTTTGGTGCGGAATGAAGCCCTGCGCGCCATCGGTGGTTCCGCCCTTACCGACGAGAACATCGCCGTGCCCACCGCCGAGCCAGCTAGTCACGCCCCCGGCCAGAACATCCCAGTCACCTACGTTCCCTTTCGCAACGCGCATTTCTTGGCCGTCGCGGTAAGCTGGGCCGAAGTGCTGGGCGCGGAGAAGATTTTCATCGGCGCCGTGGAACAGGATAGTTCCGGCTATCCCGATTGCCGGCCGGCGTATTATGAAGCGTTCAACCGCGTGATCCAGGCAGGGACGAAAGAAGGAACCATCGAGATCGTCACGCCCTTGATTCACCTGCGCAAGGCCGAAATTGTGCGGCTGGGCCTTGAACTGGACGCGCCATTCGATTTAACTTGGTCATGCTACAAACGCGAAGACCAGGCATGTGGTGTCTGCGACAGTTGCCGGTTGCGCCTGCGAGGGTTTGCGGCTGCGGGAGCCAGGGATCCGATCCCCTATGCCGAGAAGGAAATTGTTGAATTGTGATGGTTTATTGTTGACCAGGAGCTGAGAAGCGCCTCAGTTCAATTTCAATCAACAATCAACAATCAGAAATCAATAAACCAACAATGTTTCGCGCCGGGAGGCCACGATGAAGAAGCATTTTGCATTGTTCGTTTTCGTTCTCTTAATGCTGGGACTGTGTGTGCCTCCAGGTTTTGCCCAGTCTGCTGCGGGAACCGTCAAGGGCGTGTGCCGGGACGCGGACGGCCAGCCCATCGTGGATGGAGTGCTCCTTTGGGTCAACCAGGATAACGGCCAGAAATACAATCTGAAGACCAACAAGAAAGGCGAGTATTTTTCGCTGGGCATTGCGCCGGGCACCTACAACGTCACGCTGTACCGGAATGCCGACGACGCCAAAGCTAACAAGGAACTCTCCAAGGTCAGCAAATTCCCTGTCCCGCTGGACGAGGTGACGCTCGACTTTGACCTAAAGAAGCAGGCGGAGGAGCAGTCCAAGGGTGTGGGCCTGACTCCGGAGCAAGCCAAGCAAATGCAGCAGCAGCAGCAGGAGATGGAGAAAGTAAAAAAAGAAAACACCACCATTAAGGCTCTGAACGAAAAAATCGTTGCCGCCGGCACCTCCATGAAAGCTGGCGATTTCGATTCTGCCATCACCACCTTAACCGAAGCTACCCAGATGGATGCGACCCGCGACGTCATTTGGGCTTTGCTGGCCGATTCCTATCGCAGTTCCGCGTCCAAACAAACCGATCCCGCCGAGAAGTCCAGGCGTCTGCGGGAGGCTGTTGCCGATTACCAGAAGGCGATCGATCTCAAGCAGAAAGCCATAGACGCATCCGGCAAGAAAGATCCCGAAGAGAACAAGAGGCTGGCCGGATATTACAACAACATGGGAGATGCTCTCTCCCGGACCGGCAAGCCTGACGATGCCGTGAAGGCATACTCGCAAGCAGCGCAACTAAATCCTGAGAGCGCTGCGGGTTATTACTTCAATGCCGGCGCTGTATTGACCAACGCGGGCAAGGTGGACGATGCCATAGCGGCCTTCGACAAATCCATCGCTGCCGATCCCACCAAGGCGGATGCCTATTACCAGAAGGGCGTGAACCTCATCGGCAAGGCCACCTTGCAAGGCGACAAAATGGTGGCCCCCCCGGGTACGGCCGAGGCCTTCAACAAATACCTTGAACTTGCGCCCACGGGATCCTACGCCGACGTGGCCAAGCAGATGCTCGCCAGCATCGGGGCTCCCATTGAAACCGGCTTCGGCACAAAAAAGAAGGCTGCGACCAAGAAATAAGCCCAGTAAATAGACCCACTTCCGCCGTTCGCCTCAACGATCTGGTCCGGCCATCGGCCGGCGGGCATTGCTGAGAACTGGGAAGTGAGAACTGCCCTTTGGTTACGAAGGGCTATGTCCTACCTGTCCTTTCGTTTCCCCCGCTGGCGCGGTAAAGTATAAGTATCATTTTCCGACTCCCTGGCCGGTTCTCCCCATCTGTGGTGCGTGCAATTCCCTAGGAACTAGAAACACGTTCGTATTGAGGATGGAATGGCAGCACCTGGCACTGCGGCAGTTTCAGTTTCTTTAGAAGGCTATTCCGGCAGCGGCAAAGTGGCTACACCCGCTTTGCTGGGCGCGATGCTCCGCGCCGCCGACAAAATCAGCGATCTCATCTTTTCCCCCGGACGCCCTCCCCAGGTGCAGGTTTACGGCCAGCTCATTGCAGTGCAGGTGCCTGGGCTCGCAACTCTTACTCCCGACGACACACGCCACATCGCCGCCGATCTGATCGGCGACAATAAACAAGCCGTCGCCACCCTGCGCGAGCATGGATCTTGCGACATATCCTACGGCTTGGCTGGCGTGGCCCGGTTTCGTGTCAACATCTTCATCCAGCGTGGCAGTTGCGCAGTCGTCATGCGCGTAATTCCCACCAACATCCCTGATTTCGCTTCGCTCCGTTTGCCCTCGCACCTCGCCGACGTGGCCAAGCTGCGCGATGGCATCGTCCTGGTCACCGGGCCCGCCGGATCGGGCAAGTCCTCCACCCTGGCCGTGCTGCTTGACTGCATCAATCGCGAGAAGAACTATCACATCATAACGATCGAAGATCCCATTGAGTTCCTGCACAACCACAAAAGCTCCACCGTTCACCAGCGCGAACTGCACAGCGATACTCCCAGCTTTGCGCACGCCCTGCGCTCCGCCCTGCGGCAGGCGCCCAAGGTCATTCTGGTGGGTGAGATGCGCGACCGCGAAACTATCGAGATCGTCCTCGAGGCCGCCGAAACCGGCCATCTGGTGCTTTCGAGCCTGAATACCATGGACGCGTCCAAAACGGTGGAGCGCATTATCGGTTCATTTTCCCCCACCGAACAGGCCCTCGCGCGCGACCGCTTCGCTAAAACCTTCCGCTACGTTATCTGCCAGCGCCTGTTGCCCAAGACCGATCGCAGCGGCCGCGTGCCGGTCGCCGAAATCCTGAAAGCCAACGCGCGCACCCGCGAGTGCATCGAAAAAGGCGAGCGCGACGGCAAGACCTTGCTCGACGCCATGAAGGCAGGCTCTTCCGAAGGCATGCAACACTTCGATGGTGAGATTGCTCAACTCGTTCGGGACCGCGTTGTCGATCTCGAGACCGGCCTGTCCTTCGCCAGCAATCCCACTGTGTTGGGCCAGGAACTGGCCCGCTAGCCAACCTCCGCGCGGCGGTTCAGAATTGTCGGGAATTCTCAGGGAAAATCCACATCCAGGGCGTAGATGTCTTGCGTGCTCACGTCGCGGACAAAAAGCCGTGAGCCGTCGGGGGCTGTGCCGCCCCACGTGCCCCAGGGTCCCAAATAGCGGCGCAGGCTGTTCAGGCTGAACAGTTCCTCGGAATGGCTTTCCCCGACTTTAACGCGGCTGCACTTGGGATTGTCGGTGGCTAGGTTGTCATAGTAAATATAGCGGCTGTCGACCGACCACGAGGGATAGCTCACGTTATTAGCTTCGGTAAGCCACTCCGACCACTTTTGAGAGCGGAAATCATAAAGCATGAGCTTTTTCGATCCCTCAACACTCACGGCCGCGAGATAGCGGCCATCAGGAGACCAGCGCGGGGAAAACAAGCCGGTGGAGCCGGGAAGGGTCGAAGTCTGGCGGGTCTTCATGTCGACCAGCTGAATGTTAACGGTTCCGGTATTCGTGTTGGAATGCCGTCCGAACGCAAGCTGGGTGCCGTCGGGCGACCAGGTAGCGTCAATCTCAGCAATATTTTCCGGCAAGAGTTCCTCGGGCGAGCCCGCTTGCGCGGAAACCAGAAAAATCTTCCACGGCTTCCCGGATTGACCGGAAATGTATGCGACCTGGCTTCCATCCGGAGACCAAACCGGGAGCGCAGCCGTCATCGGCGGATAGGTAAGTTGCAAGCGCTCGCTGCCATCGACGCGGCTGCGCCACAGCGTATTGCCGGGAACGGCAACGTAAGCCGCCCACTTGCCATCGCGGGAAAAGGCCACGTCGCTGGCGGAGATACCGCCGAGGTAGGGGACAAATTGTTTGGAGGCGGCGTCATAGTGAACCAGTTCTCCGCGCGGCTGACCGCCCTGCACAAATAGTTTCCGGCCAACGAGGTCCGGTAAAACCGTGGAATACAAGATGGGGCCAGTCGTGAGTTGCGTGGGAGCAGCGGGGGCTTTGCGGAAAATGCTGGTGGAATCGGGGAGAGCGAAGATGTCGTTGGCCTGGCCGACGCCGCTGTCAAAGACGTAGTAGCGGCCATCCCCGGTCCAGCGGCCACAGCATTCATTCGGCGGCGAGTGCCATCCCTTGAGCAATTGATGCAGATTGGAGCCGTCGGAGCGGACCTCCCACAATGAGTTAGTGTTGGCCTCATCGCGCAGCGAAAAGCGAATGCGGCTTCCGTCGGGAGAAAAAGCGGCAGCGTAGGCGATACCGGGCACGGGGACCAGTAGGTGTGCGGCTGTGCCGTCGGCGTTCGCAAGGTATAGATCGGAACCTTTGACAAACAGGAGCTGCCGTCCATCCCGCGACTAAGCGCCGGCCCTGCCCAGGATATCGCCCAGGCGCCGGGGGGAACCCGCAGGCAAGGGCACAGCCCACAAGGGCGTTACTCTGCTGCCGGTGGGCACCATGTTGCCTACCAACAGTTGGGAATGATCGGCAGAGATGTCATAGATATTCATGCTCTGGACTGGTACCGGGATGGCAGAAGTTTCACCGCCGGTCGATGACACCTGAGCGAGAACCATCCCTTCAGGACGCCACTGTGTGACATAAATACGCGCGCCATCCGTCAACATATTTCCCATAGCGAAGCCGTCATGCGTGATCTGCGTGCTGCCCGTGACTCTCGGCCGACTCACCGGGACGAAAAACCAGACGAGCGCAGCCCCTATCAACAGCGCCGCCGTCGCGGCGACTCCCCAGAGCAAGCGGCGATTGTGTGCTGAAGACTGAGTTGCCGGCAAGGCCGCCACAGTTACTCTGCCTGAGGTGCTGTCGCGCTTCAGGCGTTTCAAGTCAGCGCGGATTTCGGCGGCACTCTGATAGCGGATTTCTCGGTCTTTGTCGAGAGCCTTGCCGATAATGTGTTCGAGTCCCGGAGGAAGATCTGGGTTGAAGCGTTGCGCGGGAGCTGGGTCCTTATGAAGTATGGAATCGAAGATCGCGGCAGTTGTGTCTCCGCGAAAAGGCAACTGTCCCGTCCCCATCTCGTACAGAACGGCGCCGAAAGAGAAGACATCGGTGCGGGCGTCGAGGTCCTTGCCCAGCGCCTGTTCCGGGGACATGTAAGCCACGGTGCCCAGAGTGCTGCCTGCGCTCGTGAGATGTGGATTGTCAGGGCTGGCGATAGTGGCGCCATCTGGAGTTGTCGTCGCGTGGGTCTTCGCCAATCCGAAATCGAGAATCTTGGCGTGCCCGCGGTCGGTGACGAAGATGTTTGCGGGCTTGATATCACGATGGACGATTCCTTTGGCGTGGGCCGCGTCCAGCGCGTCGGCAATTTCGATGCCGAGATCAAGCAGTCGCTCCAACTCGATTCGCGGGCCCATGATCAAATCCCGGAGAGTCTTGCCCTCCAGATATTCCATCACCAGAAAGAGCCGGCCCTGGTGCTCACCGATCTCGTAAATAGTGCAGATATTTGGATGATTCAGGGCAGAAGAGGCGCGGGCCTCGCGCCGGAAGCGCTCCAGCGCAAGCGTGTCATTGGCCAGAGCATCGGGAAGAAACTTGAGCGCTACGAACCGGCTGAGTTGGATGTCCTCGGCCTGATAGACCACGCCCATCCCGCCGCCGCCAATTTTGCTCAGAACACGGTAGTGCGAAACAGTCTGGCCAAGAATAGATTCGGAATCGGACACGGCACATCTTAGCAGACGGCGCGGCGGAAGGCGCGCCGCCCTGGGGGTTGCCCCATAAGCGCTAACTTGAGAATTACTTCCGGTTTGCCCGTCGTACTTTCCTAATCCGATTGTGGAAGAGTGCCCCGTCACCCTCTCACAAAGGTGGGCAGGCCCCAACTTTCCCTATGGGACCTGCCCGCGGTTTGGGACGCTCACTTGGCGGCAGCCATCTGCGGCGTTTGCTCGCCAATCTTCCCGGAATAAAGGATGAATTTGAACGGATCGGTATTCTGGCTCTTCTCCATCAGCTTCAGATACACGAGACGCTTGGCATTGGCCACTTCAGAGCTGTGACCGAACCTATCCCCGGACGATTCAAGCAATGAGGCTGCCAGCTCGTATTTGCCGTCGGCCACCAGGCGTTCCACTGCCTTGACAAGCTGTCTTTCCGACAAGCCAAGGTAGTCGACCAGGAGTTCTGCGTGGTCGGCACGAGTGAGATGATCCATTCCTTGGAGGTCCGGTTGCCAATAGCCGACGTTCTGATCGTAAAGGCGGTCGATGAAATGCTCCCGTAAGATCAGATAAGGCAGATACACGTCAGGCCGGCCCTTGAGCAGGCCCGGAGGAGTCAGGTTGGCTTGGTATATCGCAGCCCGCTCATCGCCGCGGCGGATGGCTATCAGGACCTGCTCGCGCAGCCATTCCAGGTCGGTTTTGAGCTCCGACAGCAATGCAGCAGAGGTGAAATTCCGCGTGAGGGGCTCGTGGCCATGGA
>Ga0210410_10000082_pt1 | contig 160836 bp, 155 predicted proteins | sample IncBWC4MmetaG_FD_161058 | JGI IMG/M metagenome (GOLD analysis project Ga0210410, IMG submission 161058) | Forest soil microbial communities from Barre Woods Harvard Forest LTER site, Petersham, Massachusetts, United States - Inc-BW-C-4-M | ecosystem: Environmental > Terrestrial > Soil >...
TCCCCAGCTTTGTATCGGCGCCACAGTTCAATCCGCTCCGCCGCAGACCAATCTTTCCCCTTCGACATGACTGCACCTCCTCACAAGAATTGTAGAAGGTGTTGCATCGATCCATTGAAACCGCCCGTCGAAACGTCATGGGAAAAAATTGCGATAGCCCTACCGTCGCGGCACCTGGCGACGCGCCTCTCGCAGAGCTTGTCGCGCATTTTTGCGCCGGAAAGTAGCTAAACTAGGGCGAGCCGCGTGCCCGCGAGCACCTTCGATCTCCATTCCTTTATAGGGACAGCGTGCCTTCGAGCACCGGCACGCAGCGCCCGCCGATATGCGTCCCGATCGCTGTGGAATCGCGCGACGACGTGCGGCCGAGCAGCAAGCTGGGGCGCCCCATGTCGACGCCCTGATGAATGCGCCACGCAAGCTCAGCGCGGTCGTCCTTGTTAAGGGTCGAAAGCAGGGCGATGGTCGCGGCGCACGCGCTCCCGGTGGCGGGGTCTTCGGCGATCCCGTCCAGCGGCGCAAACATGCGCGCATGCAGCACGGTTTCATGGTCCGCGGCGGATTCCTCGCGCGCCCTGAAGTACGCGAAAATGGCATCCGCTCCGTCCAGCGGCAAGAGTTCGGCATGCCTCGCCATATCGGGCTTTGATCGACTGAGGGCCTCGCGGCTGCCGAGCTCGACGACGAGAAAGGGCAGGCCGACGGAGACAATTTGCGGAGCGTGCACATGCATCGCGACATCCGCGGACTCCAGCGACAGGCACGCGGCAGCGATCTCGCGCGACACGATGCTCTTGCGCGACAGGCCTTCAGGCGCGCGCAGTTCCGCTCCGACAGTGACACCGTGCTCACGCAGCAATTTCATCGGCACGAGGCCCGCAGCCTCCTCGAACAGGAATATGCCGTCCGCCGCGGCACTCGCGAATTGACTCTGCCGCGCCAGCACGAACGCCGTCCCGACATTGGGATGCCCGGCGAAGGGCACTTCGCTGCGGGGAGTGAAAATTCGCACCTTGGCGGTGTGCGCGGAGTCGTCCGGCGGCAGCACGAACGTGGTTTCCGAATAATTGAACTCCATGGCGACGGCCTGCATCTGGGCCGTCGAGAGGCCCGCGGCGTCCAATACCACCGCGAGGGGATTCCCGCCGAACATCCGGTCGGTGAAGACATCGGCGGTCGCGTAGCGTCGCTTCATGGCCATGAGTCACTCCGACTCGGAGCGTACTTCCCGTCCCATCAGTGCTTGTACGGCGTCACGCACCGGCTTGCCTTCATGCATCACGCGGTAGATTTCCTGGCAGATGGGCATGTCCACGGTCAGGCGTTGCGCCACGCTGTAGACCGCGCGCGCCGCGAGCAGTCCCTCGACCACTTGATGAATGCCGCTCTGTGCCTGCTCCAGGGATTGACCCCTTCCCAAGGCCATGCCGAAGCGGCGATTGCGCGACTGATCGTCGGTGCACGTGAGTACGAGATCGCCGAGCCCCGCGAGTCCCATGAACGTGTCGCGCGCGGCGCCGAGTTTGACCCCAAGCCGCATCATTTCGGCGAGCCCGCGCGTGATCAGCGCCACTCGGGTGTTGGCGCCGAAACCCATGCCGTCGGCCACACCTGAGCCGATGGCAATGACATTCTTGACCGCGCCCCCCACCTCCACGCCCATGATGTCGGTCTGCGTATAGGCGCGAAAATTCGGTCCCGACAGGCTCAGTGCGAGTTCCTTGGCGAAGCGCTCGTCCGCCGAGGCGACTGTCATGGCGGTCGGCAGGCCGGCGCCGACTTCCTTGGCAAAGGTGGGGCCGGACAATACCGCGCCCGGCCGCGCTGCCAAAATCTGCCGGGCGACCTGGTGCGGCAGCATTCCCGTCTCGATCTCGAATCCCTTGGTGGCCCAGGCGATGCGCGTGTCGGCATTTAAGGCCGGCTTGATGCTCTCCAAGGTCGCGCGAAACGCATGCGAAGGCACGGCGATCAGCGCATCCCGTGCACGCTCGAGCGCCTTTCCTAAGTCGCTCGTCACCTGCAAGAGTTCTGGAAATGCGGCGTCCGGCAAATAGCGCTCATTGCGCCGCGCACGGCGCATCGCGTCGAGCTGCGCGACATCGCGTCCCCACAGAAAAGTAGCATGGCCTTCCCGGGCCAGTTGAATGGCGAGTGCCGTGCCCCAGGAACCGGCGCCGATCACGGTCATCGGTTCCGCGCGCAGGTGCCGCATCGTTGGCCCCTTTACCAATTGACCCGATTCGGCCCTAGTTGACCAGGCCCGCTTGCGGTTGAGGCGCTTCCGACGCCTGCGCAAACAAGGCATCGAAGTTGACCAAGGGAAGAAGAAAATTCGGGAACCCGCCCTTGACGATCAAATCCGATATCACTTCGCGCGCGTAGGGAAACAGGACGCTCGGACAGAAGCTGCCGATCAGGCGTTTCAGATCTTCCACCGACGCCCCGGCAATCGAGAACACTCCCGCCTGCTTCACTTCGACGAGGTACAGCGTCGCCTCGCCCTGCTTCGCCTCGAGCGTGATGGTCAGAAGCACCTCGCGCACATCCGGCGCGATCTCCTCGGCCGAGGTATTCATGTTCAGCTGAAACTTCGGCTCCCATGCTTGGTTGTTCGGCAGCCGCGGCCCGTTCGGCGATTCATAAGAACAATCCTTCAAGTAGACGTTTTGCAGGCTCACCTGGACACCGCCGATGTTGGTCTCCGGCCCCGCCGTTTTAACCTCGTTCATCAAGCCCCCCGGATTAATCGATCCAGCTCCCCGCTGCGATCGAGTTCGAAAAGATCGTCGCAGCCGCCGACATGCTTGTCGCCGATAAAAATCTGCGGAACCGTGTTTCGATTGCTGCGCGCAATCATTTCCTCGCGAAAATTCGCGGCGTCCTCGATGTTGATTTCAGTGAAAATCACGTTCTTCTCGGTCAAGAGCCCACGGGCTCGCTGGCAGTACGGACACCAGTCCGACATGTACAGAGTCACCGGGACTTGAGTCAATTCGAGTTTCCCTTGCCGCCCGGCGCAGTTTTCGCCAACGGCAGGTTGTCCTTTACCCAGGCATTCAAGCCGCCTTGTAAATTGAACACCTTGGTGAACCCGAGTTTCATCAGCGTGCGCGCGCCGCCGGCGCCGCTGGCGCCGCTGTCGCAATAGGTAATCACGTTCTTGTCGCGCCATTTCTTCAAGCTGTCGGCCCGCGATTCGAGCTCCCCCGCGGGCACATTGCGTGCGTCGACGATATGCCCCGCGTCGTACAATTCCTTGCCGCGAAGGTCGATGACGAGAGCGCCCTGATTCATGAGGCGCACGGCCTGCATCGCGGTCAATGCGGCAAACGCCTGCATGCGCTCGTGAATCTCGTAAAAAGCCACGACGAGGGCGGCCAGCACCGCTCCGGTCGCCAAAAAGGGGTGATGGCCAATAAACTCAAACAATCGCTGCATGCGGCTCGCACGTGGGTTTCTCGGGCCGGTGAGTATAGCAGCGGGCACAAGGCTTGTATGCTTGCCATCCTGGATGAGCATCACCCATAACCGCCGCCTCGGACGCCTGTGCGTGGTCGTCGCTTCGACGGCGCTGACCATCGCCGGAACCTGGGCGGCGTCGCCCGAGCCCGAGGATTCGGCGCAGGCACAAGCCAAACTCTCGGCCGTGCGCGCGCGCATTACCGTGCTCACGAACCGACTGGGCGACGAGCTCAAGCAGCGCGACGCGTTGAGCGCGCGCTTGCGCGCGGCGGAGCTCGTCATTGCCGCCAAGCGCCGGCGGCTCGATGAGTTGCGAGCCGCGCAAGTTGCGGCGGAGCGGCGCCGATCGGAGCTGCGCGCGCTCGAGTTGCGCGATCAGCATGCGCTGCAGGCGGAGCGGGATGAGTTGGCTGCGCAAGTGCGGACGGCGTACATGGTGGGCCGGCAGGAACGACTCAAGCTGCTGTTGAACCAGAGCAATCCCGCCGGCCTCGGCCGAACCCTCGCCTACTATGGCTACTTCGCCGAGGCCCGCAGCAATATCATCGACGGCATCCGGGCCCACGCGACGCGCCTGCAGCAGCTGGTCGCGGATATCGATCAAGAGACCGCGCAACTGAAGGCTCTGGAAGACGAGGGGAGACACGAAGTCGAGTCGTTGCAGCGCGCGCTCGCGGAGCGCTCCGATGCGTTGGCGGCGGTCAAGAGGCGGGTGGCGAGCGGCAACCAGGAGCTCGCCAATTTGAAGCGCGAGGAGCAGGCGGTGGAGTCCCTGGTGGCGGACCTCGCGCGAATGATGCAGGATTTTCCGACGGATGCGACGCAGAGCTTCGAGCGAATGCGCGGCAAATTGCCCTGGCCGGTGCTGGGGAAAGTGACGGCGCATTATCAGGAGCCGCATGCGAATTCCGCGCCCGGCATGCGCTGGAACGGCGAGATGATCGAAGCGGCGCGCGGCGCGAAAGTGCGCGCTGCGTATTTCGGCCGGGTGGTGTATGCCGATTGGCTGCAGGGCCTCGGCTTGTTGCTCATCATCGGGCACAGCGGCGGCTACATGACCCTGTACGGGCACGCTGAGGTGCTCTACAAATCGGTCGGCGATTGGGTCTCTCCGGGCGATGTGATCGCTTCCATGAGCGACTCCGGCGGCGCAGCCCCGCAGCTGTATTTCGAGATTCGCGAGGGGCGAAAGACCGTGGACCCGCGGGCCTGGTTGAAGACAATCCCCTAATCGACGTGCATGCTTTCGCGCAGGACTCCGCGTTATGTCGCATGACGACGTGAAACACGCACGCGGGCATGGATGAGAAATGCCGAACGCGTCCTGGATTCGCCTTGGGATTTATCGGATTCTACAGGCGTGGCAGCTTCGGACGAAACTTGGAAGGCATATGCGCAACTACTCGAGCGCCTGAGTCCAAGAATTACCCATATTTTGTTTGCGAGCGCCGACGGCACTCCTTGGTGGTCGAGCGACTCCGCCGGGGCCTGCCGAGTCCAGTACGCCCTTTCCCTCCTGCTGCATCCGCAAACCACCCGGCATCGTGAAATCGACGGTGTGGTGGAGACCCAGGATAGTTCCGAGTCACGCTTCGGGTTTCGCATTCGCGGCGCGCTCGGCGAGGTGTTGGGCCTCGTGGTCATCGCGCTACCCAATTCCGACCCGCGTCTGGACCTGGGCGCAGTCCATGCATCGATCAAGCCGGCGCTCGACTGTTTGCAGAGCGAACTGTCGGCTCGCGCCGCCATCGGCGAGCTGCACGAGAATCTCGCCGACAACAGCCGTGAACTCGATCTGTTTCAGCGCTTGTCCGAGGCGGCAACCGCGGACGGCTTGGAGTCCCTGGGACAGATTCCCACCCTGGCCATCGAACATCTCTCGGCAATGGTCGCGGCAATCATCCTGCCGGACCGCAATTTGACGATTTGCCGCACGCGGCCGGGCCTGCCGAACGGCATCGAAAGCGATGTGCTGGCGCAAATGCACCGCCATCTCATGACGCGCGCGCAGCTGCATGGCTGCACCCTGGTCACCAACCGCCTCGCGCTCGACGGCTCCAATGCTGCAGTGCCATACAAGGCCATCTCGACGCCCATCCGCGGCGAGACCCGCCGGGTCATCGGGGTCCTGGCGGTATTTCGCGTCGACACCGACAACGATTTTCAGCTGCAAGACGCCGAGGCTGTGGAATTGCTGGCGCGCAAGGCCGCGCAGATCATCCGCTCGAGCTTCGATCCGGTGACCGGCCTGCTGACGTCGGCCGCGTTCAGCGCCCAAACAGCCGCGAAGCTGGCCGCCCAGGAGGGTGGGGCTTGCACGAACGGATTGCTGTACGTCGACATCGATCAATTGAATGTGGTCAACGAAAACCACGGCATGCACGTGGGCGACGAGGTCATTCAGGGCATCGCGCACCTGCTGTCGCGGCGTGCCCGCGAAAGCACACTGGTTGCGCGGGTGGGCGGCGATCGATTCAGCATGTTTCTGCCGGGGTGCGGCATCGAGCCGGCCGCCCGGATTGCCGAAGAATTGCGCGGCGCGGCTCTGCGCTTGAGCGGCTCGCGCGGCGACAAGCCCTTGCTCGTCTCCTTAAGCATCGGTGTTTCTCGCCTCGGCGAACGCGATCGGCGGCTCGACCATGCGCTGGCGGCCGCGGAGCTCGCGTGCCGAACGGCCAAGGAACGCGGCCGCAATCGGGTCGAGGTTTTTTACGGCAATGAACAGAACTGGGCCAAGGACCGCGCCAGCCCGGGCTTCGCTGCGCAGGTGAGCGCGGCGCTCGCGTCCGATTCGTTCGAACTTCTGGCGCAACCCATCCTGCCCTTGAATTCGGCGCCGGCCGATCCGCGCTTCGAGATATTGCTGCGCATGCGCGCGCCGGACGGCACCCGCCTCGGCCTCGAGAAACTGGTCGGCGCCTCCGCATGCCAGGACTTGAGCCGCAGCATCGATCGGTGGGTCATCGAGCATTCGATCGAACGTCTCGCCTCTTGCCGGGAAATGTTGCGGCAGCATCCGGCGAAATTCTCCGTGAATTTGTCGGCGGCTTCGCTGGCCGATGCGGAGTTCTGGCGGATGCTGGAAGAACTCGTGCGCAAGAGCCGCATCGAACCCGGAACCCTGGGGTTCGAATTTCCCGAGGAGGCCGCGAGCGCCCATCTCGGCACCATCGCACCGTTCATGTGCCGGTTGCGCGAACAGGGAATCTCCTTTGCGCTCGACAACTTTGGCCGCGACATTGGGTCGCTGTCGCATTTGAATTGTTTGCCGGTGTCATGCATCAAGATCGACGGCAGCTTCAGCCGCGATCTTCTCGACAACCCCAAATCCCAATCCATGGTCGTGGCCATCACGAAGCTTGCGAAAGCCTTTGGGCTGGAAACCGTGGCCGGGCACGTGGAGACCGACGCGATCCGCGCGCGCGCCGCCCAATTGGGCGTGGACTACGGCCAGGGCTTTTTCATCGGCAAACCGTTGGCGCTGGACGATGCCATCCGTGACCTGCCGCTGTACTCGTGCTTTGCCACCTCCACCGGCCTATTCGATCCCGCTACCGTGAAACAGGCGGCGATCGGCGGCTAGCGGTGAATCGCCGCCGCACGTATGCTGCGGTGTCTGATGATCAAGAATTCTCGCCATATCTTGTTGTGGGGTTTAGCGATAAGCCTCGGATTGTCGCTGGGGTCGGTGCGCCCCGCGTTCGCCGACAAGCCGTCCCCGCCCAAGGACGATGTGCCATGGCAGGACGCCCATATGCTGGCCGACGTGCTGGAGCGCGTGAAGCACGATTACGTGAATCCGGTGGACGATCATCAGCTGCTGCAGTCGGCAATTCGCGGCATGGTGTCCTCGCTGGATCCGTATTCGGCCTACCTCGACGCGGACGAGTACGACGAGGTCAAGATCTCGAGTTCGGGCCAGTACTCAGGGATAGGCATCGAGGTGTCGATGGAAGACCAGGAGGTCGTCGTGGTATCGCCCTTCGAGGGCTCGCCCGCAGCTGCGGCCGGAATTCGCTCCGGAGATGTGATCGCCACCATCGACGGCGTTCCCGTGAACACCACCACCTTGGCGGACACGATCGGACGCATGCGCGGCAAGGAAGGGACCACGGTCAAGATCGGCATTTTGCGTGAAGGCAGCGCGGAGCCGCTGCAATTCATCCTGAAGCGCTCGCGCGTCGAATTGCGCAGCGTGAAGGCCGAACTGCTCGAGCCGGGCATGGGCTACGTACGAATTTCCCAGTTCAGCGAAACCACGGGCGACGATCTGGACGCCGCGCTCAAGGACCTGCGCAAGCGCAACGGCGCGCCGCTCAAAGGTCTGGTGCTCGACTTACGCAACAATCCCGGCGGAGTACTCGAGGCGGCGGTGTCGGTCTCCGACGCGTTTCTCGACAGCGGCGTCATTGTGACCGCCAAAGGGCGCACTCCCGAATCCAAATTTGAAATGGACGCCACCCCCGGGGATGCGCTCAACGGCGCGCCGATGGTGGTGTTGGTGAACGGCGGTTCGGCGTCCGCGGCGGAAATCGTCGCCGGCGCTCTCAAGGATAACCACCGCGCCAAGCTCATGGGACGCACGACGTTCGGCAAGGGCTCCGTTCAAACAGTCATCCCCCTGTCCGGCGACCGCGCCGTGAAGCTGACCACCTCGCTTTATTACACGCCCTCCGGAATATCCATCAATCACCGGGGCATCGCCCCTGACATCGAGCTGGAGCGGGATCCGAAACCGCCTGCCGAGCCCTTACCTGCGGACGCGCCGCTGCTCCAGCGCGACGCCGAAGTGAGGCGCGCGATTCAGGAATTGAAGGTGCCGACCATCAGCGGCAGCGGCTCGGTCTCCGCGGCGACGCGATTCTGACGTGCGCAGTACCCGATCCATAGAAATCCTGTGTCTGGCGCTCGCCGCCCTGGTGCTCGTCTGGTCTCGGGCGCTGCTGACCCAACTTTGGCCGGTACTGGGCCTGCTGGGCGGCTTTTTGGCCGCCATCGTGGTATTTCGGAGCCGCCGCTTCTTCCCGCGGCGCACGCGGACCCGGTTGCTGATCGAGTCTTGGTCGATGGTGGTATTCATCACCGGAGTGCTGTGGTTCACCGGCAAGAGTTCCAGTCCGCTGCTGAACCTGTACCTGCTGCCCATCATCCTGAGCGCGCTCACCCTGGGGCGCCTGGTCACTCTGCTGCAAGTGGCGGTGGTATTCATTTGCCATCTGCTGCTGGCCGCCGCGATGCCCGGCCTCGACGTCATGTCGCTTTCGTACGCCAGTCAAGCGGTGGGCCAATTGGCGCCGTTTTTATTGGTGGCCTATCTGACGACGACGCTGTCGGCGGACATCACGGAGGCGCGGGAACGAATCGAGAATCTTGCGCAGAATGACTCGCTGACCGGACTCTACAATCTGCGCATGTTCAATGAGGTGTGGCAACGCGAGCACCTTGCCAGCGAGCGGGACCGCGGCGTCTACGCGCTGCTGATGATCGACATGGACAAGCTCAAGGACATCAACGATGCGTTCGGCCATGAAGCGGGCAACAGTGCCATCACGCTGGTGGCGCAATGTCTGCTGAGAAGCATTCGCACCACCGACTATGCCGCGCGCTTCGGCGGCGACGAATTCGCGGTGCTGCTGCCCGGCGCGTCGCCCGAAGTCGCCGAGGCCGTGATCAAGCGGGTGCGTCACAATGTGTACAAGACCACGCTGGATCTGCGCTCGCGCATGATTCGCTGCAGCGTCAGCATCGGCGTGGTCAACTATCCCAAGGACGGGCGCGACATGCGCGAGCTGCTGAGCATGGCCGATCGCAAGATGTTCCGCGACAAAGAGCTGCGGCGGGCGCCCGGCAGCGAGGCAAACGCCTGAAGTTGTTTGGACAACGACCTGAATGTGCTGGACTTTCCAAAAAATAATGGCAAAGTTAGGGCTGCATCACGTCGCGGCGTGATTGACATATGTCAGCTTGTCAGCATTCGTTCTGAACACCGAGACAGTTAATGGCATTTACCCGTCGAGAGCCCTCCTTACCGTTGCGCGCGATAGTCGGCGTATTCTTGAGCCTCATCGCTCTGCACGCCGCCGCGCAGCCGCTCCGGGATCCGAAACTGAAATCGAGTTCAGTGCTCGTCATCGATCAGAGCGACTCCTCGGTGCTCTATTCGCGTCATCCGGACGTGGCGATGCCCATCGCGTCCATCACCAAATTGATGACCGCGCTGGTGGTCCTCGATGCACAGCAGCCTCTCGATGAGGAGATCCGGATCACCGACGCCGACCGCGATCTGCCGAAAGGATCGGTTTCGCGCCTGACCGTGGGCACGACCTTGACCCGCGGCGACCTGATGCACCTGGCCCTCATGTCCTCGGAAAACCGCGCAGCGCATGCGTTGGGGAACAATTACCCGGGCGGAATGCCGGCGATGGTTGCCGCGATGAATGCCAAGGCCGCGGAACTCGGGATGAGCAATTCGCATTTCGTCGATCCCACGGGCTTGTCGAGCCAGAACGTGGCGAGTCCGGAGGACCTGTCCAAGCTGGTGATCGCAGCTTCGCGAAATCCCACCATTCGCGAGTATTCGACCGACCGGCGCTATGCCGTGAAAGTCCGGCGACAGATGGTCGAATTCCGCAACACCGACAACTTGGTGGCGAACCCGACCTGGAACATCATCGTGCAGAAGACCGGCTATATCGCTGAGGCCGGCAAGTGCCTGGTGATGGCGGCCGTCATCGAGGGCCGCTCCGTCGTGATCGTGCTGCTGGATTCGTTGGGCAAGTACACGCGCGTCGCGGACGCCAAGCGGATCAAGACGTGGATGGAGGCGGCCGCCAACCAGCGTGTTCAGGTGTCGATGCGCTAGTCCCTCCCGCCGGGCCGCTCGAGGCCTTGGCATCGATCGTGCGCCGATATTCGGGCGCGCGCCTTAACCCCAAATGGCGACCGATTGCGCTTAACAGAGCATGGAAGATATCTCGAGTCCGGCGGACATCCGCAACTCGACCTTGGCATCGTCGCTGTTGGAGGTAAGTCATGGCTGCACGTCTCCTCGTTATCATTGGGATGATGGGTCTGCTGGCCGAGAGGCCGGTCCTGGCCGCCGAGCGGACCCTCGCGGTCACGATTTACGCCGGTGACCTGGCGCTGGTGCAGGATCGGCGCGAGATCGAGGTCAAGGGCGGGCGGCAGCGCATCGAGTTCCAGGACGTTTCCGCGCAAATTCGGCCGGAGACCGTGTCGCTGACGGCGGCCGACATCGGCATCATCGAACAGAATTTTGATTTCGATCTCCTGACTCCCGCCAAGCTGATGGAAAAGGCGGTGGGCCAGGAAGTCAGCATCGTCCGCGTGAATCCTGCCACCGGCGCCGAAACTCGCGAGCAGGCGCAGGTGCTCGCCACCAACGGCGGCGTGGTGCTGAAAATCGGGCAGCGCATCGAGGTGCTGCGCGATGACGGCCTGCCGGTCCGCGTCATTTTCGACAAGGTACCGGACAACCTGCGCGCGCGGCCCACCCTGTCGGTCACGGTCATCGGCGGCCATGCGGGATCGCGACCGGCCACCTTGAGCTACCTGACGCCGGGTCTCGGCTGGAAGGCGGATTATGTGGCGCTCTACAATCAGGGCGACGGCAAGATCGATGTGCAGGGTTGGGTGACGCTGACCAACTCGAGCGGCGCGACCTATGAGAATGCGCAAACCTTGCTGGTCGCGGGAACGCCCGCCCAGGTCGATGGCGGCGCGAGGCAGCCAAACTACTATCGCGCACCGCCGCGTCCGACATTGCAGCAGGCGGGCACCGAAAGCGGCAACCGTGAGCGCCTGGGCGATTACTACCTCTATCCACTGGCGGAACGCACCACCATCGCCAATCTGCAAACCAAGCAGGTGAGCTTTCTCGACGTTCACGGCGTGCCCGCCGAGCACGGCTATGAGTTTCGCAACCGCTGGCTGGGAACCACCGAGACTCCGGTGAGTGCAAAAAGCATCTACGCTTTTTCCACCAGCGCGCGCGCGGGCCTGGGCGATCAGCTGCCGGCGGGGATCTTGCGTTTCTACATGCGCGACAAGCGCGGCGATCCGCAATTCATCGGCGAGAGCCGCATCGACCACACGCCGATGGGATCGACGCTGTCGCTCGCCACGGGAGACGCCTTCGATGTGAAGGTGCGCGCCGTCGTCGACAAGCGCACGCGTGTGAGTGCATCGGAATGGCAGTCCGAAATGCGCTATGAACTCAGCAACGCGTTGCCCGCCCCGGTCACCGTCAAACTGCTTCAAGAGGGCCTGTGGGGCGACGCGCGCATCACCGCCGAGAGCCAGAAGAGCACGCGGCGCAGTGCCGAGACGGCCGAGTGGTCGGTGACGGTGCCCGGGAACGGCAAGGCCACTCTCACCGCCACCTTCGACACCCGATACTAGGCTAGGCTCCTGACCATGCGCGGGGCATCGGGGTTCGCGTTGGCCGGGGTGCTGGCGGCGGCGCCGGTGCTGGCGGCGGCGCCGGCGATGGCGGCCGACACCCTGGCATCGATCCCATCCTCGGTCTCGGTAACCGTGTATCGCGCGCCCAATCGCGGTTCAGGATCGATCAATCTCGACGAACTGGAAGGCTTCGCCTTGATCAGCGAAACCCGCACCGTGCACCTGCCCGCGGGCTCGAGCCGGCTGCGCTTCGAGGGGGTGGCCGACGGCATCGAGCCGGCGAGCGCCATAGTCACCGGCTTGAGCGAAAGCGTCATCGAGAAAAATCGCGAGGGAAAATTGCTCAGTCCCACGGCCCTGATTGCCGCGGCCCTGAACAAGCCCGTCACGCTGCTGCGCACCGACAAGAAAACCGGCAAGCTCGTGCGCTTGGCCGGAACCATCCGATCCGACGCGGACGGCGGGGTGGTGTTCGAGACCGCGCAGGGAATCGAAGCGCTGCGCTGTTCGGGAATGCCGGAGACTTTCAGCTTCACGGGCGTCGGCGAACTCGCGGCGACGCCGACCTTATCGGTCCTGGCACGCAGTTCCGAGCCGGTGACGCAGACCGTGACTCTGTCGTATCTGGCTCGCAATTTCGATTGGGCGGCGGACTACGTCGCCACGGTGGCGGCCGATGGGAAGAGCCTGGACCTGGGCGCGTGGGTCACGCTGGCCAATGGCAACGGCGTCGGATTCCCTTCAGCCCACACGCAGGTGGTCGCCGGCAGAGTCAATCGCGAGAACGGTGAAGTGGAGCCGCTCGATCCGGGCGGCCCGATTCTGGCGCAGTGCTGGCCGCGGGGGTCGACCAGCGATCCGCAATATCTCCAGTTTGCCGGGGCCAGCCGGGGAATGACCGAACTCGAAATGAACGGCCGTATGTACAAAATGGCCGTGGCCGCCCCCGCGGCCCTTGACTCGATGGTGGTCACCGCGGCACGAAGAGTGGAACAAGAGCAGCTCGGCGACCTGAAACTGTACCGGGTGCCGGAACGCACCACGCTGGCCAGCCGCCAATCCAAACAAGTACGGCTGCTCGATCGGTCGAGCATTCCGATCACGCGAGTGTACGGCGCCGATCTGGCGGCCGATGAGACTATCGCATCGGCGCCCGCCTCCCTGCTGCTACGGACCGTGAACGACGCCGCGCATCATCTGGGACTGCCGCTGCCGTCGGGACGAATCGCGGTGTTTGCCGCGCGCGGCGGCGAGACAATATTGCTGCACGAGTCCGGCATGCGCGATCTCGCCATCGCCGAGGAAGTGGAAATCAATTTGGGCGACAGTCCCGACGTGCAGGTCGCGGCAACTAAGGCGCCCATCGGTGGCGCCTCGCGCGTCGACATCAGCAACGCGCGTGCGGCGGAAATTCAATTCGAATTGCGGCTGCGGCTGCCGGCGGGCGCCCGGGTCACCAGCTCCAATCATATTCTGGGTGCCAAGAATGGCCGCCCCATTTTCCGGTTGACGATTCCCGCCCACAAGAATGTGACCGTGCGGTATCAGTGGCAGCGCGCCAGCTGATCGATCGGAGCCCGGCAGCGCCCCCTGAAGCGGTGAGCGGGCACCCGGGCCGCGGCTGCGGCACCTCCCCGTGTGGCCCGAGTGGCCACGACACCCCTCTCACGCTGCCGCTGCACCGCGGCATCGAGCCGGGATGCACGCCGTGCAGCGTTTGCGCTCTTCACGCATGCGCTGCGCGGCGTAATCTGGGGCGACGGCACGGTGGGCACGATGCTGGTGAGCGGCAACGGCCGCCGGGACCTATACCGATTCGATCACGGTCACGCTAGATTTCTAAAGGAGAGCATTGATGTCCGGCCCAATCCTTCGCCAGCCGTCCGACCCGCTATACCTGCTGATGCGCGAGGGTCGGGCGGAGGAATTCAATCGCCAGCGCAAGCCCACTGAGAAACACGATCTGCACTCCTGCAACTTCCGCGGCATCGATCTGCGGCAGTATGACGTTGCGAACATCGACTTCTCGGACTGCTACTTCCGGCAAGCGGATCTGCGCGGCCTGGACCTGCGCACCTGTCAGCTCCAAGGCGCAAGCCTGCACGGGGCGCATGTCTCGGGGACCTATTTCCCGGACAACCTCGCCCCGGCGGAGATTGAAATGTCGGTGCGAATCGGCACGCGCATGCGTATGCGTCGACTGTAGGATTTATCTTACCGTTGATCGGCGGACCGACGCGCAACTGAAGTAATTATCCGTTTGAATCCCTTGGGCAATCGACGTTCTCCTTGTAGTCCTTGGGCGATAACTGTTTGTTATCGAGGATGGCGCTTCACGGTTGCGTTCGCTGGCGTCCCGACAGCCGTCGCCGGTCATGTTTCAATCGTCGCTCAAATTAGCTAGCGGAGAGTCTCATGTACGTCGGCGGCATTCTCGGAACGATACTTCTTGTCGTGCTCATTTTGTGGTTGGTTCGCAGGCTGTAAACGCTCGATTGAACAGTTGAGTGCGGTGGCGGCGAGGGGCGACTAACGACTCCACGCAGATGGACGCGAGCGGCAGCTTGGCGGCCTCAGAATGCCGACGCGCCAATAGAAATCGTCGCATAGCGCCACGCTTTGCGAAACTCCGCCTCCGCAGCGCGCGCATCGGTGCTGCGTCCCTCGGCTTTGAGAGCCTGCGTCAGTCCATACAGAGCCCAGCCGTTGCCCGGATTGCGCTTCAGATCTTCGCGATAAGTGAGCTCGGCCTCCGCCGCTTTTCCGCTGCGCATGAGTTCCGCGCCAAGCAGATGGCGCACGGGGAAAAACCAATCCGCGGGTTCGTCGTAAGCCAATTCGTCCTCGAGCCGGACCGCCTCCCGCAGATCGCGCAGCGCATCTTCGCCGCGGGCTTCGGCGGAGCTGATGCGGGCGGCCGCGACTCGCCGCGCGACGGCGAGCACGTCGCGCAGCGCGTTTTGCCCGGCCGGCACGTCCGCCGGCAGATCGGCCATCAACGCGTCGAGCTGCGCGAGTCGACCGCGTGCCTCCGCGGGCCGATTCTTCGCGGCAAGCGCGACCGTGGTTGCGTACAAATAGCCGCCGCTGAGGCCGGGCAGGCCCTGGGCCGGTGGCGCGGCTGCGAGCAGCGCATCCCATAGTCCAAATCGCACTGGGGCGGTGTAGATCTCGGCAACATACCAGTCCGTGCCGGGCATCTCATGAAGCAAATCATCCGAAACATTGGCTCTCGAGCGACGCACGGCATCGAGCGTCTCTGCGTCGCGACCTTCCGTCGCCGCTGCGAAAGCCAGGAACTGATAGTTGTGGCTGATATACATGGTCGGGTAGTAGTCGAGCGGACTCGTCCTTGCGAGATAGGCGACATCGGCGGCAGCGCCCATGCGGTTCGCCTCCGCGGCTTCTTCGTAGCGGCCAATCCGCTGCAATATGTGCGCGGGCATGTGCACGAGATGGCCCGCCGCCGGTGCAAGGCTGCGGAGCCGGGCCGCCGCCGTAAGGCCTTTTTCCGGATGCGGCGACGCCTCGACCGCATGGACGTAGTAGTGGAGGGCCCCCATGTGCATCGGGTCGCGCGCGAGTACATTCTCGAGAGTTGCGATGATCTCCATGGTTCCGTCGGCGGGCGTTCCGTCGGGGTTCCAAAGTTTCCACGCATGAATGTTCATCATGGATTCGGCATACAGCGTCTGCACGTCAAGATCGTCGGGATAACGTCGGGCGACGTCGCGCATGGCGGAGGCATGTGCCGACAAAATCGGACCGGTGCTCTGTGGATCAAGTGCTCGAGCGTTCGGGTAGCGCTGCGCGAGCGTGGCGATCAGAGCCTGCTCGACCGGCGTCGCAGCAGCCGCCAGACTCTGAGCGCGCTTCGTCGCTTCGAGCGCGATCTTCGCTCGAGGCTCGGCCAGCATCGGTACGTTATAGTTTGGACCAACCGTCAGGGCGAGGCCCCACGCGCACATTGCACAGGAGGGGTCGAGCTCCAGTGCACGCGCGAAGGATCGCGTCGATTCATCGTGATTGAACCCCCAGAGAAACCGCATTCCCTGGTCAAAATAGCGCTGCGCCTCGGGCGAGCGCGTGCTCACCTGACGGTGATAGGTTCCAAGACCCGTGTAACGCCGGGCTCCCTTGGACCAATCAGCCAACGTTGCCGGCAGCTGAATTCCCATCGACATCGCACTGGCCGGGCCGTGTACGTCGGTTGACTGCACTGACGGCACGCTCTGCGCTACGGCAACCGAGAGTGCGAGAGCGCCGCCGACAATGAGCAATCCGAACCCTGTCATTAGCGTTCTCCCTCGCTTGACGCACTTCGGTCTGAGTTAGATGCGGGCATCAGCCTACCGTAAGCCGCGAGTGCCCGCCAAGAAGGAGGGTCTCCGGTGATTCGTGGACCGAAGTTGGGCGGGTGCTTGCTGGGCCTGATTATTTGAGGATTTGGGCGGCCTTCTCAGGACGGGCCGGCGCACGCGGGTGTAGAGTGGCCCGCTGGTCGTAACTTGCAGTCGATCGATGGCATACATGGAGGTTTTGCGTGGTACGCCACAAACCCCGGATGCTCGATAGGCGCGGTTCGGTCGGCGATTCATCAGTTAGGTAGCCTTTGGGGGGCAGCACATGACCAATCCGTCCAGCACCAAGAGCTCAAGCCGTCACGTGGCGAACACGCTGTTTGCCATCGCCACTCTTGCGCCTGTGAGCATCATCGGCGCCGGGTTCGCGCCGCCTTGGGTGGCTGCCGCGATTGGAGGTGCCGCACTGTTCGGTGGGCTGGTTGCGATGTGGCGCGAAGGTGGTGGACTGCGAGGGATTTTTATCGTCGCGCTAGTTGGAGCGGTCGCCGCATCAGGCATTGCTGGGTGGCTGATGAGTAGGCCCACCTAACTCGCTCGCCGCTCAACCTCATCCTTTGGCATTTTGGGAGTCTTTATGCCACTCGTAACGCTCACCGTCCGCAAACCAAAGTCGAGCGCCTTCAAAACTACGGTGCTGGATGCCGTGCACAGCGCGCTGGTTTCATCTGGCGTGCCCGCGGCGGACAAGTTTCAACGGGTTATCGAACTCGAGGCGGAGGACTTCCGCTTTGATCCGTCGTACCCCGACGCCAAGACGCTGCGAAACGAGCAATTTGCCCTCATCGAAATTCTGTGGTCGGTTGGGCGCAGCGTGAAGGTCAAGAAGAAACTGCTGGAAGAATTGATGAATACGCTGGCTCGCGCCGGCATTGATGCCGAAAACGTCATGGTCTGTTTCAAGGAAACATCGTGGGAAAACTGGGCGTTCGCCGGCGGGCGGCTCATTCACACGTGAGGCGCCGCGAAGTGCCTAACCCGCCGGCCAAACCTGTTTATTGAGTCGGCAGTCACTCGTATCGCTCACTCACACGCTGGCCGAGTATTTGCGGCAGCACCGGGTGAGCTAGTATCCAGTTGAGGTCAGAGTGGTAGAAGATCTTACGTCTAGTAATTGGATCGCGGTGCGGGACATAAACGTTAACCCATTGCAGGAGAAGGCTCATGGGAATTCGAGAAGATTATCAGGCGCTGATGGAAAAACAGTTGAACGCGTGGAAGGCGCAGACGGAAGTCTTCAAAGCGGCGGCGGAACAGGTCGAGGGGCACGCCAAGGCGCAGTATGAGAAAAATTTAGAGATGCTGCGCGCCAAGCAAAAGGAAGCATGGGAATACTTCGACAAGTTGAAAGGCGCCAATGAAGGCGCATGGGCGCAATTCAAGGCTCACATGGATAAGGCGGGGGCGGAGTTGAAGGGCGCGGTGGAGACCATGACGACGAAATTCAAGCTATAGACCAATATTTGCGGCCAGATGATGCACATGGCCAGATATCACGCGGCCTGTTGCACTTGATGTTGATAGGTCGAGACGGCGTGATCGGAGAGGATGTTGTGGAGCTCTTGGGTGCTTCGACCTTGCGGGGTCAGCCACGCGTCGAGGTGCCGGGGTTGTAGATTGATGATGCAGCGATCGTGGCCGGCGGCAGCGACGTCGGCAGGCGGTTCATCGGTGATCGCCGCAAATCCGCGGACATCGGGCTCTCTTGCGTCGGTCCAGTGCGACCAGAGGCAGGCGATCAGCATGGTTTGCGGTGGGTTGGGCGAGAACTGGAGCACGACGTTTTGTTCCGGTTCGCCGGCACGGAGCTCGCGCCGTTCGGAGGCGTGCAATTTGACGTTTTCGTAGAAGCTCTCGACGACCATGATGGCGTGGCGACTGCCGAACTGGTCGCCCCAGAACTTCTCGAGATTGTCACGCCGCGCGTTGTAGAGGCCGGGGAACTTCTTGTCATAGAAGGCGGGCTTGCCGGCGGGGCGGCAGAAGTAGCGCATCGGTGTGAGGAGGTTGTGGCCGTCCTGTTTGATGATGACGCCGGTATACACCATGGGAAATATGCGGTTGTCGTCGGGTTGCACCTCAGTTTGTCGCAGGCTGGAGAGTTTTGCCGTGAGGGCCTCGATCTTGGTCGCAGAGATCCGAACGTCTTCGCGGGCCTTCTTGGTTTCCTTTTCTTTCAAGGATCGCTCGGCATTGACGAGGCGGGTCTTCTGGGAGAAGAGGTCCTTCTCGAGCTTGGTGGCCACGCGGGAGCGGTGTTCGTCGATCGCAGCCTTGATGCGGCGTTCCTGGTCGGTGGAGGGCTCGTCGAAGTTGGCCTCGAAGCCGCGCGAGATGTTGAGGGTGGGGTCATCGAGGCGGCGAAAGAAGAGTTTCTCGGCTTCAGCGTAGTCGAGTCTCAGCCCTAGCTGGCGATGCAGCTTGCGGGCCATTTGGATGACTTGGGCAGAGTAGCACATGGGGGAGAGTTTACTCGGGCGGCCAAGGGGTCGCCATGGGGCCGACGGGTGGCGACCGGCCGAGACGAGCGCATCATGAGGGAGCTATCGGGCTGCATGAATCAGCCGGCTAGTAGCGAGCCGTCACGTGCACGCCGAAATTGCGCGGCTCACCCAGCTGCGTGTACAGCTTGTTCGGGAAATCCGGCGGTTCATCGCCGAAGTAGAAACCGTGCACGGTGTAGTCCTTGTTCAATAGATTCCGGCCCCAGAGATACATCTCCCAGCGCCCGGTTTCCCAGCCCAATTTGCCGTTGACCAGTCCATAACGATGGGAGCGGGTGTTATTCGGCGGCAAGTCGTAATAAAACGCGCCCATGCCGGTGACGTCGATGCGCGCGTATGGCCCTCGCGGATCACGCCAGGTCGCATTGAGCGCGCCCTGCCAGTTGGGGGCATGCGGTAATTCGCGGTCGGGGAACTCGACGCCGTTTTGCACGAATCCCCGGTACAGGCTGCGCAGCAGACCCAGCGACCCGCCGAGTTCGAGCGCCGGCGCGGCCTGCCACTCGAGCGTACTTTCCAATCCATAGTTGTAACCGGACCGCGCATTCCCGGTATAGAAAATGAAAGTGTTGGGATTGTTGGGAACGAGTTGCTCGCCGGTGAGCAACTGCTCTCTGCGCCGGGCCATGTAGAACAGCGAGGTGTCGATTCGCAATCGGCCGTCATTCAATTGCGCTTTGTGCCCGGTCTCGAAGTTCAGATCGGACTCCGGCGCAAATAACAATTGATTTGCCGGCAGTCCGGGACTCAAGTTGAAGCCGCCCGCTTTGTAGCCGCGCGAAATCAAGGCGTACACATGTTGGCCTTCTCTGATCGCGGTATCCAGCGAGGCGTGTCCGCCCCACAGATCGTACGCGGGACCGAAGTTGTTCGCGGTGGCCGGCGCGTCGAGATTGGTGGTCGAATCATCGTAGTGCGTCGTATGCCGCTCGCCGCGCAGACCCAGGGACCAGCGCGTTCGGCGCCCTAGATCGCCATCGAGCTGACCGTATAGCGCAGTGCTCCGGGAATGATACTGACTCGACACCACGGTCAGACTGGCCGAGTCCTGGGTGGCATCGAAGGGGTCCACGTAGACACCGGCACTGGTGTCGCTCAAGCCCTCGCGCAGCTCAAAGGCGTATACCCCGAACAGCCACGCGGCGTGCGCCCGAGAATCCGAGAGCCGCAGTTCCAAGCTGCGGGTTGAGCGATGCCGCACTTGATATTCCGTGAAGTCGTAGGTGTACGGCGCCCAGAGAATGGGATTGCCCCAGTCGCCGTCAAAACCATAGTTGACGACGGTGTCGGCGTAAGTCGCGATGGTGGTCAGGGTTGCGGGCGGAAGACCGGTGTAGGTCGCGTGCGCCGACACTCCGGTGGAATACTGCCGGTCGACGCTGGGTTTATCCGATTCCGTGATGCGGCTGTTATCGATGGACCAGGCGTCAAATCCATTGTCGATCTGCACCCGCAACAGAGTCAGATCGACGCGCAATTGATCGCTCGGTTCGTAGCGCCACCGCCCGCGCAGAGTGAGTTCGTCGCGATTGTCGGTGTCGCTGCGGCCTAGATAGGCATTGTGATAGAAGCCGTCGCTGGTGTAGCGCTGCACCGCCAGCCGGAACGCGGAGTCGAGCGCGGCGACGGGACCCGTGATCACGGCGCCATAGGAACGTTCGGCGTAGTCTCCGGCATCGAATTCCGCGCGGCCGCCGAAGGCATCCGCGGGTGCGGCGCTTTTCACGTAGATGAGACCCGCAAGCGCGTTGGCGCCGTACAGGGTTCCTTGCGGGCCGTGCAGCACTTCGATGTGGTCCACGTCGAACAGCGTCGCGGCGGTCCCGAGGCCGCTGAAATCGATGTCGTCGATGAGAAACCCGACCGACGGGTTGGGTGCTCCCTGGTATTGCTGCAACTCGCCGATGCCGCGAATTTGAAAATAGCGCGGCCGGGAGGTGTCCCCGGCCCAATTGAGATTGGGCACCAGTGCCAGAACGTCCTCGAAGTGCTGCTGGCCCGCATCGCGCAGAGTGGCGGCGCCGAGCACGGAAACGCTTCCGGGCAATTCGGCGAGGGAGACGGGCCGCAGGGTGGCGGTGACGATGATTTCATCGAGCTGCGAGTCGCTGCCGCTGTCGGCTGCGTAAACCTGCGTGGTGGCCGCCAGAGCGGTAAAGAAAAGACCGAGGACTGAAGATTTACCCATGCTCCCTCCGCCGGTACTAACCGGATCAGGTTCAATGGGTTCGCAGGTGGGCGTATTACGCGGCCGGCGTCTCAGGCCCTAAAGGCCACCCCAGCGTTTGTGCAGAACTACTCTAAGCCATTCGTCCCGAATATCAAGGCGGACTAATGATGGAAGAGACTGATGACCGCTCCGATCAATCCGCCCCCGAGCAGAACGGCCGTCGGCAGGAAACTCAGGCCATACCCGGCGCTGCGTTTCGAGGGCTCTTTGACATAGCCGGCCGAATAGACTTCCCGGCCGATCAGATAGATGACCCCGAGCACAGCCGCCACCAGCGGGCTGACGTAGCGGCCGAAGAGATACAGGCCGGGGATGAAAATTATCAACAGTTCCAGGGTATTTTGTTGAACGCGAAAACAGCGCTCAAAAATGTCGTTTCCGGTGATGGCCGGCGCCTTGATTCCATAGAGTCCGCGGGCCTTGCCGACCTTGAACCCGAACACAATGAATTGCAGAAGTGCGAGCGCAGTCACAATGTCGACATAAGCCATGGATGTTCCCCCTCATTTTGATGGATTCTAGCACTGCGCCGCAGGCGGCTTTCCGCCAGGCTATCGACTTCGCTATAGGAGGCCGAATTCCGCAATGAGCTTACCCCGCAAATCCACCCGTAACGGTACTCGTGGCTACGCCCACCTGGTCGAGGTCGAGGTGCCCGTCGGCCGAGTCTGGCGCGCGCTGACCGATCCGGGACTAATCCGCATCTGGTCCGGTCAGGAAGCGGAGATCGATGCTCGCAAGGGCGGCTCGTATCGACTGGGCAATCTCAATGAAGGCGGCCGTGAAGCGCACATCGACATCTTCGACGTGAATCGGCGGCTGCGGTTGATCTATCTGAAGAGCAGCGATTGGCCGGCCGGCGACAGCGCCGTGGTCGATGATTTCATTCTGGATGTGCGCAAGGGCGAGGGGACCACCTCGCTCCGGTTGCTGGGTTCAGGAGTTCCTGAATCACCGGCCTGGGACAGGAGCTACCTGCGCATTCGCATGGGCTGGGAGCGCCTGATGGCGCGCATCAAAGTGACGCTGGAAAGTCCGCCGGGTCCTAAATCGCCGAGAGCGGTGTCGCCCAAAGATCCACCCTTGCCGGGCCTCGATTACTAACGGCGCGCGGGCAGACAGCCCAAGCTGGCCTTGATCCCATGCTCGCGCAGCGAGCACAATCGGACGGGGTCGCTTCGACCCCGTTAATTCGGCGCGCAGCGCCTGGGAAATAAATACATGCTCGGGTTTCTCATACGCGCCAGCGTGGTTGCGCTGGGTTTGTGGTTGGCGACCGTTTGGGTCAACGGCGTCTCGATCGATACTCCCGCGACGCTGATTCTTGCCGGCGTACTGCTAGGCATCGTCAATTCCATTGTCCGGCCCATTGCCATATTGCTGACGCTGCCGATGACCATCCTCACGCTCGGCCTGTTCTTGCTGGTCATCAACGCCGGCATGGTGGCGCTGGTGGCCTGGATGTTGCCGGGCATGCACGTGGCGGGATTTTGGTCCGCATTCTGGACCTCGGTGATCGTGAGCTTGGTCAGCTTCGTGGGCTCATGGTTCGTGGGCGGCAAGGGCCGTGTCGAAGTGATCGTGAAGCGCCGCTGATCGCGCCGCCGATCGCCTCGCTGGGCGTCGCCCGATCGGCCTCGCCCGGCTCGGCGCTTACTGCGTCTTCGGCTCGGCGAGCGTCTTCGGATCGGTGAGGCTGCCGCCCGGGAGCGTCAAAATGCTCACGCCGACGATGATGACCACCATGCCGATGAGCTGCACCCGGGACAGGTGTTCGTGCAGGAATTGCCAGCCGAGGTAGGAGGCGATGGCGGGATTCACGTAGCCGTAGGTCCCGATCAGCGCAGGGGTGGTGTTCAGGCTCAACCAGCCGTAGGCGGTATAGGCCAAACAGGAACTGAAGAAAGTCAGGTAGAACAGGGCCATCAATCCGGAGGTGTTCGGCGCCCAATGCGCGGCATCGCCGTGGGCAAGCCCAACGCCCAGCAGCATCAGTCCGCCCATGAACATCTGCAGCGCCATGAACATGAGCGAGCTCAATTCGGTATCGATGCTGCGATAGTACAAAGTACCCAGGGCCCAGGACAGGCAGGCGGTCAGAACGCCGGCCTGCGCCAGCCAGCTCTTGGTGCTCAAGGGTTCTTTCGGTATCAGCATCAATGCGGCGCCGAGAAATCCTATGACCATCCCTAGAACCGCGGAGCGCGTCAGCGGATGGCCGCGGCGTCCGAACACGCCCAACCCCGCGATCCAAAAGGCGGAGGTGCCGTTGAGCAGCGCCGATTGATTGCTGGGAATGTACCGCATGGCCCAGGTATTCAAGCCGTTGCTGACGAATACCATGAAAAAGCCCGCAATGATGACGTGGCGCCACTCGATGAGGCGCTTTGGGTAAGGGCTGCCGTACCAGACCCGAGCGACCAGCGTCAGCAAGGTCCCCGCCGTGAGGAAGCGAATGGCGGAGAACAGCGCCGGCGGCAGATTGCTGACCGCGAGCTTCGTAAATAAAAAGCTCGAACCCCACACCAGGTAAATGGTGCAGAGGGCGAGCATGATCTTCGCGGAATGACGGGAGTCGCGCAATGCGCCCAAGCGGCCTCAAACGGCCCGGCGCGGCGTGCCGGCGCGGAAGATCCCGTAGCAAATTCCCAGCAGCAGCAGCGCCGCCCACCATTTTCCGCCGGGCAACTCTTTGGCCATCGCCAGCACATCCGGGTTCTTGCTGATCCAGATGCACATGGCGATGAAAATGCCGACCAGCGCCTCGCCGGTGATGAGACCCGCGGCGAACAACATGCCGTTTTGCTTGAGCAGCTCATGGTCGCCGCCGACGTTTCGCTTGGCCTGCCAGCGGGTCACCATTTCCGCGACGATGCCGCCGGCCAGAATGGGAGTGGAGACATCCAAGGGCAGATAGATTCCCACGGCCACCGCCAGCACCGGCGCGCTCCAGCGCGATCCGCGGCGCTTGAGATACAAATCGAAAACAATGATCAACGCACCTATGGCCGCGCCGATGGCAATCATGCCCACCGGCAAGGTGCCGCCGAACATGCCTTCGGCCACCGATCGGACCAGGTTGGCCTGCGGCGCCGGCAAGGCTTTGACGCCGGCATGAGCGGGTTCGCCGATGCCGTAGGCGAACAGCAGCACGTTCATCACGGGCGCCATCACGGCCGCACTCGCCACCACGCCGACGCAGAGCATCACTTGCTGACGCCAGGGTGTGGCGCCGACCAGCTGACCGGCCTTGAGATCCTGTAGATTGTCCCCGGCCACGGCCGCCGCGTTGCAGACCACCGCGCCGATGAATACCACCGCCACCGCACCGATCGAGGACTTACCCCCCACCATCCACATGAGCACCAGAGAGGCAAAAAGGATGGTGCAAATCGTGATTCCGGAGACGGGATTGTTCGACGATCCGACGAGACCGGCCATGTAGCCGCTGACGGACGAAAACAAAAAACCGGCGACGATCATGATCACGGCCATCGCCAGCGCGACGCCGATGCTCCCCACCACCAGGTAGTACAAGAAAAATAGCGGCACCACGAACAAGGCGATGCAGATGAGCACCGCGCCCATGGGCAGATCCCGCTCGGTGTGCGGTATGGCGGCGGCGCCGCGCGCGCCCACATTCAACCCGCTGCGGATGGCCGACCACAGGGATTTGCGCAGCGACCACAGCGCCCACAGCGCGCCCGTCAACATGCAGCCGACGCCGATGTAGCGAACCTGGGCGCGCCAAATGGCAAAGGCCGCGTCCTCGGCGTCGAGGCCGATGAGTTTGTGCAGCAACACCGGGTCTTGATTGAAGAAAAAGCTGTTGAACAGAGGAATCGCCACCCACCACGAAAACAAGCCGCCGGCTGCGATCAAGATCGCCACATTGAGTCCGACGATGTAGCCGACCCCGAGCAGAGCCGGTGAGAAACCGTAGCCGAAGAAAGCGATGCCGCGCTCGCCGAAGTAGCTCTTGATCGTGAACGTCTCGGGCAATAGCCGTAATCCCGAGGTGATGAATTTGAAGATGCCGCCGACGACGCTCGCCAGCGCGAGAAATTTGGCGCCGATGCCCGGATTCGCGCCGACTTTGAGCACCGCGGCCGCCGCCACCCCTTCGGGAAAGCGCAGCTTCTGTTCGATGATGAGCGTGCGGCGCAGCGGCACCGAGAACAGCACGCCGAGCAAGCCGCCAAGGCCGACGATGGCCAGCGTCCACCAGTAGTCGAAGTTGGTCCAATGGTGCAGCAGAATCAGCGCGGGCAGGGTAAAGATCGCACCGGCGGAAATCGATGTGCCGGCGGAAGCGCCGGTCGCCACGATGTTGTTCTCCAGAATATTCGGCCGACCGAACAGCGGCAGCACCGCCATCGAAATCACCGCGGCGGGAATCGCCGTGGCCACCGTGATACCGGCGAACAGACCCACGTAGGCATTGGCGGACGCGAGGATGACGGTGAGGATGATGGACAGCAGGATGGCCTTGACGGTGAGTTGCGGTGCCGGCGTTGCCCCCGCCGCCGCGCCCGTTGCGCTCGTATTCATCGTACGTTCCCCATGAGTTTTTTTACCGGACGGCTGAGAGCCAACAGGACGGCGCCCAATCCCACCGAGAAATACACGATGCGCATGTATTGCCCCGGCATTGCAGACACGTTATTGGCATCGAATTCACCCGCGATCAATCCCGCGACGAGATTTCCCAGCGACAGCGCCATGAACCATATGCCCATCATTTGTCCCACGAAACGCTTGGGAGTCAATTTTGTGTAAAAGCTCAACCCCACCGGACTCAAACACAGTTCGCCGAAAGTGTGCAGCAGATACGTCATGATCAGCCAGTACGGCAGCACCTTGGACCCTGAGGCCACGATGGCGGCCGCGCCGGCCATGACCAGAAACCCGGAGCCCATCAGCATGACGCCGAGGGCGAACTTCGCCGGCGCCGATGGGTTCAGATTGCGCCTGGCCAGCGCCACCCAGCCCCACGCGAAAAACGGCGCAAAGATGATGATGAATGCCGAATTCAGCGCCTGGAACCAGCCCGTGGGAATCACCAGGTGAAGCCATCCGACCATGCGATCCGTGTAGCGCTCGGCAAAGAGATTCAAGGATGAACCGGCCTGCTCGTAGCCCGAAAAAAACAGCGCACAGCCGACGAACAGCACCACCAGCACCACACCGCGGCGTCGTTCCTCCGCGTCGAGGCCCGCCGCGATGAAGTAGTACAAGAAAAACAGGATGGCCATGGCGACGATTGCATACGTCGCGCCCTGCGCCAACGCGACCGCGTCCACCGGTATCCAGCCGACGCTCACCGCCGCCAGCACCATCGCCGACAGGCCAACCGCCAGCCACAGGTACAGCCACTGCCGGCCGCGCGTAGGCGAAGCAACATAGGCGCCGGCAGTGCCCAAGTGCCGGCGCGTCAGATAAAACTGCACCACCCCGACGGCCATGAAGAACGATGCGGCCGCGAACCCGGCGCGAGCGCCAAAATGCACCAGCGCCCAGCCGGTGACGAGAGGCCCCAAGAGCCCACCGACATTGATTCCCATGTAGAACACGGTGAAGGCGGCATCGAGGCGCGCTCCGCCCTCCGGGTAGAGGTCCGCGACAATGGCGCTGACATTGGGCTTGAGCAGACCGACGCCGATCACGACGACGACCAGGCCGACATAGAAACCGTGCGGGCTCGAGGACATCGCCAGCATGGCATTGCCGAGGGAAATGGCGATGCCGCCCGCAAGCACCGCGCGCTGCGCGCCGATCAGGCGATCCGCGATCCAGCCGCCGGGCAGAGACGCCAGATACGCCGACGCCGTGTACAGTCCGTAGATCGCGGTCGCCGTCCGGTCGTCGATGCCGAAGCCGCCGGTGGAGATCGCGGCGACCAGGAACAGCACCAGGATGGCGCGCATGCCGTAGTAGGTGAATCGCTCCCACATTTCGGTGAAGAACAGCGTGGCGAGGCCGCGCGGATGCCCGAAAAAGGTGGCGGCCAAATGGGCTCCTAAACTCCGGCTTCGCGCTTGGCCGTTTCCGCTTCTTCCTTGGCGCGCGCCGCTATTTTGTCCTTGAGCAAGAGTCCCGCCATGATGATCCCTATTTCGTACAGCAAGTACATCGGCACCGCCATCGCGCTCTGCGACACGGCATCGGGCGGCGTCACGAAGGCGGCAAAAATGAATATCCCGAGCAACACGAAACCGCGATTCTTCTTGAGTGTCGCGAGCCTGACGAACCCCGTCCACACCAATAATACAGTAGCCACGGGAACTTCGAAGGCCGCGCCGAAGGCCAGCACCAGGACCATCACAAAATCCAGATAGCTGCCCATGTCGGTCATCATCTGCACGCCATGGGGCGTGGTAGCGACGAAGAAGCTGAGCATGACCGGAAACACCACGTAGTAGGCAAACGAGGCGCCCAGGTAAAACAGCAGCACGCTGGAAATGAGCAGCGGCACGGCCAGCTTTTTTTCGTGGCGGTACAACCCGGGCGCGACAAAGGCCCATGCCTGATACAGGATCACGGGCATGGCGATCCCGATGGCCAGCACCAGAGCCAGCTTGAACGGCACCGTGAACGGAGCCACCACGCTGGTCGCGATCAGCGTCGACCCCGCGGGTAATTTGTGGACCAGGGGATCGGCCACGAACGTGAACAGCTGGTTCATGTAGATGGCGCAGGGGATGAAGCAAATCCCGACCGCCAACATCATCTTGAGCAGGCGATCGCGCAACTCCAGCAGGTGCGAGATCAGAGTCCCTTCGGCGAGGCCGTCCGGATCACCCGCCTCACTCATGGGGCGGTTTGGGGTCGGTCGCGGCGGCGGCTACGGGCGGATCGTTGGCATGCATGGCCTCGGGCGTGGTCATGGAGGCGGGCGCTCCATACACCGGCTCCGGGGAGATTGCGGGCGGCTCGGCGACGATTGCCGGCGGATCGGGGGTGATTGCCAGCGGATCGGGGGCGATTGCCGGCGGATCGGGGGCGATTGCCGGCGGCTCAGCTGCGACGGGCGGGTTTGTGCCGGGGTTGGGCTTGCTTTGGATCTTGAGCAATTCTTCCGCGTTGACTTCGCGCTCCAACTGCTCGGACAACTGTCGAGCCATGGCACGCGCGCGTCCCATCCAGTTGCCGACCTGGCGCGCAACTTTGGGAAGTCGCTCCGGCCCCAACACGATGAGTGCTATGGCCGAGGTGAGCAGTATCTCCGAGAATCCGACATCAAGCATGCGGCATCAAGCGTTGGTCTTTGGGGGTACCTTGACGTCGGCCTCGCGCGGCGCGGCGCCGGCATCGAAGTCCGCGTCCTTGTCCTGCTTGAGCTGCTTCACTTTCTCTTCCGATTCGCCGTCGCTCATGGCTTGCTTGAAGCCTTTGACGGCGGCGCCCAGATCGGAGCCGATACTGCGCAAGCGCTTGGTGCCGAATATCACCAAGGCGATGGCCAGGATGACCAATAGCATTTTTGAATCGAACATATCGCGTCTCCGAACCTACAGGGTAAACCTACATGGGGCGCTCATGATACGCCAAAGGGATTATGACATTGGACAGCGAAGCGTCGATGCGCGTTCGGTCGCATCCCGTGAATTCAGCTCTCCAGCCAGAAGGTGACCGGCCCGTCGTTGGTCAGCGACACCCGCATATGCGCGCCGAACACACCGGTTTCGACGCGTCCGTGCTGGGAGCGGGCCGCCTGCACCAGGGTATCGAACAGATGCCGCCCCTGTTCCGGAGGCGCCGCGGTCGAGAAACCGGGCCGCAGGCCCTTGTGCGTCTCCGCAGCCAGGGTGAACTGCGGGACCAGCAGCAAGTGGCCCTGGATTTGTCCCAGGCTCAGGTTCATTTTTCCGGCCTCGTCCGCGAATACGCGGTACTGAAGCAAGCGGCCGAGCAGCCGCAGCGCGGATGACTCATCGTCGTCGGGCCGTACGCCCACCAGAACCATCAATCCGGGGCCTATGGAGGCGACGCGCTGCGCGCCGATGTCGACGCTGGCTTCCACGACGCGCTGCAGCAATCCAATCATCGCCGTCTGGCCGATTTGGGCGTAGCGGCCGCCCGCGCCGGCTTCGCGCCGGCCGCCGCGGCGCTCGACCGGGCGCACAGGGCCCGAAAGCCCGCGGCCACGTACGGCGCCAGGCGCTCGTGGACACTGTCGAGATCCGATGACTTGCACAGCCCGCCCGATAGGGTGTCGATGCGGCCGGTCTCGGCGAAGGTCAGGGTCAACGCCCCCGTCAGGAATTGATAACCCCAGTACACCTCGCGCGCCGAGCAGCCCGGCAGCGCTTCGCGCAATACCGCGATGAATTTCTCCACCAGCGGGTCGAAATGCTGCGTCATCAGCACCGGCGCCCATTCCGGAGAATTATTGACCTGCGCGACCAGCGCGAAATAGCTTTTCCATCCCGGACCGCCACGCGCGGATCGCTCCAGCAAGGGATAGGTGAAGGCATTGACGATGTCCTCCAGCGTCGGCACGCCCGGCAGCGCGGCACGCCGCACCTCTTCCAACATCGCGAGCCGCTCGGGGTTCAAGAGCTCGGCGCGCCGCTGGAACACGGCCGTGAACAGTTCGCGCTTGCCGCCGAAGTGATAGCTGACCAGGGCGACATCGACGCCCGCCGCTTCGGTGATGTCCCGTATCGAGGTGCCGTAGAATCCGTGCCGCGCAAACAGCGATTCGGCTGCGTCCAGAATCCGTTCCTGGCCCGGCTTTCTCCCCGTCTTCTTGTTCTTCATCTTGCGGCGCACAACGACCATTGGCCTCATTCTCCCGTGTTGCCACAGCCACTGCAATGCTCCGCAGCGCGCCGCACTTGACTGCGCCTCAACGATCGTTGAATACTCCCTCAACGCTCGTTGAGGGCGCGTCGACAAAAAATGCGGTTCCCGGCGAGGACCGTCCGACTTTCGGGGAGGGATCATGAACAAAGCCATTGCGAGTTTTTATTCCAAGATGACCGCGGCTGCCTTGGGCCTGGCGCTAACGCTGCAGCCGCCGGTGGCCCGCGCCCAGATCTCCGCATCCACGGAGCGCGCCGCGGCCTATCCTGACGGACTGGCGGAGATCGTGGTCACCGCCCGGCGCCGCGCGGAGAATCTGCAGGACGTGCCGGTCGCGGTGACGGCGCTCAGCGCCGACGTTCTCCAGCAGCAGGACGTCACCTCGCTCGGCGACCTGAACAGCCTCGTGCCGAACATGAAAATCTCCAGCGACCGCGCGACCAGCAGCACCATCAACGTGTACATTCGCGGAGTCGGGCAGAGCGACCCTCTGTGGGGTTTCGAGCCGGGCGTCGGCGTGTATATCGACGATGTGTACCTGGCGCGGCCGCAGGCGGCTCTGCTCGACGTGTACGATGTCGATCGGCTGGAAATACTGCGCGGCCCGCAGGGCACGCTGTACGGCAAGAACACCATCGCCGGCGCGATCAAGTATGTGACTCGGGATATCGTGGGACCCGCGTCGGTCACCGCCTCTGCCACCGGCGGCAATTACGGCGAGCGCGACTTCAAGCTCTCCGCCTCCTCGCCCGTCATTGCCGATCACGTATACTTCGGCATCGCGGTGGCCGACCTGCACCACGACGGCTACGGCCACGTGGTGGCGCAAGCCGGCGCCAACCCAAGCCCCTACAACTCCATCGGCCAGGATGTCTCGAACCGCGATGTGCTCGCCGGGCGCGCCAACCTGACGATTCTCTGGGGTCAAAGCTCGAAACTCAAGATCGTCGCCGATACCACGCAGGATGATTCGAACGCCTCGGGCGGCGAGCGGCTCAACAATGTGCTGGCGCCATCGATCGACAGCCGGTACGACACCCGCACCGATATGCCGGTCAACGAGGACCGCTACTTCCGCAACGGTCTGGCCGCCACCTACACCCAGGGGCTCGCCGAAGGCCTCGACGTCAAGCTGGTCGGCGCCTACCGCGCCGGCCACGGCCGGCAGTTCATCGACTTCGAGGAATTGGACGCGAATCTGTTCCAGGTCCCGGCGCAGTACAGCGAGCATCAGGCCTCGGGCGAAGGCCAGTTGACCTTCACCAACGACCTCGTCAAGGCGGTCGGCGGCGTGTTCTACATGAACAGCACGGCCTGCGGTGCCTTCAACGCTTCGCTGGGGGTGCTGGCGGCGGCCCTCGATCTGTACCTCACGTCCATCGTCGACGGCTGCGTGCAGACCAAGAGCACGGCGCTCTACACGGACACCGCCTGGAAGCTGACCGACCAGCTGAATCTCGATGTCGGTGTTCGCTGGAACCAAGACAAAAAGACCGCCTCGGTGTACCAGGCTCAGTACGCGAGCATTGGGCCGACGCAGCTGCTGCCCAACGAAACCTTCTTCGATCCCAACAAACCGCCGACGGGATTCTTTCTATTCCCGACGCCGGCCGCCGGCATACTCACGAACTACACCAACAGCCGGACCTTCTCGAACGTGTCGCCGCGCCTCGGCCTTGACTATCACCTGACCCCGCAAGTCATGACCTATATCTCGTACAGCAAGGGCTTCAAGAGTGGTGGCTTCGACATGCGGGGCAACGCCGCAATCTATCCGCAGACGGAAAACGGCTACAACTCGGAGACCGCGGACAGCTACGAGGCCGGCGTCAAATCCACGCTGCTCGGCGACACCCTGCAGCTGAATTTGACCCTGTTCTACGATCCCTACAAGAACGCCCAGATCGGAGTGCAGCAGTTCGTCGTCACCGGCGGCGTGCCGCAAAACGTGACCGCGGTGTTGAACGCCGGCAAACAAATGAACCGCGGCGTTGAGCTCGAGTCGGCCTGGCGACCGATCAAGGAGTTCACCCTGGGCCTCAACGTCGGCTACCTTGATTCGTACTACGAAGACTTCTTGATCGGCTGCACGGCGCTCACGCCGGGCTGCACGGCGAACTCGCCGCCGCAGAACATCGCCAACCTAAATCGACCCATCAACGCACCGACCTGGACCGTCGCCACGAACGCGACGTATACCTGGCAGCTCCCGGCGGGGGCGTTGCTGGCGCGCGCCGGCTGGGATTGGCGCAGCTTCATAAAAGTTGCCAATACCACGGCCAGCGTGACCGATCAGCCCGCCTATGGTCTCGTCAACGCGGGCCTTGCGTTCACGACCAATGGGGGCGCGTGGCGATTCTCGCTCGACGGCAAGAACCTGCTGGACCGCTGGTACCGCGTGGCCGGCTATGACTTCGGCGGCACCGGCACGGGACTGCTGGCCAACGTCAGTCAGATCGGCTTCTACGGCCCGCCGCGGACGTATTCCGGCACGGTGACGTACCACTTCTGAGCATGAACCGGAGGCGCCTTGAGGACAAGGTCGCCGTCGTCACGGGTGGGGCGAGCGGCATCGGTAGGCAGATCGCCCGCACCTTCGCCCGTGCGGGCGCCAAAGTGGCGATATTCGACCTCGATGGCGCAGGTGCCGAGCGGACCGCCACGGACATCCAGCGCGAGTGCGGACAGGCGCTCGCCGTGACCGTGGACGTGACCAGCGAGCACCAAGTCGATGCGGGCATGGCGGCGGTGGTCGAGGCCTATGGACGAATGGATGTGCTGGTGAGCAATGCGGGCATTCAGATCATCGCGCCGCTCGAGGACTTGGCGTTTGCCGACTGGAAACGGCTGCTGGCGATTCACCTGGACGGCGCCTTCCTGTGCACGCGTGCGGCTCTGCGGCAGATGTACCGGCAGGCCGGCGGCAGCATCATCTACATGGGCTCGGTGCATTCGAAGGAAGCCTCGGTGCTCAAGGCACCGTATGTCACCGCCAAACACGGCCTCATGGGCCTTGCCAAAGTCGTGGCCAAGGAAGGAGCCAAGCACGGCGTGCGGGCCAACGTCATCTGCCCGGGCTTCGTGCGCACGCCGCTCGCCGACAATCAGATCGCCGAGCAGGCGAAGACGCTCGGGATTTCGGCAGAGGCGGTCATTCGCCAGGTCATGCTCAAAGAAACCGTCGACGGCGAATTCACAACGGTCGAGGAGGTCGCCGAAGCGGCGCTCTTTTTCGCCTCATTCGAGTCCAATGCCATGACGGGTCAATCGCTGGTGGTCAGCCACGGCTGGTTCATGCAGTAAGCGGCTGGACGGCAGATGGAGGGCCTTGTTTACTTGAGTCTTTAGGAGAGCCGATTGTCCATGCACTACGCGGAAATTTACTGGCAGAGCCATGATGGTCTGCGCTTGTACGCCCGGGTCTATGCGGGACCCGACAGCGGCGCGCCGGCAGTTCTCTGTCTGCACGGCTTGACGCGCAACAGCCGCGACTTCGAAGACCTCGCTCCGCATCTGCAGCGGCGTTATCGCGTCATCGTTCCCGACCTGCGCGGCCGGGGATTGTCGGCCCGAGATCCGCATCTGCAGAATTACCAACCCGCCAACTATGTGCGCGACATACTGGCGCTGCTGGGCGCGGTCGGCGCTCCGCGCTTCGGCATCATCGGGACCTCGCTCGGCGGCATGCTCGCCATGATGTTGAGCCACAGCCATCCGGCCCTGGTCGCCGGGATCGTATTGAACGATGTCGGACCCGAGATCGACCCGGCGGGAATCGAACGCATCAAGCAGTATGCGGGCCGGCTTCCGCCCGCGCTCACCTGGAAAGTGGCGATCGCCCAGACCGTGGCCGTGTACGGCGACGCCTGGCCGGGTCTCGAGCCGCAACGCTGGCAGGTGCTGGCGCGGCGCGGTTACCGCGAGGACGCCGCCGGCCAGGTCGAACTCGATGCGGACCCCAATATCGGCGAAGCGCTGCGTGCCGCGCCCGCCGCAACGCTGGATTTGTGGCCGCTGTGGGGCGCGCTGCGCAAGGTGCCGACGCTGGCCATTCGCGGCGATCGTTCCGACATTTTGAATGCGGCCACTTTCGCGCGCATGAAGAATGAAAATCCCGACCTGCAGCAACTATTGGTGGCCAATCGTGGTCATGTGCCGCTGCTCGACGAGCCCGAGTGCATTGCCGCCCTGGATGCCTTTTTGTCGCGAATCCTGTCAGCGCCGCCCGCGTGAGCGCCGCCCCCGTGAGCACCGCCCGCGTCATGCGCACCGGCGTGCCCGACGACTCGAGCAGCGCCTCGCCGCCGGCCTCCCTGGCCTACCGATCCTACGTGCTCGCGGTGCTGGTGATCGTCTATACCTTCAATTTCATCGACCGTCAGATCGTCGGCATTCTCGCCGTCCCCATCAAGACCGAACTGCACTTGAGCGACTCGCAATTGGGACTCATGGGCGGTCTGGCGTTTGCGCTGTTCTACACCTTCCTCGGAATACCCATTGCGCGGCTGGCCGATCGAGTCAGCCGCACCGGGATCATGACCGCTGCATTGGCGCTGTGGAGCCTGATGACCGCGGTTTGCGGTTTGACTCACAGCTTCGCACAGCTGTTCATGGCGCGCTTGGGGGTGGGCGTTGGAGAGGCGGGCGGCGTCGCGCCGGCGTATTCGCTGATATGCGATTATTTTCCGCCGAAGGAGCGCGCGCGTGCGCTGAGTGTGTACTCCTTCGGCATTCCGCTCGGCAGCGCCGCCGGCATTACGCTGGGCGGGATCATCACCAGTCTGATGAGCTGGCGCATGGCGTTCTTCATGGTGGGGCTGGCCGGATTGCTGATCGCGCCGCTGCTCAGGCTCACGGTCCGAGAGCCCGCCCGCGGCGCGCTGGACATTGCGCCCGATCGAACCGCCGCCAATGTGAAGGCCCCCGCCAGTTCCACCCTGCTCGGCGTCATCGGCGTGCTGGCACGGAAAGGCAGTTTTTGGGGACTGTCGCTGGGCGCCGCCTCCGCCTCCATGATGGGCTACGGCTTGTTCTTCTGGATGCCCTCATTCGCCGTGCGCAGCTTTCACCTGACCCTGTTGCAGGCCTCGATGATTTACGGTGCCCTCGTGCTCATCGGCGGGCTGTCCGGAATCTGGTGCGGCGGAGTCCTGGCCGACAGGTACGGCGAAGGGCGCAAGGCGTTCTATGCGCTCATTCCCGCCGCCGCCTTCGTGACGACGGTGCCGTTTTATGTCGCCGGCGTGCTCTCGACCACACTGTGGGTCAGCTTCATCGTGCTCTTGGTGCCCACCGCGCTTGGGCTGGTGTGGCTGGGCCCGGTGCTGGCGGCAGTCCAGCACCTGGTGCCGGCCAACATGCGCGCCACCGCGTCGGCGCTCTTCTTGTTCATCAACAATCTCATCGGGATCGGGCTGGGTACCACGCTGATCGGCGTGGTGTCGGACTTGATGCGCGCCCGCTTCGGCACCGAATCGCTGCGCTACGCCATCCTGGCCGGGACGGGGTTCTATCTCATTGCCGCGGCTCTGCTATTCCTCGCCAGCCGCCGACTGGACAAGGATTGGGAGAGATAAGACCACTTTGCCACGGAAACCAAGCGTATTTTGGCCGAATATCTCCACATTCAAGAGAGTATCTATTCAGTGGGAAATAACTACCTGCAATAGCTTCATTTTCGCCATAGGGTGGGAGTAAACAGAACCAAAAGGGTAAAAACCTCCAGCCGCCCGAGCAGCATCGCCGCCGAACACACCCCGGTCTGGAAGTTGGTCAAGACTCCGTAGTTGCTCCCGGGTCCCACCAGCCCTAAGCCCGGACCCGCGTTGTTGATGCAGGCAATGACGGCTGACAGGGAGGTCAGGAAATCCAAGCCGCTGGCGAGCTGTACAAAAATGAGCGTCACGATGCTCATGAAGTACAGAAACACGAACGCCAGGACGGCAAACACCACGCGATTGGCGATCACTGTCCCGCCGACTTTGAGCGGGCGGACCATGTTCGGATGCACCAGGTGATTCAACTCGCGATGCGCCTGCTTGGCGAGCACCAGAGTGCGAATCATTTTGATGCCGCCCCCGGTCGATCCCGAGCTTGCCACGATGCAGCTCAAGAACATCATCCACATGGGAGCAAAGATCGGCCAGCGCGAGTAGTCCTGGGTGTGCAGACCGCTGTCAGTAGCCACCGAGACGAGATTGAAGGTGGTGTGGCGCAACGCCGTCGGGTAATCGGTGTAGGTGCCCTTGAAGTACAAGAACAGGGATATGCCGATGCAGCTCGCCGCGAGCACACCCAAGATCGCCTTCGCCTCCGCGTCCCGAAAATAGGCCATGACCCCGCGCTGGCTCCAGGCCAGATAGTGCGTCGCGAAATTCAACGCGGCCAGGATCTGAAATACCGTCAGCACCATCTCGATCGGCAGCGAATTGAAGTGTCCGATGCTGGTGTCATAAGTCGAGAAGCCGCCGAGGGCGAGCGCCGAGAATCCGTGGCAAACGGCATCGAACCAATTCATCCCGGCGAATCTCAAACAGACGATGCAGACCGCGGTCAGTCCGGCATACACCGTCCAGAGCAGCTTCGCGGTCTGGCCGATGCGCGGCGTGAGTTTGCTGTCCTTCATCGGTCCGGGCATTTCAGCGCGATAAATCTGCATGCCGCCGACGCCCAGCATCGGCAGAATCGCCACCGCCAGGACGATGATGCCCATGCCGCCCAGCCAGCTCAGCAGATGGCGCCACAGATTGATCGAGCGGGGCAGGTGTTCGAGTCCCGAGAGCACGGTGGCGCCGGTGGTCGTCAAGCCGGAGGTCGCCTCGAAGTAGGCCTCGGTGAAATTGATCGGCAGAAAATGCCACAGCGGAAATCCAGCGACCGCCGGCAGCGCGACCCAGGTCAGCGCAACCAACACCAAGCCGTCGCGGGTCTTCAGTTCGCGCTTGAAGCGCCGGGTGGCGAGCCACAGCAGCGCGCCGAGCACGAAGGCCGTCAGCGCGGAAATGACGAACGACGACAATGCCGGATCGAGCCCCCACAGGGCCATCAAAAGCGGCGCAAGCATGATCGCCGCAAACACCATCATCACGAGGGCGAAGACATGAGCGACCGGCAGTAGAATGTCTTTCACAAAAAGGAAGCGGAGCCCTGGAAAAGTTTTTCGACGGCTTCGATGTGACGCCGATCCGTCAAGAAGAGGATCAAATGATCGTCCGGCTGCACCGTGATGTCGTGATGCGCGATGATCACGTCCTCGCCGCGGACCACGGCGCCCAAGGTCGTGCCTTCGGGAAGCGAAATATCCTCGATGCGGCGCCCGATGATCTTCGAGCTGTCGGCGTCGCCGTGGACCACCACCTCGAGCGCCTCGGCCGCGCCGCGCCGCAGCGAGTGCACGCGCACCACGTCGCCGCGCCGCACATGCGCAAGCAGCGAGCCGATGGTCACGGTTTGCGGCGATATGGCGACGTCGATCGAGCCGCTTTCGATGAGCTCCGCGTACGAAGGTTTGTTGATCAACGCCATGACCTTGTGAGCGCCCAAACGCTTGGCAAGCATGGCCGAGAGAATATTCGCCTCCTCGGAGTTGGTCAGCGCGGCGAAAACATCCGCGCTGTCGATGTTCTCCTCGAGCAGCAATTCCTCGTCGGCAGCGTCGCCATGCAGCACGGTGGTGCTTTTCAAATGCTCGGATACCTTGCGCGCCCGCTTGCCGTCGCGTTCGATGAGCTTTACCTGATTTTTGTCTTCCAGCTCGCTCGCCAATCGAAAGCCGATATTGCCGCCGCCCGCGATGACCACGCGGCGCGCAGGCGCTTCTTCGCGGCGCATCTCCTTCATGACCACGCGAATATCCTTGCGCGCCGCGAGGAAGAAAACCTCGTCGCCGTCCTCGATGACCGTGGTGCCCTCCGGCTTGACGCTCTTGCCGGCGCGGTAAATGGCGGCGACGCGCGCGTCGGCCGAGGGGATATGTTCGCGCAGGGTGCGCAATGCCTGACCCACCAAAGGACCTCCTTGCAGCGCGCGAATGCCCACCAGACGCACGCGGCCGTCGGCGAAATCCAGCACCTGCAGCGCCCCGGGATAGCGGATCAAGCGAGCCACGTACTCGGTCACCAGCTGCTCGGGGCTGATCCAGACGTCCACCGCGACCGCGTTCTCGCCGAACAGCCTCTCCCGCTCGGTGAAGTCGGCCGAGCGCACCCGCGCAATTTTCTTCGGCGTACGGTACAGAGTCCACGCGATGTGGCAGGCCAGCATGTTGACCTCGTCGCTGCTGGTCAGCGCCACGAGGATGTCGGTGGCGGCGATGCCCGCCGCCTCGAGGATGCGCGGGCTCGCGGCATTGCCGTTGATCGTGCGAATGTCGAGCCGATCCTGCAGATCCCGCAAGATTTCCTCGTCGGTATCGATGACGGTCACATCGTTCGCTTCCTCGCGAGAGAGGTGATACGCCGCCGTGCGGCCGACTTGCCCTGCACCCAAAATGATGATTTTCACAGCCGGATTACTCTACACGAACGAGATTGGCGTAAGACAGCATCAGCCATTTCGTGCCCTGACTCTCGAAATTAACCTGGATGCGGGCGTGCGGTCCATTGCCCTCGAAATTGAGCACGACCCCGTCGCCGAACTTCGAGTGCCGGACCCGGCTGCCCATCCTCATATTCGGGGCGGGCGGCTCCTCCAGGCTGCTGCTGCGTTTGACGAACACCGGCCTCGATATCTGCAGGCGCGGCCTGATCTCCTCGACCAACTCGGCGGGCAACTCGCCGATGAAACGCGAGGGCTGACCATAGGTATCGACGCCATACAGGCGGCGCTGTTCGGCATAGGTGATGTACAGCTGGCGCATCGCCCGGGTCGCGCCGACGTAGGCGAGGCGGCGCTCCTCTTCGAGGCCCGCGAGGTCGGCGACCGAGCGCTGGTGCGGAAACAGGCCGTCCTCCATGCCGGCGAGGAACACGACGGGGAATTCCAGGCCCTTGGCCGAGTGCAGGGTCATCATCTGTACGCAATCATCGTAGGGGTCCGCCTGACCCTCGCCGGACTCCAGCACCGCGTGCGCCAGAAAGGATTCGAGCGGCGATAATTCGGACTCGGCCTCGGTTTCCGGCGAAAAACCCCGCGCTGCGCTGACGAGTTCCAGCAAATTCTCGATGCGGCCCTCGCCCCGCTCGCCCTTCTCCTTCTTGAAGTGTTCGATGAGCCCGCTCATTTGAATGACGTGATCGACCTGTTCGTGGAGTTCCATTCCCTGTACCTCGCGCGCCAGGGTGTCGATGAGGGACAGAAAAGCCTGCAGCGCCGCCGGGGCCGCCCGTTGCGGAAGTCCGCTCTGCAGGCACTTCAGACTTCCGTTCCACAGCGAGGTGGCGTTGGCCCGCGCGATGTCGCGCACCGCGTCCATGGTCTTCGCGCCGATGCCGCGCACCGGCAGATTCACCACCCGCTCGAAGGACGTGTCGTCCGCGCGGCTGGCGACCAGACGCAGGTACGCGAGGGCGTCCTTGATTTCCGCGCGCTCGAAAAATCGCAAGCCCCCGTACACGCGATACGGCATGCGTGCGTTCAAAAAGGCCTCTTCGAACACCCGCGATTGCGCGTTCGAGCGATACAGCACCGCCGCCTCGCGGCGCGCGCCGCCGCGGGCGACCCATTCGCGGATTCGATTCACCACGAAGTCGGCTTCGTCGCGCTCGTTGAAGGCGGCGTAGAGCTTCACGCGCTCTCCCTCTTGACCGCTGGTCCACAGCGTCTTGCCGAGCCGGCCCGCATTGTGGGAGATCAGCGCGTTCGCCGCTTTGAGGATCGTGCCGGTGGAGCGGTAGTTCTGCTCCAGCTTGTAGAGCACGGCCTGCGGAAAATCACGCCGAAACTGCTGCAGGTTCTCGACCCGCGCGCCGCGCCAGCGATAGATGGAATTGTGAGTGACCACGCCGCCCGCGATGAAGTTATGGGTACGCTCGACGTTGATGTCGTAGACCTCGGCGTCGTAGGCCTCGTACTCGATACGCTCGACCACGTCGAACCGGCCGGAATCAAGCGCCATGACCATGCCGCAACGGATGCCGGCCGCCGCGATGAAGGGCAAAGACTTCTCGAGCATGTGCCCCTGAAGGACGTAGCGGCCATCGAGCCGCTCGCGAATGGCGCGTGCAATCGTCATCAGTTCGCCGAAGTCGGCGCGCACGGTCTCAAAGCGCCAACTTGGGGACTTAAGGTGGGCGGCGCGTACGCTAAGACCCATGAGTTCAAGCGCGGCACGGTCCTTGGGCGAAATCCCCACCACGGATATACGATGCATGGGCGTGCCGCCGCGCCGGTCGCCGCACAACGTAATGACGATGTTGCGACCGTTAGAATTGCGGCTCTGAGGCCGGTGATGAGGCCGGTCGATGTCCAGACCCACTTGTTCCAGCAGCCGTTCCGCGGATACGAGCGTGTCGAGCGAGCTGAATATGCGCTGCAAATGGCTGGCATCGTGTATGAAACCGTTGCGGGCTTTGCCTTTGCGCGGCACAAAGGGACAAGTCGGCAGGCCAAAGCGCAGCGAGGTGATGACCTCGTCGATGCGCGCTTCGATCTCGGTGGCGTGGGTGCGGATGATCCACAGCGCGTCGGCATGCTCCTGGAGGGAGCGCTGCATGAAGCCCACCGTGGGCCTCGCCTGACCCTCGGTGTATACCTGCGAAGTACCGAGCCTGTAGCCCACACCTTCCTTGTGCATGAGATACAGGAAGTAGGTCTGCGGTGTCTCGCCGAGTACGTAGCCTGCGAAGTGCACGTGCTCGGGTGTGCTTTTGACGACGGCTCCAGAGCGCAAATGCAGGCACACCAGCTGTCCCTGGCGTCGCTTGGCGAAGCACTCGGTCACGCGGGCCGGGCGCAGGTCACCGCCGCCGTAACTCGATAGCACGGAATCGCCGGGGACGATCGACTCGATGGCACGCTTCGCGCCGTCCCCCATCGTCACCTGCGTCCCGGCTGCGAGGCACTGATCGTCGTCGCCCACCACGAAGGGCAGACCCGCGGGGCCCGCCAGCAGCATCAGCCACTTGTACTGAATCGCATTCGTATCCTGGAATTCGTCCACCAGCACGTGACGAAAGCGCGTGCGGTAGTGCTGCAGCAGAGACGCATCGTCGCGCCACAATTCGTAGGCACGCAGCAGGAGCTCGGCAAAATCCACGACCCCGCCCCGCTGACACGCCTCTTCGTAGGCCTGGTAGATCTTGATGAGTTGACGGCGTGTCGGATCGCCGTCGTCCTTGATCTGCCGGGGCCGGAGGCCCTCGTCCTTCTGCGCGTTGATGAACCACTGGATCTCGCGCGGTATCCAGCGCGTCTCATCGAGATCGAGCGCCTTCAATACCTTGCGCAAGACCCGGGCCTGGTCCTCGGAGTCCAGGATCTGAAAACTCTGCGGCAGGCGCGCCTCGCGCCAATGGATGCGCAGCAGCCGATGGGCCAATCCATGAAATGTCCCCACCCACATGGCACCGCTCGGCACTCCCAACAGGGTCTCGATGCGGCTGCGCATTTCGGCCGCGGCCTTGTTGGTGAACGTGACCGCGAGGATGCTGTTCGGTGAAGCGCCCTCGACCTGGATCAGCCACGCCACCCGATGCACCAGGACCCGGGTCTTGCCGCTGCCGGCGCCGGCCAATACCAGGGCGGCGCCCAGCGGCGAGGCAACCGCCCGCCGTTGATCGTCGTTGAGCCCGTCCAGAAGATGAGATACGTCCATAAGGGCGCGGATTGTACTTTAGGTTTCGGTCCGCGCGGCCACGCTTACGACGGCCAAGATCAAGAAATGGACGAGCGGCTTTCCTCGGCGAATTCGATCAGCGCAAGCGCCAGGGAAAGCACCACGGGGCCGGCAATGAGGCCGATGGCGCCGAAAGCGGGAATCCCGCCGAGCACGCCGATGAATACCGCGAGCGCCGAGATTCTCGCGCGGCCGGAGATCAGCAGCGGGCGCAGAATGCTGTCCAGGCCGCTCACCAGCAGACCCCAGGCGAGCATGAATATGCCGAAGCCCCAGCGGCCGTCGGCGAACAGCCAGATCACCGCCGGCCCCCAGACAAACGCCGCCCCGCCCATCGGCAGCATCGACAGCAGGGCCGCCAGCACGCCGAACACGACCGGCGAGGGCAGGCCGGCAATCGTGAAACCGATGCCCACCAGCACACCCTCCAGCAGGGCCGTGACACTGGTTCCGACGACGATGGCGCGAGTCACGCCGCTCAATTGCCGGAACAGCCGCTCCTTGCGCAACTCGTCGAGGGGAATCAGGCGCCGCCCGCGGGCCAGCATGGCATCGCCGTCGCGCAAGAAAAAGAACAGCAGAAACAACATGATCGCAAATCCAAACAGCGAACCCAGGGCCCCCCAAAAGAACCCGCTGCCCACACTCGCCGCGACCCGCAGGACCTCGCGGGTGCCGGAAACCAGCCACGACTGAATTTGCTCGGCCGAAATCCCCGAGTGCGCCTCCAGCCAAACGTTGATCCGCGCGATCAAGGGGAACTGCTGCAGATCCGACAGGGACTTGATGTCGAGTTGCGCAGCGGACTTCTGCAGCCTCTGCAGCAGCGTCGAAATCTGCGCGACGAAATCGATCGACAGAGCGGAGAGCGGCAGCAATATGATGATCGGCGCCAGAATCGTCAGCACGCCCGCTGCGACCGCCCTACCCCTCAAACGGCGCCGCAGGCGAAGATTCAGCGGATACAGAAGGAAGGCGAGAAAGGCCGCCCAGATCATCGACGGGGCGAACGGCGCAAAAATCAATATCAGCGTGTAGCCCAGAACCGCCGCCACGACGAGCGCGAAAATGCGCGGATAAAAGCTCGAGGGGGTCGCCATGGCGTCATGCTAACACTGGGCTCCGCCGGGGTTTAAGCTGGCGATACCCCGCCGTGTCCGGCTGGAAGAAGGCCCGGCGCTCCTCAAAATTCGCGGACGCGCGTACTATCGAGCTCTCGAACGGCTCGCCCTCAGGTCACGCAATGACAATAATTCGCGTCAACAATCAAACGGTTAATGTCGACGCCGACTTGGACACCCCGCTGCTATGGGTGCTGCGCGACACCCTCGGGATGACCGGCACCAAGTACGGGTGCGGCATGGCGCTGTGCGGGGCCTGCACGGTGCACATCGACGGCGCCGCAACGCGATCCTGCGTGCTGCCCTTGAGCGCCGTGCAGGGCAAATCCATCACCACGATTGAAGGGCTATCTGCGAATCGAAGCCATGCGGTGCAAAAGGCCTGGCTCGAAATCGACGTGCCCCAATGCGGCTATTGTCAATCCGGACAACTCATGTCCGCGGCGGCGCTGCTCAAGACGAATCCGAAACCCAGCGATGCCGACATCGATGCGGCAATGTCCGGCAATATTTGCCGCTGCGGCACCTACCCCAGAATCCGCAAGGCGATTCACCGCGCCGCAGAATTGCTCGAGACGGGCGCAGGCAAGTGACGCAGGCCAACGCCCTGAGCCGCCGCGATTTCCTGAACGCAACGGCTGCCGCCGGCGGCGGCTTGATCCTCGCGCTCTCCCTGCCCGGGCGCGCTGGCAATTCAAAATCCGCGGCAGCGGCCGCCCAATCGGGCGCTCAATTGAACGCATGGCTGAAAATAGGCCGCGACAATTCCATCACGGTGATCGTCGATCGTTCTGAAATGGGTCAAGGCGTTTACACGGCACTGCCGATGTTGCTGGCCGAGGAGCTTTACATCGATGTCGGCGCGATCCGCATCGAGGCTGCGCCGGTGGGCGATGCCTACGTCAGCCCAGGAAACGGCGGACAGATCACCGGCACCAGCAACAGTGTGCAGGAATCGTGGGAAAAACTGCGCATGGCGGGCGCCACCGCGCGCACCATGCTGATATCGGCCGCGGCCAAGCGCTGGCGGGTCGACGCGGCCGGCTGCCGTGCCGAGAACGGTAGGGTCCTCAACGCGCAGGGCAAAGCGCTCAGCTACGGCGAGCTGGCCGATGCGGCCGCGAAGGAGCCCACGCCGAAGGACGTGAAGTTAAAACCCAAGAGCAGCTTTCAAATCATCGGCAAATCGCGGGTTCGTATCGATACGCCCGGCAAAGTCGATGGCAGCGCCGAATTTGGTCTGGACGTCAAGCTGCCGGGCATGTTGCACGCCGTCCTGGCGCAGAGCCCGGTGCTGGGCGGCAAGCTCACGGCGCTCGATTCGAGCGTCGCCGAAAAAATGCCGGGTGTGCGCAAGGTGCTGGTGACTTCCAGCGGTGTGGTGGTGGTGGCGGATCACTTCTGGCAGGCGTTGAAGGCGCGCAAGGCATTGAATGCGACATGGGACCCGGGGGCCAACGCGCGACTCGACAATGCCGCCATCCGCGTCATGCTGCAGAAAACCGCGGCGGCGGGCGCAGGCCTCACGGCGCGCGCCGATGGCGATGCCGCGGCGGCGCTCAAGTCCGCGAAGCAGCGCCTGAGCGCCGCCTACTATCTGCCGCTGCTCGCGCACGCGACCATGGAGCCGATGAATTGCACGGCCGACGTCAAGGCGACGGGGTGCGACTTGTACGTGGGCACGCAGGTTCAGCAGGTTGCGCAAACGACCGCGGCGACGGCGGCGGGGCTCCAGCCGGCGCAGGTGCGCGTCTTTACCACCTTGATCGGCGGCGGCTTCGGCCGGCGCCTGGATGTCGATTTCATTCCCGCGGCGGTCGAGGCGTCGAAGGCGCTCGGGGCACCGGTCAAGGTGATCTGGACACGCGAAGACGATATGACGCATGACACCTATCGCCCGCCGGCGTACGAAGAAGTCAGCGGCGGACTCGACGCGGCGGGAAAACTCATCGCGTGGACTTTGCACATCACCAGCCCGTCGATCACCGCGCGCATGTTTCCGCCCGTCAAAGGGGTCGATGACTCGGTGATCGAAGCCGCGGTCAATAATCTCTACGACGTACCGAACCTGGCGGTGAGCTACTCACGCCAGGAAATCGGCATCGATGTGGGCTACCTGCGCTCCGTGAGTCATGCCCCCAATGTCTTCGTGATCGAAAGCTTCATGGATGAGCTGGCCGCCGTTGCCGGCATGAACCCGTACGATTTTCGCCTGCGGCAGCTCGCCAAGAAACCGCGCCAACGGCGCGTGTTGCAGCTGGTTGCCGAGCGCGCCGGATGGGGCAAGGCGCCCGCGGGCCGCCATTTGGGGCTAGCGTTGATGGAGGGCTACACGACTCACCTAGCGCAAGTCGCCGAAATCTCCATCAACGGCGGCGAGCTCACGGTGCATAAAATCACCTGTGTGGTGGACTGCGGTCAGATGGTCAATCCGCGCATCGTCGAATCACAGATCGAAAGCGGCATCATCTTCGGGCTGTCGGCCGCGCTGTGGGGCGAGGTGACAATCGCGGGCGGCAGGGTGCAGCAGACCAACTTCAACAACTACCGCCTATTGCGCAACGGCGAGTCGCCCGAGCTCGATGTGCATCTCATGGACAGCGACGAGACGCCGGGCGGCATCGGCGAAGCGGCCGTGCCATTGGTGGCCCCGGCGATCTGCAACGCCATATTCGCCGCAACGGGCAAGCGCCTGCGGGAATTGCCGATCGGCAGACAGAAGCTGGTCAAGGCTTGACCGCGCGATTGCCGCTGCAGACGGGGAGGCCAAAATGAAAAGGAAGGCCGAGATATTTGGCTGCGATTTTTGTCGCCTAATTATTTATTAAACAGACGCCGATACACCAATAACTGTTGCGTGCGGCAAAGAACTGCGGAATCTTGGAATACGGAGAAGAAATCGCAGGTGCCATGGGGAGGAAAAAGTGGTATTTCCGAAGCTGTATCGGCTTCGTTGAAGCGAGCTTGCAACGATCGCCGCTGCAGCTTCGGAAAGATCATCATCAGCTTCGGCGCAGCGTTGCGTGGGCGTTCCCAGTTCATGCAGAGATTGACGAGCGGCATCGCTGTGGAGCGTCGTCGTCTAGCTATTGGATTGAACGATCGCGCGGATTGCGTCTTCGTTGAGCCACGGAGGGATTGGATGATTGGGACAAACCAGATTCTTCGCGCATTGCACTGGCGCGTCGTTCATCCAAGTTGTTAGATCCGCGCTAGGCGTCAGCGCCTGCTCCTCTTGCAATTGACCGCATGTGTATGCATACTCAATGCATATAGATATTGAGTGGGACCCTGACAAGGCTGTCGCGAACTTCAAGAAGCACGGTGTGCGCTTCGAAGAAGCCGCTACATCACTGCTCGATCCACTAGCACTGGCGCAGGAAGATGTCGATTCGGAAGGCGAAGCACGTTGGGTTCTTATTGGCATGAGCGCAAGTGCGCGTTTATTGACGGTTGTGTACACGTTGCGTGACGAGCATCGCATCCGTGTCATTTCCGCACGCAAAGCGACGCGCAAAGAGGTTGGGTATTATGCGTAAACAGTACGATTTCTCAAAAGGCAAACGCGCGAAGGACGTTCCGCATCTTGCGCGGCTGCAGGCGGAAGCCAAAGGTAAGACGCGGATCACGATCATGTTGGACAATGACCTATTGATGGCCTTTCGAGCCAAGGCAGATTCGGAGGGTACGGGGTATCAAACTTTAATCAATCAAACGCTGCGCCAGGCCGTGGGCGCCGCGCCGGTGGACGAAGCGACGTTGCGCAGGGTGCTCAGAGAGGAACTCAAGGCTGGGTAGGCACGAGTGAGCGCGCGTGCAGATCTAACAATCGGTTCGAGCGATCGCGGGGCCGCGTCTTCGTTGGGCCAAGGAGGGAGTCGATGATTGGGATAAAGTGGCTCCGTTGGTCGTCGGCACAACCCCGCGTCGCTCGTTAGGCGAGGAGTCGATGATTGGAATGTGTCTTGGGGATTCCTGCTTGCATCCAAGCGCCGGACCGGCTTACTTGTTGAGCGAGACCATGTAGTCGACCGCCATGTGAATCGTCGCGTCAGGCCAGGTCGTGCCGGCGCGCGGCGGCATGTTGCCTTTTCCGGCGATGACGTGCGCGTAAAGCGCGTCCTTGCCTTGGGCGATTCGCGGTCCCCATGCCGCATGATCGCCCATTTTCGGCGCGCCGTTGATGCCCTGCGCATGGCAGGCCGAACAGACCTTGGTGAACGCCTGTTCACCAGTGGTCGGCACATCGGCCGCAGGAGCGCTGCTCGCGGGCGCGATGTTGAGCGCGGAGTTGTCGTGACCTGCCACCGCGACATGAGCGAACGGCGCGAGGTTTCTCTCAACGTCTTTGACGCGCATCGGATCGACCAGGACGTTCTTCGACTGACTGGCCACACCGATCAACCGAGCGACCACGAACAGGACGACCGCAAAGGCGATGAGGCAACCGAGTACCAAGCTGAATGAATTGAAAAAATGCCTGTCTGACGATTCGTTGTTGGCCACGGTAACTCGCTGAAAATCGACGGGAAAACCACCAAGCGGCTTGTTGTAGTATAGCGCCGGGCGGCGGATCACGAAATAGCCGTCGCGGGCGCGCGGCCGAGCGCGCAACTCGGGCGCACACGCGCACAGCTCGGTGGCACACGCGCACAGCTCGGTGGCACACGCGCGCGACTCGGACGCACGCGCGCAACTCGGCGGCACACGCAAAACTCGGCGAGAGCGGCGCCCCCAAAATCCTCGAGGCCGCGGCGCCCTCGATGAATTGCGTCAGCGCAATCGAATGGCGATGAACAGCAGCAGCAACGTGAGCGCCTGAAATCCCACGCGCGCCCACATGAGTGGTGTGCTGAGACTCTTGTCCGTGGAACCGCCTCCGGACATCGTCAACACGCCCAGGAACATCGCGGCCACCGTAACGAGCATCGTGACGATGATGACAACCGTGAATAGGTCCATTGGTCGACTCCCCGAAAATTTTTCCCCAGCGCCGGCGCAAATACTAGCACGCGAAGATTCGCGCGCCCGCATGCGGGAATGCGATTGGTGCGATGCACCAATGGACTCGAGGCCACGCATTCATTCAACGTGCGCGCTGATCCGCGCTGCGTTTCGCAGCGCGCACGCGCCGCAGCGCATCTTCCAATGCGCCAGTGCATGTGCGACACTCGTTGTGACTGTGGCTCTGGGCAATCAAATAAAAAGCGGCGCCTCATAGAGTGTTTGGTGAAGAGGATTCGTTCATAGGCCGCCGTAAAAAACGTCGCGGGGAAAGCCATGAAGTGCATTTACTTTCTCACTCCCACGTTAGCGTCGACCGAACAGGTGTCGGCCGATCTGCATGCGGTCGGCGTCAGGGATTTCTACCTGCACGTCATCTGCCGCGACCAGGCGGGCCTCAAGCGGCAGCAGATTCACTCCAGCAACTATTTCGAAACCCTGGACATTGTGCGCGATGGCTTCATCGGCGCCGCGCTCGGATTTGTGGTCGGACTGGCCGGCGTCGGACTACTCGTGTACACGAAACCCTTCGGCGAGCACGTGATTCCGGTGTTGGTTTACGCCGCCCTGGTCGGGGCGGCTACGTTGTTCGGCGCCTGGGAAGGCGGGCTGGTGGGCATCGACAGCGAGCACAAGAAGCTCGAGAAGTTTCACGACGACCTGGTGGCCGGCAAGTACCTGATATTGGTCTATGTGCGCAAGCATCGGGAACAGGTTGTGCTCAAGATGATGCGCGAAAAGCATACGGACGCCGAACTCGTGGCGATCGATTCGCACTTCGTCAATCCGTTCAGTACCGTGAGGAGAGTTTCGGAGACTCCGACACAAGGGGCTTGATCCATTCGTCTTGAGTTTGCGCGCAGGGGGCGCTAATGATACTTGCATATGCAGTGATCGCTTTAGTCATCGGCACCGTCCTGTTTCATTTCTTGAGCCCCTGGCAGTTCACGCCCATCGCGTCCAATTGGACGACGATGGACGATACGGTGAACCTCACATTCTGGGTCACGGGCATTGTGTTCGTCGCGGTGAACCTGTTCATGGCGTACTGCATCGTGCGCTACCTGCATCGCAAGGGGAGCAAGGCGGAGTACGAGCCCGAGAACAAGAAGCTCGAATGGTGGCTCACGATCGTGACCTCGGTCGGCATCGCGGCCATGCTCGCGCCGGGCTTGCTGGTCTGGGCGAAGTTCGTCACCGTGCCCGAGGGCGCCTCCGAGGTCGAAGTCGTCGGGCAGCAATGGAATTTCAGCTACCGGTTTCCCGGCAAGGACGGCGCGTTCGGCACCACGAATATTCGCCTTGCGAGTCCCGAGAATCCGTTCGCCATCGATCCCAACGATCCGAAGGGCCAGGATGATGTCCTGGTGACGAGTCCGGAATTGCACTTGCCGATCGGCAAACCGGTGAAGATCCTGCTGCGCGCCAAGGACGTCCTGCATCAATTCGCGGTACCGCCGTTCCGCGTCAAAATGGACATGGTGCCGGGCATGGTGACCTACTTCTGGCTCACCCCCACGCGCACCGGCAGCTTCGATGCGCTGTGCGAGCAGTTATGCGGAACGGCGCACTTCACCATGCGCGGGCGCGTGATCGTCGACACCGAGAAGGATTTCGAGGCGTGGCTGGCCGCGCAGCCGACCTACGCGCAAACGCGCGCCGCCGCTGCCGGCGATGCCGCGGCAGGCCAGGTGACTTACGCCGTGTGCAGCGCCTGTCACGGCGCGCAAGGGGAGGGGAATCCGCAATTGAACGCACCGAAGCTTTCCGGTCAGGCGGGCTGGTACCTGGCGCGCCAATTGCAGGATTTCAAGCTCGGAATTCGCGGCGGAAGCGACAAGGATGTATACGGCAAGCAGATGGTCGCGTTCGCCGCGACGCTGGCCGACGACACTGCAATCAAGAACGTCGTTGCCTATATCGGCACCCTGCCCGACGCGCAGCCGCAAGCGACGGTGTCGGGAAATGACTCGAAAGGCGCAGGGCACTACGAAACCTGCGCCTATTGTCACGGCGGCGCCGGCCAGGGAGTCTGGTCGACGAACGCGCCGCGGCTCTCGCACATGAGCGACTGGTACATGAAACGCCAGCTCGAGAACTTCAAGCAGGGCGTGCGCGGCAGTCACCCGCAGGATTTCAGCGGGGCCCAGATGGCCGCCATGGCCAAGACGCTGCTGAACGATCAGGCGATCAATGATGTCGTCAAACATATCGATTCGATGTGAGGTAGCTTCCGATGGCCTATGTTGCAATTGCCGACCGTGATAACGCTCATGCGCTGCATGATCCGCAGAGCTTCATCACCAAGTACATCTGGTCTCAGGACCATAAAGTCATCGCGATTCAATACACGATCACGGCGATCGCCATCGGCCTGGTCGCGCTCACCCTGTCGGTGCTGATGCGCCTCCAGCTCGGCTTTCCGCACTCCTTTTCGCTGATCGCGCCGCAGAACTACTACCAGTTCATCACCTTGCACGGGATGATCATGGTCATCTATCTGCTTACCGCGCTGTTTCTCGGCGGGTTCGGCAACTACCTCATTCCCTTGATGTGCGGCGCGCGCGACATGGTGTTCCCGTACCTGAACATGGTGAGCTATTGGGTGTACCTGCTTGCCGTGCTGATTCTGGTGGGCGGCTTCTTCGTGCCCGGCGGCGCGACCGGTTCCGGTTGGACCCTGTATCCGCCGCAAGCCATTCTCTCGGGCTCACCCGGCGCACGATGGGGAATCGTCTGCATGCTCGCGTCGCTCGCCACCTTCATCGTGGCATTCACCATGGGCGGCCTGAACTACGTGACGACCGTGCTGCAGGCCCGTTGCCGGGGCATGACGATGATGCGCATGCCGCTGTCGGTGTGGGGAATTTTCATGGCGACCGTGCTGGGCCTTCTGGCCTTTCCGGCGCTGTTCGTGTCCGCCATCATGATGACCCTGGACTGCCTGCTCGGCACCAGCTTCTTCATGCCGGCGGTCTCCTCGATGGGGCAGCCATCGGGGTACAACGGCGGCAGCCCGCTGCTGTTCCAGCACTTGTTCTGGTTCTTCGGTCATCCGGAAGTCTACATCGTCGCGCTGCCGGCCTTCGGCATCGTCTCCGATCTCTTGAGCACGCATGCGCGGCGGCATATATTCGGCTACCGCATGATGGTCTGGGCGATTCTGGCGATCGGCTGCCTGAGCTTCGTGGTGTGGGCGCACCACATGTATGTGAGCGGCATGAATCCGTACTTCGGCTTCTTCTTCGCCACCACCACGCTCATCATCGCCGTGCCCACCGCAATCAAAGTCTACAACTGGGTGCTGACGATCTGGCGCGGCGACATTCATCTCACCGTGCCCATGCTGTTCGCCATCGCGTTCATTTTCACGTTCATCAATGGCGGCCTGACCGGATTGTTCCTCGGCAACGTGCCGGTGGACGTGCCGCTGTCCGCCACCTATTTCGTGGTCGCGCATTTCCATCTGGTGATGGGCGTGTCGCCCATCCTGGTCGTGTTCGGCGCGCTGTATCATTGGTACCCGAAGATGACGGGTAAAATGCTGAACGACACCATGGGCAGGATCCACTTCTGGATCACGTTCATCGGGACTTACATGATCTATCTGCCGATGTACTACCTCGGCATTCTCGGCCTGCCGCGCCGCTACTACGCGTGGGACGAATCCATCCAGTTCATCCCGCCGTCGGTGCATACCATGAACGAGTGGATCACCGTCTCCGCTCTGTTCGTCGCCGCCGTGCAATTGGTGTTTTTGTTCAACCTGGTCTGGTCCTTGTTCAAGGGCAAGCCCGCGGGCGGCAACCCCTGGCGGGCCACGACTCTCGAGTGGCAAACGCCCGATACGCCGCCCGTGCACGGCAACTGGCGCGAGAAACTCCCCGTCGTCTACCGCTGGGCCTACGATTACAGCGTGCCCGGCGCCAAGGAAGACTTCATCCCGCAAAACGTTCCACCCGACAAGCTGGCGCCGGCCGGACACCACAGTTAGGAGCCTGTCTGAGTATTCCCCGTGGCTAGGCCGGTAGGAGTGCGCTCATGAATATCTGGGTCGCATTCGGCGTGCTCTCGATCGGCGTGATCGTCTGGTTCCTGCTGATCAGAAAGCTGAACACGCGATCCTGGGAGCGGCACGGATCGAGCGTGCACGTGCGCAGTGCGCGAGGCGATGTCGGCGAAGTGGAAGTGCCGCCGGCGCGCATCGCCTTGTGGGTATTCCTCGCGGTGATCACGTCGCTGTTCGGATTGTTCATCTCGGCGTACTTCATCCGCATGGGCCACGGACACGGCGCCGCCCACGCAATCTCGGATTGGCGTTCGGTCAGCAAGCCCTCGATCCTGTGGGTCAACACGGCCATGCTCATATTGAGCAGCGTCACTATGCAGGCGGCGCGGCACGCGGTGAAACTGAATAATCGCGCACGCGTCTTGGGCTTCCTGTCCGCGGGCGGGGTGTTCGCGGTCTTGTTTCTCGGCGGCCAGCTGATCGCGTGGTATCAGTTGCGCGGTGCCGGCTATGGGTTGACCAGCGGACCCGCGGGCGCCTTTTTCTATGTTCTGACCGGCGTGCATGGCTTGCATTTGCTCGGCGGACTCACGGTGTGGCTGAAGACCATGATCCGCATGCGCCGGCGCGCGGCGGAACTGATCGACGTGCGCCTGAGCATCGAACTGTGCACGGTTTATTGGCATTATCTGCTGCTCGTGTGGCTGGTGATGTTCGCTTTGTTGTTGTCCACTTAAGGCTTGAGGATCCCTCGCATGGCAGAAGACGCATCGATCTCGGGGCAACCGGCGGTTGAGGGCCTGAGCGGCGTCGCCGCGGATTGGTCGGGCGACAAGCAGGCCTTCCCCGTGCATTGGGGCAAGGCGATGATGTGGATCTTCCTGCTCAGCGACACTTTCATCTTCACGTGTTTTCTCACCTCGTACATGAACGTGCGGATGTCTACCACCGCGAACTGGCCGGACCCGAGCAAGGTGTTCGCGCTGCACATCGCCGGTCACGAAATTCCACTGCTGCTGATTGCCATCATGACCATGGTGCTGATCACGAGCAGCGGCACCATGGCCCTGGCGGTGAACTACGGCTACCGGCGCGACCGCGCCAAAACCACCGCCTTGATGATGGCCACCGCGGCCTTGGGCGCAAGTTTCGTCGGCATGCAGGCCTTCGAGTGGACCCATCTCATCGTCTCCGAGGGCGTGCGGCCCTGGGCCAATCCGATGGGCGCTGCGCAGTTCGGTTCGGCGTTCTTCATGATCACGGGCTTTCACGGCCTGCACGTGTCGGCGGGCGTGATCTACCTGTCAGTCATTGCGCGCCGCGTTTGGACCGGATTTTATGATCGCAAGGGCAGCTACGCGACCGTGGAAGTCACAGGTCTTTACTGGCACTTCGTCGATCTGGTCTGGGTGTTCATTTTCGCGTTCTTTTATCTGTGGTAAGGGGAAGTATGAACGACGCCGCCGTCTCCGCAAACGCCCACGAGAAAACGGGGCATGGGTCCGCCGCTCATGGCGAGACCGAAGGTCAGCAGCACCCGCTGAGCATTTACTTGTTGATCTGGGCGCTGCTGTTCGTTTTCAGCACCTTTTCCTATCTGGTCGATTACTTTCAGCTGCACGGCATGCTGCGCTGGTCGCTGATCATCGTGTTCATGCTGGTGAAGGCGGGCTTCATCGTCGCCATCTTCATGCACATGCGCTGGGAGCGGCTCGCGCTGAAATTCGCCATTCTGATCCCGCCGCTGGCGCTCCTCGTTCTGATCGGCCTGATGGCGATCGAGGGCGCGCATACCTTCGTGACCCGCTATGGGGCGTTCGCCCGATGAACGGCGCGCTGATCATCGCTTGGGCTTGCGCCGCGGCAGCGGTGGCGGTATTTGCCGCGATGATGATTTCCATCGCGACTTTCGGCAGGCCGTCCGGCGACCGCCCGGCGGCATCCGCGCAACAAAAAGCGGCCGAGATGCTGTGGGCGATGATTCCGATGGCGATCGTGCTGGCCGCCGCCATGCCGGCCTTCAAGACGATGGTGCTTGCCGGGCGCGGCGACATCGCGCAGCTGGCGGCAACGGGCTCACCGCCCGCAGCCTTGCCGAAGTAGCCCGCCAACCGAGCGCGCGAAACGTGCGCGCGGGTTCAAGCCTTGAACGAAAAATAATGATCGAGAATCAGCGCCGCGAACAGCAGCATCAGGTAGGTGATGGAAAATCTGAAGGTGCGCATGGGCAGCTCGGGCCTTAAGCCCTCGCGAAGCTTTAGCACGTAGTAGAGAAAGCGGCCGTTCAGAGCAAGCGCCGCGGCGAGGTAAATGAAGCCGCTCATGCCGCTCAAGTAGGGCAGCAGGGTGCAGAGCACCAGCAGGATGGTGTAGAGCACGATTTGCAGGCGGGTGAATGGGATGCCATGCGTCACCGGCAACATGGGAATCCCGACCTTTGCATAATCGTCGCGCCGCGCGATCGCCAGGGCCCAAAAATGTGGCGGCGTCCACGTGAAAATGATCAGGAACAGCAGCAGTGCGTGCGGGTCGATCGTATTGGTGACGGCGGCCCAGCCGAGCACGGGCGGCGCCGCGCCGGCCGCACCGCCGATCACGATGTTTTGGGGGGTGGCGCGCTTCAGCCACAGCGTATAAACCATCGCGTAACCAATCAACGAACAGAAAGTGAGCGCGGCGGTGAGGCCGTTGACGAGCAGCGACAGCACCAGCATGGACGCGAGCCCGAGCAGCACGGCGAACAACACCGCTTGCGGCATGCCCAAATGCCCCGTGGGCAGCGGCCGGCGGCGCGTGCGAGCCATGTGCTCGTCGATGCGCCGGTCGAGGACATGATTGAAGGCGGCAGCGGATCCCGACGCCAAGGCGATGCCCAGCGTGCCGAAAATCAGGGCGGGCAGCGGCACCATCCCGGGCGACGCCAGCACCATGCCAACGATGGCGGTGAAAACGATCAACAGGCTCACCTTGGGCTTGGTGAGCTCCAGGTAATCCCGCCATCCGCTAACGCGGACGACGGCAAGGGGCGGATTATCGGGAAGGGTCGACACTGTGTTGGGAGCCTGTCTGAGTGTTCCGCGTGAGCCTAAGGTACCATGCCGATCGTGGGCGCCGGCCACAGCGCCCGCAGCAGCCACACCATGCTGAGGACCAGAAAAGCGGCGCCGGCGTTGTGCAGCGTAGCGAGCGGCAGAGGCACGCCCCAATGCACGGTGGCCACCCCGATCGAAATCTGCAGCAGCACCGCGAACACCAGCAGGCCGCCCGCACCGCGCAAACGTCGGCTCTTGGCGCTCGCGGCAATCAAGACCCCCAGGCTGATCAAGATCGAGCCCGCAACCAGGGCGCCGAGGCGATGCGTGAAGTGGATGGCCACTCGCGCGGGATTCGCCAGCACGCCGCCTTCGTAATCCAGCCCAAGTCCGCGCCACAGCACGAAGGCGTCACGATAGTCCATCCGCGGCCACCAAGAATGTTGGCAGGTGGGAAAATCCGGGCAGGCCACCGCGGCGTAATTGCTGCTGGTCCAACCGCCGAGAAAGATCTGCACGATCAGGGCGGCGAGACCCACCAGAGCGTATTTGCGCAGGCCCGCCTCGCGCACGGATAACTGCCGCGTCTCCGGCGTCAGCGACAGCCACCACAGCAAGGCCAGCGTGGTGAGTCCACCGAACAAGTGTGCCGTGACAATCAAGGGTTTCAGCAGCATCGTCACCGTGAAGGCGCCCAGAGCGCCCTGCAGACAGACGACGACGAACAGCAGGGCGACGGCGCCGAGCGGCTGATCGCGATCCTTCCGAAATAGCAGCGCCCAGACCAACAAGCTGGCGATGATGATTCCCAAGGTCAGCGCGAAATAGCGATGAATCATTTCGTGCAGTGCCTTGCCGAACTGAAAACCGGACTGCGCGGCGGCGTGACCTGCGTTCGGATAAATATGGCCGTAACAGCCGGGCCAATCCGGGCAGCCGAGGCCGGCATCGGTCAGGCGCACCCACGCACCCAGCACGACGACCGTCGCCGCGAGCGCCGCGCCCGCCAAGGCGAGGCGCCGGAACCAGAACAAACGCCGTTGCGGGTACATTAGGAGCTAGCCTATGTGGGAAAGGCGCAGCAGGCGCTTCATGTCTTCGAGCATTCCTTTGGGCTTGGCGTCGGGCGCATACGACATCATGACATTGCCCAGGGGGTCGATCACATAAATCCGCTGAGCGTCGGGGCTGCCGCCGCTGGAGCCGCCGCTGCCCGCGCCGCTGGAGCCGCCGCTGCCGGTGCCCGCGCCGCTGGAGCCGCCGCCGCTGCCGGCATCGCCGCGCGGCAGAAGCTTGAGCAGGGGCGCGGCAGCCGGGCTCAAGCGAATCGCGAGCAGGTCCGGGTGCTGCTCGTGCAAAGTCCGAAAGTCGCAGCAGTATTCGTCGGCGATGAAGACGCGCTGCACCCGATCCATGTCCCGATCGAGCGCCAATCGCACCTGCCGCGTCTCGTAGAGAATGCCGCGGCAGCGCTCGGCGCAGACTCCCTCTTGCACGTAGAGGAGGCTCCACCTGTGCTTCAGGAAATCCGGCGCGGTCTCTCCCGAACTCTGCAAGGGCAGCGTCAGAGCCGGCAGCGGACGCGGCGGGTCGATCAAGTCGCCCGCGTTGACGCGGCCGCCCGGCCGCCAGGCGCTTTGGCCATAATACAAATAGAAGGATGCGCCCAGGGGGGCAAAAAACAGCACGGCCAACCCAATCAACAGGCGCCCCTGCAGGCGATCGCGCGCCCTGCGCTCGTCAACACTGCGCTCCTGAACGCCGCGCTCGTTCATTCGGGCCTGTCGGCGGCGCGCCGCAGGTTGGTGACGACGTAGATGACGAGCAGGGTCAGTGCCAGGCAGAACCACTGCACGGCATAGGCGGTGTGACGGATCGGCGGAAAGCCGGGAGCCACCCAGTTGCGCACGTAGCCGTCCGCTTCGCCGGGGTCAAGCAGCACCAGATCCGCCGCCTTCGTCCATGAGGACTCTCCGAGCAGCTGCGCCAGATCGGGATGAGTCGGAAAGGCCGCCACCACGGGATACGGCGGCGCAAGCTTCGCCTTGGCGCCCAATTGAATGCCGGGACTCGGCAGATTGTCGCTCCGTCCATGCAGCCGCCGCAGGTCGCCCGCAACGGCGATCTCGGGCCGCTCGGCGCGGCTCGCTCCCAAGGGCACCCAGCCGCGATTCACCAGCACCCAGCCGCCGCCGCTCAAGCCGAAGGGCGTTATCACAAAATAGCCGGCACGTTCGGCATTGATCATGTTGTCGATCAAGATTTGTCGGGCGGAATCATAGTGTCCGCTCGCCTCGACGTGCTGATAGCGAGGCAGGCGCGGTGTTCCCAGATCGATCGAACGCGTGGCATCCGTACCCGCCGCGAACGAATCAAAGATCGCGCGTTTCTCATCGGCACGACGCAACTGCCACCGACCCAGCGATATCAGCATCGCCATGAGGACAACCGTCAGCAGGGTCATGAACGGCCGCGGCGCAAAGATCCGGGAACCGACTTTGATTGACACGATACCTGCCTGGCCCTTACAACATCGCTCGATGGCTGTGATATTCAAGATTCTCGTCGTGATCATGCTGGCGCTGATTTTGATCAGCCTGGGCAAAGCTCTGTTCCACCTGACCCGCACCACACCGGACGACGGCAGCAAGATGGTCAAGGCATTGACCTGGCGCATCGGCCTGTCAGCGGCGCTGTTCTTGCTGCTGCTCGCCGCTTACTACAGCGGATGGATCCATCCGTCGCACATGGTGCCGGGCTACAACCAATAGACAAAGATAAAGAGCCCGAGCCAAACCACGTCGACGAAGTGCCAATACCAGGCGACGGCTTCGAATCCAAAATGCCGCGCCGGGGTGAAATGGCCCTTCATCACCCGAAACCAGATGACCGTCAACATGATCGCGCCCAGCGTGACATGCATGCCGTGAAATCCGGTCAGCATGAAAAAGGTCGAGCCGTAGATTCCGGTGCCGAGCTGCAGCCCGAGCTCGGTGTAGGCTTCGTGGTATTCCATGGCCTGAAAGTAAACGAAGGTGAAGCCCAGCAAGAACGTCAGGGCCAGGAAGATCTTCAGCAGGGTCCGATGACCGGCAAGCAAGGCGTGGTGCGCCCACGTCACGGTGACGCTGCTGGTGAGCAGGATCGCAGTGTTGACCGCGGGCAGACCAAGCGCCGGAACGGTTTCAAAAGTACCGTTGGTGCGCGGCCCCAGCGCGGCCGGGCCGTTGGTCGGCCACACGCCGTCGTAATTGTTCCAAAGCAAAAGCCGGGTGAAGACTTTCACGCCATCGCCGCCCAGCCAGGGAACGGACAAATTGCGCGCGTAAAACAGCGCGCCGAAGAAGGCGGCGAAAAACATCACTTCCGAGAAGATGAACCACATCATTCCCATGCGGAACGACCGGTCCACCGCCATGTTGTACATACCCTTCTGGTTCTCGCCGATGACGGTGTGAAACCAGAAAATGAACAGCAGCGCCAACATCACGAAGCCGGGAAGCAGCGCCCACGCCGGGAGCCAGCCGTCGAGGGTGGCGACAGCGCCCGACATCAATGTGAAGAGCGTTATGGATCCATAAATGGGCCACGGACTGCTGCGAGGGACGTAGTATGTGTCTGCATCCGGGTGCGCTTGCGCCATGATTCGATCTCTAGAGGGTCAGGTGACAACAGAAGTTTAAAACGATTGCTCAATGAGGTGTTGCGGATTGCGTCGTGTCGTAGAAGGTATACGCCAGGGTGAGCTTATCCACGTTGGCCGGGAGCTGCGGGTCCACGATGAACCGCACCGGCATGTCGCGCCCCTCTCCCTTGCCGAATCTCTGCGGGGTGAAGCAAAAGCATTCGGTTTTATGGAAATATTTCGCCGTGCCGGCCGGTGAAATGCTGGGAACAGCCTGAGCCACCGACGCCTCTTGGGTCAGATTCTTCGCATAGAACAGCGCGTCATAGAGCTTTCCCGGATGAATTCGCATCGAGGCGACCTTCGGCCGGAAATCGAAGCTGCCGACCGAGGCGGGTTCGGCAATGAACTCGATCGTGATCTCGCGATTCGGATCGATGTTTTCCCGAGCCACGGATTTGCCGGCCTTGGCCTCCGCATTGCCGATGCCGGCGGCCCGGCACAGCACATCGTACAGCGGCACCAATGCCCAGCCGAACGCAAACGCGCCGGCAGTCATGATCAGCAGCGCCCTGACCAGCTTGGCGTGGGCTCGCTTGCGCTGATCCGGCTCGAGTCCCCCCGCATTCGGTTCGACCGGATCCATCAGTGATGACCGCGATGAATCAACAGGGCGATGACGCCGAAATAAAATACCAGGGCCAATGACATCAACCCCAATGCCCCGTTGCGAATCCGGCGCCTGACGCGCATCCCGGTCGTGTTCATTTGACGTCGGGGGCCGCGGTGAAGCTGTGATAGGGCGCCGGAGACGGGAGCGTCCACTCGAGACCCGTGGGATGGGTTCCTTCCCAGACTTCGGCGGTCGCTTTCTTGCCGCCGCGCGCGCACTGGATGATCACGACCACGAAGAGGATTTGAGACAGCCCGAAGCCGAAGCCCCCGATCGAGGACACCATGTTCCAGTCGGTGAACTGCACGGCATAGTCGGGAATGCGCCGCGGCATCCCCGCCAATCCCAAGAAATGCTGCGGGAAGAACAGCACATTGACGAAAATCGTCGACAGCCAGAAATGCGTTTTCGCCAGGCGCATGTCGTACATGTGGCCGGTCCATTTCGGCAGCCAGTAGTACACCGCGCCCATGATCGCGAATATGGCGCCGGGCACCAGTACATAGTGAAAGTGCGCGACCACGAAGTAGGTTTGGTTGTATTGAAAATCCACGGGGACGAGCGCCAGCATCACGCCCGAAAAGCCGCCGATGGTGAAAAGAAAGAGGAACGAAATCGCGAACAGCATGGGCGGTTCGAACGTCAGCGAACCACGCCACATCGTCGCGGTCCAGTTGAAGATCTTCACGCCGGTCGGCACCGCGATCAACATGGTCGACATCATGTAGAACACCTGCGCCGCCAGGGGCATGCCGTCCACGAACATGTGGTGGCCCCAGACGATGAACGACAGGAATGCGATCGACGCGATGGCGTAAATCATCGAGACGGCGCCGAATAGCGGCTTGCGCGAGAAGGTCGGGAGGATTTCGGAGATGATGCCGAACGCCGGCAAAATCATGATGTAGACCTCCGGATGCCCGAAGAACCAGAAGATGTGCTCGAACATCACCGGATCGCCGCCGCCGGCCGCATTGAAGAAGCTGGTCTTGAAGAAATGGTCGGTCAGCAGCATGGTCACGGCACCGGCCAGCACCGGCATCACCGCGATCAAGAGGTAGGCGGTAATCAGCCAGGACCAACAGAACAGCGGCATTTTCAGCAGATTCATGCCGGGCGCCCGCATGTTCATGATGGTCACGATCACATTGATCGCCCCCATGATCGAGGAGACGCCCATCATGTGAATCGCAAAGATCACCATGGGGAAGCTATCGCCGGCCTGCAAGGACAGGGGCGGGTACAGGGTCCACCCGCCCGCGGCGGCGCCGCCCGGGACGAGAAACGTCGACAACAACAAGGTGAAGGCGAACGGCAGAATCCAGAAACTGAAATTGTTCATGCGCGGCAATGCCATGTCGGGCGCGCCGATTTGCAGAGGAACCATCCAATTGGCGAGGCCGACGAATGCCGGCATGACGGCGCCGAATATCATGACCAGCGCGTGATTGGTGGTCAGTTGGTTGAAAAACTCCGGCTGCACCAGCTGCAGCCCGGGTTGAAACAATTCCGCCCGGATGACCATCGCCATCGCGCCGCCGATGAAAAACATGATCAAGCTGAACACCAAGTACATGGTGCCGATGTCTTTGTGGTTGGTCGCAAACAGCCAACGCTTGATGCCGGCGGCCGGCTGATCGTGGTGCTCGTCGTGGTGAGCGGTGTCGCTCGTGTGGGCAATGGCCATGGTGCGATTGTTCTCTCTTGTAAAATACCGTGCTTAGGTTGCGGCGCTCATTTCAATATTGATGCGGCAGGATTTGCGCGGAGCGCGGCCGGTAATCCGGCGGTTGGCCGCCCGGCGCGTCGCCGGAACGCGGTTGGCCGCCCTGCGCCGCCGCCTGCTTCACCGCCGGCTTCTGCGCTTCGACCCATTTCTTGAAGTCGTCGGGAGTGCGTACATCGACGACGATGGGCATGAAGCCGTGATCGCGGCCGCAGAGCGCGGCGCATTGGCCCCGATAAATACCCTCCTTGCCCGGCTCGACCCTGAACCACAGCTCGTTGACGAATCCCGGTACGGCGGAGCGCTTGGCGCCGAAATCAGGGACCCACCAGGCGTGGATCACATCCTGCGAGGTCAGCAGCAAACGCACCTTGGTGCCGCTCGGGACCACCATGGGATTGTCGACATCCAGCAGATAGTTGGGCACGGTCCTGGGGTCGATGCCGGAATGCAACTGGCGCGCAAAATTCGAGTCTCGCGCGAGCGTGGAAAAGAAATCGATCCCCTCGGCAGCATCCATGTATTGGTACTGCCATTTCCATTGGTAGGCGGTCACGCGGATCGACAGCGCCGAATCGCGCGTGTCTTCCATTTTGAGAATGACTTTCGCGGCCGGAATCGCCATCACCACCAGGATGATCACCGGGATGACGGTCCAAATGATTTCCACCCCGGTGCTGTGCAACAGCGTGGTGTCGGGTACGGCGCCCTGGGAACGGCGGAATTTGATGAGCGAATAAATCATCGCCCCGAACACCGCCACCGCGATGCCGACGCAGATCCAGAACACTTCCATGTGCAAGCCGTACATGTCGCGGCTCAGATCCGTGACGCCCATCGGCAAGTTGTAGCCGTTCGAGGTGTTGGCCCCGGCCTTGGCCGCTACACCCAGGGCGGTCAGGCAGAGCGCTCGCGCCCAGGAAGGCTTGAGCGGCCGAGAATTAATGTCGTCGTAGTCGCCTCTGCTCACACTCATCTCAACGGATCCCCTTAATCTTTGATTTCAATCGGCGGCTACCAAGGCGCCTCGGCGGACTGCGAAGTCTAACCTTCGCCCAATGCCGCGCAAACTCCAGTTTTGCCTCGCCTTGCCGCGAACGGGTCGCGGGGCTGTTTTGGGATTCTGCGATCAGCGCCGTCTGCGTGCCGTGCCGGCGCCGCCTGGGGCAACTCAAGCCGGTTCAAAATAACTCAAGCAAGACAATGACTTGCGTGAGTCCTTCGTTTCTCACGGCCTGCGCCGGGAGCGCAATTGACGCTTGATTTCGTCGAGCGACACCGTGGAATCGGCGCCTCCGCCGCGCGCTCCCTCGCCGCTGCTCCGCGTTGTCTCGCCCCTATGCGGCGCCGCCGCGTCCGGTGCCCACGCCTGGCCAAACACGACCTCATAGGTGGCCGGCAACCGGCCTTCCTGCCGAAATGTCTCATAGACCGCCTGCATTGCGGCAAATCTGCCTCGGCCGGTCAGCCCCTTCGCGCGACCGGCGGCGGCGTTGTGCGCCCCCGTGGCCTTGAGGTCCGCGGCGACTTGGGTGAAGTCGGAGTAGCTGAGGGTGTAATGCTCCACATCGAGCACCGGCGATGCGAAACCGCTGCGCACCAGGGCGTCGCCGAGGTCGTGCATATCGATGAACTGGTGAACGTGGCTCAAGGGATCCACTCGCGCCCACGCGGTGCGCAGCTCACGCAGGGTGTCGGGACCCAAGGTGGTAAAACTCAGCAGCCCGCGCGGTGCGAGCACGCGGCGACACTCGGCGAACACGGCGTCCGGGTTGCACCACTGCAGCATGAGATTGCTCAAGATCAGGTCGACGCTGCCGTCGGCGAGCGGCAAGTGCTCGGCATCGGCGCAGACCAGGACGAAACGGCGCAGCCAGGATCGCCGCCGGGCCGCCACGCGCAGCATGCCGGACGATGAATCCAGCGCAATGACCAGCGCGTCGGGGTAGCGGCGCTTGAGCGCGCGGCTCGAGTGGCCGGTGCCGCTACCTAAGTCCACCACGACGCGCGGCGTGAACGCCGTCAGTTGCAGGCGCTGCAATAGATTGTCGCGCACCTCGGCATGCAGAACCGCCGCCGCATCAAATGTCGCGGCGGCGCGATCGAAGGAGCGCCTGACCCCCACCGGATCGAGCGCATAGGCCGCAAGTTCATCGTTCATTCCGACCCTCAAGCCCACGGCGCGGGGCCGTTCACACCACTGCGGCGGCCCGCGGCGTTTCGGCGGCGATTTTTAGCCGGCGAAATAGCCGCCTATCATGCTCGGTGTCGGGATTATCGGTGGTCAGCAGCTTTTCGCCATAAAAAATGGAATTCGCGCCGGCCAGGAAGCACAGCGCCTGCAGTTCATCGCTCATCTCACCGCGGCCCGCCGACAGGCGCACGTGGCTCTGCGGCATGAGTATGCGCGCGACGGCGATGGCGCGGACGAAATCAAAGGGGTCGAGCGCCGCCGCATCGGCCAGCGGCGTGCCGGGGACCCTGACCAGCTGATTGATGGGAACGCTTTGCGGATGCTCGGGCAGGGTTGCGAGTATGTGCAAGAGTTGCTCGCGATCCTGCGCCTCCTCGCCCATGCCGACAATGCCGCCGCAGCAGACCTTCATCCCGGCATCGCGGACCGCCTCGAGCGTGTCGAGTCGATCCTGGTAGATGCGGGTGCTGATGATTTTCCGGTAGTACCCGGGCGAGGTATCGAGGTTGTGATTGTAATAGTCGAGTCCGGCGTCCTTGAGCTCCCGCGCTTGGTCCGGCCGCAGCATGCCGAGAGTCGCACAGGTCTCCAACCCCAAGGATTTCACTTCGCGGATCATGGCGAGCACTTTGCGCAGATCCTTCGGTTTGGGCGATCGATAGGCCGCGCCCATGCAGAAGCGCGTTGCACCAGCCTCCTTGGCGGAGCGTGCGCATGCGGCCACTTCCTCGAGCTCGAGCAGTTCCTGCGGCTCCAGCCCCGTATCGAAGCGCGCGCTCTGCGGACAATAGGCGCAGTCCTCGGGGCAGGCGCCGGTCTTGATGCTCAGCAAGGTGCTGATCTGCACGGTGTTCGGCTCAAAAAAGCGCCGGTGCACCGTCTGCGCCGCAAACACCAAGTCCATGAAGGGCAACGCGAAGAGCTCCCGCACTTCGGCCAACGTCCAGTCATTGCGTACCGTCACGAATACCTCGTCAAGCGCCCGGTGGAAGAGCCAGTATTCTGTGCCCCTCCGTGCTAGTCAACCTGGAGCAACCCGCAGGGTTGACGAGGGACCTATCAAGGGACTTAGCAAGGGACCTATCGAAGGACCTATCGAGGGACCTATCGAGGGACCTATCGAGGGGGCGCGTTCGAGTCCGGCTTTGGTTCTTTGTTGATCGGGACGATCTGCAGTGGGGAATCTGCCCAGGCGGCGATGGCTTCGTCGCAATAGGCGGCGTCGTAGGGCCCTCGAGCGGACTTGTCGGGCTCGTATTTCTGACATCGCATCGACAGGCCTCGAAGCTGCTGGGGATCCAGCTTCGAGATGGGAGGAGTGCGGATGAGTCTGGACGCGGCGGACGGCGCGGCGGGCTGGGCGGGCGCCGGGGAGTCGCGGCCGCAACCGGTCGAGACGGCGCTGCAAGCGATCAATAGAAGGCGCGCCGGGCTTCGCATCACTTGAGTGTAAACTGATAGTCCAACGCCATGCCGATGAATACCGACATTCCGACATAATGGTTGTTGAGGAAGGCGCGAAAGCAGGCTTGGCGATCGCGCGCGCGAATCAGCCACAATTGATAGGCGAAGAAAATCGCCCCCGCGCCGAGACCCGCGTCGTACCAATAGCCCAGGTGGCTCATGCGCCCGACGAGATACAGCGACAGCAGCGTCATGGCTTGCAGCGCCGCGATGATGTGGCGATCCGAGTCGCCGAACAGAATGGCGGTCGAGCGCACGCCGATCTTGATGTCATCGTCGCGGTCCACCATGGCGTAAATGGTGTCGTACACGGTGACCCATAACACGTTGGCCAGCAACAACAGCCACGCGACTTTCGGCACCTGCTCCAGTTGCGCGGCATCGAGTTGCGCCGCAAACGCCATGGGTATCCCCCAGCCGAACGTCACGCCCAGGTACATCTGCGGCACCGACAGGAAGCGCTTGATGAACGGGTAGCTCACCGCCAGGAAGCCGCCCGCCACCGCCAGCAGCAAGGTCAATCGATTGAGTTGCAGAGCCAGCATCAGCGCCGTCAGCGCGAGCACGGCGAACAGTAGCAGGGCTTCGAGCGTCGAGATCCGCCCTGCCGCCAAGGGCCGATCCTTGGTGCGGGCCACATGCGGATCGAAGCTGCGGTCGGCATAGTCGTTGATGGCGCAGCCGGCGGAGCGCATGAGTACGGTTCCCACCACGAAGATGATGAAAATACGCGGGCTGGGCTTGCTGCGGCCGGCGATCCACAATGCCCACAACGTGGGCCAGAGCAGCAGCCAGATGCCGATCGGACGGTCCAGGCGCATGAGGCGCGCGTAATCCAAAAGGCCGCTCATGACTCTCGGCAGCTCGTGCGTGGTCCACGGATGGAACCGCACGCGATAGGCGAACCATCGCCAGCGCTCGGCAATCCCCTCGAACAACTCAACCCCGGAGTTCGGCAGTCGCACGCTCAGCGCCTTAAATACGGCCCATGGCGGGCAAGAAGAGCTCGTGCATCAGCAGCGGGGCGTCGCGCAAGGTCACTCGTGAGCGGCGCGCCCACAGGCCGGCGGGTTTGATCTCGGCGTCGCGCAGCGCGCGCGCCGTCACGGCGTCCTCCGCCGGCAGCCAGGCATATTCGTAAGCACCGCGCTCGACTCCCGACAAGTCGCTCAACGTCTCGCCGAGCGGGGAATCGCCCAACTCGGCGAGCCAGGGGTGAGCGCACAGCGTCGAGTCCGGTACCACGGTCTGTGCAAACACCCACACCTTCTCCGCGCAGCACATTTCAACATCCCTGAACAAGCCGGCATTGTCCTCGATGCGCAGCGCCGATTTGTGCGCGGCGCCGAGCAATCCGGTCCATTGGTCCACCAGCCGTAATGCGAAGCGCTCACCGCACACCACCTTCATGCGCAGGCTCAGCAAGCCCTTGCCGATCAGCCACGCACGCAACTGCGCATCCACGGTCGCTTGTCCGAAGCGCTCCGCGGGCAGCCACTCGGAATCGGCGCTGGGTTTTCCCGGGACCGGTCTTGTCATGGCCGTGCGGTGCTGCGAGTCATGCCTCATTCTACCCGACGCGGCCGTATTGCTCCGCATGTCCCACCCAGCGGCGGATGAGCGGCGCCACGTGCAGCGGCCAATCGCGCAGCAGGGTTTCCGCCGCAATCTGCACTCTGGGAAGCAAATCGGCATCGCGCGACAAGTCGGCAACCCGCATTTGCGCGAGACCTGTTTGGCGTGTGCCGAGCAATTCACCGGGTCCGCGCAACTCGAGATCGCGCCGCGCGACCTCGAAACCGTCGTTGGTGTCGCGCATCACCGCGAGGCGCTCGCGCGCCAGCGGGGACAGCGGCGAGCGGTACATCAGAAGACAGGAACTCGCGTGCCGGCCGCGGCCGACCCGGCCGCGCAGTTGATGCAGCTGCGCCAGTCCCATGCGCTCGGCGTTTTCGATGACCATGAGAGTCGCGTTCGGCACGTCGACGCCGACTTCGATCACCGTGGTCGCCACCAGGAGCTGAATTTTCCCGTCCTTGAAGCGCCGCATGGTGCTCTCTTTTGACGCGGACGGCATGCGGCCGTGGACCAGTCCGACGCTCAACGACGGCAACGCGGCACTCAAGGCCGCGGCGGTTTCCTCCGCGGCTTGGTACGGCATTTCTTCGGATTCATCGATCAGGGGGCAGACCCAGTACGCCTGCCGTCCTTCGAGGCAGGCGGTGCGAATTCGCTGCACCACCTCGTCGCGACGCGTGTCGGCCAACACCACGGTCTTCACGGGCATGCGTCCCGGCGGCAGCTCATCGATCACGGAGACATCGAGGTCGGCATAGGCGGTCATGGCCAGAGTGCGCGGAATGGGCGTCGCGGTCATGATCAATTGATGCGGCTGGCGGCCCCCCGAGGCGCCTTTTTCGCGCAAGGAAAGGCGTTGATGCACGCCGAAGCGATGCTGTTCATCGACGATGACCAGGGCGAGCGAGGAGAATTCGACGCTCTCCTGAAACAGGGCATGCGTGCCGACGACGATGGCCGCGTGCCCTTCTCGAATGCCGGTCAGGACGGCGCTGCGCGCCTTGCCGGTCTGCCGACCGGTCAACAGCGCCACGGCAACGCTCAAGGGTTCGAACCATTGCCGAAGATTTTGCGCGTGCTGGTCGGCCAGCAGTTCGGTCGGCGCCATCAAGGCTGCCTGCCGGCCGGTTTGCACCGCCTGGGTCGCCGCCAGTGCCGCCACCAAGGTTTTGCCGCACCCGACATCCCCTTGCACCAAGCGCAGCATGGGGGTGCCCAGCTCGAGGTCGCGCTCGATCTCGAGCAGCGCCCGCTCCTGTCCCTTGGTCAATCGAAACGGCAGCGCGGCCAGCAAGTTCGCCTTGAGAGCGCCATTCGATGCCAGCGGCCAGCCGGGTTCGCTCTGGATCCGCTGGCGCAGCAATTTGAGCGACAACTGATGCGCGACCAGCTCCTCGAACGCCAACCGGCGCTGTGCCGGATGCCGGCCGCTCAGCAATAAATCCACCGGGGCGTCCGCCGGCGGACGATGCACATAGAGCAGAGCCTCGCGCAGGGAGGGCAGGCGGGAATCGGCCAGCACGGAGGCGGGCAGCCAGTCTTCTATGTTGGCGGCATCCGAGTGGTCGAGCGCCATCCGGACGAGCAAGCGCAGCCTTCCTTGAGTCACCCCTTCGGTCCCGGGATAAATCGGCGTCAGATGATCCTCGGGCGGACCTGTGGAATGCGGATCGATCCGCCGATATTCCGGATGCACGATTTCCAGGCCCTTGAGACCGCGCCGCGCTTCGCCGAAGCAGCGAATGCGCGCGCCGCGCGCGAGGCCATTCTGCTGCTGCGCGGTGAAATGGAAGAACCGCAGAGTCAGAAAGCCGGAGCCGTCGCCGATCTTGCACAGCATCTGCCGCCGGCCGCGAAATACCACCTCCGTGAGCAGAACCTCGCCCTCCACCGCGGCGCGCTGTCCGGCGCGAAGTTCTCCCAGCGGCACGACGCGCGTTCGATCCTCGTAACGCAAGGGCAACAGAAACAGGAGATCCTGGGTGGTCGCAACGCCGAGGGCGAGTAGCCTTTCGCTAAGCGCCGCGCCGACGCCGCGCAGCGCCGTGACCGGCTTAGGGTCGGTCAATGAAGGCTCGATCACAGAGCGACAATGCACTCCACTTCGACCTGCGCTCCGCGCGGCAGCGCCGCCACGCCGACGGCGGCCCGCGCGGGATACGGCTCGCGAAAGTACTCGGCCATGACCTTATTGACCAGCCCGAAGTGAGAGAGATCGATCAGGAACACGGTCGCCTTGACGACGTCATCGAGGCTGGCGCCGGCCGCCAGGACGATCGCCTTCAGGTTCTCGAAGACCTGGCGCACCTGCGCCTCCGTGTCCCCTTTGACCAGTTCCTTGGTCGCAGGATCCAGCGGAATCTGGCCGGACACCCAAATGGTGTTGCCGACTCGAACGGCCTGCGAATAAATGCCGATCGCGGCGGGCGCATTGGCGGTCGAGATGATCTGCTTGCTCATGGTTTCAAGCCAAGGTGCGAAACACGCGCAGCACGTCCGGCATGCGCCTGATGGTTTTGATGACCCGCGCCAGATGTCTGCGATCGCGCACCTGGAGCTGAAATTTCAGAGAAGAGCTGTCCACGTCGCGTTCTTCCAACGACACCTGATCGATATTCGTCTCGGTTCCGGCGATGCTGGAGGCGACCGCCGCCAGAACGCCCACCCGGTTGTTGATTTCCAGCTGGATTTCGCAACTGAACAAGCGGCTTTCCGTCGCCTCCCAGGCAACCGACAGCCACTTTTCCGGTTGTTTGCGGTACTCCGCGAGATTACCGCAATTCTGCCGGTGAATCATCACGCCGCGGCCGGCGCTCAAGTACGCCATGATGGGATCGTTCGGGATGGGAAAGCAGCAGCGCGCATACGTGACCAAGAGCCCCTCGGTGCCCGCGATCATCAAGGGGCCGCTGTGAGCTGCGACGTGCGCGCCGCCGTCATGCGTGGGCTGTAAACGCCGCGCCACCAAGGGCGCGAGACGCTCGCCCAAACCTATTTTCTCGTACAACTCGGCGGCGTCCTTCAAGTTCAGCTCCTTGACCACCGCATCGATATCCGCCGCCGGAATCTTCTTCAGATTCAGTGAAAACTCTTCGAGCGCCAGCCCGAGCAATCGCCGGCCGAGTTCCAGCGCCTCGCCGCGCTTCAGATTCTTCAAGTACTGGCGGATCGCCGCGCGCGCTTTGGCGGTCACCAGGAAGGTCGACCAGGAAGGATTGGGCGTCGCGCCCTTGGCCGTGATGATCTCGACGGTCTGGCCGTTGCGCAAAGGGGTGCGCAAGGGAACCAGGCGCCGGTCGACCTTGGCGGCCACGCAGCGATTGCCCACATCGGTGTGGATGGCGTAGGCGAAGTCCACCGCGGTGGCGCCGCTCGGCAGCCGCAATATTTTTCCCTTCGGCGTGAACACATAGACCTTGTCCGGGAACAAATCGACCTTGACGCTCTCCAGGAATTCCTCGGAGCTGCCGCCTTCCTGGATTTGCACCAGACTCGCCAGCCATTCCCGCGCGCGATCATGCTCGATGCCGCCGAAGGCATCGCCTCCGGATTTGTACTTCCAGTGCGCGGCGATGCCGGACTCCGCGACGCGATGCATTTGCTCGGAGCGAATCTGCACTTCGATGGGTATGCCGTTGGGTCCGAACAGCGTCGTGTGCAGCGACTGGTAGCCATTGACCCGCGGTATGGCGATGTAGTCCTTGAAGCGGCCCGGCATGGGCTTGTAGACGCTATGCACCAGCCCCAGCGTACGGTAGCAGGTGTCGGCGCTGTCGACGATGATGCGAAAGCCGTACACATCGACCATTTCGTTGATGGAGATTTTCTTGTTCTGCATCTTCTTGTAGATGCTGTAAAGATGCTTCTCACGGCCCTCCACGCCGCCGGCGATCTGGGACTTGGCCAAAGTGGATTTGAAAGTCTCGGCGATCTTGCCGATGAATTCCTTCTGGTTGCCGCGCGCCCGCTTCAGCTCCCGTTCGAGAACCCGATAACGGTACGGATACAGCGCCCGGAACCCCAGGTCCTCGAGCTCGAGCTTGACCGCGTACAATCCTAAGCGCTCGGCAATCGGCGCGTAGATTTCCAAGGTTTCGCGGGCGCTGCGGCGGCGCTTGACCGGGGGCATCACTCCCAAGGTGCGCATGTTGTGCATGCGGTCCGCGAGCTTGACCATGATGACGCGGATATCGCGCACCATCGCCAGCAGCATTTTGCGGAAGCTCTCGGCTTGCGCCTCCTGGCGATTCTTGAACTGAATCTGATCCAGCTTGCTGACGCCGTCGACCAGTTCGGCCACGACCTGTCCGAAGATCGACGCTATTTCCGCCTTGGCGGTCGGCGTGTCCTCGATGACGTCGTGCAAAATCGCCGCCACCAGGGTATCGGCATCCAGGCGCAGATCGGCGAGGATGTCCGCCACCGCCACCGGGTGGGTGATGTACGGTTCGCCCGAAACGCGCTTCTGGCCGCGGTGCTTTTCCGCGCCGAATTCATAGGCTTCGCGCACCCGCTCGACTTGAGCGGGCGACAGATAAGCTTCGAGTTTATCTAAGAGCTGGCCGATCCCGGTGGAGCGTCTTCCACCGGGCAGGAAACCGAGTATGGAAGACGCATAGTCCATCGCTGCTCTTGGAGTTTGGCCGGTCCTGTCAGTCCCCAAGGCCGAGCTGCGGGGCACGGAAATCCGACGGCATGTCCAGCTCGCTCACGGGCTGCTGTACCGGCTCCTCGGGCTCTTCCAACATTTCGAGCGTAATATTTCCGGCGGCAATCTCGCGCAGCGCCACCACGGTCGGTTTGTCGTTTTCCCATTCCACGGTGGCTTCCGCGCCGTTGGCCAGGCGCCTGGCGCGCTTCGCGGCCAACAACACCAGGTTGAATAGATTGGGTTCGTTTTGCAGGCAGTCTTCGACCGTGATTCGCGCCATAACTTGAGGGGTTCCGTTAAAGGGATTGCAACTATAGCAGAAAGGCCCGAATCCGGGCCACAGATTCGCCTCCGACCGGCCCGCTCAAGCCGAGAGGCCGCGCAAGCCGAGAGGCCGCGCAAGCCGAGAGGCCGCGCAAGCCGACAGGCCCGCGTTCACGCCGGCCGCAGCAGTTCCGCGGCGAGGCGCGCCACTTCCGGTCTTTGGGCGGACAGATGGCCGCCCCGATCCTCGACGATGGCCTGCAAATCCAAGAGCGCCTCATCGAAGCGGTCGTTGATCACCAAGTAATCGAATTCCGCCCAATGCGCGAGATCCTGCGCGGCGTCCTTGAGCCGGCGCGCAATCACCGCATCGCTGTCGGTGCTGCGAGCCTTGAGCCTCTGCTCCAGCGAGGCGCGGGAAGGCGGCAGAATGAATACGCTGCGCGCCTCGGGCAGGCGGGCTCGCACCTGCGCCGCGCCCTGCCAATCGATCTCGAGCAGCAGCCGCTCGCCGTTCGCGAGCGCCGTTTCGACGGCCCGCGCGCCGGTGCCATAGTAGTTGTCGAAAACCTGCGCGTGCTCGAGAAACTCGTCGCGGGCGACCATCCCGGTAAATTGCTCCATGGTCACAAAGTGATAGTCGCGCCCGTCGACTTCGTTGGGCCGCGGCTTGCGCGTGGTGTAGGACACGGAAAAGCGAATGCCGGGCTCGCGCTCCATCAACGCCTTCACCAAGCTCGTCTTGCCCGCGCCGGAGGGCGCGGAAACCACGTAAAGGCGGCCGCGCTCCATCGGCGGCTACCCGAAGGCCGGCACTCGCTCTCGCGAAGTGCCTGCATTGAAATGATCAAGGATGATATTCATTTGTGAATCGGCCCCGAGGCGCGCGGGCGGCTGAGGTCACGACAGGATAGCTGGCCCGCGGCCAATGGGCCACACCGGTCATCGGTCAGTAGACGATGCTGCCGACGGAGGTGCCGCCGCAGACGAATAACGTCTGCCCCGTCACGAACGAGGCCTTCGGATCGGCGAAGAACATCACTGCGCGCGCCACGTCCTGCGGCGTGCCGAATCGTCCCACCGGCACCTGCTTCACCGCCGCCGCCATCCTGGCGCTGGCCGCCGGTATTATTTCCTCGAACATTTCGGTTTCGGCGATCGGCCCCGGCGCGACGACGTTCACGGTCACCCCGTGGGCGGCGAGTTCGAGCGCCCAAGTTCGGGCAAGCCCCAGCATGCCGGCTTTCGTCGACGCGTACGCCGTGCGTCTCGCGAGCCCGAGCACCGCTCGCGAGGAAATCAGGACGATGCGGCCGAAGCGGGCCTGTTTCATCGCCGGAAGATTCGCCTGGACCAGCGACAGTGCGGCGCCGAGATGCAGAGTCGCGAGGTCATCTAGATCGGCGAGAGTCGCATCCTCGACCGGCTTTTCGCGAACGGCGCCGGCACAATGCACGACGGTGGTCGCGGGCGCGCGCGCTGCCGCCGCCATGACCGCCTCGCGGGTGGCCGCGGCGTCCGACAGATCCACCGTGATCGACGTCAAACGCGGCGAGTCGAGCGGACAGCTCCGACGGGAGAGATTGATGACTTCGTAGCCTTGATCGAGGAACGCACGCGCGGTCGCCAACCCGATCCCGGAACTGCCGCCCGTCAACACGACACGATTGAGGCGATCTGCCGGTTGCATGGGCCGCACTCAGAGGAAGAGCTGCAGGGAGGGCAACGCCGCCTCGCAGTTCAGGAGTTCAATTTTCTTGAGCGCGATGACGATTCCTTTTTCACCCCGTTTCAGGTGATGCCACGCGACACCGGCATAGATATCCTGGCGATCGTCCTGATACTCCAGGTACATGAAGGGGGTCCGCAGGACCCCGGTTCCCAGTTGCGCATCGCGCTGCTCGATCCTCGGCGCCTGCAGGATGTGCTGGCACCAGCTCGGGTGAGCCTGCGAATAGGATTTCGGATTGCGGAGCCGCTCGATGCGAATCTTGAGCAGCAGCTTGTCTTCGTCGAACAGCGAGGTGTGGCCGGCATCGTCCGGTTGGCCGCGCATCAGGGGCATCCAATAGCGGCCGTCGTCGGCAAACAAGTCATACCATTCATCGAAGCGCTTCTCATCGATGAGCCGCGCCTCGCGGTACACGAATTCGATGAGATCTTCGGTTTCGGCGGCGGCGTGCATCACGCCGGCGTTCCGTCCGCCGCCATCGCCGTCACCCACGCATGGAACTGTCCACGCATGGCTGCCTCGCTCGTACCGTTGTGCGTGGCCGGCAATCCGTGCTCGCTCTCCCGATCCGAATGGTTGCGCTGCAGATTGACCCATTCGTTGCCGTTCGACGCCAATCCTTCCTGGATGGCCCGGTAGCAGTACAGGTCGTCGTGGCCGACGACGGAGGTGGGTGCATTGATGACTCTGTTGTACGTGGCGCTGCGCTCGAGCAGGGCGGGCGGCGCGCCGACCAGCCGCAGGGTGAAGCTCTCGATCAGCGTCCGATCGACCGCAATCGGCCGCACCACGCGAATGGTCTGTATCGCGCCCTTCACCGTCAGGCTCGGATAGTAGACCGTGTTGTGCCGGGATTCCGCGAGGATGGCCTGCGCCCGTTCGGCGCCATACGCTTGCTCCATCAACGCGGCATATTCCGGGATCGCCGAATAGCGCGAATGGATCGAAAAGTGGACGCCCGTGTAGCTGTGGCCGTGGTCATAGATTTTTACGCCCATCTTGTCGAAGAAATCGTAGTTCGAGACAAAGGGCAGGAATTGCTCGATCACCATCGGCTTCGGCGCTTCCGGCGGCTGGTCCCGCCACAGATCCCGGGCGGTGCCCGCGGAGGACTCGTGCGCCACCATCGGATGCATGGTGTCATTGAGGTTCTCCACGAACATCTTCCAGTTGCTGTTATGCATGTAGCGCAGCGGAGCTCCCGCCACCTCGAGGCGGCCCACCGGCGAGCGGTCCGCCAGGTTGTCGATGGAGCTCAAGGCCTCGCCGAAGTATTCCTCGAATGTCATGCCCGTGCGGCTCAAGCGGACGAAGACGAAGCCGCGATGAATGGCCACCTCCGCGACCGAGGCCAATCCGCGCGCTGCCTCCGACTCCTGGAATCGCGTGCCGGCGTAGCCGCTTTTGACAGGCACGGTGCGCAGCGTGCCGTCCAAGGCGTAGGTCCACCCGTGATACGAACAGCGCAGCACTTTGCCGCAGTTGCCCTCCCGGGCGCCCAGGACCTTGGCGCCCTTATGGGCGCAACGGTTGAGCAAAACGCGCACCGCGCCGTCCGGGCCGCGAAGCATCAACAGAGGCTGCCGGGCAATCGTCACCGCGTAGAAATCGCCCGCGTTCGGCACCTGCGAATCGTGCCCGACATAGGTCCAGGCCGACTGCCACAGGCGTTCCATCTCGAGCTCGAATAGCTGCGGGTTGGTGTAGACGTCGCGATGCACCGCATCGTCGCGCACCAGAGCGCGAATCGCGGCTGCGTCATGCCGAAACTCAGGCATCGAATTCAGCTCCCCTCATGACGCCCCCGCCAGGATGGGCGCCCATGGATCAGAGTGCGACGTTGACGACCTGGACGGTAGTGTATTCCTTGAGCCCATCGACGTTGAACTCGACGCCGATGCCGGAGCACTTCACTCCCCCGAACGGCGCCATCGGATGCAGCGTGCCGTGCTGATTCACCCAGGCGGTGCCGCACTCGAGCCGGCTTGCGTACCGCGCAGCCTCCTGCGGGTCGTTTCCCCACACCGAGCCGCCCAGACCGACATCGAGCGAGTTGGCGCGCCGGATCGCCTCTTCGACAGCGGCGTACTTCACGATCGGAATGACCGGACCGAACTGCTCCTCTTTGACGACGCGCATGTCGTCCGCCGCATTGGCGATCACCGTCAAGGGATAAAAGAATCCGGGCGCCGTGGGCCGCACGCCGCCCGTGACGATGGTGGCGCCCCGTGCGCGCGCCTCGTCAACGTAGCCGGCCACCTTGTCGAGCTGCATCTTGTTCGACACCGGTCCGATGAGATTCTTCGGATCGAGTCCATTGCCCACCGGGATCTTGGCGACGTACTCCGCGAACTTCTTGACCACTTCGTCGTACTGATCCTGATGGACGTACAGGCGCTTCAACGCGGCGCAAGTCTGCCCGGCGTTGATGAAGCAGCCCCAGAACAGCTTTTCCAGCAACGGCTCGATGTTCGTGCCGGGCAGGACGATGCCGGCGTCATTGCCGCCGAGTTCCAGCGTGACGCGCTTCAGGTTCTGCGCGGCGCTGCCCATCACTTTCTTGCCGGTGGCGATCGACCCCGTGAACACGATCTTGTCGATGCCCGCGTGGTTCGTGAGGTGACTGCCGACCTCCATTCCCCCCGTCACGGAATTGATGACCCCCGGGGGGAGGATCTGATTCATGAGTTCGACCAGCCGCAGCGTCGAGAGCGGTGTAAATGGCGAGGGCTTGATGACGACGGTGCAGCCGACCCTGATCGCCGGCATCACATGCCACACCGCAATCATCAGCGGCCAGTTCCACGGAGTGATGGACGCCACGACTCCCACGGGCTTGCGCCGCAAAACGATCTTGCCGGTCTTGTCGTCCTGGATCGTCTCCTCGGGAAGGGATAGTCCGGCGGTGACGCGCGTCCAGGCGACGGCGCCTCCCACTTCGAGATTGGCGCCGGGTCCGCTCTGGGTCTTGCCCTGCTCCCGAGTGAGCAGCTCGGAGAGTTCCGCATGGTGCTTTTCGATCAAATCGGCGACGGCCATCAGCTTGGCGGAGCGCTCCGAGTCGGACAATGCCGCCCACGACGGCAATGCGCGACGCGCGCTCTGCACCCCTTCGTCCACCAGCGCCGGCGTGCCCTCGGGGCAGGCGGCGACCACCGTTTCATCGGCGGGATTCAGCACGTTGAAGGTCTTCATCGTGGGGGCGGGCTTGCCGCCGATCGTCAGTGCGTAGTGCATGTCAGGGTCCTCGTGAAAGATCATTTCCCAGGTAGTCTTCGGCGACCGCGCAGGCCCGCTCCACCAGGAAGGGCGTGAGTTCACGCGCCGTGTCGCTGCCCTGGCGCGTGTGCACCCAGCCGAGATAGGTCGTGCCGCGTGCGGCGAGAAACAGCGGCAGCCGCGCGAGCGCCTCGTCGGACAGTGCCCGCTCGCTGCGGTAGCCGCGGATCAGCGCCTCGCGAGCCGTCTCGTAGATACCATCGCCCGTGATGAAGTAAAGCGAGGTCGCCAATTCGAACAAATGCCAGCCAAAGCCGGCGTCGTCGAAATCGATCACCTGCACGCGGCGGCCGTCGACGAGCAGATTTTCAGGCACGAGGTCGGCATGGATCAGCCCATAGCGATCGAGACTCGTGCCGTAGGCGGCCAGCTCGCCGGCAATCTTCGCCCGCGCGCGCAGGAGGAGGCTTTTCTGCCCCGGTGAGAGCGCCGCAAGGTCCCAGAACCGCCCCCAGAACGGCTGCTCGCCGACGAGTCCCGCGGCGTCCCAGGCGTGCCGCCGAAACCCCGTGGGCTGCTGCCAACCTGCGGTGTGGTTGTGCATGCGCGCGGCGATTGCGCCGATCATCTGATATTGCTCGGCCACGGCGGCGCCCTCGCCGCTGACGCCGCTTTCGACGGAGCCCAGCTGCCGTCCGTCGATCCACTCGAACACGTCGATCTGACGCGCATCGTTCCCCGCCCGGGTCGCGATGACTTCGAAGTTTCGGCCGTTGCGCGACTGGATCACGCGCGGAACCGGGACGCCCGCGGCCTCGAGCGCGCGCATCCACACGAATTCCGAATCAAGCTCTTCGTCCGAGTGGTAGCCGCTGCGATGCACCCTGAGCACCGCCCGGCCGCCGCCGGCCATGTCGATCCTGAACACGGCGTTTTCGCGCACCTTGAGCGGCGCGAGGTTCAAAACCTCAAGATCCCACTCGCGCAAGGCCACGGTTGCGAGCGCCTGCATCTCGTCGAGGAAGGGCGCCGCGGCGGAGCTCGAATGGCCCGTCACAGGGCCGCCATGGTCTGATCGAGAGTGTCGACCAACAGATCCGCATGCTGGCTCGAAAATGGCATCGGCGGCCGGATTTTCAGGATGTTGTCGTGAATCCCGATGCGGCTGATGAGCACCCCGCGCTCGCGCATGAGATTGACCAGCCGTTTGGTCTGCGCGGTGGCGGGCGTCTTCAACTTGCGGTCGCCGACGAGCTCGACGGCGAAGAACAGGCCGGCGCCGCGTACATCTCCGATGAGGGCATGCCGCTCGGCGAGTTCCTTAAGTTTCTCGAGCGTGTAGGCGCCGACGACGCGAGCGTTCTCGACCAGGCGCTCCTCCTCGATCACGTCGAGGACGGCCGTGCCGACGGCGGCTGAGACGGCATTGCCGCCGAAGGTATTGAAGTACATGTTGCGTCCGGTGAACGCCTCGACGAGCTCGCGGCGCGCCACCACCGCGGCGAGCGGGTGCCCGTTGCCCATGGGCTTGCCCAGGGTGACGATATCCGGAACGACGCCGAGCTTTTGGTGGCCCCACATATGGCTGCCCAAGCGGCCGAAGCCCGCCTGCACCTCGTCGGCAATGAAGTACCCGCCGGCGGCGTGGACATGCGCGAGGGCCTTCGCCATGAATCCTCGCGGCAGCGTCGGCAGTCCTTCGCTCGAAAAGGCCGTGCAGTACAGAAGGCCCGCGAAGCGGACGCCCGCCGCCGTGAACGAGTCGATCGCGCGTTTCACGTCATCGGCGTACGCCGTCGCGAGCTCTTCGTCGCTGCGCCCTGCGCGGTCCCGGTAGGGATCCATCACCGGCACCGTGCGCACGTTCGGGCCGCGCCGGTCCTCGGGAGTGAACAGCGAACTTAACTGCATCACGGCGGCCGTGTTGCCGTGGTAAGCCCAGGCGGTCGAGATGATTCCGAGACCGCCGCTGCAATCGCGCGCGATGCGCAGTGCGAGCTCGTTCGCTTCGCTCCCCGTGCAGCAGAACATGGCCATCGACAGCCGCGGGTCGAACAGGGATGTGAGCCGTTCGGCGTAGGCCACGATGTTCTCGTCCAGATAGCGCGTATGGATATTGAGCGCGGCTGCCTGGCGGCTCAGCGCCGCCACCACCCGCGGGTGGCAATGGCCGACGTGCGGCACGTTGTTGTAGGCGTCCAGGTAGCGCCGGCCGTCGGCGTCATAGAGCCACACTCCCTCGCCGCGTACCAGGTGCAAGGGCTTGTCGTAGAATAGCGGCGAGTTGCGCCCCAGCACGCGGTAGCGACGCTCGAGCAATGAATCGCTTTGCATCGGCGGCTCCCCGGCGTCACTGGCCTTGATAGTAGGCTTCGAGGACGACCGGACTCTCGGGCAGGGTCGAACCGCCGTCGACGACGATGGTCTGCCCCGTGATGTAGGCCGCCGCGTCCGATGCCAGGAACAGCATCGTGTTCGCGATATCGGCGGGCATCCCCAGCTTGCCAAGGGGGATCTGCGTCGCCATTTGCGCGAGCGCCTCCGGCCCGCCGAGCGCGTCCATGGCCGGCGTGAGTATGTAGCCGGGCTCGACGCCGTTCACGGTGATGTTCTGACGCGCATACTCGAGCGCCGCGGTGCGGATCAGGCCGTTGAGGCCGCACTTCGAGGCGGCGTAATGCGCCGTGCCCGGCATGGCAACGTTCGGGCCGGTGACCGATGAGGTGAACAGAAACCGCCCGCCGCCCTGCTTGCGCAAATGCGGCAGCGACTCCTGGATGAACCAGAAGCCCGCTTTCAGGTTCACCGAGAGAGTGAGGTCAAGATCAGCATCCGACAGCTGCTCGATCGGCAGAACCGGGTAGACGCCCGCGTTGTGTATGACGATGTCGAGGCGCCCGAAGCGCTCTACCGTCTGCGCGACCACGCGCTTCACTTCGGCGTGGCGGCCCACGTCCGTCTGGTTGAGCCAGGCCACGCCGCCGCTCTTGACGATCGAGTCTGCCACCGATTGCCCATTCGCGTGACTTCGCGTGGCGATCACGACCTTGGCGCCGGCCTTGGCAAACACGCGGGCGATACCCTCGCCGATGCCTTGACCCGCGCCGCTGACGATGGCGACTTTATTCGATAGATCGACGATCATGATGGTTCCTCTCGTTTGCGTCGTTGCACCAAAGCTCACGAGGCCCGCAGCCGCGCCGGCCTCAGCCACACGAACTGCGCGACCATGAGGGCGATCGCGGCGATGGCGATCTGCAGCGCCCGTGCCTCCAGCTGATAGCAGGACACCATGACCGCGAGCGACAAGAGCAGCGCCACCACTGCGATGGGTGACCCGCCGAGCGCCCGGTAGGTGCGCGCCAGGCCGGGTTCCTGCTGCCGCAGACGCAGGAACGCCGCCAGAATCAGCATGTGGGAGACGCTGATCAGGAAGATGAACACGACCATGGCGTTGTTCGGCGCAAAGGCCGCCGTCGCCAGCGCGATGACGCTCACCAGGTACACCGCCGCCGCCGGCGCCTGGCGCGAATTGACCCCGCCGAAGACGCGCGGCAGGAATCCGGCCTGCGCCAGGTGATAGAACTGGCGTGATCCCGCGTAGGCCAGCGAAAAGAATGTACCGAGGAGCGCGACCAAGGCTCCGGCTCCGACGAGTCGCCCCATGAAGCCTGCGCCCGCTCGTGCGGGATTCGCCGTGATGGCGGCGAAAAGAGGATCGTCGACGGCGGCCAGCCGGTCGGCGCCGGTCCCGCCGGTCGCGATCAGCAGCACGCACATGCCGATCACGAAGGCGACGCCGATGGCGGTCGCCAGGGCCTTCGGCATGTTCCGCGCCATGTCGCGCATTTCCGCGGCGGCGTGAGCGGACTGCTCGACCCCGAGAAATAGAAACAGTGCAAAAGGAATACAGCGGGCGGCCCCGCCAAAGCCATGCGGCAGGAGGCTGCTCGCCCCATCCGGCGCGGTGCTGAACAAACGTGCCGGCTGAAACTCGGGCGCCATGAACAGACAGAACGCCACGAGGATTACCAGCGCGGCCACGCCGACGGCGACCGTCAGCCCGACCGCCTCGCTCGCTCCGCGCAATTGCAGACCCATGACGATCAGCAGAAACGCAAGCTTGATCGGCCAGCCCCCGACGCCGAGCCATGCCGACACATAAGCCTCGCTGAACGACACGGCGAGTCCGGCCCCCACTGCGAGAGCGACAGCGACCGACATGCCGGCGAGGTACGCCGCGGTCGGCCCTAAGGCGCGCCGTACGTAACCGTCGAACCCTCCGGCCTGCGGCAGGGCCGCGGCGAGCTCCGCCAAGCTCTGGGTGAGACATAGAAACAGCACCGCCATCGCGAGCGCCGCGAGCAGCATCCCGCCCCAACCACCGACCCCGAGGCCATAGTTCCAGCCCGACACGTTGCCGGAAATCGCGATTGCAATCCCCAACGCCGACACTTGGAGCCAGTGAAGCGATCCCGCTTTCAGCGTCGCCGGTGCGCTGGAAACCTCCGCGGAACTCTCGCTCATGAATCGCTGCTCCCGCGAAACGCCATCCGTCACTTACCCCAGTGGTACGCCACGCTCGCGCCATACAGACGCGGCGGGCCATAGACCGACTGATTGATGCCGAGGAATCCCGATAGATCGAGGTTGTAGACCCGGTACAGGGTGTTGAAGCAATTCTTGCAATAGGCGGAAACGTCCCAGCGGCCGCTCGGATCGGTGTAGCCGAAGCGTGCGTTGGTGAGCGTGTACGACGGCTCTCGATCGACCGGGGCGTTGACCAATTCGAGAAACTGGGTCTTGTTCCACTTTGCGTCCATTTCCGCCGAAAGCTTGCCGCCCAACGCCGGCCACTCGTAGCGGGCGACCGCATTGACGCTCCACGGCGGCGCCTGCGGCAACTGTGCCGTGACCAGAACGCCGGCCGGCGTGGGTACGTTGTAAGCGTGGCTGTCGAGGTACGAAACGCCGAGCTGCACATGAAGACCGTGCAACGGAACCACCGCGAGCTCGAGCTCGCTGCCCTTCACCTTGGCGTCGATGTTCTCGACGATCTGCGTGGCGACGTCGAGGAAGAAGCCCTGATAATTCTTGTAGTTGTAATAGAAAACATCACCGTTGAGCCGTGCCGCGCCATTCCAGAACGTCGACTTGAAGCCGGCTTCGTAGCTGGTCAGGCGCTCCTCGTCATAGTTCATCTTGAGCGTCGGCACAAAGGTGTACGCAGGATTGAGGTTCACATAGCCGGAACTGGGAGCCGACCAGCCGCCTGCCTTGGCGCCGCGGTTGACGCTGCCGTACAACAAGTTCTCTTGATCGATCTTGTAGTCGAGCTCCGCCTTGCCCATGGGCATCCGGTAGGTCTTTTCCGCATCCGGGTATCCCGTCGCGGAGGAGTAGGTGAGGTTGAACGGAAAGCCGCCGGGCGGCGCGTTCGCGGCCGGAGGCCCGCACACATCGCAGGTGTAGTTGTACAAGTACTGCTTTTGATCGACGGTGTAGCGCGCACCGACGATGCCGACCCAGTGATCGGCAAAGCTGTATTCCACCTGGCCGAACACGGAGGGCGAACTGGTTCGAAGATTGAGGTTCGCGAGGCCGTTGCCGTAGGGGAACGGCACCGGAGGAATGTAATCCGGCAGGGTCGTCTGTTCAAAATTCGTGGTCTTGTAGTTGAGGTAGTAGGCTCCGGCAATCCAGCGCAGACCGCCCGACTTGCCGTTGAGACGCAACTCCTGGGAGAACTGCTGGTAGTGCGCCTGCGTGTCGTAGTTGAAGATGGGATTGGGCGAGATGTCCGAGTCTTCGCCGTAGCGCTTCTGCATCTTGAGGTAGTCGGTCACGGACGCGAGCGAGAACAGATCGAAATTCCAGTTCACGCGGACATTCATTCCCCAGACCGTGCGGTTGAACAGTCCGCGGCGATCCTCCGACTGGAGGAAGGGGCTCGTGCTCGTGTTCACATAGCCGCCCAGATCCGGCGTACCCGGCGGCGCGAACATTCCCCGGCCGGTGGCGTCGGGAACGGACGCCGCCCACGAATAGTTACCCTCGGTTTCGTGGCTGTTGGTGAGCGCGTGCAGCTTGACCAGAATCTCGCCGCTGTCCGACGGCTTGATCCGGAACTGCAGGCGCATGGCATATTGATTTTGGTCCTCGATGGCGTGCCCGATGCGGTTGGTGATGTAGCCTTCGTGGGCGACGGTGTTAAACGAGAGCCGCGCCGAGAGGCCGTCGGCGAGCGGACCGCTGAGCGCGCCTTCGGACTCGATGGTACGGAAATTGCCGCCGGTCACCTGCGCGTAGGCCTCCGGAGTATCCGTGGGCGCGTTGCTCAAGTACTGGATGAGGCCGCCGGTGGCGTTGCGCCCGAACAATGTGCCCTGGGGGCCGCGCAGCACCTCGACGCGCTGCAGGTCGAACAGCCCTCCGGCAAGTGCTCCGGTCGAGCCGATGTAGGCATCGTCGGCGTAGACGGCGATCGGCGCCTCTTGGTGATCGCTGAAATCGTTTTGCGACACACCGCGCAGGTTGTAAATGGTCACCGTCGCGCCGTATTGGTTGTACTGCAGGCCGGGCACCTGTCCCGCGACGTCCGTGACGTCCTTGAACCCGAGTTGCTCGAGGATATGCGCATCAAATGCGGTCACCGAGGTGCCCACGTCCTGAAGATTCTGTTCGCGCCGCTGCGCCGTGACGACGATCTCGGCCAGCTTGTCCTCGCTGGTGGTATCGGCCGAAAGGCACGCCGTCCACGGCCCGAACGCGGCGAGCGCACCCACGGCGGCCCGGACCGCGCGTTCCCGAAGTGTCCGGCGCTTCATATGATTTTGCATCCCGTCCCCCCTGCTCATCGATCGGCAGTTATTTTATTTGGACCATAGTAGACCCGCGAATACCGGCAAAGCGAGCCGGGAAGCGAACGCAACGTACGGGATCGGAAAATACTTCGAAGGCGGGGGCCTCATGGGAGGATTTCCTGTAGTCTCGCGCGTCAACGGTCACCCTCGACACGGCACTATGGCGGCGAATTCCAGCAGTCGATCGATTTCCGCACTCTTCGAGAACACCGCGACCGCGTGCGCGTCCCGCGATTTCCTCCACGTACCCCGGGAGGCTTGCCGAGACTATGCCGAGGGCCCGATCACCCTGACCTATGGGGAGGCGCAGGCTCGCGTCGATGCGCTGGCGGCGCGCCTGCAGGCGGCCGGCTACGGGCCTGGGTGCAGGGTGGCCCTGGCGCTCGACAACAGACCGGCATTTTTTCTCTATTTTCTGGCCCTGGCGAAGGCAGGGGCCGGCATCGTGCCGCTCAACGCCGCCATGAGCGTACCGGAATTGGCGTATGTCCTGGCGCATGCCGATGTGTCGCTTGCCGTGACGCACCAAGGACATGCGGCGCGTCTGCGCTCCGCGCTCGCCGATACCGTACCGCTGGCCGTCGCCGCCGAGGAACCCGGAGCGTTCGCCCCGGCGGCCGGACCACGCGTTGCGGGCGCGGGGGAGGCGGCACTGCTCTACACCTCCGGAACCACGGGGACACCGAAGGGCTGCATCCTGACGGATGAGTATTTTCACGAGATCGGCCGGCTGTACACCGAGCTCGGTGGCTATTGTCGATTTGACGGGGTCGGCGACCGACTCGCCACACCGCTGCCGGTCACGCACATGAACGCGCTCGCATGCTCATTCATGGCGATGCTGATGACCGGAGGCTGCTTGATACAGCTCGACCGATTTCATCCCTCCACTTGGTGGCAAACCATCCGCGCAAGCCGGGCCACCGCCTTTCACTATCTCGGCGTGATGCCGGCGATGTTGTTGAGCGCTCCCGCCACGAGTGAGGACGATGTTTCCGCCACCGTACGCTTTGCCTTCGGGGCGGGGGTCGATCCGCGGCACCAGGCCGCATTCGAAGCGCGCTTCGGCGTTCCCCTGATCGAGGCCTGGGCCATGACCGAAACGGGCGCCGGCGCCTGGATCACCGCGAATCGCGAACCGCGGCATCTGGGGCAACGTTGCTTCGGCAAGCCGCCGCGCGGGTTGGCTTGCCGCATTGTCGATGACCGGGGCATCGATGTTGCCCCCGAGACGGCCGGCGAACTGCTGGTGAGACGCGAGGGGCCGGATCCTCGGCGCGGATTTTTCGCCGGCTACTACAAGGACGATTCGGCCACCTCGGAGGCCTGGGCCGGCGGCTGGTTTCATACCGGCGATATCGTGCGGGCCGGCGCGGACGGGTGCTTTTTTTTCGTCGACCGCTCCAAGAATGTCGTCCGGCGCAGCGGCGAAAACATTGCGGCCGTCGAAGTCGAAAGTGCACTGCAGACCCACGGCGACGTGCTGGCCTCCGCGGTGTGCGCGGTCGCCGACGATGTGCGCGGCGAGGAGGTGTTCGCGTTCGTGGTCCTGCGCCCGGGGGTTCCTGGGTCCCGGGATACGGCGATTCGGCTGCAAACCCATTGTCAGCGCCTGCTCGCCTATCACAAGGCGCCCGGCCACATCGCATTTCGCGCCGAGCTGCCGCAGACCGCCTCGCAAAAGCTGGCCCGCGGGCAGATCAAAGCGCTCGCTGCCGGCGCCGTGCGATCGGCACAGGCGTTCGACCTCAAGCATCTGAAGAAACGCGCCGTCGCCGGCCGAGCGAAAGGCTATGAAGACGTTGTGCTGGTGGCGCCGGTCACGGTGCCGTACGTCCGTTACTCGATCCGCAACGGCCACTGGTTCGTCGCGCAGGCTCTGGCGCGTCTCATCAAAGAGTCGGGTCTCGACAAGGCGGACATCGATGGCTTGAGTCTCGGCAGCTTCACGCTGGCGCCCGACACGTCGATCGGGGTAACCCAGCATCTTGGGGTGACGCCTCGATGGCTGGACCACATTCCGCTCGGCGGTGCGTGCGGTATCGTCGCGCTGCGCCGCGCGCTGCGCGCGGTGCAGTCGGGGGATGCCGAAGTGGTTGCCTGCATCGGCGCCGACACCAACCACGTCGACTCCTTTCGGCAAAGTCTCGGCAGCTTCAGCGTTTTCGCGCGCGACGCGGTGTTCCCCTATGGGTCCGGCGGGCCGAACGCGAGTTTCGCCTTCCTGACCTCGTACTACATGCGCAGCTACGGCGCGACCCGCGAGGATTTCGGCAAAATCTGCGTGGCGCAGCGCGACAACGCGCTGCGCTATCCGCACGCCCTGTTCAAGAAGAAGCTGTCGCTCGAGGAGTATCTGAATGCGCGTCTCATCGCGGATCCCATCCGCCTGTTCGACTGCGTGATGCCCTGCGCGGGCGCTGAGGGCTTCTTGGTGATGGCGCGCCGGCGCGCGGAGGCCCTTGGCCTGCCCTATGTCCGGGTGCGCTCGACCTGCGAACGGCACAACGCGTTTCCGGATGACCCGATCCAAATGCGCGGCGGCTGGGAGTTGGAGCGCGAACACCTGTACGGAGCCGCCGGGATCGAGCCCGCCGATGTCGACTTCGTGCAGACCTACGACGACTATCCGGTGATGTCCGTCATCCAGCTCGAGGACCTCGGCTTTTGCGCGAAGGGTGAAGGGGCGCAGTTCATCCGCCGCCACACCCTTTCGACAGACGGAAGTTTTCCCATCAACACCAGCGGCGGACAGCTGTCGGTGGGACAGGCCGGCTGCGCGGCGGGTTTTCTAGGACTCGTCGAGTCCATCCGCCAGCTGACGGGGCGTAATTTGGCGCAGCCGGTTGCCGATGCGCGCTTCGGCATCGCGGTGGGGTTCGGCATGATCACCTATGACCGCGGACTATGCTCGGGGGCGGCCGTTCTCAGCCGCGCAGACGCGTGATACCGCCGCTCGCCAAACCCAAAGTGAAGAATCCGATCGCTCCCACACCGCAGCCGCTGCTGCCGCCGTGGGTTCGGTCGCGCGCCGCGCTGGGATTGACCGCGGCGGCGGCCCTCGGCCGGTTCGAACTGCAGGTGTGCGGCGCCTGCGGTGCGGTTCAGTATCCGCCGCGCGAAGCCTGCCACCGATGTCTGTCCGGCCCCTTGAGCTGGCGCGAGCAATCGGGAACCGGCGAATTGATAGCGGAAACGACGGTGCACCACAGCAACGATCCCTTCTTTCGAGAGCGCGTCCCGTGGCGGCTGGGATTGGTTCGGCTCGATGCCGGACCCACGGCGGTGGTGCATCTGCACGGGGGGTGCGCCCCGGCGCCGAGCCGCGTGCGAGTCGGCGCCCGGCTCGACAAGTCCGGTCAGGGCGTGCTCCTGGCCTTCCCCCTTGATGAGGTGCCGAATATGGCTGACGACCGCCAACTGCGTGAAATGACGTGCGACCCCAAATTTCGCAAGGTGCTGGTGACGGACGGCAAAACCGGCGTCGGTCAGGCGCTGGTACGCGCCCTCGTCGGGGCGGGAGCGGACTTGGTGTGGGTGGGTCACGCCGAACCCTGGAAAGCGATCCCCGGGCTTAACGATCTACAGGCGTTGCCGCAGGTCGCTCTGCTGCCGCTCGACCTGACCGATTCTGGGTCGGTGAAGGAAATCGCCGCGCAAATCGGCGGCAAGGTCGACATCCTGATCAACACCGCCGAGGTGCACCGTGCCCACGGTATCGCCTCGCGCAGCGGCATCGAGGTGGCCCGCGCCGAGATGGACGTCAATTACTTCGGCTTGCTGCGCCTCGCCCAGGAGTTCGCGCCGGTCATGCGCTCTCGAGGCGCCGACGGGCAGTCGAGCGCCACCGCCTGGGTCAATGTGCTGTCCGTTTATGCACTCACCAATTTTCCGCCGCACGGAACTTTTTCCGCGTCGAAGGCGGCCGCGCTGTCGCTGTCGCAGTGCTTGCGTGCCGAGATGCGCGCCGCGGGCGTGCGCGTGATCAATGTTTTCCCGGGGCCGATCGACGATGAATGGAACCAGATGCTGCCGCCTCCGAAATTGGCCCCGCCTGCGTTGGCCACGGCGGTGGTCAAGGCGCTCCAGGATGGGATCGAGGACATCTATCCGGGCGATGTGGCCCAAGAGTGGCTGACACGATGGCGGGAGAATCCGAAGATTCTCGAGCGGGAAATCAGCGTTTGATCATTCACCGTCGCACTGCGAATTACCGTTGCACCGCGAGGAAAGCCCCATGGCTGCGAATTCGCTGACCGCTCTGGCTGCCGATCTTTCATCGGGGAAGATCCGGGTCATCGACCTTACGCAAACTTTGTCGGCGGAATTTCCGCCAATCGCGCTGCCGCCCGAACTCGGACAGTGCTGGCCGTTCCGAATCGAGGAAATTTCCCGTTATGACGATCGCGGGCCGGCCTGGTACTGGAACAACTTCTCCTGCGGGGAGCACACCGGCACGCACTTCGACGCCCCTATCCACTGGGTATCGGGCCGGGATTTGCCCAACAACGCGACGGACACGCTGCCGGTGCAGCAACTCATCGGCGCGGCATGCGTCATCGACTGCTCCGCGGAGGCGAGCGCGAATGCGGATTTTCTGCTCACCGTCGAGCATCTGCGGCGCTGGGAAGCGGTGCACGGGCGCATTCCGCCGCGGGCCTGGGTGCTGATGCGGACGGACTGGTCGAAGCGCACGGACCCCGTCGCCTATCAGAACTTCGACGACACCGGACAGCACACACCGGGTCCGGCAACCGATGCGGTCAGATTTCTGGTCGACGATCGGGATGTCACGGGATTCGGCTCCGAATCGATCGGTACCGATGCCGGGCAAGGCTATCACTTGAAGCCGCCCTATCCCTGTCACTACTACATGCACGGCGCCGGCCGATTCGGTCTGCAGTGCCTGACGAACCTGGACCTGCTGCCGCCCACGGGCGCCGTGATCTTCTGCGCGCCGCTCAAGATCAAGAACGGGTCGGGCAGCCCGATCCGCGTGCTGGCGCTGGTGCATGCCTGAGGCCGGCGGCCGGTCCTCGTGATGCCTGAGGCCGGCGGCCGGTCAACCCAAGCCCGGCCTCATTGAGCCTTTCGCTTCAAGGTCGTGGAGGGCGACACGCCGATCTGATCGCGGTAGTACTGCGCGTAGCGGCCGAAATTGACGATGCCGACATTCGTCATCAGGTTCGCCACGCCGGCTTTTGCGTCCGCCGCCAGCAGAGCCTGATGCAGTGCGGCGACGCGCGCCCGGCGAATGTATTCCGCCGGCGTCAGATTGAATGCCTTGCGAAAACCGTTTTGCAGAGTGCGCGGCGTGACGCCCACCCGTGCCGCGATATCCGTGATCGAGATGCCTTCGGACAGATGGTCATGAACGTAGTCGCGAGCGCGGCCGACGTGCCACGCAGTCGCGCGATTCATAGGTTCATCGATGGAGTCCGTGTGGCTGTTGGGCGCCGCGCTCAACATGATTTCCATCAAAGTACGCGAATATTGTTTGCGTACGCCCTCGTTGGCGAGCGCTGCAGGCGCGGTCGCGGAGATATGGCAGATGTGGGCCACGAGTTCGCACCAAGCGCGCGCGAAATCGCTGTCCATGGGAATTTCAAGATTGAAATGCAAGTCCTTGCGCAGCGGACGGCTGAGCTTCGCCGCCAGAGTCTCGAGCAGCGCGCGACGGGATACGCGCACCGTCAGATGCTGGCACTGCGCGGTCATGCGTATCTTGGTGTGTTCGGTCGGCTCCGTGATGACGATCGAACGAGGCGAGGTGATCGCGGTTCGGTCTCCGCACCAGAGCTGACCTTGACCCGCCAAGGTCCATTTCACGAGGTAGGTATCCCCGATGCGGCCGGCATCGATGTCGACGTCGAAGCCGTACCTGAGGTTGGTCAGGCCGCATGCGCCCAAGTCGAGCGACGACAAAAAGGCCACGCTCTTGCGCGGCGGCTCATTCACGTGCAAGCGGTGCGGACAAATCGCCGCCCTCACCAGGCTGGTCGCCTCGTCCAAAGTGTCGGCCGTGAACACGCCGCGCGGATCGGGCACGGGCGACCGTCCACCGCCGTGGTTCAGCGCTTGTATAGTCACGTTGAGTCCCCCTCGCTCACCCCGGCCAGAGTGTACCGCAGGAGGCCGGTTCGCCGCTTGCGCAGCCTCAAGGGGCCTTCGCGTAGCGGATAGCGTCGTCGTTTTTCCTGTGTCAGACTCGTCTCAACCAGAAAGTTCTCGCTCCGCCGTGGGATCAAACCATGCGACCTCGACTGAAATTCGCCCGCCGTTTCTGCTTGATGATATTCGCAATCGTCGCCGGGGCGGCTCACGCGGATCTGCCGTCGGACAGCGAACGAGGCCCCCAGGTGGCGACCCTGGCCGTGCCTGCCTCGAAACACTGGGTCTGGGTGAACGATTTCGTGTTTCCGCACATGTCCGACGGCATGGCGTACTTGATCGACGGCGACTCGGGCCGATACTTGGGAACACTCAGCACCGGCTATGGTTTCGCGCACGTCGTGCTGTCCCGCGACGGCAAACTCATCTACTCGCCGGAAACCTATTTCGCCCGCGGGACTCGTGGCAAGCGCACGGACGTCGTCACGTTGTACGATACCGGCACGCTCAATGTGGTCGGTGAAATTGCCATACCACCCAAGCGCTCGTCCAATTTGCCGATGATCGCCAACCAAGTATTGACGGACGACGATCGATTTCTCCTGATCTACAACTTCAACCCGGCGCAGGGCGTGACGGTCGTCGATACGAAGCTTCGCAAGTTCGTCCGCGAAGTCGAGACTCCGGGATGTGCGCTGGTGTATCCGACCGGACCGCGCTCGTTCTTCTCGGTTTGCGGCGACGGCTCGTTGTCGCTCGTCGAGCTGGAGGACAGCGGAGCCACGCACCAGAAGCGCACGCAGCCGCTGTTCGACATGGCGCGCGACCCGGTGACGGAAAAGGCCGTGCGGATTGGCCGCATCTGGTATTTTGTTTCATTCTCGGGGCGAATTTATCCGCTGGAGGTCGATCCGCAGAAAGCGGCGATGGGGCCGACTTGGTGGCTTGCATCCGACGCGGAACGCAAGGCGGGTTGGCGGCCCGGCGGCATCCAGCAACTGGCGGTGAACTCGCAGAAGTCCCTGCTGTACGCAATCATGCATCGCGGCGGCGTCGAGACTCACAAGGATCCTGGAAAGGACGTTTGGGTGTTCGATGTATCGGCGCGGCAGCGCGTGCAGCAGTTCGCCCTGAAGAAGTTGGCGAGTTCCATCCAACTCTCGAATGACGCGCAACCTCTGCTCTATAGCATCTTCATCGATGGCACCGACCTCGATGTCTACGAGGCCGCCAGCGGCAAGTTCTTGCGATCCGTCAACCATGTCGGTACTACGCCGACCGTCATGGTCACGCCCTAGAGAGGGTCCTGCATTCGGAAACTCGATCATCGGCGGCATCGCACCCCTCTGCGGAGATATGGGATGAAATGGTTGGATGCGTTCTCGGAGAATTCGGCTCGCTCGCTCGCGCGGCGCACATCGCGCCGGAGCGTGCTCGCAGGCCTTGGGTCTTTTCTCTTGGGCGCCGGCGCGGTGCCGCTGCTTCCGGTGGCGCGCGGCGCCGATACCAAACCGGCCGGCGCGGCGCCGAATCCTGATCCGGGCGACCCGTCGTCCTGCGATTATTGGCGCCACTGCGCGATCGACGGATTTTTGTGCGGGTGTTGCGGAGGGTCGCAGTCAACGTGCCCGCCCGGCACCGACATGTCGCCGGTCACGTGGATCGGCACGTGCCACAACCCGAGCGACGGCAAGGACTATGTCATCTCCTATAACGACTGCTGCGGCAAGTCGGCCTGCGGGCGATGCTTCTGCAACCGCAACGAAGGCGATACGGCACTTTTTCAACCGGGCCAATCCAACGATTACAACTGGTGCTCCGGAAACGCCAAGGCCAATATTCCCTACCATTGTTCCACCGCGCGAATCGTGGCCACGGCCAAGTAACGCGCGTGCGGGTCTTCATCGCGATTGCCGCCGTTTCGATTTCGTGGGCGAACGCGGCGTGGGGTTACCAACCGCTGGTCAATTATCAGTTGCGCTGCATGGGCTGCCATCTTGCCGATGGCTCCGGGCAACCGGGCAGAGTCCCCTCGATACGCCGGTCGCTGGTGCTCTTTTCGACATTTCCCGAGGGGCGAGCGTACGTCGTCAGGGTTCCCGGCGTGGCGCAATCGCCGCTCTCCGATGAGGACACTGCGGCGCTGCTCAATTGGATGGCTGGGAGCCTGAGCGACCTCAAGGTGCCGCGCGGTTTCGTGGATTATTCGGCAGCCGAGGTGCACGATTTGCGCGCCCATCCTTTGGCAGAGGTCAGCGCGCTGCGCGCGCATCTGTGGAAAGTTGCGACCGCGAAACCGCGCCTGCACTAGCGGACCGGACTGATCGCCGAAGGCGCCCGCCATGAAGACCGCCCTGCCCATTCCGAGCGACGTTCCCGTGATCATCGCGGGCGGCGGCCCGGTCGGGATGTCCGTCGCCGCACTGCTCGCGCACCACGGCGTCCCGTGCCGGGTTCTGGAAGCCGACGCGTCCTGGTGCGAGGGCAGCCGCGCGATCTGCCTGTCGCGGCGCTCGCTGGAAATCCTCGGCTGGGTCGGTGCGGATCGACCGTTGGCAGCCAAGGGTTTGTCGTGGGTCGGAGGCCGCAGCTACTTCCGCGGCACCGAAGTGCTGCATTTCGAAATGCCGAGCGAACCCACCGAGCGGTTCGCGCCGATGATCAACATCCAGCAGTACTACATCGAACAACAGGCCCACGCCGCGGCAGTGCGCGCGGGTAAGGTCGATGTACGCTGGTCGACCCGCGTGGGCGCGGTGTGGCCGCACGCGTCCGGCGTGGACCTCGAGGCGCACACGGCGGACGGACGCAGCCACCGCCTGCACACCGACTGGTTGATCGCGTGCGACGGCGGACGCAGCACGGTGCGCGAACAATTAGGCCTGCAGCTCGAGGGCACGCAATACGAAGGACGCTACGTGATCGTCGACATCGAGCAGGCTACTCGGCGCACGGTGGAGCGTCTGGCCTGGTTCGACCCACCCTCCAATCCGGGATCCACTATTTTGATGCACCGCCAGCCCGACAATGTGTGGCGCATCGACTACCAAGTGGCCGACCACGAGGATCCGGCGGAAGCGGTGAGACCCGAAAACGTTCTTCCGCGAGTGCAGGCTCACCTCGACATGATCGGCGAAACGGCTCCGTGGAAGCCCTTGTGGATCTCGATCTACAATGCCAAGTGCCTGACGCTGAAGAGCTACAGGAACGGCCGGGTGCTGTTTGCCGGCGACGCGGCGCATCTCGTGCCCATCTTCGGCGTGCGCGGTCTCAATTCCGGAATCGACGATGCCGGCAATCTGGCCTGGAAGCTGGCGTTGGTGCAACAGGGGCGCGCCGCCGACTCGCTCCTCGACACTTATTCCAGCGAACGTGTGCTGGCGACCCGCGAGAACATTGCCTATGGCGCCAAGAGCACTGAATTCATGGCGCCGCCGCATCGCGGATTCGCCTTGATGCGCGAGGCCGCGCTGCGCCTGGCGCTCGCGGCGCCACGCGTGGGCGCCCTCATCAATCCGCGGCAAACGACGCCGGTCGAATATGTGGATTCGCCGCTCAATGAACCCGACGAGGGGCGGGGATTTTCCGGCGGCGCCCGCGCCGGCGTGCCGGCCCCGGAAGCGCAGCTGCACACAGCGCAGGGCCCGGGGCATCTCACGGCCCTCTTCGGATCGAATTTCGTCGGCTTGTACTTCTCCGACGACCCTCATAGGCCCGTGGCATTTCGGCGAGCCGCCGCAATGCGGCGTTCGGGCGCCGCGGGAATACGCCTGGTGCGCGTGGCGGCCCAGGGCCCGCCCGACGCCGACACGGTGGTCGACGACTCCGGGCAGGCTTGGCGGCGTTACGATGCGGCGGAACGCACACTGTATTTGATCCGGCCGGACGGCTACGTCATGGGCCGCTGGCGCGGGCCGGCATCGGTTTCGGTGGATCTCGACGGGGTGCTTGCCCGCGCCCTCAAGGAGAGCGCATGACAAGTGCCGAGATAGAAGTCATCTACACCACCCTCGCGCAATGCATTGCACGCGTCGGGGAACCGAAGGTCCCATTGCTCCTCGCCACTCTGGCGCTGGATCTCTTGAGCGACCAGCCGGATGCGGGCGCAGCGCTCGCACGCATCTCGCAGGCGGAGCGCCTGGCGGGCCTGTGATCCGGCATAGCGGCATACGTCGAGGGTGGCCAATGCGTCGAGGGTGGCCAATGCGTCGAGCGCGGTCAATGCGTCGAGCGCGGTATAATATGCGAACTCATGTTTCTCTGGGCGAAACACCTCAATCGAGGTAGGAACGGGAGAAATGACGATGTTTCTCAAAAACTGCTGGTACGTGGCCGCATTGGATCACGAACTGATCGACGGCAAGCTTCTCAACCGGACGTTGCTCGGCGAGCATGTGCTGCTATACCGCGGCGAAAGCGGCACCGTCACGGCCATGAATGATCGTTGTCCGCATCGGGGCGCGCTTCTTTCCAAAGGCCGGCTCGAAGGCGACAGCGTGCGCTGCATGTACCACGGCATCAAGTACGACGGCTCCGGCAAGTGCGTGCAGATTCCGGGACAAGAAATGATCCCGCCGAAACTCAAGGTGCGCTGTTATCCGGTCGCCGAAAGGAGCCCTTTCATCTGGGTCTGGATGGGCGATGCCGCGCAAGCGGATCCGGCACTCATCGTCGATCTTCCCTACCTCAACGATCCGAACTGGAAGGGCCTGCCGGCGTATCTGCATTACGACGCAAACTATCTGCTGATTGTCGACAACCTGAGCGACTTCTCGCATCTGGCATTTGTGCACACGAAGACTCTGGGCGGATCGGAAGAATATGCCTTCGTCTCGAAGCCGACGGTCGTCGAGCGGCTGGAGCGCGGCTTTCGCGTCGAGCGCTGGCACTTGAACAGCGATCCACCGCCTTTCCACAAGAAGGTGATCCGCGACGAGCACGCCAAGGTGGACCGCCGCAACATTGCGACGATGATCATACCCGGCATTTTCTACATGGAAACTCTGTTCGCCCCCGCCGGGCGCGGCGCTCAAGCGAGCGGTACCGCGCAAGCAAAGGAATATCGGAATTGCCAGTTCATGACGCCCGAGACAGACCGGACCACGCACTTTTTCTGGTCCTACCTCAATAATTTCCAGGGTGACGACTCCACCGTCTCGCGTTCGCTTCTGGACAGCCTGATCGAGGGCTTCATGGAGGACAAGGAGATCATCGAGCGGCAACAGCGAACTCTGGAGGAAGACCCAAACTTCCAGATGCTCGCTATCTTGGCGGACGCACCGCTGGCGCATTTTCGCCGGGTACTCGACAAGCTCATCGCAGCCGAGCAGGCCGGCGCCGTGACTCCCTCTGCCGAGCCGAGCCTGGCGAGATCGACCGCCGGCTAGTAGAGTAGGCCCTGCAACGCCAACGAGAATGGAATCGATAACAACAAGGGGATCTGCGTGAGTCAACCAATATACCCGCGTGATCGGACGTTGACTCTCATCACCATAGTGCTGGGAGTCGTCATCTGGGCGGGTGGCTTATATGCTCTTGCCAAGTTTGGAGGCACGCTCCCGCTTGTAGGTTTCGCCGTCACCATCCTGTTCCTGGTGATCATTGGCTTCATCGCTTATGTGTTCGCGCGCTCCGCGGTGATCGCCCACTTGAAGGGCAACGGCATTGAAGTGTCGGACACGCAGTTCCCCGATCTGAACAATCAATTGACTCAGTGTTGCCAGGCGCTCGCCGTCAGCAAGCGCCCCGGCGCCTATATTCTGAACGGTAATGGCGCCCTGAACGCCTTCGCGACCTGGTTTCTGGGTCGAAAATTCGTCGTCTTGCTGTCCAGCGTCGTGGACGCCATGGATGAGAACTCCAACGGCATTCGGTTCTACATAGGCCACGAACTGGGCCACGTACTGAGACACGACAATCCCATTCTATGGGCGCTGCGTTGGCCGGCGCTGCGCTTTCCGCTCATCGGGGCCGCGTTCTCCCGTGCCAGAGAGAGCACATGCGATCTGCACGGCTTGGCTTGTTGTGATTCGGGCGAAGGTGCAGCCCGCTCTCTGGCCGCGCTCTCGGCGGGGGCGAGACGATGGAAGGGAGTTTCATTCGAGGCCCTCAGTCTGCAATTAAAGGCGGCGAGCGGTTTCTGGATGTCATTTCACGAACTGACGGCGAGTTATCCATGGCATGCGAAGCGAGTCATACGAGTACTCCATGAGAAGCCGGAGATACCGGGACGCAATCCGTTCGCGTATGTTCTTGCGGCTTTCGTACCGTACGCAGGCAGAATGGGTTCCGGACTCGGCGTTCTGTTGTATGTGTATGTCATTGGCGTGCTTGCAGCCATTGCCATTCCGGCCTACCAAGATTACACCGTAAGGGCCAATCTGACCGTCTCGGTCAGCGCTTCGCAGCATGCCAGAGATGCTCTGGTCAGCTACTACCTGGCGAACAAACAAGTGCCGGAGAGTTTGAGCGCCGCTGGAATCGATCAGAGTGCGCCGAATGGCGTCACGATGAGCCTGAATCCCAAGGGCATGGTTCTGACGGTCACGTCAAAGGGCCATAGCCTGATATTCACTCCGAAGCGGGATAGTCAAGGGAGTATCAATTGGGCTTGCAGCGGCGGACCTGGAGTCAAACCGGCTCAGCTTCCGCCGCCCTGTCGGTAGCCACGGCGCCTCATCCGGCGCGCTTTGTGCGTCTGCGGCGTGACTTCGTCGCCGACGCCCCAACCTCGCCGCCCGCTGGACCCTGGTGCATGTGACCGTCGCCACGCGCTAGGCGCGCGCACGATCATCTGTGTTGTGCAATTTCTCCAATCTTCCGTGCAGGTCATCCCATCGACCGATATCGCGCAACACTCGGAATAGCTCTCGATCGTGCCGCACAAAAGTATGCTCGAGCATGTCGTCGATCTTCTGCGGGTACAGATGCAACGCGGGCACGGTGTCGGCGCCAGAATTGTCACGCAGAAAATTCAGTATGTTGGACTCCGTTGCAAAGTGCCGAAGAATGAGCAGATTCGCCTCGGGACTCACCGCGTTCCGGCAAAACCAGCAAATCATACGCTGCAGCAGTCCATGAGCCCGAAACTGAGGGGGTTGGCGCGCGGGGCGGATTCTAGAGTGCAGGGATGCAGCACGGAAATCGGAGTCATTGGACGTTCCTGTCGACACCCGATTGGCAATGTCCAGGTTACGTGAATCCGACGTCACTCCTGGCGGCCGTTAAGACCGTCACAGTAACGCACGCCGGCTATCGGGTGACCTCTTGATAGCCCCAGACAGCCGAAAACACTATTCGATATTTTGCACCTGTTCGCGCATTTGCTCGATCAACACTTTCATGTCGACGGCCGCGCGAGTGGTTTCTATGTCTTGCGACTTCGACGACAAGGTGTTGGCTTCGCGATTCAGCTCCTGCATCAAAAAGTCGAGACGCCGCCCTGCGGGCTCCTGTCCGGCGAAGGTCTTGCGAATCTCCGTCACGTGTCCGCGCAGGCGATCGATCTCTTCGTCCACGTCCAGCCGCTGCGCCAAAATCGCCAGTTCCTGTTCAAGCCGCTCGTGATCGACGTCGCTGACCAGCTGTGCGATGCGATCGAGCAATTTCGCGCGCATGCGCGCCCGCACCTCCGGCAGCCGCTCCGTCACGCGCGCCGCGAATTCGACGAGGCCTGCGCAGCGCTGCTCCAGAGCCTCGCGCAGCCGTCCCCCCTCGCTGTCGCGAAAGCGCGCGAGCTCCGCCAAAGCGTCGGCGAGCAGCCCTTGCGCGGCGGCGATCATGGACGCATGGTCGCGGGTTCCGTCGCGAATCACACCGGGCCAGCGCAGTAAATCCAGGACATCGATGCGTGCCGCGGCTCCGGCCTTTGCGGCAATCGACTGCAACCGCTGCGTGAGCGATTCCAGCAATTCGGCGTTGACCTCGATCGCGCCGGCAACCGCTGCGGGCCGAAAATGCAGGGAACACTCGACCTTGCCGCGGCGCACGGAGGCGGCGATGGCCTGTCGGAAATCCGCTTCGCCGGCCCGAAACTCCTCGGGCAATCTCATGCCGATTTCCAGAAAACGATGGTTGACCGTCTTCAATTCCCAGGCCAACAACCCCTGTGGGAACTGGCGCTCGCGTCGCGCAAAGCCGGTCATGCTACGAATCATAGGGGTCTGCGCTAGAATCGGCCATAATCCAGGAAATTCAGTCTATCAGATCGAGGAGCAGTCATTGCAGATCGAAACCGCGGACGTCAGCCTCATCGGCCACCGCGAAGAGAATCAAGACCGTGTCGCGGTGGCGGTCGCCGATCATGCCGTGCTGTTGGTCGTGATCGACGGCATGGGCGGCCATGCGGAAGGCGCGCGCGCCGCCGAAACGGCGCTGGCCACGCTGCTCGAAGCGTTCTGGCAAATGCCGCATCCGATTTTCGATCCGCTGGGCTTCTTGCACCTGTCGCTGGGCCGCGCGCACGAAGAAGTCGTGAAGCTCGGGGTTGGTTTGGGCGTCGAGGCGCGCCCGCGCGCGACCTGCGCGCTGTGCCTGGTACAGGAATCCGCGGCTTATTGGGCGCATGTCGGCGACAGCCGGATCTATCAATTGCGCCAGGCTTCCGTGCTGGAACGCACCCGCGATCACAGCCATGTCGAAGTGCTGCTGCGCGAAGGTTTGATCACCGAAGCCGAAGTTCAAGGCCATCCGATGCGCAACTACGTCGAGTGTTGTCTCGGCGGCGATGCGGCTCTGCCGGAGATGAGCATATCGACGCGGCGCAAGCTCAAAACCGGCGATGTGCTCCTGCTGTGCACGGATGGCTTGTGGGCCAACTTGAGCGATCAGGACTTCGTACGCTTCGCGCAGACCGCGGGCAAAACCTTGCGTGAATCGCTGACCGATCTCGGCACGCAGGCCGTGGAGGCCTCGGCTCCCTACAGCGATAACACCAGTGCGGCGGCTCTGCGCTGGCGGGCAGCGTGAGCATTCGGCCGAGCGGTCGGGCCCCGGACGAGTTGCGGACGCTGATCTTCGAGCGAGGATATACCAAGCACGCGGAAGGCTCGGTGCTGGTGGGCTTTGGCGCCACGCGAGTGTTGTGCACCGCCAGCATCGAGGACACCGTGCCTGCATTCCTTCGCGGCCAGGCGCAGGGCTGGGTGACCGCCGAGTACGGCATGCTGCCCCGGGCGACCCACACGCGCAGCGTGCGCGAAGCGGCGCGCGGCAAGCAATCGGGCCGCACCCAGGAGATCCAGCGCCTCATCGGCCGGGCGCTGCGCGCGGTGGTCGATCTCAAGGGTTTGGGGGAACGCACCGTGACCATCGATTGCGATGTGTTGCAGGCGGACGGCGGTACGCGGACAGCGGCCATTACGGGCGGGTTCGTGGCCCTGGCGGACGCCATCGACACTCTGCTCAAGAAACGCGCCATCTCCGCGAACCCGCTGCACGGCCAGGTGGCGGCCGTGTCCGTGGGCATTTACCGCGGCGTGCCGGTGCTCGACCTGGACTACGCCGAGGACTCGAATGCGGAAACCGACATGAACGTGGTCATGAACAGCGGCGGCGGCTTTGTCGAAGTGCAGGGTACCGCCGAGGGGCACGCGTTTCGCCGCCACGAGCTCGACCAGTTGCTGGATCTGGCGGCATCAGGGATCGCCCGCTTGCATGCTGCCCAGCTGGACGCGCGTGCAGCGTAGGCCGCTCATTGTCGCAACCAGTAACCCGGGCAAGCTGCAAGAGTTGCGCGCCATGCTGGCTGACCTGCCGTTTGATCTGCACGGCCTCAGCGAATTTGGACTTAGCCCGCCCGAGGAGTCCGGCGCGAGCTTTCTCGAAAACGCCCTGTTGAAGGCTAGACAGGCCGCGGCGGCAGCGGCGGCTGCCGGGTTGCGCGGCGCTTCGGCGCGAGGCGTCGCGGCGCTCGCAGACGATTCCGGGCTCGAAGTCGACGCGCTTGGCGGAGCCCCAGGAATCCTCTCGGCGCGCTATGCCGGGAAGGATGCCGGGACCTCGGCCAATAACGAAAAACTGCTCCGCGCTCTGGCCGGCATTGCGCCCGAGCGGCGCCGCGCGCGCTATCGATGCGCGTTGGTGATGGTGCAGGGAGCCGAGGACACGACGCCGCTGATCGCCGAAGGGGTTTGGGAGGGCTACATTCTCGACTTACCCCGAGGTTCGGGCGGCTTCGGCTACGATCCGTATTTTTTTCTTCCCGACTTGCAGCGAACGGCGGCGCAGCTCGATCCGGACGAAAAGAACCGGCTCAGTCATCGCGGCATTGCCATGCGCGCGCTGCGCGACCAGTGGCTGGCACGCGAGGGATTGGAGGCGCATGAAGGGCGGGAGGCGCGCGAGCGGCAAGCGCGCCGGCGGCCGTGACCGAGGTTTCCCTCGCCCTGTACGTGCACATGCCTTGGTGCGTGCGCAAGTGTCCGTACTGCGATTTCAACTCGCATCAATTGAAGTCGGCCGCGCCCGAGGCCTCGTACATCGATGCGCTGATTCGCGATTTCGATTTCGAGCTGCCGCGCTTGGACGGCCGCAGGATCGACACCGTATTCTTCGGCGGCGGCACGCCGAGTCTGTTCCAACCGGAGGATTTCAGCCGTCTGCTCGCCGCATTGCGGGAGCGAATCGCGTTCGCCGCCGATGTGGAGGTCACTCTGGAGGCCAACCCGGGCACCATTGAACGCGGCCGATTCTCAGGGTACCGGCAAGCCGGCATCAATCGAGTGTCGCTGGGCGCACAGACATTTGCGCCGCATGCGCTGGAAATTTTGGGGCGCATTCACTCGGCGGAGGACACGCATCGCGCGGTGGCCGAATTACGCGAGGCGGGGCTCGACAATTTCAATCTTGATTTGATGTATGCGCTGCCGCAGCAGACCCTGGAGGAGGCGCTCGTGGATGTCCGGACCGCGTGTGCGCTTGGGCCGGTGCATATCTCGTACTATCAACTCACGCTCGAGCCGGGGACGGTGTTTCACTCCCGGCCGCCGCCGCTGCCGGATGAGGAAGCCGCCTGGCAGATGCAAACCGCGGGTCAACGGCTGTTGGCCGAGTCGGGGTATGTGCAGTACGAAGTGTCGGCCTACGCCCGGCCGGGCGCGCGTTGCCGGCACAACCTCAACTACTGGCAGTTCGGCGACTATGTGGGAATCGGTGCAGGCGCGCACGGAAAGCTCAGTCTCGCGCTACCGCAACGCATCTTGCGCACCGCCAAACCGAAACAACCACGCGAGTATCAGGAGCAGGTCCGGCGCGCAGAGTCTGGCGGGGGCGCGCGAGCGGTCACCATCGGCGAGGCCTCGTTCATTGCGGCCGCCGACTTGCCGTTCGAATTCATGTTGAATGCGCTGCGGCTCAATGAAGGCTTCACCGTTCGCGACTACATGCTTCGAACCGGGCTTGAAATCGCCTCGGTGGAGGCCCGGCTCGCCGCGGGACAGGGGCGGGGCTTATTGACCAGCCGGGCGGACGGCTGGCGTCCCACGGAGCTGGGCCGGCGCTTCCTAAATGATCTTCAGGCGAGTTTTCTCGCCTAAGCTTATGCACACGGGCCGAGGAGCCTCGCACAAAGGGGCACCTACAGCACATTGCGCCTGAAGTAGGTCAGATCCATCCCGTAAGAAATTGATTTTTAATAATAAAACGACTTGTCTATTTTTTGATCAAGTTAACAATTACTCGAAATTCCGCTGTCTGGATCAAGCGCCCTGCCCGCCATCCACAGACTTATCCACAGATATTGTGGACAAACCCTTAACAGGCTGCCATACAAGGGCTTATGCCCCATATCTTGTGGCAGCGCCCCCCATCCGCTACAATAATCGGCTAGTTTTAGGCGTGGCGACCAGCACCTTTGAGGGCTCGTCGATTCTGCCGCCACCGATCATCGAGGTTCCCATGAAAGCCGGCATCCATCCAGATTACAAACTCATCACGGTCACTTGCACCTGCGGCAATAAGTTCGAGACCCGCTCGACCATCGGCCAGGATTTACAGGTCGAAGTTTGCTCCAACTGCCATCCGTTCTATACCGGCAAGCAGAAAATTGTGGACACCGGCGGCCGCGTCGATAAATTCCGCAAGAAGTATGCGGTGGCGGCGAAAGCCTAACCGCGGAAGTTTTCCTTCGAGTGCAGGGGCGCGCGGACCGTGACGGAGCGCGTGCGCCCGAGTGCGCGCGGTGGATGCGCTCCCTTGATTCCGATGTACGGCCGTGCAAGGCTGCGAGGCTATAAACGAACCCGTCGGATGAGCGCATGAGCACGAAATACGAACTCAAGAATCTGGCAAGCGGCAAGACGAGCCAGCTGAATGCGGTCTCGGGAACCATCGGACCCGAAGCGCTCGACATTTCCAACCTGACCAAAGAGCAGGGGATATTCACGTTCGACCCCGGCTTCATGGCCACGGCAAGCACCGAAAGCAAGATCACCTACATCGACGGCGACGCCGGCGTGCTGCTGTACCGCGGCTATCCGGTGGAACAACTTGCGGAGAAATCGTGCTTTCTCGAGGTGGCCAATCTGCTGATCTACGGCGGTCTGCCGTCCAAGTCGCAGCTCTGCGCGTTTCAGCAATCGATCATGCGGCACACCATGGTCAACGAACAATTGCTGCGGTTCTTCCAGGGTTTCCATCACAATGCGCACCCCATGGCCATGGTGTCCGCGGTGGTCGCCTCGATGGCCGCGTTCTATCACGACACCATGAACATCGAAGATCCGCGGCACCGCGAGATTTTCGCGCATCGCATCATCGCGAAACTGCCGACCATCGCCGCCGCGGCCTACAAGCACACGCTCGGCCAACCGTTCATTTACCCGCGTAACGATCTGCGCTACTGCGCGAACATGCTCAACATGTTCTTCTCGGTTCCGTGCGAGGCATACGCGATCGATCCGGTCGCGGCCGAAGCGTTGGATTTGCTGTTCATCCTGCACGCGGACCATGAGCAGAACGCCAGCACGTCGACAGTACGTCTCGCCGGCAGCACCGGTGCGAACCCCTACGCCGCCATATCGGCCGGCGTGTCCGCGCTATGGGGACCGGCGCATGGCGGCGCCAACGAAGCCGTGCTCGACATGCTGGACGGCATCGGTTCGGTCGCCAACATCGACAAATTCCTCGCGCGCGTCAAGGATAAGGCCGATCACGTGCGCTTGATGGGCTTCGGCCACCGCGTCTACAAGAATTTCGACCCGCGCGCCAAGATCATCCGCAGCATGTGCTATCGCGTGCTCGACAAACTGGGCAAGACCAATAATCCGCTGTTCGAGCTGTCGCTGAAATTGGAGGAGATTGCGCTCAAGGACGAATACTTCGTGTCGCGCAAGCTCTATCCGAATGTGGACTTCTACTCCGGCATCATCTACAGCGCGCTGGGGATTCCGCGCTCCATGTTCACGGTGATGTTCGCCATCGCGCGCACCGCCGGCTGGGTGGCGCAGTGGCAGGAGATGGTGTCGGATCCCCACATGAGAATAGGCCGGCCGCGCCAGCTCTATACCGGTCCGACACAGCGAGACTACCAGCCGATAGAAAAGCGCTGATCGATGGCGGTAAGACCCCACGTGAAGTTCTGCGCCGTGGCGCTGTTGCTGGGCGGCGCCGCGAATGTCGCGCTGGCAGACCGCGATTGTCCCAGTCCCGCGGGCGCCGTCGCCATCGGCAGCGTGCAATGGAATGGCTGGGGCCGGGGCCTCGACAATACGCGTTACCAGCCCGAACCCGCGATTCGCGCCAGCGATGTGGCGAAACTCGCGTTGAAATGGGCCTACGGCTACCCGAGCGGCGTGGAATTCGGCCAGCCCACCGTCGTCGACGACCGGCTATTCATCACCAGTTCGACGGGCCGCATCTACTCGCTCGATTCGAAAACCGGCTGCACCTACTGGACCTATGACGCCGCCTCGGGCAGCCGCACCGCGGTGTCCATCGGTGAGCTTGCCCGCGCCAGAGTCGCCGCGCTGCCGAGGCGGTTGAAACGCACATTGGCGCACCTTGACGTCATCAAGGCGCCGAGCGCCGCGTTCTTCGGCGACGATGCCGGCACGGTGTATGCGCTGGACGCACAAAAGGGAACTCTGCTGTGGAAGACCCAGGTGGAGACGCACCCCCTGGCGCGCATCGTGGGCGCGCCGACGCTGTACAACGACCGTCTGTACGTGGCCGTATCCTCGACCGAGGATGCCGCGGCCGCTGACCCGGGCTACGGCTGCTGCACTTTTCGCGGCAGCGTGGCCGCGCTCGACATCGGGAGCGGCAGATTGCTGTGGAAGAGCTACACGGTCCTCGAGGAGCCGCAGCCCACCCGCAAGAACGCCGCGGGCGTCCAGGAATTCGGGCCGGCGGGCGCGAGTATTGCATCGTCACCCACCGTCGATGTAAAGCGCAATGTGCTGTACGTTGCAACCGCCGGCGGCGCGAACGGCATCGAGCAATCTCTGACGGACGCCGTCGTGGCCTTCGATTTGGCGGACGGCAAGCTGCGCTGGGTCAAGCAATTACTGTGGTCGGATGCGGGACCGGCCGGAGCCGGCTTTTTGAGTTCCCCGGTTCTGCGGACCCTGGCGACCGGCAATCAAGTCCTGTTGGCGGGACAGAAGTCGGGCGTCGTCTACAGCCTGGATCCCGATCATGGCGGCAACATTTTTTGGCAGACGAAAATCGGCGACAGCGGCGTGGGCGCAGGTGCGGGTGGGGCCGGCGCCGGCGGCACCCCCGGAATCGCAAGCGTGGTCGGGCCGCCCGGGGTCGGGGGCCCTGCCGGCGGGGTAGCCTGGGGCAGCGCCGCGGATCACCGCAATCTCTATGTCGCCACCGCCGGTGTGCTGGCGCAGCCTGCGAACGGCTCCGGAGGTTTGACGGCGCTCGACATGACCACCGGCGTGGCGCGCTGGCACACCCAGTCCCCGGAGCCGGCCTGCGGCTGGGGCGAGCGCAATTGCACGCATGCGCAGGCGCAGGCGGTCACCGTCATGCCCGGCAGCGCATTCTCCGGCGCGATGGACGGGCACTTGCGCGCCTATTCGACCATCGATGGCAAGATTTTGTGGGACTTCGACACGGCAAGGGACTATCAAACCAAGAACGGCGTCAAGGCGAGCGGCGGTCCCTTGGATCACGGCGGCGCGACCATCGTGAACGGCATGCTCTACGTCAATTCGGGCAACACCCTGCTCGCCTTCTCGATCGACGGAAAATAGGACTCGAATAGCACTCATGGCACCTTTCAAGCGGTTGGCGTTGGTCGGCTACTGTTTTGTCTGCAGCGTCGCCGTGGCGCCCGGTGCCATGGCCCGCGCGGCCGATGCGGATCGCACGGCGGCGATCGAGAATTCGGTGGTGAAGGTGTTCGCGACCATGCGCTACCCGGATCCCTTCAAACCCTGGACCAAACAGGCGCCCAGCGAAGTGACCGCCTCCGGGGTGGTGATCGAAGGCCGGCGCATTCTGACCAACGCGCACGTGGTGCTCTACGCCACCCAGGTTCAGATTCAGGCGAATGCAGCGGGCGACAAGATGCCGGCCACAGTGCTGGCCGTCGCTCCGGGAATCGATCTGGCTGTCCTGCAAGTCGATGATGCGTCATTCTTCGACACGCACCCGCCGGTGGCGCGGGCGAGCAAGCTGCCGCAGATCAAGGACGCGGTATTGGCTTACGGCTTCCCGACGGGGGGCAATTCACTGTCCATCACCAAGGGCATCGTGTCGCGCATCGAGTTCGTCGCCTACAACTATCCGGTGTCGGGCCTGCGCATCCAAGTCGATGCCGCGATCAACCCCGGCAACAGCGGCGGCCCCGCGATCGCCGGCGACAAGATGATCGGTCTCGCGTTTAGCAAGCTGGGCGGCGACACGCAGAACATCGGCTACATCATTCCCAACGAAGAAGTCGATCTGTTCCTGAAGGATATTGCCGACGGCCACTACCACGGCAAGCCCGCCATGTACGATGAGCTGCAAACCCTCGAAAATCCAGCGTTGCGCGAGTACCTCAAGCTGGACAAGACCGTCGAAGGAATGGTCGTACACCGTCCGGACAAGACCGACGCGGCCTACCCGCTCAAAGAATGGGATGTCCTGACCCGCATCGGCGATACGCCGATCGACAACCAGGGGATGATCAAGCTGGATAAGGACCTGCGGGTGAGCTTCGCCTATCTGATTCAGCACCGGGCCAACAACGGCAGGGTGCCGATGACCCTCGTGAGGGCCGGCAAGCCCATGCAGATTCAGTTGCCGGTCCCGGCGGAGCATCCCACCCTGCTCACCGATCTACACGGCAGATACCCGTCGTACTTCATTTACGGGCCGCTGGTGTTTTCCACGGCAACCTGGCAATTCGTCTCCAGCTTGGAAAAAAACACGGGCCTGCTGCGGCTATTGGGTGCGGTGAGAAGTCCATTGATTACACGAGCCCTCGATCCGCCGGATGCCGAAACGGAAGAACTCGTGGTCATCTCCTCGCCCTTCTTCCCTCACAAGCTCGCCAACGGCTACTCGAACGCCGCGGGGTCCGTGGTGAAATCCGTCAACGGTACGCACGTGCGCAGTCTCAAACATCTGGTCGCCCTGCTGCGCGATCTTAACGATCCGTTCGTTGCCATCGAATTCGATCAAAAGGGCAACGAAGCGCTGGTGTTCTCGCGTGCGGCGATGCTGGCGGCCACCGACGACATCTTGACCGACAACGGCGTGCGCGCGCAGGGCTCGCCGGACATGCTGGCGGTCTGGCAGGCCAAGGCGCCGATCAGTAGCGATACGTCGCGGTGACTCCGATGGTTCGCGGGCGTACGCCGCGGCCGAAGTAGAGGTTGTCGGTGGTCGGACCGACTGCACCACCGCTGCCCGGCCCGAGCGAATACGGAGCAATGTCGCGCGACGCGAACAACAACGGGTGCGCGTTCGTCAAATTGTCGGCGTACGCGGATATATCGAAGCCGTTGAATCGCAGGCCAGCCCGCGCCGAAAGATTATTGAGGACCGGCAATCCCGGAATGGTCGTGTCAAAGAGCGCATTGTTCGAGTCCTGACCGGGAAGCAGCGACTTCTGGGCAGTCGAGTGCTGGAAGTCTAGACGCGCGTAGGGCGTGTGACCGGCCCATTCGGGAAAGTGGTATTCCGACGATGCCGTGAATGACCATGGCGCACCGAGCAATGCATCGCCGCTGGTCGCGATGGGACTGACGGGGGTCGCGCCGGGTGCGGTGCAGGCACTGCCGTTGTACATCAGCGCGCCGGCGCAGGACGTCTTCGTCAGTCGGGCGTCGGTGTAGGCCGCCGTCAAATCGAAAGTCAGCGCCTCGATCGGCTTGTAGAGCACCTCGACGTCGCCGCCTTCACTCTTTGCCTTGCCCAGATTGGCCGTGAACTGCTCGCCGCAGGCCGGTAGATAGACGTTTTGCTGGATGTTTCGCCAATCGATATAGAACAGGCTGGCATTGATCTGCAATCTATGGTCAAGGAAGGTGTTCTTGCTGCCGATCTCGTAACTCCAGAGGCTGTCGGAGGAAAACTGTGGAGGCACTGCGCTGAGTCCGAGCGAGGTGAGGTTCCCAGCGCAGATACTACCGACACCGACGTTGGGACCGCCGGGTCGAAAGCCCTTGGAGGCGCTGGCGTACACCATGTCGTCGCGATCGGGCTGCCATGAGAGCACGACCTTGGGCGTCACGGGCTTCTCAGAAGCGCTCGACTGGGTGACGATGGTGGTGCCCAGGAACGGTCCCGTTTCGCTCACCGATCCCGTGTAATCGAGTTTCGAGACGCGCAGTCCCGCAGTTGCCTTGAACGTGTCCGTAATCCTGAAGGCGACTTCGCCGAAAACCGCGATCTGCTTATCGACGACTTTGTCGATCGGCCCGTTGTAAATGACCCCGCCCGGGCAGGGCTGACCGGCAAAGCAGACCGAATCGAAGCCGCCGGTGTGGGCAATTACTTCTGAATCCAGTGTCGGATCGATGATGCTCTCGGGCACGTTCTCGCTCAGATGCGAGTAAAAGAGCCCGGCGTTCCAGATGATCCGCGCGTTTGTGTCGCTCGAGGCCAGCCGGACTTCCTGGTAGAAATTGCGCTGGTCGTCTTGAAATAGCGCATACCCATGATCTCCCGGCGCGGCGAAGGTATTCGGCAATTGATAGGCAGGAACTCCGGAGGGAATGAACGATGGTATGGAGGACCAAGTCGCACGCAGGTACTGCGTGTAATCGGACGTCGCTTTCTGGCTGCGATCGTAAAACGCGGTGTTGGAGTACAGCGACGCGAATCCCAAATCCCATTTGAGCTTGATGGCGCTCAAGGTGAACGGGTCGGCGCTGGGGTTGGTCCCCGCGTTACCGTTGCGATACAAGCCTTTGCTTGGATCCGAGAGCGCGATCCAGTAGGCCGCCGTGTCGTTGATCGCCAGGCGCTGGTAGTAAATCGATGGCGTGATCTCGAGCGCATCGCTGACCTTCCACTTGACGGCGAGGCGCGCCGTGGTCGTTTCCTGCCAGTTGGCGTTCGACTCGATGGTGTTGCCGTTGTAGACGGGGGTGGGCAGCTGCGCGGCAGCATTCGGCAAGAGGTTGTACCCGACTCGGTCGACCCAGCCGCCGTCGCGCCGGAACGAAACGCTGGCGCGAAACGCGAGCACGTCATTGATGATGGGCGCGCCGAACGCGGCGCCGCCTTCGTAGCTTGGCGCACCGCGATCGGTGGTCGCAACGTCTGCGCGGCCATAGGCGCGCGATTTGGTGAGATCGGGCTCCGGGGCGATAAAGCGCACCACGCCGCCCTCGGCGCCGGCGCCGAACAGCGTGCCCTGGGGGCCGCGCAGCACTTCGACCCGATCCAGGTCAAAAAGTGCGGGGAAGGCATTGATCGAGCCGAAGCCGATGTGGCGTGTCTGCATCGGCGTGTCGTCGATATAGATGCCGGTGGTCGAGGTGCCGGCCGTCGAATCGACGCCGCGGATGTTGATGTCGGAGCCTTCGTCGTTGTAGTTCCCCGCTGAGCTCATGCCATTGCGCTGGAAATTGAGCCCCGGCGAGAGGCGCGACAGGTCGTCGATGTTTTTGAGTCCCTGCGCGTCCAGCTTCTCCTGACTGAAGGCGCTGACGCTGATCGGAACGTCCTGCAGTCGCTCGCTTCTGCGGGTCGCAGTCACCACGACCTCTTCCAGGACGCCGCTCGGCGCCGTCTCCGCATCCCCGGCCGCCGCCATGGAGATGGCCGGCCAGAGCAGTTGGCTCAGCGCAGCCGCTGACCACAAGCATCGTTTGATCGAATCCGAACGCATTGCGCACCCCTATTATGTTGCCTTTTCCCCACACTGGACCAGGCAGTATTCTCGTTCTTTTGGCGATCCGTTGCGCAAAGAAGCCGGTCTTGGTGTCGAGCTTAATCCTTCTGTTAACCGACGTTCAAGAAAATTGACTGTCAATAAACTGCGGTGGCGATTGCACCGCGATAACGGCGGAGAGTGCACCGCAATACGCGAAGCGTGGATTGCGGCCGCGGGGGCAAGGGCCGCCGCGCGGCGCTCAGTTGGTCGCGCTCAGTTGGTCCCCACCAGCTCCGACACTTCCCGGACATCCGCGCGCTTCATCGGCCGGCCGTCGACCGGGGAGTAAGGCGACTGTCGGATTCCATCGATGGGGAACACGGTGGCATCGACGGTTCGGCCACTGGCCTCGAAACGCAGCGCCGGATAGTTGATGCTGCGCTCGGCATCCATTTTGACGCGCCGCTCATAGAATTCATGCGGCACGCCGATTTCGAGGAGCCGAATGGCCACCGACTCGGCCACGTCGGCGAACAGATGCAAATTGATGTCGCTGTAAGTGGTGGCGGTGCCGGTGAGTACCGACCCCACCAGCCGCGGCTGGAACTCGTCCAGCATCCGCATGGTATTCAAGGCGATGCGCCGCTGTTCTTTCAAGGTGTGGTCGTGTGAATCGCGGCCGAAGAGCCGCTGGTGCTCGCGCAGCGCCGCCTCGATTTCAATGTTTTTCGGCAGCACCGCGACATCGTTCACGCCCAGCCGATCCGCCGCCTTGCGTTTGGCCTGCAGAAAATCCTCGATGCCGTGCTCGGCCATGATCCGCGCCGCTTCCTGAGCGAGGGCGCGGCGCAAATCCTCGGCGCGCTGCGAAAACTTCTTGGGCATGTTTTTTAGAACAACGGTTTGTCGCCGACGTTCATCGGGTTCGACTGATTGGGTCCTTCGTAGACTTCGGACTTGGGCAGATTGCCCTCGATGAACTTCTCCATGATGCCGTTGGGATTATCCGCGCTGGCGAGCAAGCCTGTCTCCGGTGAAATGCGAACCGTGACGATGCCGTCGGGCACCGGCACCCCATGCTTGGGCGCGCCGGCCAGCGCCTCGTGCATGAAGTAGGTCCAGGTGGGGACCGCCACATGCGCGCCCTCCTCGCCGTCGCCCAGCGAACGATCCTGATCGAAGCCGGTCCAGACCGAGGTCACCAGATCGCCGTTGAAGCCATTGAACCAGGCGTCATGGTGATCGTTGGTGGTGCCGGTTTTTCCCGCGATATCATCGCGATTGAGCGAGCGAGCGCGCACGCCCGTGCCGCGGCGAATGACATCCTTCATCATATCGGCCAATAGATAGGCCACCTGCGGCCGGATGATCTGGGGCGCCAGATTCTTTGGTAAAATCAAGGTCTTACCATCGCGGGGGGCCATATCCAACTGCATTGCCCGGGAGCCGGCCGCGGTGGTGGCGCTCTTGGTCAGGGACGGATCGGTGGGGCGATCACATTCGAAACAGGCGAGGACTGGCGTCGCCTGCTGCAGCACCTTGCCGCTCGCATCCTCGACCCGGTCGACGTAGTAGGAACTGACTTTATAGCCGCCGTTCGCAAAGGTGGCGTAGCCGATGGCCACCTGCAACGGACTCAGTTCGGCGGTTCCGAGCGCGAGGGTGAGGTCATTCGGCAATTGCGACTTATCGAAACCGAAGCGAGTCACATAGTTCCAGGTGTAGTCCCCGCCGATGGCCCGCATCAGGCGCACCGACACCAAATTTCGCGAGTGCACCAGCGCATCGCGCAGGCGAACCGGGCCGGCAAACTTGTTCTCGCTTTCCTTCGGCCGCCACGCCTGTTCCGTGCCCGCCTCGTCGATGACAATGGGGGCGTCCAAGACGATGCTGGCGGGCGTGTACCCCTTGTCGAAGGCAGCGGCATAAACGAAGGGTTTGAAACCCGAACCGGGCTGGCGCCTGGCCTGGGTCACTCGATTGAACTTGCTTTGAAAGTAATCAAAGCCGCCGACCAGGGCAACGACCGCACCGTCTCGCGGATCGACCGAGACAAGAGCGCTCTGCGCCTCCGGCACTTGCACGAATTGCAGGGATTCGGCAGTTCGTCCCACCGTGTAGATCACATCGCCGCGGGCCACGATCTCGGACGCCGAGGTCGGGGCGCGGTCGACCTTCTCGTCCGGCAGTTCGCGTCTCGCCCAGGCCAGCTTCTCCCAGGGCAGGTTGACCTCCCCCAAATCCTTGACGTAGATCCTGGAGCTCCTCGCCTCGACTTTCTGCACGATGGCGGGTCTCAAGCCGCCGATGACGGGAAACTCCTCGAGCTGGCCGTCCAGGTCCTTCGGTGTCGACAGCCGGGAAACATCGACTTTGGCGGTCGCGCCGCGAAAGCCGTGGCGAAGGTCGTATTCCAAGAGTCCGGTGCGCAGCGCCACCGTGCCCGCCGCCTGCAGGCGCGAATCGATGGTGGTGAACACCTTGTAGCCGGCGGTATAGACGTCATCGCCAAACCTGGCCTGCATGTCATTGCGCACCATTTCGGCCAAATAGGGCGCCTCCGCTTCGATCGAGGAGCCGTGCAGCCGCGATTCCATGGGGCTCGCCTTGGCCTCATCGTATTCGGCTTGGGTGATGTAGTTGAGTTCGAGCATTCTGCCGAGCACGTGGGTGCGTCGAATCTTGGCCGCCTCGGCGCTGGCCACGGGATTGACCACCGACGGGGCGGTCGGAATCCCCGCCAGGGTGGCCATTTCCGCCACGCTCAATTGGTCCAAGGTCTTGCCGAAGTACACCTCGGCCGCCGCGCCGACCCCGTAGGCGCGCTGACCCAGGAAGATCTTGTTCACATACAGAGAAAAGATCTCTTCCTTGGTGAAGTCGGACTCCATCAGCAGCGAGATGTAGATTTCGCTCATCTTGCGCTTCATGTCGCGCCGCGGCGTAAGAAACATGTCTCGGGCGACCTGCATGGTGATCGTGCTCGCGCCTTGCCGGATGCCGCCGGCTTTGAGATTGGCCACCGCCGCCCGTAAAATCCCTTGCCAATCAACACCATGGTGCCTGAAAAACCGATCATCCTCGGTGGCCAGAAACGCCTGGATGAGTCTCTTGGGGATCTGTTCGTAGCGCACCGGGATCCGCCGCTGTTCACCGATGGCGGCGATCAATTTCCCGTCGCGGGTATAAACCCGCAGCGGAACCTGCAGTTGCACCACCCTCAGGGTGTCCACATCGGGCAGCGCGGGCTTCAAATAGACATAAGCGCAGACATTGGCGAACGCAATTAACGCTATTGCGCCAACCAAGACCACACAAATGCGCGAGATGAGAACTAGGTAACGTTTGGACACAGAAAACCGTTCTAACTTATTGCACCGGCGATAGTGCGAATGCATATTACCGCCGGTTACGACGGCATACTCATCGAAAGATGAGGACGCAAAGCCACCGGTCCTCGAGGGGTTTAGCCCCTAAGGACAGCGGGGTTGCCAGACCAAGCTTAACCAATCGCCTATTTAGAGCATAGGCGCAGAGGTCTGAACGGATGATTCGATTACTTCCTCGACTCCTACGAATCTGTCGTAGCTCCCACTTTCCGCAGCCCGCCGTTTTTCGGGGGTCATTACCGTGAGTGGCTTCACGTTCTATTTAACAGTTTCTTGCTAAGTTTGCGTGCGCTAAGTTAATCTCGTGCACTAGTTTCGACCTCCAAGATACTGAGCGAAAAAGGAAAATAGCTGTGTGGTCGTTCGGCAAAAGATATCGTCCGCTTTTGGGACTTGACATAACCACCTCATCGGTGAAGCTTATCGAGCTCACGATGTCGGGCGGCCAGTATCGCGTCGAGTCTTATGCGGCGGAACCCACTCCGCATAACGCCATCAACGAAAAGGCGATCGTGGACGCAGAGGCGGTCGGCGAAGCGATCCGGCGCGCAGTGAAGCGCTCCGGCGCCAAGAGCCGCCTCGCCGCCATCGCGATCAGCGGCGACGCGGCGATCACGAAAGTAATTCAGATGCCGAAGAATCTCGGCGAGAACGAACTCGAGGGTCAGGTCGAGATGCAGGCCGACCAGTACATCCCCTTTCCGATGGAAGAAGTCAGCTACGACTATCAGGTCGTCGGCCCTTCGGAAAAAGATCCGGAAATGATGGACGTGCTTCTGGTCGCGACGCGCACCGAGAACGTGGAGCAGCGCCAAGCGGCGGTGCAAGCCTCGGGGCTGACCGCGCATCTCGTCGACGTGGAGGCATTCGCCCTGGAGAACGCGTGCGTATTGATGCGTCACCAGATGCCGGACGGCGGCATGGATCGCACGATCGCGGTGGTGGACTTCGGAGCCAGCAGCACGACCTTTTCCGTGCTGCGCGACATGAGAGTCGTCTATACCCGCGACTTCGCGTTCGGCGGACAGCAGCTCACCGAAGAAATCATGCGCACGTATGGCCTTTCCATGGAGGAAGCCGGCCGCGCCAAGAAGGAAGGCGGACTGCCGAGCAACTATCAGCCGGAAGTTCTCGATCCCTTCATCGACGACATGACGCAGCAGGTCAGCCGTTCACTGCAGTTTTATCTGGCGTCCGGGAGCGGCCGCTCGCAGCCCGATCAAATATTGATTTGCGGCGGCTGCGCCAACATACCCGGCGTCGCGGATGTCATCTCGAGCCGCGTCGGCGTCCCCGCGGACAAGGGTGATCCGCTCGGCAACATGAAAGTTTCATCGAAGGCCAAAGCCCAAGCGGTGGCCCGAGATGCCACCGCGTTACTCACAGCCTGCGGCCTCGCGCTGCGAAGCTTCGACTAAAGAGCAGCCATGCCGCGTATCAATCTACTTCCCTGGCGCGAACAAGAACGCAAAGTCCGGCGCCGCGAATTCATGGTCGCCGCAGGCGCCGCGATATTTGCCGCCGGAGTCTTCGTCCTCGGCGGCAAACTTCTGTACTCGAGCTGGACCGAAGCCCAGAACGAGAAGAACGCTCTGCTGAAGAAGGAGATCGTCAAGCTCGACGCGGCGATTGCCGACATTCAGGATCTCGAGAACCGCAAGCAGCGCCTGGTTGCGCGCATGGAAATCATCGAGAAGCTGCAGCGCAAGCGGCCCGAAATCGTGCATCTATTCGATGAAATCGTGAAGACCGTGCCCGAGGGCGTGTACCTGACGGGAATCAAACAAAACGGCAACAAGCTCGAATTTCACGGCGTCGCGCAGTCCAGTACGCGAGTGTCGACCTTCATGCGCAACATCGATTCGTCGGTGTGGATGGATAACCCGGTGCTGCTGGTGGTCGAGTCCGCCAAGGAGTCCACGACGGGAGGTTCGAACTTCACCCTGACCAGCGACGTGGTCGGCGTGGACCTCGAACACGGCGGTGAAACAACGATCAAGAAGGTTGCGGCGAAATGAAATTTGTCGATCAGCTCCGTACTCTCGATCCGCGCGACGTCGGCCGTTGGCCGCTGCCGGTGCGCGGCTTCTTCATTGCTTTGATTTTTGCCGGGGTTGCGGCCTTTGCCTGGTACATGTTCGTGTGGAACGACGATCGGCCGCTGTTGCTGAAGGCGGAAGCCGACGAGCTGGACTTGCGCGCGCAGTTCGAAAGCAAGCAGCAGCGCGCCGCCAACCTCGATGCCTACAAGGCGCAGCTCGCCGAGATGGAACGCAGTTTCGGTGCCATGTTGCGGCAGTTGCCGGGCAAGACCGAGGTGCCGAATCTTCTGGTCGACATTTCACAAACCGGGCTTGCCGCCGGCCTGCAGGAAAAACTGTTCCAGCCCGGGGGCGAGAAGAGCAACGGGTTTTACGCCGAGTTGCCGATCAAGATCAGACTGGTCGGCACGTATCATGACTTCGGCAACTTCGTCAGCGGCATCGCCGCTTTGCCGCGGATCGTCACGCTGCACGACATCCAGATTGCGCCGCAGGATGCCAAGTCCGGTTACGACAATTTGACCATGGACGTGACCGCCAAAACCTACCGCTACATCGAGGACGAAGGCGGGGCGCGCGGGGCGAAGAAAAAGGCGGGAGGTGCGACGTGAAAAATCCAGGCAATGCGAGCGTCATTTGCGCCGTCCTCGCAGGCTTGACGTTGGCCGGTTGCTCGGGCGGGCAATCGGATCTGCAGAAATGGATTGCGGACACCAAGAAAAAGCCCGGTGGACGCATTCAGGCGCTGCCGGAAGTGAAGCCCTACGAATCCTACGTGTACAGCGCCGCGAAGCTGCGCTCGCCGTTTCAACCGCAGGGCGCGGGCGCCGGCCAGGCGAATTTGCGGCCGAGTTCGCGGCGCAACCGCGAATTTCTCGAGGGCTTTTCGCTCGACACTCTGAAAATGGTCGGCACCTTCAAGGTGGGCGGCAGCTTTTATGGGCTCGTGCAGTCCAAAGACGGCCTCGTACACAAGGTTCAGCCCGGCAACTATCTCGGGCAGAACGACGGCAAAGTGACGGAAATTACCGGCGGAAAAATTAGTCTCGTCGAAATCATACCGGATGGTCTCGGCGGCTATATCGAGCGACCGGCCTCGTTGGCATTGTCCGATTGAGGCCTCCAGGGAGAAGAAAGCATGATTAGATTCAATATACGGACGGCGATGGCGGGCGCGATGGCGCTACTCGCATTGGGCGCAATCAGCTTCGCGGCGCAGGCCGCGGAGCCGCTCAAACTCGAGTCGATCGACGTTCAGACCTTATCCGGTCAACAGGTGCAGCTCAAATTGCATCTGAGCGGCCCGGCTCCCGAGCCTCTGCCGTTCACCATCGACAAGCCGGCGCGCATTGCGTTCGACTTGCCGAACACGACCCTCGCATTGGCGACGCGGCGCTTCGACGTGCGCTCGGGAGGCGTCGACACGGTGCTTGCCGCCGAGGCCAATGGCCGCACGCGCTTGGTCGTCAACGTGGATTCCCTGATGCCGTACACCACCCAGGTCGACGGCAATACCATCGTCGTCACGCTGGGGGGCCAGCCGGGCGACGCCGCCAAGCAGGCGGCCGTGGCTCGCGCAAGTTCCGGCCAGGGCGGCGCAACGGCGGTCGAACGCGCGATCCGCACCATCGATTTCAGGCGCGGCTCCGACGGCACCGGCCGCGTGATCGTGCAGCTGACGGATCCGCGCACGCCGGTCAATGTGCGGCAGGAAGGCAATCAAGTGGTCGTCGACTTCGCCGGAACGCTGATGCCGAAAAATCTCATGCGCCGCTACGACGTCATGGATTTCGCGACGCCGGTGCAAACCGTCGATGCGTTGCGGGTGGAAGGTAGTTCGCGCCTGGTGATCAGCTCTCAAGGCGACTTCGAGCAGCTGGCCTACCAGTCGGACAATCAGTACACCATCGAGATCAAGCCGTCATTGAAGCATGCCGGACTCGACGAAAAGAAGGAGTACACCGGCGAGCGCCTGACGCTGAATTTCCAGGACATCGATGTGCGTTCGGTGTTGCAGCTGCTGGCCGACACCAGCGGGCAGAATATCGTGGTCAGCGATTCGGTCACCGGCAATCTGACGCTGCGGCTGCAGAACGTGCCCTGGGACCAGGCGCTCGACATCGTCTTGCGCACCAAGGGGCTGGATAAGCGCCGGCAGGACAATGTCATCATCATCGGTCCGACCGCGGAGCTCGCGGCGCGCGAGAAGGCCGAGCTCGCGGCGCGCAAGGAAGTCCAGGAACTTTCGCCGACGCGCACGGAATTCATGCAAGTCAATTACGCCAAGGTCACGGATCTTGCGAAGCTGATCAAGGCCGCGAATGCCAAGGATTCCATGCTGTCGTCCCGCGGCAGTCTGTCCGTCGATGAGCGCACCAATACCTTGCTGGTGTCGGATACGGCGGACAAACTGTCCGACATCCGTCGCCTGGTGCAAACCCTCGACGTTCCCGTCAAGCAGGTGTTGATCGAAGCGCGCATCGTGGTCGTGACCGATACCTTCGAGCGCGATTTGGGCGCCCGCTTCGGCGTGACCAGTGCGCAGAAGAACGGCAGTAACGGTCTCTTGTCCATCACGGGGACCGGTACGGGCGCCGACACCATGACCCAGTCGGGCATAAGCAATTTGGCGTCGTCGGGCAGGGTTACTCCGGTTGCGGTGCCGATCCTCGACAACCGCTACCAGGTCAATCTGCCGTCTTCTCACACCAACGGCAGCATCGGTGTTTCGCTGCTCGGCGGCAGCTACATCGTCGATCTGGAACTATCCGCGGCGCAGAACGAAGGAAAGAGCGAAACGATCTCCTCGCCGCGCGTCATCACGGCAAACCAGAAACAGGCCACCATCCTGCAAGGCACCGAGATTCCGTACCAGGAGTCGGCCTCGAGCGGCGCCACGACGACGCAATTCAAGAACGCGGTGCTGTCTCTCAAGGTGACGCCGCTGATCACGCCCGACAACCGCGTGATTCTGGACCTCGAGGTGGCGGATGACACGGTGGGCGCGCAGGTGACGAGCGCCACGGGCGGTTCCGTTCCCTCGATCGACACCCGGCAAATCATCACCCAAGTGCTGGTCAACGATGGTCAGACGGTGGTGCTCGGCGGCATTCTCGATACCACCAAATCGAAGACGGCCAACAAGGTTCCCTGGCTGGGCGACATCCCCGTGCTCGGCCACCTCTTCAAGAGCACCATCAACATCAACAACAAGACCGAACTCTTGATCTTCATCACGCCAAAAATTTTGCGTGAGGGTTCAAATCTCTACTGAATTCGCAACGCCGACATGACGTCGAGCGAGGATTAAACGACATGCGCAGATTTTCGATCATGGTTTGGATGGCAACGGCGGCGCTCGTGGCGGGCTGCGGCGGCGGCTCGTCGACGATCAGCGGCACCAACAGCGGTGGCGGCGGCGGTGGCGGTGGTGGGCCGCCGCCGGTCACCGTGGCGAAAGTTTCGGTAACCGCAAGTCCCGCGTCGGTCGCAGTGGACGGCAGCACGATGTCGACCATCACGGCGACGGCACTGGACGCCAACAATGCGGGCGTCTCGGCCGCAGCGGTCACGTTCAGCACCTCCGCGGGCGGCGCGCTCGCCGCGGTCAGCGCTACGACCGACGCGAACGGCAAAGCGACCGCGACATTAACGAATCTGAGTGCCGCGGCGGGCACCAACCTCACCATCTCCGCCGTCATCGGGGGCGTGACCGGCACGGCGACCGTCGCTGTGACGGCGATTCAGCAGTCCTTGAGCATTGTAACCAGCCAAGCGCAGATCCCGTCGGACGCATCGAAGCCGGCAAATATCTCGGCTGTGCTGCTTGACGCCAATAACAACGCGCTGGCGGGCAAAACGGTGCAGTTCTCGGCGACCTCCGGTGTCCTCGCGGTCACGCAGGCCGTCACCGATGTGAACGGTATCGCCAAGGCGACGCTGACCTCGGGAACCGATCCGACCAACCGCACGATCACCGTGACCGCGACCGCGGGAGCGGCGACCGCCTCGGTGCCCGTCGTCGTCACCGGAACGACCTTGACGTTGAACGGTCCCACGAATCTCGTCCTGAATAACAGCGGCAATTGCAGCGTGGTCCTCACGAATTCCGCCGGTCAGGGCATCCCCGGTACGGCGGTGACCGTGACCTCCGCCAACGGCAACATGTTGACTCCGTCGGCGCTGACCACGGACAGCACCGGCCGCGCCACCTTCACGCTGAAGGGGACCAACGGCGGCAATGACACGATCACCGCCACAGCGCTGGGACTGACTCAAAAGATATCGGTCGCGGTCAGCACGCAGAGCTTCAACATCACCGCGCCGGCGGATGGCACCAAAGTGAATCTGGGAACTCCGCAGACGGTGACGGTCACCTGGCTCAACAGCGGAGCACCGGTGGTGGGTCAGCAGGTCACCTTTGCGGCGACTCGCGGCATTCTTTCGCCGACCACGCCGGTGACCACCGATGCCAACGGCCACGCGAGCGTTTCGATCAGCTCGACGGGGGCAGGACCTTCCATCGTCCAGGCGACGGCCACCGCCGTCTCCGCACAGGTCAATCTCGACTTCGTCGCGCTCCTCCCGAGCCAGATCTCCGTGCAGGCATCGCCGGCCTCGGTCGCCGTCCAGGGGCAGAGCACGATTTCGGCGCTGGTGCGGGATGCCGCTAATAATCTCGTCGAGGGAGCGACGGTCGACTTCCAGGTGACCAAGGATCCGACCAACGGGCAGCTGTCCGTGGCATCGGCGACCACCGACGCGCAGGGGCGAGCGCAGACGGTGTACACGGCGGGCAATGTGAGCAGCGGCGCCAACGGCGTCTCAGTATCGGCGACGGTCGCGGCAACCAGCATCACCGGTAGCGCGTCGCTCACCGTGGGTGGCCAGGCAGTGTTCCTGTCGCTCGGCACCGGCAATACGATCGACGTCAGTCAGGGCACAGCGATTTACCAGGTCGTTTACACCGTGTTCGCGGTCGACAGTCAGGGCGCAGCGCTCGCCAACGTGCCGATCACGGTCTCGATGCTGCCTGTCGCGTACGGCAAGGGCCAAATGGGGAAATGCCCGACCCCAGGGCCTTCTTGGTCGCCCATCTACGCTACGGCGACAACCGACCCTGATAACTACAATGGCACTCAGCTGTGCAAGAATGAAGATACCGACTACACCGGCAACATCAACTCCGGCGGTTTCTGTCCGAGCGGCAGCGCCATCCCCTGCAAGGACTACAACCTGAACGGCAAGCTGGATCCCGGCAACGTGGCGGTCGCATCCCCAAGCTCCGGCACGACGGATGTGAACGGGCGCCTGGACATTAAGGTGACCTACCCGCGGGATCACGCCTACTGGGTCGAAGTTTCGCTGGTGGCGACAACGACGGTACAGGGCACTCAAAGCAGCACCAGTTCGACGTTCCTGCTGCTGGGCGCCGTTGGCGATTATTCCTGCGGCACCGGTCCGCCCGGTCAGGTCAGTCCCTACGGGACTGGAACCACCTGCGCGAACCCTAATTAGAAAATAGGGATTGCCGATTCCACGGGGCCCGCGCGCAGCGAGCCCCGTGCGACCGGAGCGCACAGCGCGCCAAAAGCGAAGGTTGGTATGCTCTGCACCCTATGCTGGCCAAGCGCAATGTATTTCTCATCGGTCCCATGGGTTCCGGCAAGACCGCCGTGGGACGGATTCTCGCGCGCATGTTGCGCTTCACCTTTCACGACAGCGACGCGGACATCGAAGCAAAAACCGGGGTGGATATCGCGTTCATCTTCGAGAAGGAGGGCGAGTCCGGTTTTCGAATCCGTGAAAAGGAATCCATTGAACGTCTGACCCGCCTGGAGTCGATCGTGCTGGCGACCGGTGGTGGCGCCGTCATTGACGAGGCCAATCGCCGTGCGCTCGCCGAGCGCGGCGTGGTGGTGTATCTCGCGACCTCGATCGATCAGCAACTCGAGCGCACCCGCCATGCGCGGCATCGGCCCCTGTTGAACGACACCGACCCTGAACAAAGGCTTCAGGACCTGATGCGGCGCCGGGCGATCTTGTATGCGGAAATAGCCGATTTGACAGTTACCACGGATGGCAGGCGGGTGCAGCTGGTGGCGGAAGAGATTCATCACGAGCTCAAGCGCGCACAGGCCACTTAAGGTTCGTATAATCAACGCCGTGCAAACGCTCCAGGTAGACGTCGGGCATTCACGCTACACAATCGCGATCGGCTCGGGCTTGCTCTCGAATCGCGAGCTGCTGGATGCGCAGATTCGCGGCCGCGACTTGCTGGTCGTCAGCAATACGACCGTCGCGCGATTGTACCTGGCGAAATTGACGCAGAGCCTGGCCGGAAGAAGGGTCGCCGAATGCATCCTTCCGGACGGTGAGCAGCACAAGACGCTGCAGACCGCGGGATGGGTGTTCGATGCATTGGTGGCCGCCAAGATGAATCGCGATGCGACGGTGCTGGCCCTGGGGGGCGGCGTGGTCGGCGACATCGCGGGGTTCGCGGCGGCGTGCTACCAGCGCGGCATCGGCTACGTGCAGATTCCGACGACGTTGCTGGCCCAAGTCGACTCTTCGGTCGGCGGCAAGACCGGCGTCAATCATTCGAGCGGGAAGAACTTGATCGGCGCGTTTTATCAGCCGCTCTGCGTGATCGCGGACACCGATACGCTCGCCACGCTGCCGGACCGGGAACTGCGCGCCGGCCTCGCCGAGGTGATCAAGTACGGCTGCGTGTGGGATCCTCTGCTGTTCGATTGGCTGGATCGCAACATGGCCAAACTGCTGGCGCGGGACCTCGATTCGCTGACCTACGCCATCGCGCGATCCTGCGAAATCAAGGCGACGGTGGTCGCCAAGGACGAGCGCGAGCAAAATTTACGGGCAATCTTGAACTTCGGCCATACCTTCGGCCACGCGATCGAGGCAGCCACCGCCTATGAGGCCTATTTGCATGGCGAAGCCGTGGGGTTGGGGATGCTGGTCGCCGCGAATCTGTCGCACCGCTTGGGGTTGATCGACGGCGCCATCAAGGATCGAGTGCGCGATATCTTGGTCAAAGCGGGCTTGCCCACCGAGACGCCGCGCGTCGGCGCGGCCAAGGTGCTGGAATTGATTCAAATGGACAAAAAAGTACAGGCCGGCGCTCTGCGGCTGGTGCTGCTCGAAAAACTGGGCCGGGCCATCGTGACGAGCGAGTACCGCCAGGCGGCGCTCGATGCCACGCTCAACGAGTTTTTCGCGTGAGCGCTCTCGCCGTATACGCGGCTCTCGACGAACATTCCCGCGGGCGCCGTCATGCGGAACCCACGCCCGAGTACCGTTCCGAATATCAGCGAGATCGGGACCGCATCGTACATTCGACCGCTTTCCGAAGATTGGTGTACAAGACCCAGGTTTTCGTCAACCATGAAGGGGATTTGTACCGAACACGGCTGACGCATTCACTCGAGGTGGCGCAGATCGCGCGCACGATCGCCCGGGCGCTCAAGCTCAACGAGGTTCTATCCGAGGCGATTTGCCTCGCTCATGATCTCGGACATACGCCGTTCGGGCATGCCGGACAGGATGCCTTGAACGAATGCATGATGGATTTCGGCGGCTTCGAGCACAATCTGCAGTCCCTGCGGGTGGTCGATGAACTCGAGGAACATTACGCGGAGTTTGACGGGCTGAACTTGAGTTTTGAATGCCGCGAGGGAATTCTGAAGCATTGTTCGTACAACAATGCGATTCATCTCGGTGAACTGGGCGAGCGCTTCATCAACCGTCAGCAACCGGGATTGGAGGCGCAGCTCGCCAACTTCGCCGACGAAATCGCCTACAACAACCACGATGTGGAGGACGGCATTCGCGCCGGCCTCATCAGCGTGGACGAACTGCTGGCGGTGCCGCTGTTCTGCGAATATCACGCCGAAGTGCAGGCCAAGTACCCGACGCTCGCGGGGCGCCGGCAGGTGTATGAAATTCTGCGGCGCATGATCAATCGGCTGGTCACCGACTTGATCGATTCTTCCGCCGCGCGGCTCGCCGCCTCAGGGGTGCGCTCGATAGCCGAAGTCAGGTCGCATCCGGGGCCGCTGATCGGCTTCAGCGACGCCACGCTCGAATTGAATTACGCTCTGAAGACTTTCTTGCGCGAGCACGTCTACAAGCACTACAAGGTGCGGCGCATGACCGCCAAGGCGCGCGGTGTCGTGCGCGAGCTGTTCGACGCGTTTTTCAACGATCCCGGACTGATGCCGGACGAGCACACGGCGACCGGCTCGCGGCTGGAGCTGGTGCAGGGGCCGGCCGGCCGCGCGCGCGCGGTGGCGGACTATATTGCGGGCATGACCGATCGCTATGCGATTCTCGAGCATCGTCGGTTATTCGATCCGACCGAACGAACCTGAACGCGGCGACATGAGCGCGATGATATGAGCGTGATATTGAAGAATGACCTGCTGCTGCGCGCGCTATTGCGGGAATCGACGCCGCGCCGGCCGATTTGGCTGATGCGTCAGGCGGGCCGCTATCTGCCGGAGTACCGCGCAACGCGGGCGCGTGCGGGAAGTTTCCTGGCCATGTGCACCAATCCGGATATCGCCTGCGAGGTCACGCTGCAGCCGATCGATCGATTTCCCTTGGATGCCGCCATTTTGTTCTCGGATATCCTCACGATTCCGCATGCGATGAATCTAGGGCTGGAGTTCGAGGCCGGCGAGGGCCCCAAATTCGAACGCCCGGTTCGTTGCGCGGCGGATATCGCCAAGCTCGGCGTGCCGGATCCCGGGCGGGAGCTCAAGTACGTGATCGATGCCGTGGCGCTGGTGCGGCGCGAATTGGGCGGACGGGTGCCGCTCATCGGTTTCGCGGGCAGTCCCTGGACGGTGGCCACCTACATGGTGGAAGGGGGCGGCAGCAAGACCTTCGGCCAGATCAAGCGGATGATGTACGAGGCGCCGCGAGATCTGCATCGATTGCTCGAGCTGCTCTCCAAGGCCACCATCCTGTACTTGAATGCGCAAATCGACGCCGGGGCGCAGGCGGTGATGCTGTTCGATACCTGGGGCGGACTGCTCACGCCGGCACAATACGAAGAATTCTCCCTGCGCTACATGGCCGAGGTGGTCGACGCGCTGACGCGCAAGGCCGACGGGCGCCGGGTGCCCAACATCGTGTTCACGAAGGGCGGCGGCGCGTGGGTGAAGAAAGTCGCCGCCATCGGCTGCGATGCCATCGGTATCGATTGGACCACGGACCTCGCGACTGCGCGGCAAGCGGTCGACGGCCGCGTCGCCCTGCAGGGCAATCTCGATCCGGCGGCCCTGTTCGCGTCGCCGGACATCCTGCGCGCGGAGACTCTACGGGTGCTCGCGAGCTACGGCGAGGGAGCCGGGCATGTCTTCAATTTGGGCCACGGCATCACACCGGACGTCGATCCAGAGCGCGTCGCCGTGCTCGTGGAGACGGTGCAGGCTTACAACCCCTCGCGGACTTAGCGCGGCCCCGCGCGGCCGGAGGTAACGCTGCGCCGCACCCTGCTCCAGTCCCGGGGGTTGAATCCGATGCCCGGTTCCTGAGGCATCGAGGCTTGAACCAGCTTTGCGGCCAGTGCGCGGCGCTTTAACGAAGAGAATTTTCCCGATCTTTGAGCCGGAGCAGTTGCCGGCAATGGATTATATGGCGCCTCGCGTAAGGATTCGGTCAAGCACTCAATCTAGTGCATTCGCCCAGATATCCGGGCGCTATGCCTTGCCGGCAGCACCGGGACCCGCAGCACCGGGTTTGGCCGCACTGGGACCAGGTCCGGCGGCACCAGGTCCGGCAGCGCCGGGACCGGCGGCACGGGGAGTGGCGGCTTCGGCGCCGGGAGTGGCGGCGCCAGGTGGAGCTTTGCGCAGCTCGTCGCGCAGCGCGCGGCGCAGAATCTTGCCGACGTTGGACTTGGGCAGCTCGCTGCGGAAGTACACGTGCCGCGGTATTTTGTAGCCCGTCAATTCGGTCCGGCAAAAGGCGATCAGGGCTTCCGCGGTGAGGTTCGGATCCTTCTTGACCACGAACAGCGCGACCACTTCGCCGGAGTTCTCGTCCGGCTGCGCGACCGCGGCGACTTCCAGTACCCCCGGGTGCGAGGCGGCGACGCTTTCGACTTCGTTCGGATACACGTTGAAGCCGGACACCAGAATCATGTCCTTCTTTCGATCCTCGATGAATACGAAGCCCAAGGCGTCCATGCGGCCGATGTCGCCCGTGCGAAGCCAATCGCCGAACATCACCAGGTCGGTCTCATCCGGCCGGTTCCAATAGCCGCGCATGACCTGCGGCCCGAACACGCAGATCTCCCCGACGCCGTTCAGCGGCAATTCCTTGCCGTCGTCGGCGCGGATGGAGATGTCGGTCGAGGGGACGGGCAGGCCGATGGAACCGTTGAAATCAACGCCCACAGGATTGGCGGTCGCGATGGGCGAGGTTTCGGTCAACCCCCAGCCCTGGGTCACGATGCAGCCGGTCACTTCCTTCCAGCGCGCGGCCACCACTGCCTGCAAGGCCATGCCGCCGGCGAAGGTGACGCGCAGCGCACTGAAGTCCACGGTCTCGAAACCCGGGGTGTGCAGCAGCGCGTTGAAGAGCGTGTTGACGCCGCTGATGAAATTGAATTTGTATTTTTTCAGCTCGGCCACGAAGGATTTGAAATCGCGGGGATTGGTGATCAACACGTTGCGGGCGCCCAGCGAGAGGAAGGCCAGGCAATTGCTCGTGAGCGCGAAGATGTGATACAGCGGCAGCGCGGTGACGACGATGCGTTCCTCGTTCGCTGTGAGTGAGGGATTTATCCAGGCGGCGGCTTGCAGGACATTGGCCACCATGTTGCGATGAGTGAGAATCGCGGCCTTGGCGACGCCGGTGGTGCCGCCCGTGTATTGCAGGAAGGCGATGTCCTGCGGACCCAGAGGGACCGGTTCGAGTTTGAGCCCGAGACCGCTTCCCAAGGCGCTCTTGAACGTCGATGCGCCCGGCATGCTCCACTGCGGGATCTGCTTGCGCACGTGCCGCAGTACGAAATTCACGATGAATCCGCGCGGCACTCCCAACAAATCGCCGATGCGAGTGACGAGCACCTGTTTCAAATCTGTGTGCGGCAGCACCTGCTGCAGCACATGCGCGAAATTCTCGACGATGACGATGGCCTTCGCCCCGGAATCCTTCAGCTGATGCTCGAGTTCGCGGGCGGTGTAGAGGGGATTGGTATTGACGACCACCATGCCGGCGCGCAGCACACCGAACAGCGCAATCGGGTACTGCAGGGTGTTGGGCATCATGAGCGCAACACGATCGCCTCGGTTCAGGCCGGATTTTTGCTGCAGCCAGGCCGCAAATGCGCGGCTCAGTGCATCGAGCTGGGCATAGCTCAAGGTGGCGCCCATGTTGGTGAAAGCGGGCGAGTGCCGATGGGCGCGGCACGCTTCTTCGAATATGTCCGGCAGCGAGGCATAGCTGTCGGGGTCGATGTCCGCCGGCACGCCCGCTGGGTATTGCTTCAACCAATTTCGATCCACGCCCATCACTCCTGTCTTGTCCCGGGCGCCGCCTGACCGCGGCGTTGATGCGGGGCACTATATCTGCGGAGTACACTTCCCGCCATGACAGACCGACGATCGTCTGGGGCCGCTTTGAAGAGAATCTGGCGAGATTCGTTGCTCGGCGCCTGTCTCGGCTTGTCCGGCTGTGTCATCGGCTACGGTCCCTGTCTGTTTCAACAGCCGGTCAAGAATACGCTGACGGGGCACGTTCACTTTCGCGACTACCCGGCCCCTGACGGGCTGGACAATGTGCCGGTGTTGTCGCTGGACCGGACCGCCTATGTTTACGCGCCTGCTCAAAGCCATCATTGCCTGGCCGCGAATGACCTGCAGTTGGTCGGAGTTGCGGAATTTCCGCCGAACGTCATCGAGAATTCGCACGTCACCGTCGACGGGGTGCTGTTTCAGGCGGGGTCGGGCCGTCAGCACACGCCGTTTCTCATTAATGTGACCACCATACTGCCCATTCCCGCCCGGCACTGACGATACGGGCTCGAGAGTGGATTGACGCGAATCGGATTACAATTCAGCGGGGACTCGATTCAAACAGGGGAGTGACGATTCATGAAAAATACAGGTCTCGTAAGACTCATTGCGGCGCCCTTGATGGTGCTGGCGTTCTCGCTGCCTGCGTGGGCCGCGGATTCGACCGCCGCCACCAACTGCAAGGACGGCACCACCTCCACCGCGACCGGCCGCGGTGCCTGCAGCGGTCACGGCGGCGTGCAAAAGGCGTCGAAGAGCACGGCTGCGGCGCCCGCGACTGCCGCTGCGCCTGCGGCTGCTGCCGCACCGGCGGAGCCCAAGGCGTCGACGAAGTCGAAGTCGGCGCCAACCGCGGCGGCGGGGAACACCGATCCGACCGGTGCGACTGCCAAGTGCAAGGACGGTACTTATTCGAAGTCGCAGCACCACAGTGGGACTTGCTCGAAACACGGCGGTGTCGCCGAATGGCTGACGGCCACCAAGTAATCGGGACTTGAGGGCGCGGATGGGCGGCGAAGGGTCGCTGCCCACCCGCGCGCCGGCGAACATCCGCGGGCGGACAAGCTTCCGCGGGCCGGCGAACATCCTCGGACTGGCGAATGTCCTCGGGCTGGCGAATGTCCTCGGGCTGGCGAATGTCCTCGGGCTGGCGGGCTCACGAGCATCCTCCGAGGGGGCCGGCTAGCGGTGCAGCAGCGGCTTTAACGCCGGCCAGACATTGTCCAACAGCTTGGGTTGCCCCTGCTCGTTGGGATGAATCCCGTCGGCTTGCATGAGAGCGGGAAGCAAAGCGATGTCATTCAGCAGGAAGGGCACGAGCGGCAGTTTTTTGTCGCGCGCCAGATCGCTGTAGCTTACGCGAAATTGCTCGGTGAAATCGGGGCCGTAGTTGGGCGGCATGCGCATTCCCAGCAGCAAAACCTTGGCGCCCGCCGCCGCCGCCAGGTCGGCCATGGCTCCGAGGTTGGCGCGCATTTGCGCGATGGGGAGCGCGCGCAGCCCGTCATTGCCGCCCAATTCGAGAATCACGATTTTGGGTCGATGCAGCGATAACGCCCGCGGCAGACGCGCAAGCCCGCCTGCGGTGGTCTCGCCGCTGACGCTGGCGTTAACGACCTGGTATCCGTACTCTTGATCTTTGAGCCTCGTCTGCAGCAACGCCACCCAGCCCCGCTCTACGTGCGCCAGCCCGTAGCCGGCGCTGACGCTATCGCCGAACACGAGAATCACCGGGGTTTCGGCAGGCGCTGCGCCGTTGGCCGGGACGAATGCAACGACCAACACGAATAGGACGAAAAGCCGCTTCACGGGCGCTCCTCCATGCAAGATCAAACAGTTCTCGAAGCGAAAAACGTATCCAAGACCGTCGCGAGCCCCGAGGGCGACCTGACCATTCTCGCCGATGTGAGCCTCAGTGTGCGAGCCGGTGAAACATTGGCGATCGTCGGCGCTTCCGGCGCGGGCAAGTCGACTTTGTTGGCCTTGCTCGCGGGACTCGATTCGCCGAGCACGGGCCGCGTGTCGATCGCGGGCGTCGATATCACCCAGCTCGACGAGGATGGCCGTGCCGCCATTCGCGGCCAGCACGTCGGCTTCGTGTTTCAGTCGTTTCATTTGATCCCTTCGCTCACGGCCGTTGAAAACGTCATGTTGCCGCTCGAACTTCGGCAGAGCCGCGATGCCCGGAAGGTGGCGCTCACCGCGCTTGCCCAAGTCGGCTTGACGCCGCGCATGGCGCACTACCCGAAGCAATTGTCGGGCGGCGAGCAACAGCGGGTGGCGATCGCACGCGCCTTCGTGACGCATCCGGCGGTGCTGTTCGCGGATGAACCCACGGGCAACCTGGATACCGCAACCGGGCAACGCATCACGGACCTGCTCTTCGACCTCAATCGCAGCTCGGGCAGCACTTTGGTGCTGGTCACGCATGACCGCACGCTGGCGGGGCGCTGCAACCGCGTCCTCACGCTCGACGCCGGCCACACGGTAAACTGATGCAAGTCGTGCGCTTCGCGTTTCGCAACCTTTGGCGCGACCTGAAATCCGGCGAGCTGTCGGTGCTGCTGCTGGCGTTGACGGTGGCCGTGCTGTCCTTGACGGCCGTGGGTTTTTTCACCAGCCGGATCTCGCAGGGGGTGCGCGCGCAGGCAGCCGAAGTGCTCGCAGCCGATCTGCGCCTGGAGTCCGCCAATCCCATTGCGCCGCGCTATCTCCTGGAGGCGCAGGCACGCGGCTTACGAAGCGCGCAAATTCTGTCCTTTCCCACCGCCATATTCAGCGGCGATGTGAGTCAATTGGCGGCACTCAACGCGGTGACCGCAAGCTACCCGTTGCGCGGCCATATGCGGATCGCGGACGCGCCCTTCGGCGTCGCCCGCACGACGGATCGCACACCTAACCGCGGTGAAGTCTGGATCGACGCGCGCATCATCGCCCAATTGAAAATAGCGCTCGGAACGCCACTCAAGATCGGCGCGGCCTCGTTTCGAGTGACTCAGGTGCTCGATTACCGGCCGGATCAGGGCACCGGTTTCGTGAACCTCGCACCCGCCGCGCTGCTCAACTATGACGATGTGGCATCGACTCAGCTGATTCAGCCCGGCAGCCGCGTGACCTACTCCGCACTGTTCGCCGGTTCCACCGCGAATATCAGCGCATTCCGCGAATACCTGGTGTCGACCAAGTCGCCCGGCGAGCGGCTGCGCGAAGTTGATGAATCGAGCCGACAGCTCAATTCCGCCATCGATCGTGCCAGCCGATTTCTCAACCTGGCGAGCCTCGCTTCCGTGCTGCTGGCCGCGGTGGCCGTGGCGATGGGCGCCAGGCGCTATGCGACACGGCATATCGATACGGTGGCATTGATGAAGTGCATGGGAGCCTCGCAGGGCTTCGTGCTCGGCATCTCGATCATCGAGTTGACTCTGTTGGCGGTGTTCGCGGTGGCCATCGGCGCGCTGCTGGGCTATCTCGCGCAAGAAGGCCTCGCCTGGGTGCTGCGCGATCTCATCCGCACCGAACTGCCCGCGGCGTCGCTGGCGCCGCTGCCCATCGCGCTCGTCACGGTGCTGGCCATGCTCATAGGCTTTGCGCTGCCGCCGCTGCTGCAGTTGAAGAGTACCCCGCCGTCGCGGGTGCTGCGAAAGACGGTGAGCGCGCCGCCGCTGCGTTACGGCCTGAGCTACTTGCTGGCATTGGGGGCTTTGTTCACGATTTTGTGGAGCTTGGTGCGCGACACCGAGTTGGTACTCTCCGTGCTGGCCGGAGTGCTCGGCGTCGGTGTCGCGCTGACGCTGGCAGGGTACGGCCTGGTGCGGCTCACCGGCCGGCTGCGCGGCGGAGTGGGAGTTGCGTGGCGTTACGGGCTCGCCAATGTCTCGCGTCGCGGCGGCGACAGCGTGGTGCAAATCGTCGCCTTTGGCTTGGGCTTGATGGTGCTGCTGCTGCTGGCGGTGGTGCGCAACGATTTGCTGGCTGATTGGCGCCACAGCCTGCCCATCGATGCGCCCAATAACTTTCTGATCAATATCCGCCCAGAGGAGCGCCAATCGCTGCAGGAATTCTTGCAGTCGCACGGAATGGGACAGCCGCAGATGTTTCCCATGGTGCGTGCACGCATCACCGCGATCAATTCGCGGCCTGCCGAGTCGCTCAAGTTTCCGAACGAATCCGGCCGCGGATTCCTGGAACGCGAGCAGAACCTCACCTGGTCGGCCGGCCTGATGGAAGACAACCAATTGACCGCAGGGTCTTGGTGGACCTCCGCGGACGCCGGGAAGCCCCTGGTGTCCATATCGTCCGAATATCAAGAGGCCCTGCAGTTGAAACTGGGAGACAAGCTCAGCTTCGATGTCGCGGGGGAAGCGCTGACTGCAGAGGTCGCCAGCGTGCGCAAGATTCGCTGGGACAGCTTCCGGCCGAATTTCTTTCTGGTGTTCCCGCCCGGACTGCTGGACGGGGCCGCCGGCACGTACATGACCAGCGTGTATCTGACCCCGGTGCAGCGGCCGGCCTTGGCCGACCTCGTGCGACAGTTTCCGACGATCTCGGTTTTCGATGTCGACGCCATTCTCAAACAGATCCGCGACATCATGGATCGCGCATCTCTTGCCGTGCAGTATGTTTTTCTGTTCACCCTGGCGGCGGGCGTCGTCGTGCTGCTCGCGGCGGTGCAGTCGACGCGGGACGAGCGCCGCTATGAAAGCGCCATGCTGCGGACTCTGGGCGCCAGCCGCGGGACGGTGCTGCAGGGCGTAGCCGCGGAGTTTTCCGCGCTGGGATTTCTATCGGGTACTTTGGCGGCCGTCGGCGCCACGGGCGTGGGCTGGGTATTGGCGCGGCGTCTGTTTTCGCTGCAATACACGCTCGACCCGTGGGTGTGGCTGGTCGGCTTGTTCTGCGGCACCATCCTCGTCGGATTGAGCGGCACTCTGGCGACGCGCCGGGTGGTCAACACCCCGCCCATCCACACTCTGCGCGACGAGTAATCTGCAGTGATTTGACCCGCGATTCGCCGCGCTTTGGCCAGCGCCGCGCTTTGGCCAGCGCCGCGCTTTGACCGGCGATCCGTTGCGCTTCAGCGCACGTCGAGAATCAGCCAGCCGACCTCGATGGGACTGCCGTGAGGCGGCAGCGCATCGATACGCACATTGTAGATGCCGACGCCGAGCCCGGTGGAGTTGAGCGTCACGCGCAATTCGCCGTTCGAATCCTTCAGCAGGTTGTTGACCACCAGCGCGCGTCCCTGATCCTTTTTGTCGACCACCACGCGAAATTGCGCCAGCTGTTTCGTGTAGGCCAAGTCGATGTGCATGTCCATCAGCAGGGGCGCCTTGCTGTTCACGATGACTCGCGCCCGATCGATGCCGGCTTCATGGTCCGGCGAGAGGAACGCACTCGTTTCGGTCGCCGGCTGCACCAACGAACCGCGCGCGATCAAATTGCGCGTGTCGTCGAGTTTGGCGCTCAGGGCGTGGTACTTGCCGAACAGCACCCAGAATGCGACCAGCGACACAAAGGCGAGGACGCTCACGCCGATCAGTGCATAGATGGTTTTCCACCACGGAGGCTTGGCCTCGCTCAGGTCCTGCGGTTGGCCGCTGGCTTCGAGCAGCTTGAGAGTCGCGTGCGCCCGTTCGGACAGCTTGAGCTCGTTGAGGTATTCCGGATTCAAGCGGCACCAATTCTCAAGGTCTCGAGCGCCTTTGAAAGGCAGCTTGCCCTCCAGATAGCGCTCGACGAGGTTGTGTTCTTCAATGAACTTGCGGTCGAAGCGCCGCTGCGCAGTCTGCGGATTTCCCTGTGAAATGGTGCGGGCGTTCATAACTCGAGCAGTCCTGTGGAGGTTCATCATGACGCGTCCGGTGCGCGGAATATGTGAAATGATCGGCAATTGATCAGCTTGGGGCCCGCCAAATCAGCCGCAGCCCGAGACGCCCGTCACGAATTTATCGGTTTGAGGCGGGGCCCGTCATGACGCGGTCCACGACATCGCATACGGCGGCGATGGCCGGGGCGCGGGTGCTGGACTTGCGCCACACCGCGCCGACGGTGCGCGAAGGCGCGGGATTGGCGAATCGCCGGATCGCAAGACCGCGCTGGGACCCGAACGGCGTATCGACCGCGAACTCGGGCAGCAGGGTGATGCCGAGGCCGGCGACCACCATTTGACGCAGAGTCTCGAGACTGGTGGCGCGAAAATCCTCGGCTTCGCGGACGTCGACCCGGCTGCAGACTTCCAGGGCTTGATCGCGCAGGCAGTGGCCATCCTCCAGCAGCAGCAGCGTGTGACCCTTCAGGTCCGGCACCTTGATCGTCGTCTTGGCGCCGAGCGGGTGGTTGTTCGGCAGCGCCACCGTGAAATCCTCCTCATAGAGCTTGCGCGACTCAATACCCTCCTGCGAGGCGGGCAGGGCCATGATCCCGAGATCGATTTCGCCGTCGCGCAGCCGCTTCAGCAACGGTTCCGTCTGGTACTCGTACAGCATGAGACTCAAGTTGGGCAGCGCCTTGCGAAGCTTAGGCATGACTCGCGGCAGCAAATAAGGACCGATCGTGGGGATCAGGGCCACCTTGAGTTTCCCTGCGAAAGGATCGGCGTTGTTGCGCGCGAGGGCGACGATTTCATCGCCCTCGTTCAGCATGCGCCGGGCGCGCACCACGACTTGTTTGCCGACGTCGGTGAGCTGCACATTCTTCGGCTGGCGCTCGACCAGTTTGACTCCGAGATACTGCTCGAGTTTCTTGAGTTGGGCCGACAGCGTGGGTTGGCTCACGAAGGTGCGGTCCGCCGCCCTGCCGAAGTGGCCGGTATCGGCCAGCGCCACCAAATACTTGAGATCCTTGAGATTCATGCGCTTGTCCCGATCGAGCCAGGTATGGCAATAGACGCACTCTATCAAAAGCATGATTATTATCCAATTCTATTATGGACGTGCCGCTGCTATCGTCGCTCCTGTGTCAAAACTTGTTCGAGGATCAATTCCATGTCTCTGATCAACACTGAAATCAAACCCTTCAAGGCCACGGCCTATCACAACGGCAAGTTCGTGCCGGTGACGCACGAGTCCCTCAAGGGCAAGTGGTCCGTCGTCGTGTTCTACCCCGCGGATTTCACCTTCGTCTGCCCGACGGAGCTCGGCGATCTGGCCGACAACTATGCCGAATTCAAGAAGCTGGGCGTCGAAGTGTACGGCGTATCCACCGACACGCACTTCGCGCACAAGGCGTGGCATGACACGTCCGACACCATCGCGACGGTGCAGTACCCGCTGGTCGGCGATCCCACGGCAACACTCGCGCGAAATTTCGAGGTGCTGATCGAGAATGAAGGCCTCGCGCTGCGCGGTACGTTCGTCATCAACCCCGCGGGCGTGATCAAGGTCATGGAGGTGCACGACAATGGAATCGGCCGCGATGCGAAGGAGCTGCTGCGCAAGGTGAAAGCCGCGCAGTATGTCGCCTCGCACCCGGGCGAAGTGTGCCCCGCGAAGTGGACTCCGGGCGCCCATACCTTGTCGCCCTCGCTGGATTTGGTCGGCAAGATCTGAGGATGGATCAGGGGTAAGTCATGCTCGACAGCAATCTGAAGTCGCAGTTGAAGGGCTACCTGCAGCGGATGTCGTTGCCGGTGGAAATCCTCGCCTCTCTCGACGACAGCGGAAAATCCCACGAGATGCTGGAGTTGCTGACCGACATTGAGTCGGCATCCGGGCTGATCAAGATCGAGGTGCGCCGCGACGACGCGCAAATGAAGCCTTCGTTCGCCCTGCGGCGGCCCGGATCCGAACCTCAAGTGCGGTTCGCCGGGCTGCCCATGGGCCATGAGTTCACCTCGCTCGTACTCGCCCTGCTGCAGACCGGCGGCCATCCACCGAAGGCCGATCCCGCCGTCCTGGAGCAGATCCGCGATCTGGACGGGGAGTACAACTTCGAGACTTTCGTGTCACTCAGCTGTCAAACCTGTCCCGACGTGGTTCAGGCCCTGAACTTGATGGCGGTCCTCAATCCTAACGTGCGCCACACCATGATCGACGGCGCCATGTTTCAAGACGAGGTGGAGCGGCGCCAGGTGATGGCGGTGCCGGCGATATTCCTGAACGGCCAGCCTTTCGCACAGGGCCGCATGGAGCTGGAGGAAATCGTCGCCAAGCTGGATGCGGGTGCCACGGTGCGCGAGGCCGCCGCCTTGAGCGCCAAAGCGCCCTACGACGTACTGGTCGTCGGCGGGGGGCCGGCCGGCGCGGCGGCGGCGATCTATGCGGCGCGCAAGGGCATTCGCACCGGCATCGCCGCCGAGCGTCTCGGCGGGCAATTGCTCGACACCGTCGGGATCGAGAATTTTATCTCCGTGAAGCAGACCGAAGGGCACACACTGGCTTCCGGTCTCGAACAGCATGTCGGCACGTATGACGTCGATATGATGAATCTGCAGCGTGCAGAGGCACTGATTCCGGGCGATTTGATCGAAGTGAAACTCGCCGGTGGAGGAGCCCTCAAGGCGCGGTCCGTCATCATTGCGACCGGCGCGCGCTGGCGCGAAATCAACGTGCCGGGCGAGCGCGAATACCGCAATCGCGGGGTGGCCTACTGCCCACACTGCGACGGACCCCTGTTCAAGGGCAAGCGTGTCGCCGTGATCGGGGGCGGCAACTCCGGAGTCGAGGCCGCGATCGATCTCGCCGGACTCGTCGAGCACGTGTGGCTGATCGAGTACGACGCGCAGTTGCGTGCCGACGCGGTCCTCCAAGCCCGACTGCAAAGCCTGTCCAATTTGACGATCATCACCGGTGGGCAAACCATTGAAGTGACCGGCGACAGCAAGCGCGTGAACGGACTCATCTACAAGGACAGGCAAAGCGGCGCCCTCCACACCTTGAATCTCGCCGGAGTGTTCGTGCAGATCGGGTTGGTGCCGAATACGGACTGGTTGAAGGGCACGGTCAAGCTCTCGGCGCGCGGCGAGGTAGAGGTGGATGCGCGCGGTCAGACATCGGTGCCCGGCGTATTCGCGGCCGGGGATTGCACCGTTGTACCCTACAAGCAAATCGTCATTGCGGTGGGGGAGGGTGCGAAGGCAAGCTTGAGTGCCTTCGACCATCTGATCCGCGCGCCCCTGTCCGCCGCCGCGTGAGGTAGGCTTGGGGCGGGCCGACGGGGCGCCGCGGCGTCGGGGCACCGGGCCGACGGGCCGGCGAGGGAGTCGGCGGTACCGCCGTTAGGAGAGCATCGATGTCGCCTGCAGCAGCCCCTCATCGACTGTCGTCAGGCGTCGTGGTGCTGAACGGAGCACAGAAGACGCTGAAGTTTCTGCTGTTGCGCGCGTATCGTAATTGGGATTTCCCCAAGGGTCTGGTGGAGGCGGGCGAGGAGCCGATCGACGCCGCCTTGCGCGAAGTGCGCGAAGAGACGATGCTCGACGATCTCACGTTCGACTGGGGCTTCGAGTTCATGGAAACCGGCCCTTACAACAAGGGTAAGATTTCCCGCTACTACATCGCCCGCAGCCGGGAGACGCGGGTGTTGATGCCGGTCAATCCGGAACTCGACCGGCCGGAGCACCATGAAGCGCGCTGGGTCGATTTCGCCCAGGCGCTGATCATGGTGCCGCCGAGGTTGCAGCCGGTCGTTCAATGGGCCCAGGTGATCGTGAGTCGAGAGCCGACCGAACCGGCCTAGCACCCACGCAGCGCGCCCGGGGCTAGCGGGGCTGTCTTACGGCCGCACCACGACGACCGGCGCGGGGGCGACCACCGCCACCCGGGGACCGTAGTAATAGCCCCTGTGGTAATAGCCCGCCGGGGCGACCACGCAGCCTGCCATAACCGTCGACAATAAACTCAATGAAATCAATAATTTAAATAGGTTTTTCATGACCAATGCTCCTCAAAGATTTCGCGTCTCAGGAGAACAACGTCACGGCCCCAGTGGGGGATGACAGGATGAACAAGAAGTCATGTCAGGGAATGGAAGACCTTTTGCACGTCATCGTCTTGTTCGAGCTTGTCGATCAGAGTCAACACCTCCGCGGCCTGATCCTCGGGCAGCTCGACCGGCATGGTGCAGATGTATTCGTGCTCGGCGGACAGGGGCGTGATGCCGCGCTTCTCGAGAGCTTCCTGGAGCTTTCCGAAATCATTGAAGGCGCCGCGGATCACCAATTGCGGCTCACCCTTGTCCCCGATGCTGTCGCCCATCTCTTCAAGTCCGAAGTCGATCAGATCGAGTTCGAGTTCGTCCTGGTCTTTGACGGCGCCGGGATCCAAGCGAAAGACCCCCATTTTTTTGAACAAAAAGCCGACGCTGCCGGTGGTCCCGAGATTGCCGGCCCCTTTGGCGAAGATATTGCGCACGCTGGCCACCGTACGGGTGGGGTTGTCGGTCGCGGTTTCGACCAGCAGGGCCACTCCATGCGGCGCGTAACCTTCATAGAGAATTTCCTGATAGTTGGCCGCCTCCTTGCCCGAGGCACGCCGTATGGCCGCGTCGGTCTTGTCCTTCGGCATGTTGACGGCGCGCGCGTTCTGCAGCACCCGGCGCAGCGTAGGGTTCGAGGCGGGGTCGGGACCGCCGGCGTGCACCGCGATGGCGATGTCCTTGGCAACCCGGGTGAACTGCTTTGCCATCCGGTTCCAACGCGCAAACATCGCGTGTTTTCTGACTTCGAATATACGTCCCATGCCGCCCATGGTAGCAATACGCGGTCAAACCGCTAGACTTGCCGCTACATCTCAGCCTCGCCCGGCCAACGCGGCTCACGTGGAATACTGAGACAGGTTCCTGAGGCGATTCCTATGAGTGCAGTTCCTGCGGACGAAAGTCCAAGCGCGACCTTCCGTGACCTTGCACTCTCGGAGCCCGTGCTGCGGGCATTGACCGATGTTGGCTACGAGTCGCCCTCCCCGATCCAGGCCGCAACCATCCCCGTATTGTTGTCCGGAGCCGATATGCTCGGGCAGGCCCAGACCGGCACCGGCAAGACGGCGGCCTTTGCGTTGCCGGCGTTGACGCGCATCGACCTCTCCCAACACGAGCCGCAGGTACTCGTGCTGGTGCCGACCCGCGAACTCGCCCTGCAGGTGGCCGAGGCGTTTTTGAAATACGCCGCGCATCTCACGGGGTTTCACGTGCTGCCGATCTACGGCGGTCAAAGCTACCAGCCGCAGCTCAACGCCTTGCGGCGCGGCGTGCACGTGGTCGTCGGAACTCCGGGACGCGTCATCGATCACATGAACCGCGGCACCTTGAAACTCTCGGGGCTGACGCTGTTGGTCCTGGACGAAGCCGACGAGATGCTGCGAATGGGCTTCGTCGATGCCGTCGAAAGCATTCTCGAACAGACGCCGCCGCGGCGGCAGGTGGCGCTGTTCTCCGCCACCATCCCCGCCCCGATCCGCCGCATCGCGTCGAAGCATTTGCGCACGCCCGTCGAAGTCACCATCAAGAGCAAAACCACCACCGCGACCGACATCCGTCAGCGCTATTGGATAGTCAGCGGCATGCACAAGCTGGACGCGCTGACCCGGATCCTGGAAGCGGAGACTTTCGACGGCATGCTGGTATTCACGCGCACCAAACAGGCCACCGTGGAACTGGCGGAAAAGCTCGAAGCGCGGGGCTTTGCCGCCGCTCCGCTCAACGGCGACATTCCCCAGCCCCAGCGCGAGCGCACCATTGCGCGGCTCAAGGCCGGGCAGATCGATATCGTGGTCGCCACCGATGTGGCCGCGCGCGGCTTGGACGTCGAGCGCATAGGGCACGTCGTGAACTATGATGTGCCCTACGACACCGAATCCTACGTGCATCGCGTCGGCCGCACGGGGAGGGCAGGACGCAAGGGCGAGGCGATATTGTTCATTGCCCCCCGCGAACGCAATATGCTGCGCGCCATCGAGCGCGCCACGCGCCAGGTCATCGAGCCGATGAACCTGCCCACCGTCGACGCGGTCAACGCGCTGCGAATCACGAAATTCAAATTGCGGGTAACCGAAACGGTTGCCGGCGGGGAAGCCAAGATTTTCCGGCCGGTGTTGGAGCAGTTGGAAGCGGAAACCGGCTTGCCGCTCCTCGACATCGCCGCCGCGTTGGCGAGTATGGCGCAGGGCACGACGCCGTTACTGCTGGCGGGCAAATCCGAGCCGCCGCGCGACCAGCGGCCGCTGCGCGCCGGGCGCCCTGAAGCCGCGCCGCAACTGCACCAACCCGCGGCACCCGAAAAATCGCGGCCGTTCGAGAGGGGCGCGGCGGCGCGCGCGGATTCGCTCGCGGCGGGAGGGGATTCGCCTGCGGCGCGCAAACCACGAGGGAAATCCGCCGCCGGTCAAATGGAAACTTACCGCATCGAAGTGGGGTCGCACCATGGCATCAAGCCCGGTAATATCGTCGGTGCGATCGCCAACGAGGCGGGAATCGAAGGCGTTCACATCGGCCGTGTGGATATTCGGGAAGACCATAGTTTCGTCGACCTGCCCGAAGGCATGCCGAAGCAGATATTCAAGGAACTGCAGAAGGTGCGTGTGGCGGGCCGAGAGCTCCGCATCAGCCGAGTCAGCGAGAAACCGCCCAAGCCGCCGCGTGATTCGACTGGGCGGCACCCCGGTGGGCGGCACCCCGCCGGCCGGCAGACCGCCGGCCCGCACCCCGGGGGCCGGCATACCGAGCGGAAAACGCTCAAGCGGAGCGCGAAGGACTGAGATTCGGGTTTGTTGACAACATCGAGGAGTGCATCATGGGCAAAGGTATGGATCGAAAGAAAGAAGCGAAGAAAAAACCGACCAAGACATTGGAAGAAAAGCGCGCTGCCAAGAAAGAAAAGCGAGCAGCCAGAGGCTGAACGAGCCCGCGCGGTTATCACGGGATATTCGGGGACGGTTACACGACCCTCGAACGGCGTCCGCCGCTCATGAAATCCCTGATATTGGCGGCGATCTCGTCGAGGCAACGTTGCCGGGCTTCTCGCGCCGCCCACGCTACGTGGGGAGTCAGGATCAGATTCGGGATCGTAGGATCGAGCAGCGGATAATCGGCCGGCGGCGGCTCTTGCGGCAGGACATCGATTCCCGCGCCGCCGAGCCGACCGGCCTTGAGCGCCGCTTTCAGGGCGTGGCCGTCCACCAAGGCACCTCGGGCCGTGTTGATCAGCAGCGCGTCGGGTTTCATGAGCTCGAGTTGCGGCGCCCCGATCAGACCACGGGTCGAGTCGTTGAGCGGGCAGTGCAGGGAAACGATGTCCGCGGCGGCCAGCAGCTGCTCCAGCTCCATGCGGTCAGGTCTCGGACTCTCGCCGCGCCGATTGGCGATGAGAACTCGCATGCCGAAGGTTTCCGCGACCCGCGCCGCGCCCCGGCCCAATTCGCCCCATCCGACCACGCCGAAGACGCGGCCGTCGAGCTCGCGGATCGGGTAGCGCATTTCAATGAGCGGCTCGTGTTTGCTCCAGGAGCCGTCGGTTGCCAGGCGCGCATAGTCGGCGAGGTGCTGGGTGAGACTCAAGATCAGTCCCCATACGTGCTGCACCACCGATGATGTGCAATAGCCGCGCACATTGCACACGGCCACCCCAAAGTCCCGCGCCGCGGCCAAATCGACATTGTCGGTGCCGGTCGCCGCGAGGGCGACCAATTTGAGGTTGGCGGCGCCGCGCAGTGATTCACGCGACAACTCGGTACCGTTCAACAACACGATTTCCGCGTCGCGAATGCGCTCGGCGGTCTTCGCATCGTCCGACTCGAACAGCACCAGATCCTCGACGGCCGCGCTCAAGGCGGACGCGTCGAGATCGCCGTTCGACACGGTGTCGTAATCCAGAAATACCGCTTTCACGAGGAGTCAGCCTTCATGATCTGTAGAATATGCGGCCACACATGAGATCTTCCGCCGTCAAAATTCTGATCGTAGCGAACGTGGCCATGTTCGTGCTGCAGAGCCTGTCGCAGGAAGTGCTGGAAGGGCTCTTCGCTCTGTGGCCTTTGCAGCGCATCGACCCCCGCTGGCATTTTCAGGTCTGGCAGATCGTTACGTATGCGTTTCTGCATGATACCCAACACATCGCGCATTTGGGGTTCAACATGCTGGGGTTGTGGGTGTTCGGTACCGGCATCGAGCAGTACGTGGGTCCGCGCCGACTGCTTGCGTGCTACTTCGCGTCCGTGGTCACCGCCGCGCTCACTCAGTTGTTCGTGCCCATGCTGTTCGGCGCGCCGCCGGCGCCCACGATCGGCGCTTCCGGCGGAGTCTTCGGCTTGATCCTGGCCTATGCCGTCATGTTTCCGAAGCGCAAGGTCGCCGTCTATTTTCTCATTCCGATGCCGGTATGGCTGTTCGCGACTCTGTACGCAGGGATCGAGCTCTACCTGGGGGTCACCGGAACAGCGGCCGGAGTCGCGCATTTTGCCCACTTGGGCGGCATGGTGGGCAGCGCCCTGGTGATCATGCAATGGCGGCGGCCTGCCGCGTACCGGTAAGCGGCGCCATTCCGCGTCGCCATTCCGTGCGCCGCCGGAAACCGCTAGGCTACGCACCCATGAAACGGCAGAGACTGACAAGGGCCGCCTACTTGGCGGCTTTCCTGTGCCTGGCCGCGCCGGCGCATGCGGACTGGGTGCGCCGGATCACCGACGGCATCATGGGTACGCGGATCACCGTGGAACTATGGGCGGACGACAAGGACAAGGGCGAGCAGGCGATCGACGCGGTACTCGATGAAATGCGGCATATCGATGAATCGATGAGCACGTACAAGCCCACCAGCGAAGTCTCCCAAGTCAACGCCAAGGCCGCGGACGGCCCCATGCGGATCAGCAAAGAATTGTTCGATTTACTGGTCACTGCCAAGGAGTATTCGGTCATCACCGAAGGCGCCTTCGACATTACCTACGCCAGCGTCGGCTATCTGTATGACTTCCGCAAGCACGTCCACCCGGACGAAACGCAAATCGGCAAGGTGTTGCCGGCGGTCGACTATCGACATGTGCTGCTGGACCCGAAGAATCAGACGGTACGGTTTTCGCAGAAGGGCGTGCGCATCGATCTGGGTGGCATCGCCAAAGGCTACTCGGTGGATCGAGGGATCGATGTATTGAAAGCGCGCGGCTTTACGCGGATGTTTGTCGGCGCCGGCGGCGACAGCCGCATCGTCGGGGATCGATTCGGCAAGCCCTGGATGGTGGGGATTCGTGATCCGCGCAAGGGCGAGGGGGAAGTGATCACCCGGATTCCGCTGGTCGACGCGGCGATTTCGACCTCGGGCGATTACGAGCGATTCTTCGAGGAGGACGGTGTGCGCTATCACCACATCATCGATCCGCGCACCGGCCACTCCGCGAGCAAGGTGCGCAGCGCCACGGTCATCGGACCGTATGCCACCCGCACCGACGGCTTGTCCAAGACCGCATTCGTGCTGGGGCCGGACAAGGCGATGGAAATCTACAATCGCATCGAGGACATCGATGCGATCATCGTCAAACTCGACGGTTCGGTGATTTATTCCATGGGGATAGAGCCTGCACGGAAAGTCGCACCCGCGAAGTAGGCGCGGCTAGTTGAATTTCACGCCGACGGCAAAACGCCGCGAACTATACGGTGTGCAATAGACCACTTGCGCTGCGGTTCGAAAGCTCACCAGCGAGTCGCTGACGATGACCCGCTTGCCCGCCGGCCAACGACGGTTCGTGATGAGGCGGGCTCCGTGCTCGCTGATGTTTTCGAAAACCACAATCTCACTGAGCGACGGCTCCTCGGCTGACTGGAGATTCGCTACGGTATTGGTGGACATGCGTGGTTCGGCTCGCCCGATTTGCATTACGTCACCCCCTGGAGATTGCCGCGGCCGCTTCGCCGAGAAACGGCCGCCCGATAGCGCTGTTGGCTCGCGCCGATGCTTCAGGATTTGCGCCGGTCAGAGCGTCGAGTACGCGATGAGCCCTGCGTTTGTGCCGATACAGCGCCGCGTCAGCCCGCCGCATCAGCTCCTGCAGCGTCACGGGCTTGTCGGGATCGAAATGCGCCACGCCTACGCTCAAGGACAGTGTATACGGACGCTCGGCGCCGGGGCGATCCGCCAAATTCCTTTGCAAGCGCTGGCTGATCGCTTCCACGCTGCGACCGGGTACCTCGGAGATCAACGCGACGAATTCATCGCCGCTCAATCGTGCAGTCACGTCGAATTTGCGAAAAGTCTCCTTGATACACGCCGCCGCGAGTGATATCGCTCGATCACCCTCGGCGTGACCAAAGTGGTCGTTGATCGATTTCAGCCCATCCAAATCTGCGAAGAACATCGCCATATGCTGGCCCGTGTCGCGCGCCCATCTAAGATGCCGAGTCGCAAGCGCAATAAAGCCACGGCGGTTGTGCAGGCCGGTCAGATCGTCCCGCAACGCCATTTGCAGCAGTGTGCGCTGCAATCCAAGTTGACCGTGAGTGTAGCGTATGGTTCGCGCAACAGAATCGGCCGCAACCAGGACACCGTTCAGGCCGTCGTCGGTCCCGCCGTCCAATCGCGGCTGGTTTCCGCCCGCGTCCGGCATGACCACAGCCTGTTCCGCAGCACCCTGAATGTCGGGCAGCAACACAATCGGCAAGTTCGGCATCTTGTCGCGCACTTGAATGACTATGCTCAACACGAAGTTTCGCGCCAATGTTGAATCCAGGAGCAGCACATCGGGGCTCTGGTCGGCGATCATGCGCAGTGTCCCTTGGAAGTTCTCCATATTCACGGGGAAGCCCTTGACGTCGATCAGGTGACAGTCGATCGTCTCATTAGTCCCCCCGCTCAAAAACCAGGAATTCTCGCGACTGTCCATCACGACGAGCGCCTTAATCATTTTTTTCAGTTTCATAGCCCCAATTTCGCCTCGCTTGCTGACCTACTGCTTGGGTAGCATAGACTGCGTAGCGAAGCGCACAATCGGGTGAATCATTGAGGGATCCGGTAGGAAAGACCGGAGTCCGCAGGCGAAATCGTTCGAATGACGGCGTGGAATCGAGCCCGATTACCGCGGGCCAGCCATCTGACCGCTCCGCCCAGGCATCTGACCGCGCCGGCCAGCCATTCGACGGCTCAAGCCAGCGATTTTACGGCTCCAGCAAGCCATTGCGGATCGCATACCGGACCAGCCCGGCGGTCTGATGGATGTCGAGTTTTTCCATCAGCTTGGTGCGGTGCGTGTCCGCCGTCTTGGCGCTGATACCCAGCAATGCCGCGATCTTTTTGGTCGAATGCCCTTCGCCCACCAGTTGCAAGACTTGCCGTTCACGCACGCTCAGGTGTGCGTTGGGCGCTTCGGTACTATTCAGATACGAATGCACCACCGCCCGGGAGATCTTGGGACTCAAATACACCTCGCCGCGATCCACATGCCGGATTGCCGCCACCAAATCAGTGCTCGCCTGCGTCTTGAGCACATAGCCGCGCGCGCCAATGCGCAATGCCTCAACCGCATAAGGCTCTTCCATATGGCGAGTGAGAATAATGGCGCGTGTTTGCGGACTCACCCGTGCCGCTTCGCGCAACACAGCCAATCCGTCGAGACCCGGCATATCAAGATCCAGCACCGCAATTTCCGGGTGCAGTTCCTGAATCAGCCGAATCGCCTCGAGTCCGTCACAGGCTTCGCCCAATACTTCGATGTGCTCCTTTTCGAGCACGAGCCTCAAACCCTGCCGGACAATGTGATGATCGTCCGCGAGAATCACACGAATCGGCATCTCATTTCTCCTCCGGAATGGATATCACCAATTCCGCCCCGTGGCCCTTGGTCGAGTGGATCTGCAGGTGCCCGCCGACGACACTCAGGCGCTCGCGAATGCCGATCAGGCCGAAGCCTTGTTCGCCTTGGCGATGAGCGATCGACGCGGGGTCAAAGCCCCTGCCATTGTCGCGTATGGAACAGCTGATCGAACCGGCGGTTCGCTGAAATCGAATCCACACCGTAGTAGCCTGGGCGTGCTTGACCACGTTGTGCAGCGCTTCCTTGGCGACGTGGTACAAGGTTGTCTCCACGCGCTTTGGCAAGCGTTGTTCCGGCGCCGCCTCGATGCTTATCTGCAGCTGCGAACGCTGGGCGAGCCCCTCGAACAGGAAGCGCAGGGCCGGAACCAACCCCAGGTCGTTCAACAATGCCGGCATGAGCTCGTGCGACAGACGGCGCAACTGCAATTCGATTTGATCGAGCAATTGCGTCACCTTGAGAACATGCGGCTGAGCCGCAGGCACGTCGTCGGCCAGGCTTTGCAGCGCGATGTACACCGCGACCAGCAACTGGCCGGCCTCATCGTGAAGCGCGTTGGCGATTCGCTTGGCTTCCTGTTCCAGCACCTCATTGAAGTGGCGCAGTGCCGTATTGGCCTCGCGAAATCCGCCATAGGTCATTTCATACGGCGAGATGCACTCGGCAAAGAATTGCGCGGCACCGGTCAAGATGCGATCGCGCTCGTCGTTCGCGAGCGTCTGCGTCAGCAGCGTCCGCAGACAGGCGTGGTGAATGTCCGCAATCGCGACCAGCCCTAAGCCTGCCTCCAATGCCCGGCGCCCGATTTGATAGGCCTGCTGCAGCGCGGATTCCCCCGCGCCGCCCAGGTAATCGTGCAGCGACATGGGATAGGCGGCAGCGGCCCCGGTCACAACTGGGAACCTCTAAATCGTGCAACCAAGACCAAGGCGTCATCCGTGCCCTTGCAGGCACTGGCGAGAATTCCGTCCGCCATCGAATCGACATGAGCGTCCATGGCGAGTAGCGGCAGGTGCTCGGCGGTCACACCGTCCGTGACCAGCGTCAAGATATCGCCCGATCGGACGCGCAGTTTCTCGGCTCGAAGATTGGGTAAGTGACTGCCGACCACGCCGTTGCGCAGCAATAATTTGTCGGAGGTCAGCCCTGGATCCCGGTGCAGTAATGCGCCCTCGACATTGCCGACGCCGATCCATGTGAGCATGGCGTCCTCAGTATTGAATGCCGCAAGACTCATCGCCACCCCGCGAGTTCCGCGCAACGACTCGTGGCAATGACGCAGCATCTCGATGAGCGGATCGTCAACATGCCGTTCCAACGTCGCGATCGCGATTGCGGAGGCGGCGGCTGCCTCTGGCCCGTGACCCAAACCATCTATCACGGCGAACATCATTCCATTCGAAACGGAACCGGCCCAGCATCGATCGCCCGATTCCGTTTCTCCGGGCATCGTGGCGGCGGCGATGCTCCATTCGAGATCCACCGCTATCATTTGAGCCACTTCCTGATGGTGACCACTGTTCCCTGCCGCAGTTCCGATTCGATGACGAACTCGTCCATCAATCGCCTGACGCCGGGCAGTCCTAAACCCAATCCGCCGGAAGTCGAATAGCCATCGCGCAACACGTCGTCGATGCTGCGAATACCCGGCCCTTTGTCGCGAGCACTGATCACAAGCCCCTTTCTCTGAGTGGTCTCCACGCCTTGCATCATCACTTCGCCCTGCCCCGCATACAAGACGATATTTCGGGCCAGCTCGGAAATTGCCGTGGCGATCAACGTAGCGTCCGTCGCAGTGAACCCGATGGCGGCGGCCAATGACCTTCCCTGCTGCCGTGCCGACACGATATCCGCGTCCGAGCGGATGGCTACCAGAATATCGTGTAGCACAGGCATTGGCTTTTAAGTTTTGCCGGTCGCCCGTTGTTGCAGGTGCGCGAGACCTTCCTCCAAATCGAGCGCGGTGGCCACGCCTTCCATGGTCAGGCCAAGCTGCACCATGGCAAAAGCGACTTCGGGCTGGATGCCCACGATGACCGTATCCGCGCCGCGCAAACGTATCATGTTGGTGATGTCGCGAATCGTGCGCGTCGCGAAAGAATCCATCACATCGAGCGCCGTGACATCGACAATCACGCCCTGCGAACGGAACTGAATCACTTTGTCGATCAGCGCCCGGCGCAAGTGCAGCAGATCCGCATCCGAGAGCGCAGCCTGAATGGTGGCTATGAGAAACCGCCCTTGCTTGAGGATAGGGACTTCCATGGTCCGGTCTATGACGAGGTGATATCCGCAACCGGAATCACCTTGTAGCCGAGCAGTCTCTCGGCTTGTTCAATGCCACCCTGCAAGTCGCCGACGGTATTCATCTTGCCGAGGTCGACACCGATGGTGACGATGGTCTGCGCAATTTCAGGCGATAGGCCGGTCACGATCACGGTGGCACCCAGCAACCGCGATGCCTCCACGGTCTGCACCAAGTGATTGGCGACGGTGGCATCCATTGCCGCCACGCCGGTGATGTCGATCACCACTACCTTGGCGCGGTTCGTGCGGATGCCGCGCAGCAGCTGCTCCGTCAACTGGCGCGCTCGCTGCGCATCGATGACGCCGATGATGGGCAGAATCAGCAGCCGCTCGCGGACCTGCAACACCGGCGTGGAAAGTTCGCGGATGGCCTCTTGCTGCTGGCGAATGACGCGTTCGCGCTCCTGCACGAAGCCGACGGCCACGGTATTGGCAATGCGATTGGCCGCCGGTTCATAGGCGTCCAGGATGCGATTGAGCATCGTAAAATCGCCTTGATACTTGGCGAACAGGGACCTCGCCAGTACGTCGCGCAGCAACAGCACGATTCCCACCACTTCGTGGGTTTCCACTCCCCGAGGGATGATGCGCTCGGACAAGTTGCGCGCATACGATTGCAAGGCTTCGAATGTTCCGGTCGCGAGCGCCTCGACATAGTTGTCGTACACGGATGTCGCTTCGGCGAATAGCTCCTCCTTGGTCATCGCCGTCAGCAATTGTGCTTCGGTGATGCGGTTGGCCCATTCTTCGCGCAACTGGGTGCGATTTTGCCGCAGGTGCGCCACGAGTTCCTGCAGCAACTCGGTAGATTGCGCAGCGGTTCGTTGCATTTGGTTGGCAGTTCGTTTGCTCGACGACATGGGGATCACTCCTGGGCCGCTGGTCTGGTCTTATGGAGAGCCTTCGGCTCCCGCGGGTATTCGGACTAATGTACAGGGAAAGAGCCGATTGCCTCATCGGGAAAACACCTGATCGCGCTCGTGCCCGTGGCACGCATTCGAGCCTTCTACCGCAGTCCGCGCCAGGCCGCTTCGAGCAACTCCCCGCCAGGGTCCTGGCTCTGCTCCCAGTACATGATGCCGCCCAGGTGCCGAGCCTTGACATAGACGGTCTTGGCGGTTATCGACTGCGGATCGTCGTAGCTGATGAAGCTGCGCGTGCGCGCATTCCACAGCCACGGGGCCTGCGCCTCCGCGTCCCAGTGCCGTGCGTAGCCGTTGTGATCGATGTAGTTGGCTTTCAGGTCCGGCCAGGGATGCTCGCCCTGGTAGTGACCATAATGCTGGTACAGGCCGTCGTGAGACGCCCGTACATCGGCGAACTCACGGCCATAGAATGCGGCGCCGAGCAGCAGCTTGCCGGGCGGCACGCCGGCGGCGAGGAACTGCCGCACGGCGCGATCGGCGGTGCGCCCCGATATGGGCGTGAGCCTGGAGGCATGAAGCCCGGTGTGGTGACCGGTGAGCGGGGTCTGGCTGTTGACGAAATCGTAGGTCATCAGATTGAACCAGTCGAGGCTGGATGACACCGCGGCGATGTCGATACCGCTGACGAAGGGGCCGTCGGCGGCGGCGATGCTGAGGGTGTAGTGATTGACTGCGGTACGGCCGCGGGCGGCGCCGGCCTGGTCGAGACTCGCGCGGATCGCCTTCAGCAACAGAGTGAAATTGGCGCGATCCTGCGAACTTGCCTGTATTCCGGATTCGCCGTGCTGCGGATATTCCCAGTCCACGTCGAGGCCGTCCGCGTCGCGCGCGGCGACCAATTGCGCGGCGCTGTCGGCAAACGCCCGCCGGCCCGCCTCGCTGCTCGCCGCCTCGGAAAATCCCCCGGCGCCCCAGCCGCCCACCGAAATCGCCACCTTGAGTGCGGCATGCGCCGCCTTGATCGCGGTGAGCTGGTGCAGGCGTTCTTGGCCGGCCGCATCGACGACCACCCGGCCGTCGGCCACGGCGGCGAAGGCGAAGATCAGCGTGTCGATCTTGCCCGCGTCCTTGTCCGCTGTACCATCCCAGCCGGTCGCGTACCCCACGATGCGACCCGGCGGCGTCGGCGCCGCGCCGCTGACGCCTCCCCACAGGGTGAGCTGGCAAGCGGCGAGCAGCAGGGCTGTGGCGTGGTGGTTGATCAGAGGTCTTGCGACGGGAAATTGCACCGGCCGGGCTCCTGCGGAATGGTTTCATTTTCGCAGTTGCCGGGCTGCCTGCCAATTGCGCGCTCAAGGTCTGCCGCCGCCGGCGCGGTTATCGCCGCCGGCGCGGTTATACTGTGGCCGGACCAATCGTTCGGCATGACACAGGGTCAATAACATTCAGGCGCAACTGCTGTGGGGACTGCTCTTCGGCTCCATCGGATTGGGGTATTTCATTTACGGCAAGAAGCAAAAGGCGGCGGTTCCGCTCGTTTGCGGACTGGCGCTGATCGTGTTCCCTTACTTCGTGTCCAACGTGGTGCTGCTCGTCGGCATCGGGGTCTTGCTGACCGCGATTCCCTATTTCCTCCGATTGTGACGAATTCTCATGAAAACCGTGGCGGTCTTCGTCGATGTGCAGAATATCTACTACACGACCCGCCAGTGTTTTTCGCGCGGTTTCGACTACAACAGCTTCTGGGCCGAAGTCACCCGCGACCGGAAAGTCGTGAAGGCGATCGCGTTCGCCATCGACCGAGGCGACGAGAAGCAAAGGCAATTTCAAAACATCCTGCGCGCCATAGGTTTCGAGGTGAAGCTGCGGCCGTTCATTCAAAGGAGCGATGGATCCGCAAAAGGGGATTGGGACGTAGGCATCACCTTGGATGTGCTCGAGTACGCACCGCTGGCGGACGTCGTGGTGCTGGCCTCGGGTGACGGCGATTTCGATCTGCTGGTGCGGAAAGTCCGCGACAAGCACCACCTGACGGTCGAGGTCTACGGCGTCGCCGAGCTCTCCGCCGCATCGCTGATTCGCGCCGCCGATAAGTTCGTACCCATCAAGGATCACCTGCTTTTGACAAGAAAACCCCTGGCCGAGCGGAATAAAATGGACCTACCGTGAGTCTTCGCATTTATGGATGACAAACGCGCCCGGTTCGACGCGCAAGTCATGCCGCATCTGGACGCCGCGTACCGCTTTGCCCGATGGCTGTCGCGGTCGCCTAGCGACGCGGACGACGTCGTGCAGGAGGCGATTCTGCGCGCCTTTCGCGGGTTCGACACCCTGCGCGGCTCGGATGTGAAGGCGTGGCTCATGGCGATCGTGAGAAATTGCCACTCGACGGCGCTCAAACAGCAGCAGCGCCGCGCCTTCGTGCCGCTGCCGGAGGAGGACGATGCACGGGACGGCTACGCCATGACCGCCACCTCACCCGATCCCGAGAGCGCGGCGATGCGCCGGGACGAGCATCGCACTCTCAATCGCTTGATGGCGGCATTGCCGGAGGAGCATCGTACAGTGTTGGTACTGCGGGAAATAGAGGAAATGGACTATCGCCAGATAGCGCTGGTCACGAACGTGCCGATCGGCACGGTGATGTCGAGGCTGGCGCGGTCGCGGGCCGCCCTGAAGGAGCGATGGCAGCGGGAAGCCGAGGGAGGGCCGCGTGCGGTGCGCTGAATCTCTGCGGGTACAGGCGTATTTCGACGCCGAGATCGACGCGATTTCGGCCGCGGATATCGAGCGCCACATCGAACATTGCGCCGAATGCCGCGCCTTGCTGCAAGATCTCGAACAGGTTCGCACCGCGCTGCGCCGAGACTTGGGCGCAGTGCGCGCACCGCCGGCACTTCGCGCCAGGGTCCTGGCCGCGCTGGATGAGGAAGGCGCGGATGCGCTCCCGGACGTGCCCCTGGGCGCGTTCCCAGAGGCGCTCCCGAGGAACACACCGTGGCAGAACACGCCGCGGCGGGAGCGGACCTCTGCGACCCGGCGCTTGCGGCCGTTTTGGGCGGGCGCGCTGGGCGGCGCCGGCGGCACGGCGCTTGCGGCGTCCATCGCATTGTTTCTACTGGCACCGCGGCTCGCCAGCCCCTTGCTCGATGAGCTGGTGAGCGCCCACGTGCGTTCGCTCATGCCCACCCATCTCATCGACGTGGTATCCACCGACAAGCACACGGTGAAACCGTGGTTCGCGGGTCATGCCGACGTGTCGCCGGCGGTCGCCGATTTCGAACAGCAGGGATACAAGCTCATCGGCGGCCGCGCGGATTACTTCGAGCACCAGCGCGCCGCGGCCGTCGTTTACCAACACGGTGCCCATGTCATCAACGTATTCAGCTGGACCGGGCCCCCAAGCGGCCTTCCGAAGGACACAACCCGCAGCGGCTATCACTTGACCTTCTGGAAGACGGGAGACCTCGTGTATTGCGCCGTCTCGGATACGGGGTGGGACGAACTGCTGACGCTCAAGGGGTTGCTGCGCGATTTGGGCGCCCGCGACAATCGAGATTAGGCGCGAAGATCGGGCGCCGCGAAGATCGGGCGCCGCGAAGATCGGGCGCCGCGAAGATCGGGCGCCGCGAAGATCGGGCGCCGCGAAGATCGGGCGACAACTAACGGCCGCTGGCGGGCGCGAGATCGGCGGGACGGCGACGACCAGTCGGTCAGTCCCGAAAATTATTGAATTGCAGAGGAACTCCGACGTCCGCCTTGCGCAGGAACGCGATGGCTTCCTGCAAGTCATCGCGCTTTTTGCCGATGACGCGTACCTTCTCGCCCTGAATCTGCGCCTGCACTTTGAGCTTCGAGTCCTTGAGAAGCCGCGACACCTTCCTGCCCGCCTCGGCGTCGATCCCATGTTTCAGTATCGCGAGCTGTTTGGCTCTCGCGAGATTGATCTCGGGGTCCTTCACCTCGAGGCAGGCGACATCGATGCCGCGCTTGGCGATCTTGAGCTTCAATATGTCCAGCATTTGCTTGAGCTGAAAATCCGCCGGCGCGATCAGGGTCACCGTCGTCTCCTCGAGCTCGAACCGGGCATCCGTACCCTTGAAATCGAAGCGCTGCCCGAGCTCACGGATCGCCTGGTCGACCGCGTTCGTCAATTCATGAGTATCGATTTCGGAGACGACGTCGAACGAGGGCATCTCAGGACTCCGCGAGCAATCGGTCCAGAGTGGCTTTCACTTCGTCCGCGAATTGCCTGTAGTGATCGCCCGTGGCAGGGCCGGAAAAGCCCGTGTGGATCTTGCGCACGTTGCCCTGGCGATCGAGGAAAATCGTGGTCGGAAAAGCATAGACCCGCTCCAGCATCGGCAATTTTTTCGCGGCCTCGTCTTTGTCGGAGATGCCCGCGATCAAGGTGGTGTATTCGATGCCATAATGATGCCGGAATCGCTGAGCGGCCTCGGCGGCGCGCGGAAAATCGCCAAAGTGCTCGAACATCAGGGAGACGATTTCCACGCCCCTGCCGCGGTAATCCCGATACAAGGGCTCGAGGAATGCCGCCTCGTCATGACAATTGGGGCACCAGCTGCCGGCCAGCGCCACGATCATGACCTTGCCCTGGAACGCCGGATCCTTCGATGACACCGTATGCCCGTCAAGATCGGGGAAGGCAAAATCGAAATGCTTGGCGCCGGCGCGCATCGCCGTGAGCGCGTACGCATCCGGCAGCGCCGCGTTGGCGTCGCGCTTGCCGGTCCAGCGCTCGTGATACGCCGTTCCCACCCAAAAATCGCCGGCGAGCGCCCCGTCGGCGGTCAATTGGGCCCGGTACAGGAATGCATGGGCGCCGTCGAAGGTGGACAGGTATAGCGTGTTCCCCTTCACCTGGCCGGCCAGGAAGCGATGATCGCCGGTTTCCGCCAGGAACGTGCCGGTCACTCTGTCGGCAGTCTGCGTGAATTCTCCGACCGCTGCCTCCGGCTTGCCCTCATCGTCGGTAAATGTCACCGCCCAGCGGCCCGACACATCCGCGGCGCCGCTCATGGGCTGAGCAAAAAAGCGGTATTTCTGACCTCGCTCTGCGTGCACCGCGATGTGTTGCTGCTTGCCGCCCGCCTTGCTCAGCACGACTTCGCCCTGCAATTCATTGCCCATCGCATCGGCGGTGAGGCGATTCTCGTAACCCGGCATGCGCATGTCCAGATGCGCGCCGGTGACGGTGACTTCATTCAGGCGGACGCGCTCCTTGCCGTTCACCAGGTAACCCACGGTCGCCGTACCCTCACGCTCGAGATCGAGTTCAAATGGCAGCTCTCCCGCCGGCAGCGTGAGCACGGCGCGGTAAGTGCCCATGGCGAGGCTGGCGCCGGATTCGCCGCGGTGGCAGGCGGCCACGCCCAGGACGCAGAGAATCCCGGCAGCAAATCTCAAACCTGCAGCAAATCTCAAGCCTGCAGCAAATCTCAAGCCTGCAGCAAATCTCAAGCCTGCAGCAAATCTCAAGCCTGCAGCAAATCTCAAGCCTGCAGCAAATCTCAAGCCCGCCGCAATTCTCACAACGGGAACATGCATCGATTGGTTCATAAGCTAACGATACCCGCGTGCCTGCAAAGTGAATAGCTTCGCATAGGGGCCGTCGGCGGCCATGAGCGACTCATGGCTGCCGCGCTCGACGATGCGGCCTTCCTCGAGCACCAGTATTTGGTCCGCCATGCGAACCGTCGAGAATCGATGCGAAATGACGATGGCGATACGGTTGCGCGTCAGCTCGCGGAAGTGCTCGAAAACCTCCGCTTCGGCGCCGGCATCGATGGCGGCGGTCGGCTCGTCGAGCACCAAGATGTCCGCCTCATTGCGCATGAAGGCGCGTGCCAGGGCGATTTTCTGCCATTGGCCGCCCGAAAGCTCGCGGCCGTCCTTGAACCACTTGCCGAGTTGGGTGTGGTAGCCCGCCGGCAGAGTTTCCACGAACTCGGCGGCCAAGCCCTGCACCGCGGCCGCGCGCCAGCGCGCCTCGTTGTCGAAGGCGCGCACGTCGCCGGCACCGATATTCTCGCCGACCAGCATCTGGTAGCGGGCAAAGTCCTGGAAAATGACTCCGATGCGCTGGCGCAGCGAGGATTCTTCCCACTCCCTAAGGTCGAGCCCGTCCAAGAGGATCCGCCCCTTCGTTGGTTGATAGAGGCGGGTCAGCAACTTGATCAGGGTGGTTTTGCCCGAGCCGTTTTGCCCGACCAGGGCCAGACTCTCGCCCGGCCGAACGTGCAGGTCGATGCCCGACAAGGCAGGGGCGTTGGCGCCGGGATAGACGAACTCGACGCCCTCGAAGCGGATGCCGTCGCCCGGACTTGGGCCGCGTTTCGTAGCCCCACGGCTGCTGCCGATGGGCTGCTCCAGGTATTCGAAAAGATTCGAAAGATACAGGTTGTCCTCGTACAGCCCGCTGACCGCCGACAGAGCGGCGCTCACCGCCGACTGTCCCTGACGAAACAACATCAGGTACATGGTCATTTGACCCACGGTCATGGCGCCAAGCACCGTTTCCGCGGCGATCCACGCGTAACCGCCGTAGAGCGCGGCCGTGCCCACGAGCCCGAGGACAAAGCCCCAAGCATCGCGGCGCAAAGTCAGATCACGGTCTTCGCTGTACAAACGGGTGAATATGTCGCGGTAGCGATCCAGCAGCCGCGGCCCAAGTTCGAATAGCTTGACCTCCTTGGCGCTGTCCTCCCGCGCCAGCACCGATTCCAGATAGATTTGCATGCGTGCTTCCGGGGCGCGCCAGCGGAACAGGCGAAACGCTTCGCCCGAGAATTTCGCCTCCGCCAGGAACGCAGGCAGTCCGGCCAGGACCAGGAGCGCGACCGCCCAGGGAGAGAAGCGAATGAGCAGGCCGCCGAAAGACACCAGCGAGACTGCATTTTGCAGGAGCCCGAAGGTGCGCATCACCAGGCTCAGGGGACGACTGGAGGCTTCGCGCCGCGCGCGCGTCAACTTGTCGTAGAACTCGGAATCCTCGAATTGGGTCAAATCCAGCGTCAGCGCCTTTTCCAAAATCATAACGTTGACGCGCTGGCCCAGTTGCGCGCGCAACAACGATTGCGCCAGGGTGATGCCGCGCTGTGCCATGGATGCGGCGGCGACCAGCAATGCCTCGAGCGAGACATACTTCACCACCTCGGCGAGCAGAGTCGTGCCCGTGTGCCGATGCAAATCGGCCGCATGGATCACCGCATCGACGATCTGTGCGCCGACATAGGCGATCCCCGCCGGCAGCACGCCGGCCACCAGGGTCAGCAGCGCGAGAGTGACGCTGAGCGCCTTGTTGGTGGTCCACACGAGTTTGAGCGCGCGGCTGGTGTAGGCAAACACGCCGAACAAACTGCGCTGCAAGCCGATTTGGTCGGCCGCCAACGGCGCCGCACTCGCGTGCGGCGAGACCGGAATATGGGGTGAAGGTCGCGCGGCCAATCAGGTCACCAAGCGCAAGGCGGCAGTCCGTACAGATGGGCGCCCATCGCCGAGCCACCTTTCTTCGCTGCCCGCTGCTTCGTTCATGTGGTCTCCCTCGATGAAAGGAATGATAGGGGGAAAGGAATGAAGGCGGGTGCCGGTGCGCGCCTCGGCCTGCGGTCTATAATGTGCATATTCTCTATCGTCAGGTATGGCGGAGTAGTCGTGAAATTCAAGTCCTTGCTCGATCGTTGGAAGAAAGAACCGGCGCCGGTGCGAACCGCGAAGCAGTACGCCGTACGCCTGAGCCTCGACGATGCCTCGCGCCTGCATGCCTTGGGCGAATTGTTTCCGGGCCAGCCCATCGAAAGCATCATCACCGACCTGCTCAGCGCCGGCCTCGACGAAATCGCCGCCGCCATCCCCTATGAGCGAGGTCCGAAAGTCATTTCCCGCGACGATCATGGCGATCCGGTGTACGAAGACATCGGTCTCACACCGCGATTCGTCGATCTGACCCGTAAATTCAAGAAGCGCCTCGAGGCCGACGCGCAGAAATAGCGAGGGCGGCCCGCTCCAGGCGAGGGCAGCCCACCGCGGGCGAGAGCACCCCGCCCGGCGCCCCATCGGTGGTTGGCGCCCGCATGCGGGTGTGCGGCACCGGCACGCGGCCACGATACGCGGCCCGGCTTGACGCTGCTCGCCGAGGAAGGCGATACTGCTCCCCATGTGGACCTCGAGCATCCTTCACATTGCTGGGTGGTGGCGCACTCCCTCCTGAGGAGTGGGCCCTGGTCGGTTTTTTTTATTTAGTTCGTCGGTATCCAGAACCCATCTCCGCCTGAAATCGGAGATGGGTTTTTTGTTGTCCGTGAGATTTGCGAGTCGCAACCGAAATGAAGCCGCCTTTTGACATCGCCGCCGATCTCGATACGCCGGTGTCGGCCTATCTGAAGCTGAAGCCGTTTCGGCCGAGATTCCTGCTGGAAAGCGTCGAAGGCGGAGAGCGGCTGGCGCGCTATTCCTTCATTGGGTTCGGCGATTGTCTGGAGGTCAAACTGGACGCCGCGGGCTTGGAGGTAGGCGGAGCGCATTTCCCTCGGCCTCAGTCCAAGCTCGAGTTATTGAATGCCCTGCGCGGCGCGCTCAAGCTCTGCCCTCGGCCGCTGCCGGAAGTGCCGGGAGTGCCGTTGCTGGGCGGTCTGGTCGGCTATACCGCGTACGATGCGGTCCGCTACTTCGAGCGCGTACCGGGCCGCAGTCTCGATGACACCAAAACGCCCCATGCGCACTATGTCGCGCCGCGTTCCTTGTTGGTATTCGATCACCTGACGCGCACCGTCGCGCTGTTGCATGATGGCAGCGAGGCCGAGCGGCAGAGCCTGCGACGGGAGGTGATGCGGGCGCTGCGGGGCGCCGTGCCGGCAATGCTCGCCCCGGGGGTCTTTTCACCGGCAACTCCGTCGCTGACCGAAGAAGATCACGCCGTGCGCGTGCGGCGCGCGCAGGAATACATCGCTTGCGGCGACGTTTACCAACTGGTGCTTGCGTCGCGCTTCGAGGGCCGCCATGCGCTCGAGCCCTTCGAGGTGTACCGCGCGCTGCGGCTGCTCAATCCCTCGCCCTACATGTATTTTTGCGAGCTGGGAAGCATCACCGTGGTGGGCTCTTCCCCCGAAGCGCTGGTGAAGTGCCATGCCGGGTACGCTCAATTGCGTCCCATTGCAGGCTCCCGCCCGCGCGGCGCCGATCCTGCCCGCGACGCCGAGCTGGAAGCGGAACTCAAGGCGGATCCCAAGGAAAACGCCGAGCATGTGATGCTGGTGGATTTGGCGCGCAATGATTTGGGCCGGGTCGCGATCGCAGGCTCGGTGAGGGTCGAGCCCTACCGCGTGATCGAGCGCTACAGCCACGTCATGCACATCGTCAGCGGCGTCAACGGCCGACTGGCGCCGGGACAGGATGCCTTCGACCTGTTTGCCGCGACCTTTCCCGCCGGTACCTTGGTGGGCGCACCGAAGGTACGTGCGATGGAAATCATCGACGAACTCGAACCCGTGGGTCGACAGCTGTACGGCGGGACGGTCGGCTACTTTGGCCGGCTCGGCGACATGGATCAGGCGATCACCATCCGCACTCTGGTGTTTCGCGGCGACTCGTACAGTTACCAGGCGGGGGGCGGTATCGTCGCCGACAGTTCCCCCACGGCGGAATACGAGGAGTTGATGGCCAAGAGCGCCGTGCTGCGTCATGCGCTCGAGCTGGCGGCGGAAGGTTTCTAAGATGCGGCCCAGGATATTGTTGATCGATAACTACGATTCCTTCACCTACAACCTGGTGCAGGCCTTCCTGGTGCTGGGAGCGGAGGTCGACGTGCGCCGCAATGACGCAATCACCGTCGATGAGGCATTGGCGCAGGGGCCCACCCACCTGGTCATCTCGCCGGGCCCCGGCACCCCGCAGGACGCCGGTGTCTCGATGCGCATGATTCGGTCCTTCACCGGACGCATACCGATTTTCGGCGTTTGCCTGGGGCATCAATCCTTGGTGGAGGTCTTCGGCGGCAAGGTGGTGCGCGCAGGGCGGCTGATGCACGGCAAAGTGTCGCCCATCCAACACGATGGCAAGGGTCTGTACGCCGGGATACCGCAGGATTTTGCGGCGGGCCGCTATCACTCGCTGATCGCGGCGCCGGACAGCATCCCCTCCGTGCTCGAAGTCACGTCGAGGACCGCGGAAGGTGAAATCATGGGAGTGAGGCACCGGTCGCTGCCGATCGAAGGAGTGCAATTTCATCCGGAAAGCGTGCTCACGCCGGACGGCCCCATTCTCATGGGCAATTTCCTGAAGACTGGAAACCCGTGACCAGGACTGGAAAGCCGTGACCAGCCAACGCCACACGCTCGACACGCTGGCGCAGCGCCGCGACCTCACCGAAGGGGAGGCCGCCTCGCTCCTCACCCTGCTGACGACGCCCGATCTCGATCCCGCGATGGCCGGGGCCCTGCTGGCCGCGTTGCGCACCAAAGGGGTCACGGCCGCGGAGGTGCGCGGTTTCGCCGTCGCCATGCGTTCGCTGGCGCGCAAACCCAAGCTCCCGTGGGCGCTCGACGCCATCGACATCGTCGGCACCGGCGGCGATTCCTCCGGCAGTCTGAATTTATCGACGGGAGCGGCGTTGCTGGCGGCCGCCAGCGGGCTGCCCGTGGTCAAGCACGGCAATCGCGCCATCTCCAGCCGCAGCGGCAGCGCGGATTTGATCGAAGCGCTGGGGTTTACCCTGCCCTTGGACGAAACTCAGGCGGCGCAGTGCTTTGCCGCTACCGGCTTCACGTTCTTGTTCGCACCTTATTTTCATCCGGCGATGAAGGCCCTGGCGCCGATCCGCGCCGCCCTCGGCATCCGCACGGTATTCAATTTGATGGGGCCCTTAACCAATCCTGCGGCGCCGCGCTTTCGCTTGATCGGCGCCTATGACGCGCCCTGCGCGGAGTTGATCGCCGGCACGCTCCAGGGAATGGATATCGAGCGCGCCTGGGTCGTGCACGGTGCGGCCGGCTGGGACGAAGCAACTCCCATCGGCCCGTTCCTGGCGTTCGACGTCACGCGCGATGCGGTGCGCCGCCACGAAATCGATCCACGGGAATTCGGGCTCGCCCCGTGCAAGTCGAGCGACTTGGCGGGTGGCGACGCCGCTTCGAACCTTGCCGCAGTGCTCGCGGTATTCGAGGGCCGCGATCGCGGCGCGCATTTCGCGGCGTTGGCGCTGCAGTGTGGTCTCGCGCTATTCATCGCCGGCCGGGCGGCGACGATTCAGACGGGCATCGACATGGCGCGAGCGACCGTTGAGAGCGGCCGGGCGCGCGAGTGGCTGGAACGATTGAGGCAGTACGCGGCGGCGCGTGCGCAAGAATCCCCATGAGCGGCTTCCTCGACGACATGGCTGCTTCGAGCGCGGCGCGCGTAGCCGAGGCGATCCGGCACGAGTCCGTCGATGAATTGGAACGGCGCGCGCGGCAGGCGCCGCCTTGCGCGCCGCTGCGCCTGTCGCCGCTCGGATTTGACGTGATTGCGGAACTCAAGCTGCGCTCCCCGGCCGCCGGAGTCCTGGGACATCGAGACCAGGATTGGCTGGGAAGGGTGGTGGCCTATGCGCGCGGCGGCGCCGCGGCCGTGTCGGTTCTGACCGAGCCTTCGCGCTTCGACGGCTCGCTCGAACATTTGCTCAAGGCCGCTGCCGCGCTGGCCCCCTTGAGCGTGCCGGCGATGCGCAAGGATTTTCTGGTCGATCGCTACCAGGTACTGGAGGCTCGCGCGGCGGGCGCGGGCGGCGTCTTGGTCATCCTGCGAATGTTGCCGCAGCCGCGCATCGCGGAGCTGCTCGATGCCGCGGCCGAGCTCGGCATGTTCGTGCTGCTGGAAGCGTTCGATCGTCTTGATCTGGACGCGGCGCGCCATCTTTTGGCCGCGCGCGCGGGCCGTGAGGAGTTCATCTTGATCGGAATCAACAGCCGTGATTTACAGACCCTCAAAGTGGTGCAGACACGATTCGCGGAGCTCGCGCCGCTGCTGCCGATCGGTTGGCCGGCGGTTGCCGAGAGCGGCGTCGCCTCGGGCAAAGATGCGCGGCGCATGCGGCGGCTGGGCTATGGCTTGGCGTTGATCGGCACCGCGTTGATGGCTCGCGACGACCCGTCGCAGCTGCTGCGGGAAATTTTCGACGCGACCCGGACAGTGCAGGCTTAAATGGCTACACTCGGCGCCATGTGGATAAAAATTTGCGGCATCACCGGTGCGGACGCGGTCGCTGCGGCCGCGGAGGCCAATGTCGACGCGATCGGTTTTGTGTTCGCGCCCAGTCCGCGTCAGGTGACGCCGGGTCAGGCGGCGCAATTGGCCGCGCTCGCGCCGCCGGGGATTTTGCGTATCGCGGTTGCGCAGCACCCGCTGCAAATGAAGGTCGACGAAATCTGTCGAATACTCAAGCCGGATTACTTTCAAACGGACGTCGAGGATCTGCGCGAGTTGAAGATTCCGGCGCATATCAAGGTGCTTCCCGTCGTGCGGTTCGGCCGCAAGACGCCGAGCCCGCTGCCGGCGCGCATGTTGTTCGAAGGCCCTTCGAGCGGCATCGGCGAGCTGGCCGACTGGGGGCGGGCGGCGGAGCTGGCGCGACAAACCGAGGTGATCCTCGCCGGCGGCCTGTCGGCACAGAATGTGGTCGAAGCCATCCACGCGGTGCGCCCCTTCGGGGTGGATGTGAGCAGCGGCGTCGAGGATGTTCCGGGCGTCAAGGACCCGGCAAAAATTCACGAATTCGTCCGCGCCGTTCGAGCCGCGGCGGCGAACCTGGAGAACGATCAATGAATTCACTGCTGCGCAGCGCGGCGGTAACCACCGCCCTTCCCGACGCCCGCGGCCGCTACGGCGCATTCGGCGGCCGCTATGTCCCCGAGACCCTGGTGCCCGCGCTCGATCGGCTGCAGGCAGGCGTCGACCGGTTCTTGCACAGCGCTGAATTCCAGGCGGAGTTCCATCATGAACTGTCGACCTGGGTGGGCCGCCCAACCGCTCTGTCTCACGCGCCCAGTTTAAGCAAACGCTGGGGAGCGCAAGTCTGGCTCAAGCGTGAAGACCTTGCGCACACCGGCGCGCACAAGATCAACAACGCCGTGGGTCAAACGCTGCTGGCGAAGCGTTTGGGCGCCAAGCGCATCATCGCGGAAACCGGGGCGGGGCAGCATGGCGTCGCAAGCGCCGCCGCGGCGGCGCGACTGGGCATGCCCTGCGTGGTTTACATGGGCGCCGTCGACGTGGAACGGCAGGCGCCCAACGTCGGCCGCATGCAGCTCCTGGGCGCCACGGTGGTGCCGGTGACCGGCGGCGATGCGACCTTGCGCGCGGCCATCGACGAGGCGTTGCGCGATTGGGTGTCGGATCCCAATGGCACGTACTACTGCCTGGGCTCGGCGGTGGGACCGCATCCATATCCCTACCTGGTACGCGAACTGCAGGCGGTGATAGGCCGCGAGGCGCGGACACAGATGTTGGAGCAGGCGGGTGGCTTGCCCGACGTCGCGGTGGCCTGCGTGGGCGGCGGTTCGAATGCCATCGGCCTGTTTCATCCCTTCCTGGGCGACACCGCGGTGAAACTGATCGGCGTGGAGGCCGGCGGCCGCGGCCCCGGGCTCGGGGACAACGCGGCCTCCCTGACCTGCGGAACTCCCGGCGTTTTGCAGGGCAGCTATACGCTGATCCTGCAGGACGCCTTCGGTCAAGTGCGGGAAACCCATTCGGTGTCCGCCGGCCTCGACTATTCCGGCGTCGGTCCAGAGCACGCCTACCTGATGAAGACCGGACGCGTCGTCTATGAGTCGGCAACGGACGACGAGGCCTTGGATGCGCTTGCCGAATGCGCAAGGTGCGAGGGCATTCTGCCGGCCATCGAAAGTGCCCACGCGATTTTCGGCGCGCGGCGCTACGCCGAAGCGCACCCCGGTGCGCGAATTCTGATCGGCTGCTCGGGCCGCGGCGACAAGGACATGCCCATCTTGGAGCGTACCCTGTTGAAGGACTTCAAGATCGAGGACCGGCGCTGATCGTGGCGCCGCGCGATGCCATCAGCGCCGCCATTCGTGCGGCGGTCGCGCAAGGCAGACCGGCGCTGGTGGGATTTCTCACCGCCGGATTTCCCACGCGCCGCAAGTTCAAGGACAACTTGAGCTCGGTCGCCGGTGCCTGCGATGTGGTGGAAATCGGCGTGCCGTTCAGCGACCCCATGGCCGATGGAACCACCATTCAGCGGGCGAGCGTCGCGGCGCTCCAGGGCGGAGTCACGTTGCCATGGATTCTCGAGGAACTCGGCTCGGTGAATCCGCGGCACTCAGCGCCCATTCTCTTGATGAGCTACTTGAACCCATTGCTCCAGCTGGGTCTGGATGAGTTGCCGCGCGCCGCGGCGGCCGCGGGCGTCGCCGGATTCATCGTTCCCGACCTGCCCTTCGAGGAAGGCGAGGATCTGAAACGGGCGCTCGACGCCCAAGGCTTGGCGCTGGTGCAGATGGTGACGCCGGTGACGCCGCCCGAGCGGCTGGCGATGTTGTGCCGGGATGCGCAGGGCTTCGTCTATGCGGTGACCATGACGGGCACCACCGGCACATCCAAGGGACTGTCCACCGGGGTGCCGGATGAGGTGCTCGAGTACATGGATCGAGTCAAGCGCTGCTCGAGCATTCCGGTGTGCGCGGGGTTCGGCATCCGGTCGCGGAGCCAAGTGGCGCGATTCACGGGGCACGTGGACGGCGTGGTGGTGGGTTCGGCCTTGGTGGAGGTGCTGGAGCGAGGCGAGGACGCCGGGGCCTTCTTGAGGTCCCTGCGTTAGCCTTGTATGGAGGCGGGCGGGTTAATGACGGGGCG